>Ga0075428_100000373_pt1 | contig 44416 bp, 40 predicted proteins | sample RhiMetdeltSRZDD2_FD_75291 | JGI IMG/M metagenome (GOLD analysis project Ga0075428, IMG submission 75291) | Populus rhizosphere microbial communities from Tennessee, USA - Rhizosphere MetaG P. deltoides SRZDD2 | ecosystem: Host-associated > Plants > Roots > Rhizosphere > Soil | place: USA... | reverse complement strand
GGTAGATCAATCCGAGCAGAGCCGATGGTCCTGCGCAGATCGGGACCGATGCCCTCTTTCGTCGCTTCGACGTCGGAGATTTCTGCGACGATTCGAGGGGGAGGGGAGGTGACGATGCCAGCACCCCGGAAGCGGGCCGCCAAGAGCGGTGAGCAGCTGGCCGAGTACCACCGCAAGCGTGATTTCGCGCGTACGCCCGAGCCCGCCGGCCGCACGACCGTACCCGCGGGTGACAAGCCGCGGTTCGTCGTCCAGCGGCATCGGGCGCGTCGCCTGCACTACGACCTGCGGTTCGAGATCGACGGGGTGCTGGTCAGCTGGGCGGTCCCGAAGGGGCCGACGCTCGATCCCAAGGCCCGCCGGATGGCCGTCCACGTCGAGGACCACCCGATCGAGTACCTCGACTTCGAGGGCGTGATCCCCTCCGGCGAGTACGGCGGCGGCGACGTCATCGTGTGGGACATCGGCACCTGGGAGCCGCACGACACCGACGATCCGGCGGCATCAGTGGCCGATGGCGAGCTACACGCGGACATGTTCGGCAGCAAGCTGCGCGGGCGCCTGGTGCTGATCCGTCGCGACGGTGAGGGCGGCGACAAGGAGCAGTGGCTGCTGCTCCACAAGAGCGACGACGACGCCGTCGCGGGCTGGGATCCGGAGGACCATCCGAAGTCGGCGCTGTCCGGGCGCACCAACGACGAGGTCCAGGCGGACCCGGACCGGCTGTGGCGCTCGGACCTGCCGGCCGCTCGAGCCGCCATCTCGGTGCGTACGCCGGAGCTGGCCGACGACGCGCTCGCCGCCCTCGACGACCTGGGCGACGGCGGCACCTGGCAGGTCTACGGGCGCTCGCTGAAGGTCACGAACCTCGACAAGCTGCTGTTCCCCGCCCGCAAGCGGGAGCGGCCGGTGACCAAGCGGGAGCTGATCGCCTACGCCGCGCGGATCGCGCCGACGATCCTGCCGTACCTGACCGGGCGCGCGATGAACCTCCATCGGTTCCCCAACGGCGCCGACACCAAGGGTTTCTGGCACAAGCAGCTGCCCTCGCATGCGCCGGAGTGGGTGCCTCGTTGGGACAACCCGGACGCCGACTCCGGTGAGACCACGACCTATCTGGTCGTCGACGAGGCGGCCGCCTTGGTATGGGCGGCGAACTTCGGTGCGCTGGAATGGCACGCCTGGACGTCACTGACCGAACAGCCTCGCCAGCCGACGTACGCGCTGATCGACATCGACCCCGGCAAGGACACCAGCTGGGACGACCTGCTCATGCTCGCGAGCCTGCACCGGACCGCGTTCGAGCATCTCGGGCTCGCCGCCTTCCCGAAGGTCACCGGGCGACGCGGCATCCAGATCTGGGTGCCTATCGAGCGCGGCCCCGGCTTCGACGAGACCCGCGCCTGGGTCGAGAAGCTGTCCAAGACGATCGGGCGGGTGCAGCCCGACCTGGTGAGCTGGAAGTGGGGCGTCGGCGATCGCGGTGGGCACGCCCGGCTCGACTACACGCAGAACGCGATCAACAAGACCCTCGTGGCGCCGTACAGCCCGCGAGCCGCAGCCGGTGCGCCGGTGTCGACGCCGATCGAGTGGGACGAGCTCGACGACCCTGACCTCCGGCCGGATGCCTTCACCATGCGTACGGTGCTCGACCGACTCGACGAGCGCGGCGATCCGTTCCGGCCGATGCTGCAGACCCGGCAGACGCTGCCGGAGTTCCGCTGAGTCCGCGAGCGGCTAGAGCCATCGATTGCGGACGAAGATCCGGTGCAGGACGAGACAGGCGACGGCGATCGCGGCGATCACGAGCGGGTAGCCGTAACGCCAGTGCAACTCGGGCATGTAGTCGAAGTTCATGCCGTAGACGCCGACGGCCAGGGTGGGCACGGCGATGATGGCCGCCCATGAGGTGATCCGGCGCATGTCGGTGTTCTGCTGCAGCGTCACCTTGGCGAGCGTCGCATCGACCAGCGTGGTGAGCAGGCTGTCGAAGCTGGCCACCTCCTCGGCCACGGTGGACAGATCGTCCTCGACGTCGCGGAAGTACGACCGCACCTCGGGAGGAATCAGGGCGGAATCCTCCTTGACCAACTGATGCAGCGGCATGGCCAGCGGCATCACGGCCCGCCGGAGCTCGAGCACCTCGCGTTTCATCAGGTACATCTGCTCGGGACTGATCGGGCTGCGAGGGGCGAACACGAGGGACTCGATCTCGTCCATGTCGGCCTCGAACGCCTCGGTCACCTTGAGGTAGTTGTCGATGATCCGCTGGGCGATGGCATGCAGGACGGCCGACGGCCCGGCCCGCAGCCGATCCGGCGTGGCCTCGAGCTCCTTGCGCAGATCGCGCAGGGACGCGTGCTGGCCGTGCCGGACCGTGATGATGAAGTCCTTGCCGAGGAAGGCCATGATCTCGCCCGATTCGACGATCTCACTTGTCGTGGTCGGCGACGCGTGCTGGACATAGCTGACCGTCTTGAGGACGGTGAACAGGATGTTGTCGAAGCGTTGCAGCTTCGGCCGCTGATGCGCGGTGATCGCGTCCTCGACCGCCAGCTCGTGCAGGCCGAAGGTCTCGGCCAGGGCGTGCAAGTCGGCCGGATCCGGCTCGTGCAGGCCGATCCAGATGAACCCCCGGTCGTGGCGGCGCAGCTCGGCCATCGCCTCGGTGTGCGTCCAGCTTTTCGGAAGCCGTTGACCGTCGATGTAGACCGCGCAGTCGACCACGTGGTCAGGTGCCGGCATCGCGGCCTTCGATCGGGTCAGCTCAGCATCCATGATGCTTCCGCCTCCATCGCCGGCTCGCTGCGTCCCTCGCGATCCAGACTGACCCGCTAAGCTGCGCCGGCGCAACATCCACGGCGGCTTCGAGGTATCAGCCGACGCCTCTCAGTCCTCCTTCATCGGGATAGGCGGCGGTCGATCCGCTGCCGACGATCGTCGCCCCTCGGGGTGAAGACCATGGCACCGAGATCGAGAGCGAGTCCCACATGACCATCGAATCCGCCGCAAACCCGGCCGCTGCAGCCTTACGCGATCTCGCCGGGGGGCGGGTTCACCTTCCGGGCGATGCCGAGTACGACGGGGCGCGGATGCCGTGGAACGTGGCGGTCGATCAGCGTCCGGCCGCGGTCGCCCTGCCGCAGACGACCGCCGAGGTCTCCGCACTCGTACGCGCCGCCGCCGAGAACGGGCTCAAGATCGCTCCGCAGAGCACCGGTCACAACGCCGCGCCGCTGGCGGCTCGGGGCCTCGACGACACCGTCATTGTTCGCACCTCGGAGATGAACAGCGTCAGCATCGACCCGAGCCGCCGAAGCGCCCGCGTCGAGGGCGGCGCGATGTGGATGGACGCCGTCGAGCCCGCCGGGCTGCATGGGCTGGCCGCGCTGCACGGGTCGTCGCCTGACGTGGGCATCGCGGGCTACTCCCTGGGCGGCGGCACCGGCTGGTACGCCCGTCAGCACGGTCTCGCCTGCAACAGCCTGACGGCGGTCGAGGTCGTCGTCGGCGACGGAACCCTGGTTCGGGCGGACGCCGAGCACGAAGCCGCGCTGTTCTGGGCGCTTCGCGGTGGCGGCGGGAGCTTCGGTGTCGTGACCGCTTTGGAGTTCCAGCTGTATCCGATCGAGACGGCGTACGCGGGCATGCTCATGTGGGACATCGCCGAGACGGAGAAGGTGCTGCGCACCTGGGCGGCGTGGGCGCCGGGAGCCCCGGACGAGGTGACCACGTCGTTCCGCATCCTGCGACTTCCGCCGATTCCCGATATCCCCGAGTTCCTGCGCGGTCGCAGCGTGGTCATGATCGACGGCGCCGTCCTGGGTTCGGACGACCGGGGTAGCGAGGTGCTCGCCGGATTGCGCGCGCTGCAGCCGGAGATCGACACCTTCGGCCGAGTGCCGGCGCCGACGCTGTCCCGTCTGCACATGGACCCCGAGGGACCCACGCCGGCGGTCTCGTCCTGCAGCACGCTCGAGTCGCTCCCGGACGCTGGCGTCGATGCCTTCATCGCCGCGATCGGCCCGGACGCCCAGACCTCCCTGCTGTTCGGCGAGCTGCGTCAGTTCGGCGGAGCACTCGGTCGCCCGCACGACGGCGGCGGTGCGCTGGCGAAGCTCGACGCGGAGTTCCTCGCCTTCGGCCTGGCCATCGCGGCGACGCCCGAGATGGCGGCGCAGGGCCAGATCGATGCGGCCGGCTTCAGCTCGGAGCTGGCGCCGTGGGCCAACGACGGCAACTACCTCAACTTCTCGGAGAACCCGGTCGACCCGCAGACCGCGTACTCCGACGACGCCTGGCTGAAGCTCACCGGGATCCGGTCGGCGGTCGACCCGGACGACGTGTTCCAGGCCAACCACAAGGTGGACCGGCTCTTCGAGGACGGTCAGCCGGTCTCGTGACGGCGATCGGCCTCGGCCTCACAACTGGTTGAGCATCAGCTTCATCCGGGCGATCTCGATCCCCTGATCGGGTCCGATGTGCTGAGCGAGCTGGAAGAGGTTCGGCTCCTGGCCGTTGCCGGCCGCGAGGAGGTCCTCGACCATGAGCACCGCGCCCTCGTGGTGGCGGATCATGTACTGCAGGAACAGCCGGTCGAACGCCGTCCCGCGAGCGCTGGCGAGCTGCTTCATCTCGGCGTCGGTCAGCATGCCAGGCATCAGCTGCTCGTGGTTGGCCATGTGATGGTGGTGGCCGCTCGGCAGCTGCTCGTCCCGCTCCGTCAGCCAGTTCTGGAGCTGGTCGATCTCGGCCAGCTGTGACACCCGCATCCGTTCGGCCAGCTTCGGCAGGTCGGGGTTGTCGGTGCGCTCGCCGATCAGCGCGACCATCTCGAGCGCCTGCTCGTGGTGGGGGATCATGTTCTGCACAAAGGCGACATCCGCGTCGGTGTACTGGGCGTCTCCGAGCTCGGTGATCTCCTCGTCGGAGAGCTCCTCGCTGGTCTCGCCGGGCCCGCCGAGCTGCACGACCCGGGGGCTTTCGGGCTTTTCGTCGTCGGACGAACATGCCGCGATTGTTGTCGCCAGCCCAAGCATGACCACTAACGTCGCGACACGAGCAGATCTAGTCGTACATCGGTTGATCATGTGCGGGCGTCCTTTACATATGTCTGTTAAGGGCGACATACCCTCTGGCGGGCAGTGATCGGCATCACTTAGGGTCATGATCCTAGGTCCTGCACTCATCGACTCGCCCACACCTGCTCACGATGTGCGCTCGGGAGGACCTCCGAACAGTGGAGGCCAGACGTGCAGTCGAATCCCAGTACCCGCCGGCGGGGAAGCCGGATCCCACATCTGAGACGCCGGCGAAACGGCGTCCTGGCGGGGGCGGCCGCGGCCGTGCTCGCGATCGGCATGGCGCCCGCCGAGGGCGTCGACGAGGAAGACCCGCGAGAGGGCCTCGCGCCGGGTTACCTGGACTGGACGTCGGCGAGCAGCAACATGGAGCTCGTCGACAACGACCCGCGGGTCGCGCCGTTCGACGCTCCGCCCGGAAACTTCGGCTTCGTCAACTCCGACCTGGCGTTCACGGGCGACAACGCCATCGTGGGCAGCTTCAACGGCTTCCAGGTCTACGACATCTCCGACCCGGACAACCCCACGCTGCGCTCGTCGTTCGTCTGCCCGGGCGGGCAGGGCGACGTGTCGGTCTACGGCGACCTGCTCTTCATGTCGGTCGAGGAGACCCGCGGCCGGATCGACTGCGGCACCCAGGGTGCACCCGGCGCCGTGAACCCGGAGCGGTTCCGCGGCGTGCGGATCTTCGACATCAGTGACATCGACGCGCCGGTGCAGTTGCCGGGAGTTCAGACCTGTCGCGGGTCGCACACGCACAGCATCGTCACCGACCCCGACGACTCGGAGAACGTCTACATCTACAACTCCGGGACCTCCGGCGTGCGGTCGCCGCTGGAGTTGGCTGGCTGCGAGAACGCCAACGCCAACACCCAGCAGCCGGTGACCACCGGCAACCCGACCCAGTGGCGGATCGACGTGATCAAGGTTCCGTTGGCCGCTCCGGAGACGGCGTCTATCGTGAGCCAGCCGCGGATCTTCACCGACGCTGAGACCGGCGCCTTCAACGGGTTGCAGAACACCCTGCCGGGCACTGCGCACCCGTCGGGTACCGCTTACAGTCCGCTGCCGAACACCAACACGTGCCACGACATCACGTCGTTCCCGGCGCGTGAGCTGGTGGCCGGCGCCTGTCAGGGCAACGGCATCCTGCTCGACACCTCCGACCCGGTGAACCCGGTACGCCTGGACGCGGTCTCCGACCCGAACTTCTCGTACTGGCACTCCGCGTCGTTCAACAACGACGGCACCAAGGTGCTGTTCACCGACGAGTGGGGCGGCGGCACCAGTGCCCGCTGCCGCGTCACCGACCAGCCCGAGTGGGGCGCGGACTCGCTGTTCGACATCGAGGATGGCGGTCAGATGGAGTTCGGCAGCTACTACAAGATGCCGGCCGTCCAGACCACCCAGGAGAACTGCGTCGCGCACAACGCCTCGATCGTGCCGGTGCCGGGTCGCGACATCCTGGTCCAGGCCTGGTATCAGGGCGGCGTGTCGGTGATCGACTTCACCGACACCGCGAACCCGGTCGAGATCGCCTTCTTCGACCGTGGTCCGATCAACTCGCCGAACCCGACCGGTCTGAACCTCGGCGGTCTGTGGTCGACGTACTGGTACAACGGCCAGATCTACGGCACCGAGATCGCCCGAGGCTTCGACACCTACAGCCTGCTGACCAGCGACATGCTGTCGGAGAACGAGCTCGGCGCGGCCAGCGAGGTCAAGCTCGACGAGTTCAACAGCCAGAACCAGCACCAGATCGTGTGGGAGCCCAGCTTCAATGTGGCCGGCTCCTACTACGACCAGGCGGTGCGGGCCGACGCTCTCGGTGCCAAGACTGAGGCGAAGGTTGGCAAGCACCTGGCGCAGGCCGAGAAGCTGGCCAACCTGGGCGAAAGCGCCTCGGCGGTCGACCAGCTGAACAACGCGAGCCGTGTGCTCGGCGAGAGCGACCTGAAGGCCGCGATCGACGACCTGGCGGCCTCGCTGAACTGACAACCGTGGATCGGGGTAGCGATGGCTACCCCGATCCCTCAACATTCGTCAGGGCAGTGTTTTCGAGGACAATGGGTCGACACCTGGCGGCGGCTGTCCAAATCGCGTGGCGTGCTGCGACGTAGTCATGAGGGCCGCGTGGGTGCGGCGACGATGACGAGTCCCGGAGGTGCCATGCCGCAGTACATGTTGCTGGTCTATCAGGAGGACGTCGACGAGGCCGAGCAGGCCGAGCGGGAGCGGACACTGCCGCTGTTCGTGGAGCTGCACCGCAGCCTGAAGGAGGCCGGGCTGCTGGTGAGCGTCCAGCGCCTGCATTCGCCGCAGAGTGCGACGTCGGTGCGGGTACGTGACGGGGACACCGAGATCACCGACGGTCCGTTCGCGGTCACCAAGGAGATCCTGGCCGGCTACTACATCGTGGAGTGTGCCGATCTCGACGAGGCGCTGAAGCAGGCCGCCCGCGTGCCGGCTGCCGTCTTCGGCACCGTCGAGGTACGTCCGATGATGCCCGCGGCCGAGTGGCTCGCCCGGGCGCAGGCGGCCGGTGCCGACGTGCCCGACGAGGCGGTCGAAGACATGGCATGAGCGGTGTTCACCCGGCCGACCCGGTCGAGGGCGCGATCGCGGAGACCTTCCGCGACGAGCGCGCGATCGTGCTGGCGACCCTGATCCGGCAGTCCGGCGACTTCCAGGTGGCCGAGGACGCCGTGCAGGAGGCGTTCGAGTCGGCGCTGACGGTGTGGCGGCGCGACGGGATCCCGGACAGTCCAGGCGCGTGGATCACCACCGCGGCCCGCCGCCGGGCGATCGACCGGCTGCGCCGCGACCGTTCGGTGGCCGACCGCGCCGAACGGCTGGCCGACCTGATGCGCCTGGATGCCCGGCACGAGGAGGTGCCATCCATGGACGACGAGAGCTCGCTGGTCGACGACCGGCTGCGACTGATCTTCACCTGCTGCCATCCGGCGCTGGCGATGCCGGCCCGCGTGGCGCTCACCCTTCGTACGCTCGGCGGCCTCACGACCGGTGAGATCGCGCGGGGATTCCTGGTCGCGGAGCCCACCATGGGCAAGCGGATCGTCCGGGCCAAGCGCAAGATCGCCGAGGCGCACATCCCGTACCGGGTGCCGCCCGACGAGGAGCTGCCGGACCGCCTGCGCGGTGTCATGCGGGTCGTCTACCTGATCTTCAACGAGGGGTACTCGGCCACCGGTGGGGACCGTCTGGTCCGCGAGGAGCTGTGCGACGAGGCGATCCGGCTCGGCGAGCTGCTGTGCCGGCTGATGCCGGACGACTCCGAGGTGTGGGGTCTCTCGGCGTTGATGCTGCTGCACGACGCCCGTCGCTCCGCGCGGGTGGATCCGGACGGGCGCTACACGGCGCTCGGCGACCAGGACCGGTCGCTGTGGGATCAGGACCGGATCGGGGAGGGCCTGGCCCGACTGGACCGGTCCGTGCGGCTGCGACGGCCCGGCGAGTACCAGCTGCAGGCTGCGATTACCGCCCTACAGATTCAGTCGCCCGACGCCGAACGCACCGACTGGACGCAGATCGCTGAGCTGTACGGCGCATTAGGCAGGCTCACTCCGTCGCCGGTGATCGAGCTCAACCGGTCGGTCGCGGTCGGGATGGCCGACGGACCCGCGGCCGGTCTGGCGCTGCTCGAGCCGCTGCTCGCCGACCCGGCCCTCGAGCGCTACCAGCCGCTGTACGCCGCGCACGCCGAGCTGCTGAGTCGGGCTGGCGACCCCGCCGGCGCCGCGCGGGCGTACGAACGAGCGATCGCGCTGACCGAGAACGCGGTCGAACGCTCGGAGCTGGCGCGACGGCTCGCCGCCGTGGCGACCGAGTGAAACGAATCCCGGCCGGGCTGTCCAAATAGCCGTCAGAGCTGCGACGTCTTGTCGAGCCGCCGATCCGGGCGGCGAATCGACAAGGAGGACGTCATGTCCAACCCGCAGCACACGACTGTCGAGGCACCGGCCGACCCGCGGCGCTGGTGGGCGCTCGCGCTCCTGTGCGGTGCCTTCTTCATGGTGATCCTCGACGCCAACATCGTGGCGGTGGCGCTGCCCTCGATCGACGCCGATCTCGGCTTCTCCGAGCAGGGACTGCAGTGGGTGCTGAGCGCGTACCTGCTGAGCTTCGGCGGACTGCTGCTGCTCGGCGGACGCGCCGCCGATCTGCTCGGGCGCCGCCGGCTGTTCATGGTCGGCCTCGCCCTCTTCACGGCCGCCTCACTGCTCTGCGGCCTGGCCTGGTCGCCCGGCGCGCTGATCGGAGCCCGGGCGTTCCAGGGCATCGGCGCGGCGATCATGACACCCACCGCGCTCTCGATCGTCTCCACGACCTTCCCCGAGGGCGCCGAGCGCAACAAGGCGCTGGGCATCTGGGGAACGATGGGCGCCTTCGGTGCCACCGCCGGCTATCTGATCGGCGGCCCGCTGGTGGACGGCGTGGCCTGGGAGTGGATCTTCTTCATCAACATCCCGATCGGCCTGGCTGCTCTGGCGCTGTCGCCGGTGCTGCTGCGGGAGAGCCGGGCCAGCCTCACGAAGCGCAGCTACGACCCCGCCGGAGCCGTGACGATCACCGGTGCGCTGCTGCTGCTCGTCTACGCACTCGTCGAGGCCCCGGACGTGGGATGGGCGGACTCCCAGACCCTGCTGCTCGTCGCGGCCTCGGCGATCCTCATGGTCGCCTTCGCCCTGATCGAGTCGCGCCACCCGGCCCCGCTGGTCCCGCTGCGGCTGCTTCGCTCGCGGACCCGGGTCGGCGCCAACCTCGTGATGCTGCTGTTCGGCACGGTCGGCTTCGGCATGCCGTTCATCCTGACCCAGTACGCCCAGCAGGTGCTCGGCTTCTCGGCCGTCAAGTTCGGCACCGGCTTCGTCGTGACACCGATCGCGGCCGCGGCCGGCATGATCGTCGCCCAGGCCGCGGTGCAGAAGGTCGGCTTCCGGCCGGTCGCCGCGACCGGCATGGCCTTCCTGGCGGCCGGATCGCTGTTGTTCACCCAGGTGTCGGTCGACGGCAGCTACCTGGGCGACATGCTCGTCGGTCTGATCCTGTTCGGCGTCGGCATCGGCCCGGTGTTCGCCACTGCCACGATCGCCGCCCTGGCGGGAGTCTCCGAGCGGGAGTCCGGCATCGCGTCCGGCCTCAGCAACACCGCCTTTCAGATCGGCGGAGCGCTCGGCGTCGCGATCGTCTCGACGGTCGCCGTCTCCCGCTCGGACGACTTCCTGACCGCGAACCCCGGCGCGAATCCGCTCGCTGTGCTGACCGAGGGCTTCCAGTCCGCGTTCGTGGCCTGCGCGGTCCTGGCCGGGATCGGCGTGGCGCTGGGGCTCGCGCTGCTCGGCCGGCCGCGGACTGCGGCGCCGGACGAGCAAGCCGACCAGCAGCCGGAGCCGGTGGCCGCAGTGAGCGCCGCCGACTGACCTCAGACATCGACAACAAGGAGAGGAAAGAACCGATGACCGACCAACTCGCAACGACGACGCACCCGACCGCGTCCGGCCCGGAGTGGCAGGCCGCGCGGGACGCGCTACTCGCCGAGGAGAAGGAGCACACCCGTCGCGGCGACGAGCTCGCCCGCAAGCGGCGCGAGCTGCCCTGGCTGCGGGTCGACAAGGACTACCGGCTGGACACCGACGAGGGGGAGCGGACCCTGGCCGAGCTCTTCGACGGCCGCTCACAGCTGCTGCTCTACCACTTCATGTTCGGGCCGAGCTATGAAGCGGGGTGCCCGGTGAACTCGTCGATGGTCGACGGCTTCGACGGACTCGTGCCGCACCTGCACGCCCGCGACCTGACCATGATGCTCGTGTCCCGCGCGCCGCTGCCGAAGCTGCAGGCGTACAAACAGCGGATGGGCTGGAGCATGCCGTGGGCGTCGTCGGCGAACAGCGACTTCAACTTCGACCAGGGGGCGTCGACGACCGAGGAGCAGCTGCGCGCGCAGCTGCAGCAGATCGCCGGCCGAGAGGTACGCGTCCAGGACGCGGTCGAGGGATTGCCGTCGATCGCGCATCGGAACGCGGCGGCCTGTGGCACTGACGTCCTGAGCTACATCTGCGAGAACCCGATGGTGAGCGCATTTACCCTTCAGGACGGTGTCGTCTACCAGACGTACACGACGACCTGGCGCGGGCTCGAGTTCATCATGGGCTACTACCCGATCCTCGACCGTACGCCGAAGGGGCGCGACGAGGGCGGCGACGACTGGCAGGCCTGGATTCGCCGACACGACGAGTACGGAGTGTCCTGACGGCGACTGTCAGAGGTAGCGTCGGGAGATCGCTGACCACATGGAACGAATGCTCTCGATCGTCGGCCTGGGAGGGTCGACGGCGAGAGTGTCCATGAGCCTGGCCGCGCTGAAGCTGGCCCTCGAGGGAGCGAAGAGCGCGGGCGCCGAGACTCAACTCCTCGACATCCGCGAGCTCGATCTGCCGATGTACGACCCCGACACCCGAGAGCCGACCGAGGCAGCCACCAGGTTGATCGAGTCGTGCTACGCGGCCGACGGCATGCTCTGGGCCAGCCCGATGTACCAGGGCACGATCTCGGGAGCGTTCAAGAACGCCCTCGACTGGCTGCACGTGCTGGGCGACCGCGACCCGCCCTACCTGAGCGACAAGGTCATCGGGCTGGTCAGCGCCTCCGGCGGCACGCATGGCCTGCAGGCGATCATCACGATGGAGTTCGCGGCGCGGTCGCTTCGCGGCTGGACCGTGCCTTACGTGGTTCCGGTGGCGGCCGCCTCTCGGGTCTTCGGCGCGGAGGGCCGGGTCCGCGATCACAGCGTCGGCCGGCAGCTCCAGACGCTTGGTGAGGAGACCGTTCGGGTCGCGGAGAAGTTCGCCCTGGACGCGACGGCTCACCGCGGCGCCGAGTGCGAGCGCGCTGCTGAGCGAGTCGCGCTGTCCGGGTAGCGCACCACGTCGAGCTCGACCTGCCGCCCGAGGGCCGGGACGTCGAGGTGATCCCGTCGCGCGAAGGCGAGCTCCGAGCCCGCGCTGAGGTCGCGCAGCGTCGAGGTCACCCAGACCTCGCCCAGCGGAGCCCGATCCGCGACCGCCTGGGCGACCGTCACGCCGTCGCCGGTGATGTGGGCGCCGCTGCGCTCGATCTCGGCGACGTGCAGACCCACCGACAGATGCACGTTGGCCCCGGCCGCGCGATCGACGGTCGCTAGCGCGCAGCGCACCGCGCGCCCGGGGCCGTCGAAGGTCGCGAGCACACTCCCGTTGGCAGCCAGGGCAGGCACTCCCCGGTGTTCGTCCACAGTTCCTTGTACGATGCCGCGCACCCACGCCAGGTCGAGCGGCTCCTTGACCCGCACCGCGAGCAGCGTCACCAGTGACGAATCGGTCGGCGCCGCGGATCCCAGCCCACGTACGAAGTCCTCGATCGGATCCAGGATCTGATCCGGATCGACGGCGACGAAGTGGTCGGCGCCGTCCAGCTCGATGAATCGCGCCCCGGGGATGCGCTCGGCGAGATACCTGCCTTCGGCGAGGTGAGAGTCGACGTCGTGGCGGCGATGCAGCACGAGGGTCGGAGCCTGGACGGCGCTTAGGGTGTCGCGCACATCGACCAGCGAGTTCATCTCGATCAGGGCCCGGGCGGCGCCGGGGCTGATGGCCGCGCGGCAACGCTCGCCCCACCAGGTCGCGAGCTCCTCGTCGGCGTTGGGGCACATGCTGCGCATGTCGGCCTCCCAGGCCCACTCCTGCTCGAGCTGCGCGGCGTACGTGGCACGCTCCTCGGGGCGGGCCGCCCACGGGTAGTCCGGCGCCCATAGCCGTCTGGCGTAGCTCGAGTAGAGGATGAGCGCGCGAACCCGTTCCGGATGGCTGGCCGCGTAGAGGATCGACATCGGCCCGCCCTCCGAGTAGCCGAAGAGTACGGCTTGCTCGGAGCGGGTGGCGTCCATGACCGCCGCCACGTCGCCCATCCGGGTCTCGAGGTCGGGAAGCGACCCGGGACGATCCGACATGCCGGTTCCGCGCTTGTCGAAGCGGATCAGCCGGGAGAACGTGCCGAGCCGATGCAGGAAGTGCGCGTGTCGTCGCTCGGTCCAGTCCAGCGTCAGGTGGGAGACGAATCCGGCGGCGAGCACGAGGTCGGTCGCGTCCGGACTGCCGGTGACCTGGTAGGCGATGTTGAGACCGTCGCTTTGCGCATAGCGAACCGGCGTGGCCGACTCGATGGCGACGGCGGCCGCCTCGTCCGACTCCGCCGGGTGATCCCAGTCGATCGTGGCGGCCAGGTCGGCGAGTGCCCGGCGATCGGTGAGATCGAGCTTCCGGAGCAGCGCCGAGACGTGGCTTTCGACGGTGCGGATCGAGATGTACAGGCGACCGGCGATCTGGGCATTCGTCCGGTGCTCGCCCACCAGCGCCAGCACCTCCGCCTCACGGTCGGAGACGCCGGCGTCCTTCAGCGACTGCGGCCAGACCATGGCCGAGCTCGCATCCGGTACGCCATGCGCTCGATTATCTCCGAAGTCCGGCGCTTTCCCCGCGACCAGGTCGAAAGTCCTTGCACCGTGGCTCGTCGATCCGGGACGCTGATAGCCATGTCAGGACGATTCAGCGGTTCCGCCGTGATCGACCGGCCCATTGGCGAGGTCTTCGCATACCTGGCGGACGGTACCAACGATCCGAAGTTCAGTCCGCGCGTGCTCTCGATCCGCAAGGAGCCGGACGGCCCGTCCCACGCCGGGACGGTGTTCGTCAGCCAGGTCAAGGACGCCGGCATGAAGACCGATCGGCGCATCGAGCTGACCGAGGTCCAGGAGCCGACGAAGATCCGCTGGGCCGAGCGGTCGAAGAACCTGGTGACCGCCACCGACGGCGGCTACGACCTGGAGGATCTAGGGGACTCGAAGACGAGGGTCACCATCTTCAACGAGCTGGAGGGGCACGGGTTCGGCAAGCTGCTGGCCGGTCTCGCCGTACGGGCGGCGCGCAAGGATGCCGATGCGTTCGCGCAGCGCATCAAGACCGCGGTAGAGGCGAGCTAGCCCGGTTTCCGGCTCTGACGGCGTCTTCGACCCGACGGTGGGTCATCGGCGATTCGCAACGGATCGCGGCTGATTCGCTCTTACGATGTGCCAGGCACCCAGCCTTCTACCGCGGGGAGAAGGGGGTGGAGCTGGGATGGCGATACTGCTTGTCATCGTCGTGGTGTTCGTGGTTGGCTACGTGATCTCGGTCAAACGCCACCCGTTCACGAACTGTCGCTGGTGCAAGGGCGGCAGTCGGCACAAGGGTGCGTTCTTCAGCTACGGCTACCGCGCGTGCAGTCATTGCAAGGGATCCGGCCGAAAACGCCGCTTCGGCGCCCAGGTGCTCGGATCGGGCAACTAGCCGGACCGTCAGCGCTGCCTCACAGCACCGCGATCGGGTTGACCGGCGACCCGGTCGCGGTCGGCAGCCGGAGCGGCGCGACCACGCACAGGAACGACCAGCGCCCCGCCTGCTCGCAGACCGTCGCGAGGCCCTCGAACTGCAGATAGTCGAGCAGCATCAGGCCGAGGGCGTTGATGGCCAGCACGTGCACCGGGAAGTCGACTCCGTCGGCCACGCTCGGCCCGGTGTCGTTGTTGCTGTCGCAGCCCAGGAGGGCCACCTGCCGCTCCGCCAGCAGGGCCACCACCTCCGGGTGCAGTCCGGCCCGGGTCGCCGCGACGTCCCAGGGACCCTCCTCGCGACGGCGCCGGTGGTGCCCGACCCGGACCAGCACGATGTCGCCCCGGCCGATCCGGACCTGCTCGTCGCGCTCCACCGCGAGCAGATCGTCGACGGTGGCGCAGTCCCCGGGCTCCAGCCACTCGACGCCGCGAGACCGCGGCACGTCCAGCAGTACGCCGCGGCCGACGATTCCGTCGGCGGTCAGCGCGATGGACAGCTCGCCGGCACCGTGCTCGGTGATGGTGCCCGGGTCGACCCCGTTGTACAGCTCGTCGTCGAAGATGACGTGGCACGGGGCGTCGATGTGGCTGTTGGCGTTGCCGTGGACGTTCATGTCGATCCGGTCCATGCTGAACGCCAGATCCGGTCCGGCCGGCGTCGGGGGCAGCTCCATCAGATGGCGCGCCGGGTCGGGATCGTCGGGGGTCACCTGGTGCTCCACCGGCCGGGCCAGCGACACGGTGCGGCCGTCCCGGACCTCGCCGACCGCGGCCAGCGTCTCGGCCTGGGTGAGGTTGTTCAGCGCGCCACGCCGGTCGTCCGGACCCCATGGCAGCCCGTCGCGCAGCCGTCGATACAGCGCGCGGAACTCCGTCTCGGTCATCCGATCCGGCGACGATCCGCTCGCACCGGGATCCCTACCGTTCCTGCTGGTCACGCCGCAGCCTCCCCAGATCGCTCCCGTGGACGGTCCATCGCCGTACTCGTACCCACCGTCGGTCAGGCGAAGGCCGTCGTCATCCCCCTCGACGGATGACATCGGGGACCCGCGGCGGGACGGTTTGGCCTCGTTTGGGTGAGTCACGACGAGCGACCGCAGCCCAATTGACGCACGTCAGCGGCAGGCCGACCACGGGATCGAATCGGGCACCACCGATACTGACCTGATGCAGGTTCGCAATCGCTGCGTTCCTCGTGAGTGCACAGGCTGCAATGAGGCTTCATCGGAGGGAGGGCGGGGTAGCGCGACATGTTCGGGTACATCGTGCGCCGGGTCATCGCCGGCTTCTTGGTCATCTTCGTGACGTCGGTCATCGTGTTCGCCCTGTTCTTCTACGGACCCTCCAACCCCGGTCTGGCCCTGTGTCAGAACTCGCAGCCCCGGTGCACCGCTGAGCGGGTCGACGCCTACAACGAGTCGCTGGGGGTCTACGACCCAGTGGTCGGCCAGTACGTCGACTGGGCGAAGGGCATCTTCGTCGGGCGCCAGTACGACTTCGGCGGCGCCACCTACGACTGTCCCGCGCCGTGCCTGGGCATCTCGTACACGACCCGCCAGCCGGTCTGGGACGACATCAAACAGCGATATCCGGTGTCGCTGTCGATCGCCATCGGCTCGGCGATGATCTTCCTCCCGCTCGGCGTGCTGCTCGGCATGATCGCGGCCCGAAAACGCGGAACCCCGACCGACCGGGCGCTGGTCAGCAGCTCGCTGATCCTGAGCTCGATCCCGGCCTATCTGGTCATCCTGCTGTCGTTCTTGTATCTGGTCTTGTTCTGGGGTCTGTTCCCCTATCCGGAGTACACGTCGTTCTTCCAGAATCCGTGGTCGTGGTTCACCGGCCTGCTCTTGGCCTGGGTCGTGCTCGGCGTCTACTCCTCGACCGACTATGCGAGGTTCACCCGAGGCTCCATGGTCGAAGCCTTCAACGAGGACTACGTCCGCACGGCCAAGGCCAAAGGCCTCGGCACCACCCGGATCAGTGTCAAACATGCGCTTCGGGCGGCGATCGTGCCCGTCTTGACCATCTTCGGCCTGGATCTGGCCGACCTGCTGGCCGGCACGATCTTCGTCGAGACGATCTTCAACTACCAGGGTCTCGGCAAGCTCGCCCTCGACTCCATCCGAGATCAGAACTTCCCGGTCATCCAGGCCACCGTCTTGATCGCGGCCTCGCTGATCGTGGTCGCGAACCTGGCGGTCGATCTCCTCTACTCCGTCATCGACCCTCGAGTACGCCTGGCTTGACCCTTTCGCGTGGTGTGGGGATTCGTTACGCCGATTGACCGATGCCATCTCGACTGCTTGGCATGACGCTGGGGGCATGGGGATCGGGCTCCTCAGGGGTGTAGGCCGCACAGCAGCCACTGGGCTGGTGTGCACGTTGGTGGCCGGAACCGTGGTCATCCTTGGGGCCGGGGCTGCCAGCGCGGCGATTCCGACCGTGAACGCGGGCGCCGATCAGACCATCACCGTGGCCGACCGCGCCTTCCTGAGCGGCGTCGTCAGCGATGACGGAACGCCCGAGCCGTCCCGGCTGCAGATCGACTGGAGCGCCGTCAGCGGCCCGGGAACGGTGACGATCGCCCGACGCGACGAGGCGCACACGTCGGCGACGTTCAGCACCGCCGGCAGCTATGTGCTGCAGCTCGCCGTCGGCGACGGCACTGGCACGGCCTTCGACCAGATCACGATCACGGTGCGAGAGACCGCCGCCTACGTGATCCGGGTTCCGGCGGACTTTCCCACGATCCAGGCTGCGCTCAATGCCGCGCCCTTGCATGCGCTGGTGCTGGTGTCGCCAGGCACCTACCGCGAGAACGTCATCGTCCCGCGCACGCTCACGCTCGCATCGACGTACTACACGACCGGCAACCGCTCGCTCGTCGACAGCACGATCATCTCGGGACCGGCCACCGGGACCGACACGGTCTTCGTGGCCGCGGCGGCCGGCCCGGACACCCACGTCGTCGGGTTCACCGTCAGGGACGGAAAGGACGGCATCGAGGTCGCCGGGTCCGCCGTCCTCGAGGCGAATGTGATCGTGTCCGGCTCGGACGCGGTGGACTTCCCGAAGGGGAGCACCGGGCTGGTGCACGACAACGTGATGCGCCAGAACGGCGATGACGGCGTCGACCTCGACCAGTCGACAGTCGTGGTCACGCACAACCTGATGGAGGGCAACGCCGGTGACGGCATCGAGGCCCGCCTCACCAACCACACCGCACCGCTGCGAGACATCGTCGTCCGTGGCAACCGCATCCTGCAGAGCAGGCAGGACGGGATCCAGCTCATCGACGACGACGCGATCACGACGGCTTCCGGGTCGGCGACCCTGGTCACGATCGAGCGGAACGTCATCGCCGGATCCCGCCAGGCCGGCATCGGGCTGATGGACGGCGCGCAGACGTCGGAGGACTACCGCGGCGCGAGCCTGGTGGAGCGAATCACCGTCGCGAACAACACCATCGACGGCAACAACCACGGGCTCACCGGCGGCGACAACCTGGTCGCGGTGAACAACGTCTTCGCCCACCAAGTGGGCCCGGCGTTGAAGAACGTCGACGGCGCATCGCGGGTCGCCTACACCCAGTTCTTCGCGAACGGTGCCGCGAATGTCAGCAGCAACATCGACGCTGCGACGTCGTACAACGGTGACCCGATGCTCGACCCGTCGTACGCGCCATTGCCGGGCAGCCCGGTGGTCGACGCCGGGACCGCGACGTACACGCTGCCCAGCGGCGAGCTGGCGGTCGAGGTGAGCGACTTCGCCGGCGGCGCGCCCGACCTGGGGGCCGTCGAGTCCAGCGGCACCGGCCCGAGCAACCGGGCACCGGTCGTCAACGCCGGCCCGGATCAGTCGATCACCCTGCCGGCCACTGCCACACTCGCCGGCACCGCCTCCGACGACGGGCTGCCCGTGGGAAGCATCCTGACGACGCAGTGGAGCGTGGTGGGTGGGCCGGGCACCGTCACGTTCGCCGACGCGAACGCTGCGACGACGACGGCGACCTTTGCGGTGGAGGGTGACTACACGCTGCGGCTGACCGCGACCGACGGCGAGCTGAGTACCGCCGACACCGTGGCCGTCACGGTCAACCCAACGGGTGGCGGCGGGACTGCCACGACCGTCCGGTCCTCCGTCTCGGTCGGCAGCGACGATGCCGAGGAGTCGGCGACCGGGTCGGTGAGCCTGAGCAGCAGCGATCTCGAACTGGTCACCGACGGCACCTCGGTGCAGACGGTCGGGCTCCGCTTCACCGGTGTCCAGGTGCCGCGGGGAGCGCACGTGACTTCGGCGTCCGTCCAATTCCAGACCGACGAGGTCTCCGCCGACTCCGCGGCCCTCAGCATCGCGGGGCAGGCGGCAGACAATCCCGGCACGTTCGCCGGCGCGACTCGAAACATCTCGTCGCGTCCGCGGACGACTGCTGCGGTGACCTGGACTCCGCCTGCTTGGTCGACGGTCGGAGCCAGGGGCGACGCCCAGCGGACGCCGAACTTGGCGCCGGTAGCCCAAGAGCTGGTCAACCGAGCCGGCTGGACGTCCGGGAACGCGATGGCGCTCGTCATCACCGGAACCGGACGCCGGACCGCCGAGGCCTTCGAAGGTGGCGCCGCGCCGACGCTGGAGATCACCTACACGACGAGCGGTGGCGGCCCGACCAACACGCCGCCGGTCGTCAACGCTGGCGGAGACCAGTCGATCACGCTGCCGGCGGCGGCCAGCCTCGCTGGGTCGATCTCCGACGACGGACTGCCCGCCGGGAGTACGCCGACTGCCCTGTGGAGCGTGGTCAGCGGGCCGGGAACGGTGACCTTCGCCGATGCCACCGCGGCCAGTACTTCGGCCACCTTCTCCGTAGCCGGTCCGTACGAGCTTCGACTGACCGGATCCGACGGCGAGCTCAGCGCCAGTGACACCGTCAACGTCACCGCTGCCGCGCCCGGCGGAGGCGGCACGGTCACGGTGACCGAGGCGCGCGTGTCGGCCGGTAGCGACGACGCCGAGCAGTCGACGAGTGGGTCAGTGAATCTGACCAGCAGCGACCTCGAGTTGACGACCGACGGCAACACGGTGCAGACGGTGGGCATGCGGTTCCCAGCGCTGTCCGTGCCGGCCGGGGCCACCGTCGTACGGGCCTGGATCCAGTTCTCGACCGACGAGGCGACGACCGCGGCCACCAACCTGACCATCGCGGCCCAGACGGCCGACAACGCCGCGGCTTTCGTCAACACCAGTGGCAACGTCTCTGGTCGACCGCGGACCACCGCCACGGTCGCCTGGAGCCCGCCCGGATGGTCGATCGTGGGTCAGCGAGGAGTGGACCAGCGCACCCCAGACCTCGTCGCGCCCTTGCAGCAGGTGTTGTCGCGCCCGGGCTGGGCGTCGGGCAACGCCGTCGCCTTCCTCGTCACCGGGACCGGCTCGCGGGTCGCGGTCGCCTTCGACGGTTCAGCCGCGAACGCACCCGTCCTGCACGTCGAGTGGCGGCAGTGAACGCCCCTCCGTCAGTCGCCAGCAGCAGGCGGCGCCGCGCTCGTCGTTGAGCTGTCGGCGGTGGTGGCTCGGTTGCCCTGCTGACCGTTCTGCTCGGTCGCCGTGAGATTCACCGGGGTTTCCCGTTCGGGCCGACTCACCCCGGTCTCCTTGCCGGGCGCGTTGGACAGCAGATGTTCGGCCTGCCGATCGACGTAGCCGGTCAACAGTTGCTGGGCATATCCCAGCACCAAGGCATACGCCAGGATCTGGCCCTGCGAGTCCAGCTGGCTGAGGCCGGGGATGAAGTCACCCCGAAGTGCCAGCAGACCTCCGATCGCAGTCAGGACTCCCACCGGAAGCTTCAGTGCCGCGAGCGCGAACGGAACGTCGTACGGAGTCGAGGTCCCTTGCAGATTTCGGATCGCGATCGCTGCTGCCAGGGCCGCGCCCATCAGGCCGAGCAGGGCAACGACCAACACGTCATCGGGGCTAGGTCCTCCGGCGTCCGGCGGAACGATCGGGAACTCGCCCGTTGGGCACACCTCCATTGCGGTCCCGCTGCCTTCCGGCGCGGGCGTGAAGCAGAGCGGCACATCGGTGGGATTGTCGTAGACGAACCAGATGAACAAACCCACGAGTATGGCCAGGACGACCGACGCAATCAGCACAGCATTACGGAAATTGCGCAGCCTGGAATGCTCATGATCGCCGGCCGAGTGCCCGACCTCGATGGCCTTGCTCAAGGCGGCCCGAGCGCGAGGGAGATCCTGCACAATCATCTCAGGCGTCAGCTCGGCAATGGCTTGTCGCCGCAGGTCGTCGCGATCGAGCGCAACCTCGTTGCGCGCCCGCGCTTCGGGAAGCTCGGCGATGACCTCGTCCGCGTCGTACAGCCCGACGATGAGTGCCTCGGCGGCATGCAGGTTCTGGTAGGCCGCCTCGATCAGGGTTCCGCGCCACCAGTTGGTCAGGCGCCCCGGCACCGGATCCGTGCGGGTGGCCGCGTCGGTCGCCGCCTTGAGCAGCCGGCGAACCGCCTTGTCGAGTTGCTCAGCACCGGGCTCCTTGTGCGGTCGACGGGCATTGGCGGCGTCCAGTCGTGCTTCCAGCAGCCGCGCATTGACGAGGACGTTCTGAACCCAGACCCGTTTTGTCTTGACGCTCTTTTCCCTGTCGAGCAATGCCATGCTGTCTTGACCTTCCGGGAGCAGTCGGCCGGAGCCGCCAGATTCCTGTCCCGAGCAAGACGATTCTGCTTTTGCTGCAACTATTCCGAATCTGCCCTTCGGCCCGAATCGGGCGGGTACAACGGCAGGTGGTGTATCGCGGATACCGTGGACAAATGCTTGCGCTGACCTGGCTCGGTCATTCGACCGTGGTGATCGAGATGGGTGGTGCCCGCCTGGTGACCGACCCGTTGCTCCACCGGCATGCGCCGCCACTGCGCCGTCGTGGGTCGAAGCCGGATCGAGGCGACTGGGAAGGCGCCGACGCCGTACTCCTCTCGCACCTCCATCACGACCATGCCGAGCTCAGATCACTGCGTCTGTTGGAGCCGGCGCCGATCGTGACAGCGCGGGCGAATGCCGAGTGGCTGCGGTCCAAGGGACTCTCGATGGCGGTCGGGCTCGAGGACGAGTGGTACTCCCTGGGTGACGACGGGGTCTCGGTACGGCTCGTACCTGCGGTGCATGCAGCGCGACCGATGCCGCATCGGCCGAACGCGGCGAACGGCCATCTGATCCGATCGGCCGACCACACCGTCGTATGGGCCGCCGGTGACACCGAGCTGTTCAAGTCGATGTCGGAGCTTCGGGGGTGGGCGGGCCACAAGGTCACGGTGGCGCTGATGCCGATCGCGGGATGGGGTCCTCGGCTCTCGGAGGGCCACCTCGACCCGGACGAGGCCGCGTCGGCGTGCGCGCTGGCCGATCCGGACTGGGTGCTGCCGGTGCACTGGGGGACGCTGCATCTGCCGGGTGGGAGATCCATCCCACGCGGCTGGATGGGCCGGGCGCTGCCGGCCTTCCAGGACGCCTTGGCCCAGGTGGCGCCGCGCTGCCGAATGATCACACTTCGGCCCGGGGAGCGGTGGGAACAGCCCTCGGCGTAGGACAATGATGGCCGGCCCTGGGAGCGACGGCAGGGAGATTTCCTGGCATGACGGGTAATAGGGCAGTCGGCCGCCGATGGCCGGTGCTGCGCTGGGGCGATGTCGGTCGAGCGATTCTCAGCTTGGCCGGCGCCGCAGTGGGGCTGTTGTTGTCCTCGTGGATCCTTCCCGACTTCCACCTCGGCGGCTGGGAGCTCGCGATCATCGCGGCCTTCCTCGTCTCGGTGTTCGGTGCGCTCTTGCGCCCGATCCTGGTCTGGCTGGCCGCCCGGTCCGGGTGGGTCATCGCGGTCCTGCTCGGCCTGTTCACCCAAACGCTGGTGATCTGGGTCGTGACTGCCAGCGACACCAATGACAGCATCACCGTGCTCGGGGCGTTCTTCGCGTCCTGGATCGTCGCCGGCATGTCGACGCTGTTCGTGTGGCTCGGCACGGCGGGGACCGACGACGCCGTGTTGGCAAGCCTCTTGCGGCGGGCTCATCGGATCAGCGCCGAGGACCTGCCGGACCCCGACGTCCCCGGCGTGGTGTTCGTCCAGGCCGACGGCGTGCCGTACCCGGTGCTCGAGTTCGGTGTCCGCGCGGGCACCCTGCCGACGCTGTCGCGTTGGATCCGGAATGGCACGCATCGGATGGCGGAGTGGCGTCCGAAGCTGCCCGCGACGACACCGGCGAGTCAGATGGGGATCCTCCACGGGACCATCGACGGCATCCCAGCCTTCCGATGGGTCGACCGCGAGTCCGGACGGATCTACGTGGCCAACAAGCCCGGTGACGCCGCGGCTATCGAGGCGATGCACTCCGACGGCCTCGGACTCCTCGCCGACGACGGCGTCTCGGTCAGCAACCTGTTCACCGGTGACGCCGTAACCGCGTACGCGACGATGAGCGCAGTCGACCGGACCCGCGAGACCAGGCAGGCTCGGACCACGCTGTCGGAGTTCCTGTCCCGGCCGTCGGGTCTTGCGCGCAGCCTCAGCCGGATGGTCGCCGAGATCGTCCGCGAACGCTTTCAGGCCAGCCGCGCCCGGCATCGCGACATCCGGCCACGGGTGCACCGAGGCTGGGACTTCACGATGGAGCGGGCTGCACTGCTCGGCGTCATTCGAGATCTGAACACCACGCTGGTGGCCGACTCGATGCTGCGGGGCCGGCGCGCGATCTATGTCGACTACGTGGACTACGACGCGGTCGCCCATCACGCCGCTGTCATGCAGCCGGAGTCGCTCTCGGCGTTGGAGGGGATCGACGCCGTACTCGCTCAGCTCGAGCGAGTCGCCGAGGTGGCGCCGCGGCGCTACTACATCGTCGTCCTATCCGACCACGGGCAGTCGCAGGGGGAGATCTTCGCCGATCGGTACGGTGAGGACCTGCCCGCTCTGGTCGCCCGGCTGGCCGAGGTGGAGGTGCTCGGCGCCGAGCACAACCGGGAATCGAGCGGTTCGGTGAACTCCGTCTTCGCCTCCTCGGCCGGGTCCGACACGGTGCTGGGCCGAGTGCTCACCAAGGCAGGCGATCGGCTCAGCGCCGACACCTTCGAGAGCGTCACGAAGGCCGCCACCGCCGAGCAGGAGGACCGCGAGTCGCGGGCGGCCGAGGGGGCTCCGAAGAAGGACGACCGCTTCATCATCTTCGGCTCCGGCAACCTCGGCCTGATCTATGTCGCGGGGGAGTCCCGGCGGCTGTCGCAGCGCGAGATATCGGATCGGTTCCCCGCGCTGCTGCCCGGTCTGGTGAACCATCCCGGAGTCGGGTTCGTCGTCGTCGACACCGAGGACTTCGGCCCGGTGGTGCTGGGGCCGAAGGGGGAGAACCGAGTACGTGACGGGGTCGTGGTCGGAGAGGATCCGCTGGCCAAGTTCGGTCCGCAGGCTCCCGAGTTCGTGCTGCGCGCGGCGTTGATGCCGGAGGCACCCGACATCTACGTCAACAGCCTGCTCGACGACCTCGACGAGGTGGCCGCGTTCGAGGGGCTCGTCGGCTGCCACGGCGGGCTCGGCGGATGGCAGGATCGCGCGATGGTCGTCTGGCCGGTCGAGTTCGACGGTCCGAAGGAGATGATCGTCGGCGCCGACGCCATGCACCGTCAGCTCGTCGATTGGCTCGAACGACTCGGCCACCGGCAGTCGCTGACGCCACGCGTCGCATCCGACTGAGTGGCAACCGGACGCGTTGCGGTTGCGCTGCGACATCGGACCGGTATCGTCGGCCAACATCATCAGTGGGGTCGTCGGGAGCCCGACTCCGCGAGACCGGTCGGTCCGAGGAGACGACGAGATGAGCATGTACGAGCGGTTCACCTTTCGCGGCGTGACGCTGGATCGGATGACCATCGCAGCTCTACTGTGCGCCGAGAAGAAGCTCAACTACGAGATGAGGATCATCCAGGGCTCGTACAACCGTGGCGTCGACGCATCTGGGGGCACACATGACGGCGGCGGCGCCGTCGACCTGGTGTGGCATGACATCCGGCGGCGGAACCGCGTTCTGCGCAAGACGAACTTCGCCGGCTGGCCCCGGCCAAGACTTCCGGGCGTCTGGGATCGGCACTGGCACGGCATCCTGATCGGCAACGACCGGGCCAGCCCCGCCGCCAAGCAGCAGGTCCAGGCCTACCGCAACGGTCGTAACGGGCTCGCCGACAACGGCCCGGACCGGTGGTGGCGGCCCAAGGTGATCCGGCCGTTCAGCTACAGCCGGCGGGCCGCGATCTCGTGGCGGCGGCTCAACAAGATCGCCACGCACCCCGGCGGTCGCCCGTTCACGCCGTCCGGCGCGCGGGAGGTCGCGGTCGTCGCCCGTTCGCTTCGCGGCTTCAACATGAGCCTCGGCAGCCACAAGCCGGGCCGAATGGACAAGCCGCTCATCGACGCGATCATGAGATTCCGGCGGATCCGCCGGGTCGGTGAGACCACGGTGAAGGGATCGCTCGGCCCGAAGACCTGTTATGAGCTGTGCATCCCGACCAAGGAGGAGCGCTGACTCATGCCGACCTACACCCTGGACCAGACCGCCAAGACCTGGGCCGCCGCCATCGGCGCCCTCGTGACCGCGCTGCTCGGCATCTTCGCCGGAGACAGCACGGCTGGCTGGATCCTCACGATCATTGCCGCGTTGGCCACGGCGGTCGCGGTCTACGCCGTGCCCAATGCACCGACCGAGGACGGTCCCACCGTGCCGGTCTACGACCCGCCGCCGCCGGCGGATGACGAGGTCGAGGAGGCGCCGACCGAGTGACGGTCGATCGGTCGGTCTGATCGCTGGCGCGACCGACCGGCCGGCGGCATCCTGTGGACATGGAGACCGTCTATGCGGCCGCCGGTGGGAGCGAAGGTCTGCTCCGCCTGGCCGGCGCCTGGCACAACCGCGTGATGGCCGACGAGGTCGTCAGCCACGCCTTCAGTCACGGCTTCAATCACGACCACACCGAGCGCCTGGCGGCGTACTGGATCGAGGCACTGGGTGGCCCGACCGCGTACTCCGACGCCTACGGCGACGAGACGTCGGTGGTGCGCATCCATAGCGGCAACGGCGTACACGAGGACATGGACCGCCGGGCGATCGCCTGCTTCGACCAGGCGATGACCGACATCGGTCTGAGCGACGACGATCCGGTCCGGTCGGTGCTCCACGACTATTTCGCCTGGGCGACGACGACCAGCATGGCCCGCTATCACGTATCGGCCGACGACGTACCGGACGGGCTGCGGATGCCGCGGTGGTCGTGGGACGGCTTGCAGGGCTGACGGCGGCGCGCTCCGACATCGGCCGATTGCCCATCGTGACCGGCTGGTCGCGAGTGTGGCCCGACGTCGTTATTCGTTGGCCGATCGCGTGAGGTCGAGCGCATACTCGAAGTGAGGTTGTCACGTCCCGAATCTGGGCGGGGCGGGGGGACACCCGCACGACTCGCACTACCCAGTCGTCGCGGAGTGGGTCATGTATTACCACGGCTACATGGAGGATCTGGCCGCAGCGATCGCGCGCGCACGTGGTGCGGCCGGCGAACCGCCAGGCGAACCAGTGGGGCGGCGGCCGGACGGACGCGGTCACGGCGGTGCCGAGCAGACCTGGACGCCGCCGATCCGAGTGGCCGTCGCTGCCACCGTCGGTGCGGCGCTCCTCGCGCTGTTGGCGCCGACCACAGCCGCCGAGTCAGCGCCGAGGGCGGAGACGGCAGGCCTGGCCGAGATCGATGCCATCGGGGTCCTCCCCTGCGGGATCACCGATCTGGTCACCCGCATCCCACCGGCGGTCGACCAGCCCTGCCTTGCCGAGTGGTGGAGCTGGAAGCACTACCTCGCGACGCTGCCGCGCCTGCCGTAGGCATCAGCCGACCGATCGCAGGTAGCGCTCGCCGAGCAGTTGCAGGTGGCGTACGAGCTCGGGCGGCTCGCTGACCCGGAAGTCGAGCCCGAGCATGCCGATGTAGACCGCGACGACCTCGATGCTGTCCGCTCCGGTCACGAGCACGCAGGTGTCGTCGTCGATGCTCTCCACCACGCCGACGGTGGGGTTGATCCGCGAGACCACCTCGTCGGCCGGCGCGTCGACGGTGATCCGGACATGGACGTTCCAACCACCGAAGGCGACCTCGCGCAGCACGAAGGCGGAGTAGTCGCCACCGGGCAATAGCGTCGGCCGGAACCGCTTGCCGCCCGGGATCCGCAGCTCCATCCAGTCCAGTCGGTACGGCGCCCAGGTGCCCGTGGCCGGATCGCGCCCGACCACGAACCAGCGCCGTTGCCAGCTCACCAGCCGGTACGGCTCGACGAGTGCGGGATCGCCCCGGTAGAAGAACCGGATCTCCTCGTGGTCGCGGATCGCCGTCGCGACCGTGGTGAGGGCGGCCGGGTCGACGTCGGGATCCTCGACGTTGCTGCTGGTGTTCTCCGGACCGCGCGTGGTCGCCGAGCTGATCGCGTTCACCGGTCTGCGCAGCCGGCTGGGCAGCACCTGCTCGAGCTTGGTCAGCGCGCGGACGCTGGCCTCCTCGATGCCGTCGATGCCCGTGGCCGCGCGCAGCCCGGACGCCACCGCGACGGCCTCGTCGTCGTCCAGCAACAACGGCGGCAGCTTGGCGCCCACGCCGAGTCGATAGTGTCCGGCCCGGCCGAGCGTCGCGTCGACGGGATAGCCGAGCTCGCGGAGCCGGCGCACGTCGTTGCGGATCGTACGGTCGGTGACGTCGAGCCGCTCGGCCAGCTCGACGGCGGTCCACTCCGGTCGGGACTGGAGCAGAGCGAGCAGGGCGAGCAGCCGGGCAGAGGTGTCACGCATGTGGAGAGGATCCTTCTAAAGCCGGAGGGAAGCGTTCCTAATTTGTTCCTAGCCTAGGGGCATGAGCACATCGCAGACCGGCACGACCGGCACCGACATCCGGCCTTTCCGCGTGGAGATCCCGCAGGAGGCGCTCGACGACCTGCACCAGCGACTCGTCCGTACTCGCTTCCCGGCTCCGGCACCCGACGACAGCTGGGACTTCGGCACCCCCGTCGCCTACCTCCAGGAGATGGTCGCGCACTGGCGCGACGACTTCGACTGGCGGGCCCAGGAAGCCCGGATGAACGAGTTCCCGCAGTTCCTGACCGAGATCGACGGCCAGACGATCCACTTCATCCACGTCCGATCGGCCGAGGCCGACGCAACACCGCTGCTGCTCACCCACACGTACCCGGGCTCGTTCGTCGACTTCCTCGACATGATCGAGCCGCTCACCGACCCAGTTGCGTACGGCGGCCGCGCAGAGCACGCCTTCCACGTCGTGATTCCGTCCATCCCCGGCTTCGGCTTCAGCACGCCGCTCGAGGGTCGCTGGACGCTGGCCCGGGTCGCGGAGGTCTTCGACACCCTGATGCGCCGGCTCGGCTACGACTCCTACGGCGCCCACGGCAGCGACGCCGGCGCAATCGTGTCGCGTGAGCTCGCAATCGCCAACGCCGACGGCTTCCTCGGTGCGCATGTGCTCCAGCTGTTCTCGTTCCCGTCCGGCGACCCGGCCGAGTTCGCCAATCTGACCGAGAAGGACCACGCCGCGTTGGAGTTCCTCGGCTGGTTCCAGACGGTCGGCGGCTACAACACGATGAACGGGTCGCGACCGCAGACCGTGGCGGCGGGGCTGTCCGACTCGCCCGTCGGACAGCTGGCGTGGAACGAGCTGTTCGAGAACTTCGGCAACGGCACCAGCCTGGTCTCGTGGGAGCAGGTGCTGACCCAGGTGACGCTCTACTGGCTGACCAACACGTCGGCGACCGCGGTCCGCTATCACTACGAGACGGCCCGGTCCGGCGCCGAGCCGGTCGTCAACGGCGGGCCGATCGGACTCGCGATATTCGCCGACGACTTCAAGTCGATCCGGCCGTTCGCCGAGCGCGACAACACCGACATCGTGCACTGGGCCGAGTACGACAAGGGCGGCCACTTCGCCTCGATCGAGGTGCCGGAACTCGTCGTGAGCGACCTTCGCGATTTCTTCGGCGGCCGCCGCACCGTCTGACCCGACGGCGGCGTCGGCTCACCACCAACCCTGGCGCTTGGTCCATCGCAGCAGGACGCCGCTGATCACCGCCATCAGCACGAGGAGAACGATCAGCCAGACCACGTGCGTGTTCTGGTTGACGATGACGTTCATGCCGGCGACCGACGCGATGGCGGTGACCGGCAGCGTGATCGCCGCGAGTACGGCGAGTCGCTCCATGGCGACGGTCATCTTCGTACTCACCCGGGTCTGATACAGGTCGATCACGCCGACCAGGAATTCGCGCTCCCCGTCGCCGATGCTTGTCAGCCGGTCGAACTGGTCGACGAGGTCTTCGATCCACGGCCGGTACTCGCTCGGTACGAGCTGGGGCAGTGCCAGCAGCCGCGCACAGGACTCGCGTGCCTGCGCCGCCATCGTCCGCACGGTGAGCAACTCGTGCCGGATCAGGAACATCTCCTCCAGCAGCGGTTCGGGGTTTCGGAGCGGATCGGTCATGACGACCTGTTCGATCGTGGCGATCTTGTCGGCGACGGCGGCGATCAGGTCGCTCTGCCGCCGCACCATGGCCGAGATGAGCGCGTACGACAGCTCCGACGGCGAGCGTGGGTGGAACCGTCCAGACTCGACGCGAGCCATCACCCCACGGGTGTCCTTGAGCGCGGCCTCCAACGGCACGACCGGGTTGACCGGTCCGTGCACGGTCACCAAGTAGCGGGCGGCGATGAACTGATTCAGCTCGATGAGGTGCACGTGCCCGGCCTGCTGGACTTCGGGACTGTGCAGCACCAGGAAGGTGTGATCGGAGTACGCATGCACGCTCGGTGTGTAGTGGCGCTCCTGACAGGCCTTCAGCGCCATCGGATGGAAGCCGAACAGATCGCGAAGCATCGCTCCGGCCGTGTCGTCCCACTGCGGAATGTCGACCCAGACGAAGCCGTCCTCCCGCGCCAACAGCGGCTTCACGTCATCGACCCGGTGTCGTTCGATGGCGGACGAGGTCAGGAACCTGACATCCACGAGGCCACCCTACTGAGCAGCGAGGCGATGGTGCCGGTTCAGGGCCGCCGCCCCGCCCCAACCCACCAAGAGTTGGCGTGCCATTCAGGATTTCGAGCCGCGAAAACCTGCATCTCACGCCAACTCTCGCCAAGCGGCGTGGGCGTTCGGCGGCCGCTGGTCATGACGCGTCGACCGGGGTGGTTCGGGCGCCGGTCGACCCGACCAGGGGAGTGGTGTCGAAGTACCGGACTTCGAACCGGCGCTCCTCGAACCGCCAGCCGTCGGGCGTACGCCGGTAGCGATCGTGGTAGATCGAGTAGTTCACTTGCGAGCGGCCGTCGCTGAAGCGGCCGAACTCCTCGATGTACGCCCGGCCGGTGGCGGTGTCGCCGTCGACCTGGATTATGCCGGGGTGGGTGTTCTGCACGAAGAACTCCCACAGGTTGTCCTGCAGCCGGGCGATGCCGTCACGGATCGCCTCGCGGCCCTCGAACTCGACGCCGACATCGGGGATCCGCCAGGCGCCGTCCGGTGTGAACAGCGACGCGAACCGGTCCCAGTCGCGCATCATGGCCGCGTCGGTGGACTCACCACGCAGCGCCTCGATCTCGAAACGGTCGACGATGGACTGCAGATCGCTCATCGGTCTCCTCCTGTCTGCTGTCATGCGGTACGGACCGCGGATACCTCGAACTCGAGCCGGACTTCGTCACCAAGCAGCGCGGTGCCGATCTCAAGAGCCGCGTTCCAGGAGATACCCCAGTCCTTGCGGTTCACGACGACCGAGCCCTCGAAACGCAGGCGCTCCAGGCCGTACATGTCGGTCGAGGCGTCCAGCAGCTCGAACGGGATGGCGACCTCGCGGGTGATGTCCTTCACACTCAGATCGCCGACGACCTCGACGGTGAGTTCGTCGAGCTGCCGTACCCCGGTCGACTCGAAGGTGATCGTCGGGTGATGCGCGATGTCGAAGAAGTCGTTGGTGCGCAGCTGTTCGTCGCGCTCGGCGCTGCCGGTGTCGACGCTGTCGACCTTCATGGTCAGCTTGACCCAGGACCGCGACGGATCCTCGTCGATGTGGGCGAGGCCCACGAACGCATGGAAGGCACCGCGCACCTCGACGACCTTCGCCAGGCGGGCGACGAACCCAAGGCGGGTACGGGCGGGGTCCAGCGTGTAGTCGCCGGCGAGTATCGACAGGCTGCTCGAGATGGCGGTGGTCATGTGACCCTCCTCCTGCGGATCGCAGTGTGTTTGGTTGCATCGGGCTGGTGTAGTCCGTCACTCCTATGACGGAACACAGCGAAGGAATGCAACATGGACGAGCACGATTGGCTGGCCGAGCAGTTCGAAACGCACCGATCTCACCTGCGGGCGGTGGCGTACCGGATGCTCGGCTCGTCGCACGAGGCCGACGATGCGGTGCAGGAGGCGTGGATCCGGCTCGATCGGGCCGGCGCCGACGATGTCGAGAACCTTCGCGGCTGGCTGACCACGGTCGTCGGCCGGATCTGCCTCGACATGCTGCGCAGCCGTCGGACCCGGCGCGAGGACCCGCTGGACCACGCCGAGCAGGTCACCGGCCAGGCGGACGGCGTCGATCCGGTCGAGGACGCGCTACTGGGAGAGTCGGTCAGTCTGGCCCTGCTCGTCGTGCTCGACTCCCTGGGGCCGGCCGAGCGGGTCGCATTCGTGATGCACGACGTCTTCGGCATGCCGTTCGACGAGATCGCGCCGATCGTCGGCCGCTCGTCAAGCGCGACGCGGATGCTGGCCAGCCGGGCTCGCCGCCGGGTACGGGGCCGGCCCGCCGCCTCGGATCCGGACCTGACCGGACGGCGCGCGATCCTCGACGCCTTCCTGGCCGCCTCTCGCGACGGCGACTTCGATGCGCTGATCGCAGTCCTGGATCCCGACGTCGAGATCCATGCCGACACCGCCGCCATCGTGCCGCCGGGTGCGCGCGCCCACGTACGCGGTGCGCGGCAGGTCGCGAGCCAGACGCTGATGTTCTCGGAAGCCAGCAGGACCGCGCAGCTGGTCCTCGTGGACGGTGCGCCGGGGTTCGTCGTGGCACCACGCGGACGCCGGACCGTGTTGGCCTTCCAGATCGCCAACGACCGGATCACGCGGATCGACGTCCATGCCGAGCCGAGTCGGCTCCGAGAGCTCGATATCGAGATCCTCGCCGACTGATCGATCGGCCGGCCTGCCTTCCGGCGAGGGAGACCCGAGCAGCATCCGCGGGTGGGTAGGTTTGGCTCTCGTGCACGACCATGGGCGGTTGCACGCACATCACCACGAACCTCCGACCGTGCAACCGATCGGCCGCCAGCGTTCGATCGCCCTCGGGATCCTGTGTCTGTGCGCGCTCACCGCCGGCCTCGACATGACGATCGTGAACGTGGCGCTGCCGTCCATCGGCCGCGCGCTCGATGCGCCGACCAACGAACTGCAGTGGACGGTCGACTCGTACAACATCGTGCTGGCCGGGATGCTGGTGCTCGGTGGGGCGCTGGCCGACCGGTACGGGCGTCGCCGGATCTTCCTGGCCAGCTACACGCTGTTCGCGCTGGCGTCGTTCGCGGCGGCCTTCAGCCCGTCGACCGGCGTGCTGATCGCCCTGCGCGGGGTGATGGGGCTCGGCGCCGCCGGTGTGACCGCTCCTGCGCTGGCGATCATCGCGTCGATGTATCGCCCCGAGGAGCGGGGGCGGGCGATCGCCGCGTTCGCGGTGTTCGGCGCGACCGGACTGGCCGTCGGCCCGATCGCCGGCGGGTTGCTGCTCGACCATTTCTGGTGGGGATCGGTGTTCCTGGTCAATGTGCCGATCGTCGCCGTCGGCGTGGCGCTCGGTGCCCGGACGCTTCCCGAGTCGACCGCGCCGATCCCGGCCGGTGGCCGGCCCCGGCTCGACATCGAGGGCGCGATCCTGTCCGTCGTCGGGCTGGGCGTCTTGCTGTTCGGGATCATCGAAGGACCGAACCGGGGCTGGACCTCGCCCGAGGTGATCGCCGGGTTGGTCATCGGCGCTGCGGCGCTCGTCCTGTTCGTCTGGCGCGCCCTGCGGGTCGAGGCTCCGCTCTTCGACGTACGGATCCTCGATCGGCCGGCGGTCGCGACCGGTTCGATCACGTTGGTCATGGCGTATCTGTTGCTCAACTCGTTTCTCTTCCTGAACCCGCAGTACCTCCAGGATGTGCAGAGCGAGTCGATCGTCACGGTCGGCCTGCTCTTCGCGCCGTTCGCCGTCATCTTCGGGGCGTGCTCGCTGCGGGCCCAGCGGGTGCTTCAGTTGCTGGGACCGAGGAAGACGATCCCGCTCGGGCTGGTCGTCACCGCCGTCGCCTCCGGTGCCTTCGCGATCGCGCTCACCGAGCCGTTGTGGCTGACCATCGTCGCCTCGCTGATCTTCGGCGTCGGCCTGTCCCTGCTGATCGCGCCGCCGTCGACGGTGGTGATGAACGATCTGCCCGCGGCGAAGGCAGGAGACGGGTCGTCGCTCAACTTCGTCAGCCGCTTCGCAGGCGCCTCGGTCGGGGTCGCCATCGTCGGATCGATCATGGCGTCGTCCTATGTCAGCCACCTCGAGGACGCCGATCTCCCGTCGCTCAGCTCTCAGCAGGCCGACAAGTCAAAGGGTTCGCTGCAGGGTGCACTCGAGGTGGCGAACTCCCTGGACTCCTCGGCTGACAGCGCCCTGACGACCGCGGCCCAGGATGCGTTCAACCGAGGCGCCGCCGTGGCCTACGCGACGCTCGCCGTCATGGCGCTGCTCGCCGCGGCGGTCGCCTGGTATGCCCTGGGCCGGCCGAGCCGCCGCGAGCGAGCTCCCTCTGGTTGAGCCGCTCGATCAGCCGTCCCTTGCGGCGGGCCCGCGGATCGCGGCAGCGAGGCCGGCGCCGACCAGCAGCGTGCCGACCATCAAGAACGCGGAGTAGCCGAGCCAGGTCAGGGTTCCGGACACTGCCGAGTCCGGGAGGAACGTCAGGTCCGAGATCCGATGGGCGGTCGTGCTCGGATAGACCAGATAGAGCCCGGCCGGAATCAGGCCCCAGACGATGCCACTCAGCAGCGGACCGGCCGGCGACAGGGCACCGAGCGCAGCCACCGCCAAGAGCAGCACGGCGCCGGCGCCGATCGCGACGAGACCGCGAAGATCGCCATCGGCCCCAGCGTGTCGCAGGGTCAGCGTCCAGTAGCGATCGGCGCCGTAGGTCATCGAGATGAGCCCGATCGGGGTCAGAACAAGACAGAGAAATGCGCCTAAAATATGGTGGATCGACCGGCTCGAGGCCGGCTCGTCGTAGAGCGAGTCGCGATCCTCGTAGCGGGAGTCGCGCTCATCGTTGTAGCGGGAGTCGCGGCTGTCGTCGTAGTAGGTGGTGTCCTGCTGGTCGTACGGGTTCTCTTCGTAGCGGCTGTCGCGGTAGTACTCGGATTCGCGCTCGGCGTCCAGGTCGCGCAGCTCGCGGTAGTAGGGGGAGCCATGGTCTTGTTGGGTGTCCGTCGTCCATCGATCGCCGGCGTATTCATCGGTCGGCGGTGGCCACGAGTCGGACGGGCGGGCCTCGCGTCGATCCCAGGGATCTGGTGTGGACACTGCTGTACCTCCTAAGCAGCGACCTTACGACAGTCATGGTCGACCGTGCGGGTGCACCGCCAACGGCCGCTACTGACCCGCGGCTCAAGAGCGATCGGCGGACGCCGTCTCGAGAGGTTCGTCGACGGTGACGCCGTTGACCGTGGGGGAGATGCGTCGCTCGAGCATGCGGGCCATCACGCAGACGCAGAGACAGCCGACGATCATCAGCCCGACGTAGACACCGGCGAGGTCGCGATCGAGCAGCACGCCGGCGACCACCGGACCGAGGATCGCGCCGCCCTGGAACGCGGCGGCGTTGATGGCGTTGTAGCGGCCTCGGGTGTGGTCGGCGGCGAGGTCGTTGCTGATCGCCGGAATGGTGGGCTGCATCAATGTCTCACCGAAGGCGAAAACGCCCATGAAGACGAACATTCCGGCCGCGGCGATCGCGGTGCCGGGCACCAGTCCGGCGGCACCGAGCAGCAGCCACGCGAACGTCCAGACGACTCCCATGACGACCATGACCCGGGTCCGGCGCCGGCCGCTGATCCGGGACAGCACGAGGAACTGCAGGGCGACGATCACCGCGGTGTTGACCGCGAACGCGATGCCTACAGTGCGGGTCGACACCTCCGCGACCTGACGGGCGAAACCAGGAAAGCCCGCCTCGAACTGCCCGTAGCCGACGAACACCGCAAGGAAGGTGAGACCGGTCAGCCAACGCACGGCCGGCTGGCGGAGGATCGCGCGGTAGGTGCCGCCGGTGTCGTCCTCGGGCTGTTCGACCCGGCCGTGCAGATGGCGCAGCGGGCCTAGCAGCAACGCCACGGGGATCAGACAGAACGCCGCGTCGGCGAGGAAGATCGCGGTGAACGTCGAAGGCCTGGTGACGTCGACGTAGAGCCCGCCGACGATGCCGCCGACCCCGATGCCGAGGTTGACGAGTGCGAAGTTGACGCCGAAGTACTGCTGGCGCAGATCGCCGCTCACCACGGCCGCGATCAGTGCATTGAACGCCGGCCACGAGATCCCGAAGTTGAGGCCGATCAGCACCAGTGCCACCGCGGCGACGGCGGGTGAGGTGGCGAATGCGAGCAGTGCGTTGCCGACGATCATCGACGTCAGGCCGGCAAGCAGCATGACGCGGGCGCCGTAGCGGTCGGTCAGCGAGCCGCCCGGTCCGGTCACCGCGAACCCGGAGATCGCGATCAGCCCCATCAGGACTCCGGACACCCCCAGGTCGAAGCCGCGCACCTCGTGCAGATAGATGATTGTGAACGGCAGGGTGAGACCGCGCCCGAGGGTCTGGATCGCGACCGTCGAGAGCAGCCATCGGCCTTCGGTGGGCAGCGCTGACCAGAACGTCCTCATCCCACTCACGGCGCCATCCTCCGGGACCGCACTGACAATGCGCGAGCGGATTTCGACCCGGCCGAATAGGGTCCCGGGTATGACCAGCGACGATGTCGGAGCATCGGCCGACATCGTGATCTCGACCTATGCCGATCGCCCTGAGTACGTCGAGAAGTCCTTCGACATGGACGAGACCTGGCCGTACTTCATGAAGAACGACGAGGTCGCGGCGGCCCTGCTGCTCGGGGTGATCGAGGCGTTCCCGCACCTCAACGTCCTGGCCACCGCCGACGGCGTCCAGGTGGCCCGTGGGATGGCCGCGCCGTTCGCCCTGCACACCGATCGCCGCAAGGGCGAGCTCCCCGCGGGCGGCTGGGATCGGGTGCTGATCTGGGCCTTCCACGACCGGGATCGCGGCGTCGAGCCGGACACCGTCACGGCTCTCGAGATCTCGATCCACCCCGACCACCTCGGCAAGGGGCTGTCGCACCGGATGCTGGCGGCGATGCGGACCGCCGCGGCGACCGCCGGGTTCGCCGAGCTGGTCGCACCGGTCCGCCCGAACGAGAAGCACAAGCACATCGACCTGCCGATGGCCGACTACATCAAGCTCACCCGTGACGACGGTCTTCCGGTCGACGCCTGGCTGCGTACCCACGCTCGGGCCGGCGGCGTCATCGACTCGGTGGCCCCGACGTCGATGGCGATCACCGGAACGCTCGAGGAGTGGCGCACCTGGACCGGGCTGCCGTTCGACCGGGCCGGCGAGGTCGAGGTGCCCGGGGCGCTGGTGCCGGTGCTGTGCGTGCCCGAGCACGACTACGCCGTGTACGTCGAGCCGAACGTCTGGATGCGGCACCGGCTCTGAGGGTCAGTCGTCGGTGACTCCGTCGGCGAGCTCGCGGAGGATGTCGAGATGCCCGTTGTGGTGGGCGGTCTCCTCGATCAGATGCGTGATGATGTAGCGCAGCGCGATCGGCCGCCCGGTGTCGTAGTCCGGGTACGCCGCCTCGGTATCCCAGTCGCGCGCGGCGACGATCTCGTCGGTGTGGGCGGCCTGCGCGGCGTAGTCGTCGAGCAGGTCGGCCAGCGGCCGTTCGAAGCCGAGTCGCATCTGCAGCTCGGAGTCCTTGTCCGAGCCCGGGAACTGGTTCGGCCGGCCGAGGAATATGACGTCGATCCAGAACACCTCGGCCCAGCGCAGGTGACTCACCAGGCCGGCCACGCTCATCGCCGGCGACTCTGGCAGCGGCGTCTTGACCGCGTCCTCCTGCGACAGGCCCTCGCACTTGGCATGCACCGTCGCGCGTACGTACTTCAGCAGCTGGGTCAGGTTGGTGCGCTCGTCGAACGCATCAGGGAAGTCGGTCCGCCGGTCGCTCATGGCTCTGCCACCTCCACCTCGGCCGATTGTGCCTGCTCGAGCGGGACGAGGAGCTTCTTGAGCAGGCCGTCCAGACTGCGGCGCTCGGCGGCAGTGAGGGGGCCGAGCAACCGCTCCTCGTTGGATACGTGGGTCTCGACCGCCTTGTCGGCCACGCTCCTGCCGCGGCGGGTCAGGCGGACCAGTGTGCCGCGCCGGTCGTTCGGATCGGGGCGCCGCTCGATCAGCCCGGCCTCCTCCATCCGATCGAGACGCTTGGTCATGCCGCTCGACGAGAGCATCGTGGCCCGCATCAGATGGGACGGGTTGAGCTCGTAGGGCGCACCGGAGCGGCGCAGCGCGACGAGCAGATCGAACCAGCCGCGTTGGAGCCCGTGTGGGGCGAGGCCCTCGGAGAGCACGTCCTCGGACAGGTGGACGACCCGGAACAGCCGGCCGTAAAGGCCGAGCGCCGCGACGTCCAGGTCGGGCCGCTCCCGATGCCATTGCGCCAAGATCTCGTCCACGTGATCTCGTTTCTCGCTCACAGCCACCGAGTGTATAGTGACAGAAAGAAACTCGCCAGCGAGTATCTCGCTAGAGGAAGGTATTGAGATGGTGTCGATCCCGCCCACGATGAAGGCGATCCGACTGCACGGCTCCGGCGTCGACGGACTCCGTCAGGACACGATCGACACGCCGTCGCCCGGCCCGGGCGAAGTGCTCGTCGAGGTCCACGCCGCCGCGATCACCCGCGACGAGCTCGAGTGGCCGGTCGACCGGTTGCCGGCGATCCCGTCGTACGAGCTGTCCGGCGTCGTGGCAGCAGTCGGGGACGACGTCGACGGGGTCTCGGTTGGCGACCAGGTGTACGCGCTGACGCCGTTCGACCGTGACGGCGTGGCGGCCGACTACGCCGTCGTACCCGCGTCGGCACTGGCGCCGAAGCCGGCCTCGGTCGGGCATGTCGAGAGCGCAGCGATCCCACTGCCGGCGCTCAGTGCCTGGCAGGGGCTGTTCACCCACGGGCGCCTCGAGCCAGGCGAGCGGGTGCTCATCCATGGTGCGGTCGGAGGCGTCGGCCTGTTCGCGACCCAGCTGGCGCGGTGGCGTGGCGCCCATGTGGTGGCGACCGCATCGCCGTCGGCGTTCGACGAGGCCCGGGCACTCGGCGCACACGAGGTGATCGACGGCCGCGGGTCGCTGGACGACGCGCTCAAGTCGGTCGATGCCGTCTTCGACACGGTCGGCGGCGAGCTGCTCGAGCGGGCGCCGGCGTTGCTCGCGGATCCGAGCCGGCTCGTGTCGGTCGCCGCGGAACCGGTGGGGGAAGGGATCTTCTTCATCGTCGAGCCGAGCCGCGAGCAGCTCGTCGAACTCAGTCGGCTCGTGGACGCGGGCCAGCTGCGGGTCCCGATCGACTCGACCTTCGGGCTGGCCGACGCCGTCGCCGCGTTCGAGCGCAGCCTGGCCTCCGGCAAGCGCGGCAAGGTCGTTGTCCAGGTCGCCGACGACGACTCCTGACCATGCATCGACACCGATGATTGACGTGCCGCATCGCGCGTGCGACGCTCGCGCCACGGCCACGTGTTCACGCGTGGCGGCCCGCTCGTCTCGGGCGACTCGATCTTGGGGAGGTCATCGTGGAAAGGCATGGTTCGGAGAGCTTCTACGTCATCGGCGAGGGGTTGCTGGGTCAGACCGTCGGAGGTCGGGAGCCTCGGCTCGCGGGTGATGCCGCTGCCGGTGCACCGCCGTTCCGCTTCTCGCGGATGGGGCCGAACGGGGCCGGTCGGGCGCCGACGGACGCAGCTCGCTCGCGAGTCGCCCATGCGATGACGGTGGGCGGCGGTGGCGCCTCCCGGATCCCCGCCGGCTACACCTACCTCGGCCAGTTCCTCGACCATGACCTCACCTTCGACAAGACCGACGTGACGTTCGGCGACCACATTTCGCCGGGCGAGCTCCTGCAGGGCCGGTCGCCGAGCCTCGACCTCGACTCGTTGTACGGCGCGGGGCCGCAGGATCCGGCGTCGGCCAACTTCTACAAGGCCGACGGCGTGCACCTCAAGATGGGGCAGACCGTCAAGTTCGACACTGACCCGGCGATGGACGACTTCGACCTGCCTCGTGGCGCGGGGACGACGGTGGCGCAGAAGCGCAAGGCGATCATCCCGGACCCGCGTAACGACGAGAACCTGGCGGTCGCCCAGACCCATCTCGCCTTCATCCGCTTCCACAACCGCGTCGTCGACACGCTGCCGGCGTCGGTGCCGCCCGCACTGCGGTTCGCCACAGCGCGCGAGATCGTCACCAAGCACTACCAGTGGATGGTCCGGACCGACTTCCTGCCGCGGATCTGCGCAGCCGCGGTCGTCAACGACGTCTTCCGCAACGGCCGCAAGGCGTTCGAGCCGAATGCACCGGCCACTGCGGTCCCGACGATGCCGATCGAGTTCTCGGTGGCGGCCTACCGGCTCGGGCACTCCATGGTCCGCGATGCGTACAACTGGAACGCGCGCTTCGACGACGGGTTCGGCACGCTCGACCTCCTGTTCACGTTCACGGCCACCAGCGGCAACCTCGGCGACAATCTGCGGCTGCCGAGCAACTGGATCGCCGACTTCCGGCGCTTGTACGACTTCGGCGAGGCCGGCAAGCCCGGCCTGGTCGTACCCGCGAAGAAGTTCAACCGGGCGATGCGGATCGACACCCGCCTCGCGCAGACGCTGAACAGGGTGCCCGGATTCCCGGCCGACCAGGACAACCTGGCGGTCCGCAACCTGACCCGGGCCCGGATGGTGAAGCTCGCCACCGGGCAGCAGATGGCCACCTTCCTGGCCGGCAAGGGCGTCACGCTGACCAAGCTCACGAAGGCGCAGATCCGCGACGGCAACAAGGGTGCCACCCTCGACAAGCTGACCAAGACCCAGCGCGAGGCGTTCCTCAAGGACACGCCGCTGTGGTTCTACATCCTGCGCGAGGCCGAGCTCAACTCCGGTCGGCTCAAGGGCGTCGGCGCCCGGATCGTCGCCGAGACCTTCCACCGGGCGATCGAGGGCAGCAAGATCTCGATCTTCACCGATCCGGCCTGGCGCCCCACGCTCGGCCCGGACGACAAGACCTTCCGGATGGTCGACCTCCTCCTGTTCGCCTTCGAGGGAAAGAAGTCGCTGCTGGCACCGCTTGGGTGAGACGGGCTACGACCCGGTCGCACCGAGGTCGTCGGGCCGTCCCGCCGCGAGCCGGCTCCACTGGGCGGTCGGGCGACCCTCGGTGCGGAACTGGTCGCCCGTGACGCCGGACAGTCTCGGCCAGCCCTCGGGCGAGTCCTCCCACGACTCCTGGCGGCCGTAGACCGTCATGTCCAGCAGGCCGTAGCTCGGCGCCATCACCTCGGTGCCGCGTCCGGTGGTCGAGTAGGTCTCGAACACCCGGTCGCCGTCTCGCAGGTAGCACACGAGCAGGCCGAACCCGCGTCCCGCGAGCAGTGCGTCGCCGGCGTCCGCGGCGGAGTACCACGGGACGTCCCAGCCCATGAAGTCGCGATAGCGCGAACTCTCGTCGTACGGACCCTCGCAGAACGTCGCGTACGTGACGTCGCGGGAGTGCAGGTACGACAGCTCGCGCACCTGGCCGTTGAAGAACGTGCAACCCTCGCACTGGTCGGGCGCCGCCATGCCGGTGTGCCACATGTGGAAGTAGGTGACCAGCTGCCGTCGGCCCTCGAACACGTCGAGCAGCGAGACCGGGCCGTCCGCACCGACGAGTGTGATGTTGGCGTCCAGCTCGACCATCGGCAGCCGCCGTCGGGCGGCCGCGATCGCGTCGCCCTCCCGGGTGTGCGCCTTCTCGCGGGCCAGCAGCTTGTCGCGCTCGGCCTCCCAGTTGGCCCGGTCGACCACCGCGGGCATGGCCGTCTGCGTCGACTTATCCGTCATGTCTGCCTCCATCAATTCAGAGTCGAGGAATCGATCCACGTAGACAGACTCCGGCCGGGCGCGAATCTCATCGCCGATTTGGCCGGCAGTCAGTGAATGAACTCGGTCACCTTCGGCGTGGCACCGTCGGATCCCCAGCCGAGTATCCCGACGTACATCGCCCGGAAGGTCGGCAGGCGTCGCATATCGGCGGTGGATTCGCAGTTGCGAACTCCCGACTGGTACTTGCAGCGCCAGCCGTGCAGGAAGATGCGGGAGCCGCCGTCGAACGCACCGGCGACGTCTGCGCCGCCCGGTCCGCAGATCCGGGTGCCGGAGCTGCTCATCAAGATGTGCTGGGCACGCCCGGCGAACCTCCACGGATCCCGGGAACGAAGCCATCCGGTGGCGTAGTCGCAGCTGTTCCAGCCGCGGATCGACGCGATCAGCACGTACGACCGGTGCCGCTGCACCAGCACGGGATTCTCGATGATTCCCCGACTCTGCCGGAGCTCGTGGCTTTGCGAGATGGCATGGGTGCCGCTCGATCCCAGCCGCACCATCCGTACCGACGCCGGCGTCTGCTGCGTCCGGTACAGCAGATACCGGTTGCCGTCCGCCTTCCGGAAGCCCGACGGATCGATCACGCCCGCGTTCGCCACCGGCCGGCCCGGCACCGTGTCGTCGGCGTCAAGATCCCGGTTGGGGCACACCAGCGGAGTGTCCCGCGGCGTGTACGGACCGAGGGGGTGGTCGGCCGTCGCCACCCCGATGCATCGCTGACCGTGCATGCCGTTGGCCGGAGCCGCGTAGTAGAGCACCCACCCGGCCGGCGTCTTCCAGGCATCCGGCGCCCAGACTGCACCGCCGGGCGACCACGTGCCCAACCCGCTCAGCGCCGGTCCGCCGGACTCCCACGGCCCGGGTGCCGTGTCGGACATGGCCATGGGCGCCCGTCGACCGGTGGTGAACGCGACGAAGCGGCCGGTGTCGGTGCGCATGATTCCCGGATCGGCGCCGGCGCCGTACACCGGCTCGGGCGCCGCCCGCACCGCTCCTGCCGCCGCCAGCGTGATCGCCGTCGTGGCGACCAGTGTGGCCGGGCCCCGCGTGAGCGCAGCGGTCTTTCCCATGTCGAGCCACCCCCTGTTCCCTCGTTCCCTCGTGCGCCTGGTCTGGCGTCAGACTCCGATCTTCTGCCACGGCCCCCAGATGGCGAACGTCAAGCCGCGGCTGGCCTGGATGTTGACGAACAACGTATGACCGTCCGGCGAGAACGTCGACCCGGCGAACTCGTCGCCGAACCGTGGCGCCCCGTTCAGCTGGCTGACCAGCCGGTTCAGCGCGATGTCCCAGAGCTGTCCGCCGCGGGACAGGCCACGGATGTAGTTGTCGATCGTGCTGTCCTCGCAGACGACCAGCGTGCCGCTGGCGCTGGTCGTGATGTTGTCCGGGAAGTCGAAACGCAGATTCGCCTCGGCAGGGTCGACCGGGGCCTGGAACAGGATCTGCAGCTTCTGCGAGCGCGTGTGGTAGGCCCACACCATGCCGTTGCCGCGGCCGAATCCATTGGCGTTGTCGTCGTCGGTGTCGTCCTCGGCGGGGCCGCCGCCCTGGGTCGACGTGAAGTAGACGACGTTGTTGTCATAGACCTGACCCTCGAGCCGAGAGAACAGGGCCGCGCCCTGCGCCCGACCCTGATCGCCGACCGCGACCAGCGCCTGGTCGTTGGTGGTCCCAGCGGGGAAGGTCGGGTCTGGATCGTCGATGTCGACCCACTCGACGTCGTATGTCGCTCGCTGCTGCTGACGAGCCTCGAGGTGGGCGTTCGGCTGGCCGGTGACGACGAGCATCTGCAGCGTGCCCTCGTTGTCGAGGAAGCCGGTCTCCATCGGGTTGTTCTTCGGAATGTAGCGGTAGAAACCCGACGGGAACTCGAAGTTGTCCTCGGTCAGGTAGAGGATCCCGTCCTTCGGGTCGAATGAGACCGCCTCGTGGGGGAAGCGGCCCGCTCGGGTGATCGGCTGGCGGTTGCTCTGTCCGCCGGCCGGCACCTCGTAGATGTAGCCGTGCTTCTGCTGGAGCTGCGTGTTGGGCTGGCCCTGGAAGTCGGGCCCGACGTCGGGGCCGTTGATCGTCTCCTCACAGGTGATCCACGAGCCCCACGGCATCACGCCGCCGCTGCAGTTGAACATGGTCCCGTTCAGGCTGGTGTAGGCCTCGACCACCTCGCCGAACTCGGTCACCTCGATCGTCGTGGTGCCGGCGCCGGCCTTCGCGTCGTACGGCGTCCCGGGCCCGAAGGCGGTTGCCGTTGCGGAGTTGGTGATCTCGTGGTTGCGGACCAGGAGGATGTTGCCGTTCGGTCCCGGGAAGGCGCCCATGCCGTCGTGACGGCCGGGCAGGATCGTGCCGTCGTCGAGCGTGACCGTGAGCTCGGTGTCGTGGAAGGACCGGTACGAGAAGTCCTTCGGCAGATGCAGCCGCACCTTGCCGTCCCGCTCGTCAGGGATCGGGCCCAGTTCGCGGTACGGCGCCGCTGGAGCGGCTCCAGACGGGGAGTTCAGCAGACCTTGGAAGGGGCCACCGGCGAGCGCGGCGACGGCGGCGGCGCCGCCCTTGAGCACTGTGCGACGTTCGACTGTCATCTGCGGCCCTCCGTGCTCCCCGAGTGACGATAACCGCACACGCTAGCCCGACACTCGCAATTCGTCAGCCCAATCCTGGGCAAGTCAGTCGGAGTGCGCATACGCCGCATCTGTGCTGTGCTTGCCGGGGCGGCCGTTCGCGGGTGACCCTAATGAGGCGGCCGGACTGCCCAGGGAGAAGCGATGTACGACTACGACCTCGTGGTGCTCGGATCCGGCCCCGGTGGGCAGAAGGCCGCGATCGCCGGAGCGAAGCTCGGCAAGCGGGTGGCCGTCGTCGAGCGCGGTTCGATGCTCGGCGGTGTCTGTGTCAACACCGGCACAATACCGTCGAAGACGTTGCGCGAAGCCGTCGTCTATCTCACCGGGCTCGCGTTGCGGGAGGTGTACGGCGAGAGCTACCGGGTGAAGGCCGACATCACGATCGCCGACCTGATGTCCCGCACCCAGCATGTCGTCGGGCGCGAGATCGAGGTGATCCGGGCCCAGTTGCTGCGCAACCACATCGACCTGATGCAGGGCACCGGCAGCTTCGTCGATGCGCACACCGTCCGGATCTCGGGAACCGAGCACGCCGATCAGAGCACGGTGAGTGCCGAGAAGACCGTGATCGCCACCGGCACCCACCCGGCCCGCCCGGCCTCGGTCGAGTTCGACGACCGCTACGTCATCGACTCCGACGGCATGCTCCATCTCGAGCAGGTGCCGGGCTCGATGGTGGTGGTCGGCGCCGGTGTCATCGGCATCGAGTACGCCTCGATGTTCGCCGCCCTCGGCACCCGAGTGACAGTCGTCGAAAAGCGCGACCGGATGCTCGACTTCTGCGATCCGGAGGTCGTCGAGTCGTTGAAGTTCCACCTTCGCGACCGGGCGGTCACCTTCCGATTCGGTGAGGAGGTCCAGCGCGTTCAGGTGTCGGATCGCGGCACGGTGACGAGCCTGGCCAGCGGCAAGCGCATCCCCGC
>Ga0075428_100000371_pt1 | contig 44571 bp, 38 predicted proteins | sample RhiMetdeltSRZDD2_FD_75291 | JGI IMG/M metagenome (GOLD analysis project Ga0075428, IMG submission 75291) | Populus rhizosphere microbial communities from Tennessee, USA - Rhizosphere MetaG P. deltoides SRZDD2 | ecosystem: Host-associated > Plants > Roots > Rhizosphere > Soil | place: USA... | reverse complement strand
CGCTCGCGGGCGCGGTGCTGCTGCGGGTGGGCGCGCTCCTCGAGGACCCGGCGCTCGAGCGCGCGGGGCGCGCCGCTCTCGACCTGGTGCTGGAGCGCGCGATCGAGCCGGGGCGCGGCGCCGGACACATCGTCGAGCCCGATCCGGACAGCGGGCGGTACCTCGTCACCCAGTCCGAGGTGGCGTTCGGGCTGCTCGACGCCTACGAATCCACCGGCGACGCCAGGTACCTCGCGGCCGCGAAGGACATCGCCGCCTTCGTGCGGAACAACATGAGGGTGGGGGAGGAGCTCGCCTATCGCGACCACCTCGCGACGACGGCCGATTATGGCCTCCTCGACATGCCACTGCGGCCGCTCCTCGACAACGCGCGCTTCGCGCGCGTGCTGCTGCGCCTCGCCGCGCACGGAGCCCTCGACGACGGGCGCGCCGCCGCCGAGTCGATCCTCGGGCAGTACGCCGGAGACCTCACGATGCACGGCGCGCGGGCGATCGAGCCGGCGCTCGCGATCGACGAGATGGTCACCGACCCGCTCGTCGTGACGATCGAGGGCCCGGCCTCCGAGCCTGCGACCCAGGCGCTCCGCCGGGCGGCGCTCAACCTCAAGCACGGCTGGACGGTCATCCGCTCGGCGCCCGGGACGCGCGCGGCGGCGTCCCTCCAGTGGCGCGGCGGAACGCGACGGGTGAGCGCCGCGTCGGAGCTCCCCGAGGCGATGAAAGCGCTGCTCGCCGAGGAAGTCGGCACTCCGTGAGCGAGCCGTCCGCCTCGATCGGGCTCATCGGCGGAAGCGGCCTGTACGCGCTCGCGGGGCTGGACGAGCCCCGGGAGGTCCGGATCGACACCCCCTTCGGGGCACCGTCCGACGCGCTGATCGTCGGACGGGTCGAGGGCCGGAGCGTCGCCTTCCTCGCGCGGCACGGGCGCGAGCACCGGCTCCTCCCCTCGGAGGTCAACTATCGCGCGAACCTCTACGCGATGAAGCGGATCGGCGTCACGCGCGTCCTCTCCGCGTCGGCCGTCGGCTCGATGAGGGAGACGATCCACCCGCGCGAGGTCGTGCTCCCGGACCAGTTCATCGATCACACGCGCCGGCGCGACGCGACGTTCTTCGGCGGCGGCGCGGCGGCGCACGTCGGGCTGGCCGATCCCGTGTGCCCCGAGGCGCGCCGGATCCTCGTCGAGGCCGCGCGGGCCGCGGGCGCGCGCACGCACGACGGCGGGACCTACATCTGCATCGAGGGCCCCGCGTTCTCCACGCGCGCCGAGTCCCACCTCTTCCGGAGCTGGGGCGCGGACGTCATCGGGATGACCAACGCGACCGAGGCGAAGCTCGCGCGCGAAGCGGCGCTGTGCTACGCGACGCTCGCGCTGGTGACCGACTACGACTGCTGGCACGAGGAGGAGGAGGACGTCTCGGTCGCGAGCGTCCTCGAGAACCTTCGCGCCAACGCGCGGCTCGCGGCCGACATCCTCCGTCGCGCGGTGGTCGGGCTCCCGCGGAGCCGGAGCGCGTGCGCCTGCGCGGACGCCCTCCGCGCCGCGGTGATCACCCCGGAAGAGGCGATCGGCCCCGCGGTCCGGGAACGGCTCGGCGTGATCCTCTCGGATCGCGGCGCGAGCTAGGAGGAAGCGCGCGTGTCCATCCTCGTGGTCGGCTCGGTCGCCTTCGACACCGTCAGGACGCCGTTCGGGGAAGGGCGGGAGGTGCTCGGCGGATCGGCGACGCACTTCGCCGTCTCGGCCTCGTTCTGGACGCCGGTGCGCCTGGTCGCGGTCGTGGGGGAGGACTTCACGGACGAGCACCGGGAGCCGCTCCGCCTGCGGAGCGTCGATCTCGCGGGGCTGGCGACCGCCAAGGGACGCACGTTCCGCTGGGCGGGGGAGTACGGCGACGACCTCAACACCGCGCGGACGCTCGACACCCAGCTCAACGTGTTCGCGGAGTTCCGGCCGGAGATCCCGCACGGCTGGCACGACACGCCGCTGCTCTTCCTCGCCAACATCGACCCGGAGCTGCAGTGGGAGGTGCTCGAGAAGGTGCACGGGGCGAAGCTCGTCGCGGCGGACACGATGAACTACTGGATCGCGTCCAAGCCCGCGGCGCTGGAGAAGCTGCTGACGCGCGTCGATCTCTTCCTGGTCAACGACGCGGAGATCCGCCAGCTCACGGGGGAGCGGAACCTCGTGCGCGCGGCGGAGAGCCTCCTCGCCAAGGGGCCGGCCGCGGTCGTCGTCAAGCGCGGCGAGCACGGCGTCGTCGTCTTCGACCGGAACGGAGCGTTCGCGCTCCCGGCGTATCCGCTGCGGGTGGTGAAGGACCCGACGGGCGCGGGGGACGCCTTCGCGGGCGGGTTCCTCGGCTACCTCTCGTCGCGCGGCCTCGACGGCGAGCGCGACCTTCGCCGCGCGGCGGTCGTCGGCTCCGTCATGGCGTCGTACCAGGTCGAGGACTTCTCGCTCGACCGCGTGCTGAAGCTCACCGAGCCGGAGATCCGTGAGCGGTACGAGGACTTCTCGCGGCTCACCCGCTTCGATCCGCTGCCGTAGGCCCGGCTGCTATACTTTTCGGCCTTTCCACGGCGCGGAGGCCGGGTGGCGCGCACGGTCGAGGGTTCGTCGGACGCGAAGGGGCTCAAGGTCGCCCTGATCGTCGCGCGCTGGCACGAAGACGTGACCTCGCGGCTGATGGACGCGGCGCTCGATGCGCTGGTGAAACACGGCGCCTCCCCGGACGATCTCACCGTCGTCCGGGTCCCGGGCTCGTGGGAGCTTCCGCTCGCCGCCGCGAAGCTCGCCGCGGCGCGACGTCATGACGCCCTGGTGGCGCTCGGCTGCCTCATCCGGGGGGAGACGCCGCACTTCGACGTTCTCGCCGCGGAGACCGCCGCAGGGCTCGGACGGGTCGGAGCGTCGTCGGGGATCCCGGTCGTGTTCGGCGTGCTGACGTGCGAGACGCTCGAGCAGGCGCTGAGCCGCGCGGGCGGCGCGGCGGGGAACAAGGGTTGGGACGCGGCCCTGGCCGCGATCGAGATGGTCAGCCTCTATCGCAGGCTGGGCTGAAGCGGCGAGGAGGACGTGGGCCAGCGACGGCGCGCCCGGGAATGCGCGCTCCAGATGCTCTTCCAGATCGACCTCGCGGGCGGCGCCCCCGGGGAGATCTATCCTCATTTCTGGAGGGAGCACGAGGCCGAGATCGAGGTCAAGACGTTCGCGGAAGGGCTGGTCGAAGGGGTGATGCGCCGCCGGGAGGCTCTGGATCGCGTGATCGCCGAGGCCGCGGAGCATTGGCGCCTGGAGCGCATGGCCGTTGTGGACCGCAACATCCTGCGGATGGCGGTCTACGAGCTGGCCTGGCTGCCCGACACGCCGGCGGCGGTGGTGCTGGACGAGGCGATCGAGGTCGGAAAGAAGTACGGGAGCGAGCAGTCCGGCTCCTTCATCAACGGGATCCTCGACTCCGTCCGGAAGCGGATCGAGCGCGGGGAGGTCCCCGACGATCTCCCGCGCGGAGGGGTTCCGTGAGCGGCTACGACCCGAAGGCCATCGAGCTGAAGTGGCAGGCCCGGTGGTCGGCCGCACGCGTCTTCGAGGTCGCGGAGGCGGACGCCGCGCGCTCGAGGTTCTACGCGCTCGAGATGCTCCCGTACCCGTCGGGGCGCATCCACATGGGGCACGTACGCAACTACTCCATCGGGGACGCCGTCGCCCGGTTCCGGCGGATGCGCGGGGAGCAGGTCCTGCACGTGATCGGGTGGGACGCGTTCGGGCTCCCGGCGGAGAACGCCGCCATCCAGAACGGCGTCGAGCCGCGCGCGTGGACGCTCGCGAACATCAACACGATGCGCGGGCAGCTCCAGCGTCTGGGTATCGGCTACGACTGGAACCGCGAGATCGCCACCTGCCTCCCCGACTACTACCGCTGGAACCAGTGGCTCTTCCTCCGGATGCTCGAGCGGGGGGACGCGTTCCGCGCGCGACGCCTGCTCAACTGGTGCGCCTCATGCGGGACGGTGCTCGCCAACGAGCAAGTCGTCGCGGGCCGCTGCTGGCGCTGCGACAACCCGGTGACGCGCCGGGAGTTCGATCAGTGGTTCCTGCGGATCACCGACTACGCCGAGGAGATCCTCGACGGCATCGACCGCCTGGACCGGTGGCCGGAGCGCGTCCGCACGATGCAGCGGAACTGGATCGGCCGCAGCGACGGCGCGACCGTCCGGTTCGAGGTGACGGGCGGAGGCGGCCCGATCGAGATCTTCACGACGCGGCTGGACACGATCTTCGGCGCGACCTCGCTCGCCCTCGCCGTCGAGCACCCGCAGCTCCTTCCGCTCGCGGCCGGCACGCCGCAGGAGGACGCCGTCCGCGCCTTCGTCGCGCACGAGGGGGGACGCTCGATCGAGGATCGCTTCGCGGAGGGGGCCGCGAAGCTCGGCGTGTTCACCGGGCGCCATGCGGTGCATCCCTTCACGGGCGAGCCGATCCCGATCTGGGCGGCGAACTTCGTCCTCATGGACGTGGGAACCGGCGCCATCATGAGCGTCCCGGCCCACGACGAGCGCGACCACGCGTTCGCGACGGCGTACGGCCTTGCGATCCGCGCCGTCGTCGTCCCCTCGTCGGGGGGCGCGCCGCCGGGCGGAGATCCGTTCACCGAGGACGGGATCCTCCGTGGGTCCGGCGCCTTCGACGGGCTTCCGAGCGCGGCCGCCCGGGAGCGCCTGGCCGCGATCGTCGCCGAGCGCGGGATCGGCTCCGCGACCGTCACCTACCGGATCAAGGACTGGGGGATCTCGCGGCAGCGCTACTGGGGAACGCCGATCCCGGTCGTGCACTGCGAGGGCTGCGGCATCGTGCCGGTCCCCGACGACCAGCTTCCCGTCCTCCTCCCCGAGCGCGCGCCGCTCACCGGCTCCGGCGGGTCGCCGCTCGCGCAGGTGCCGGAGTTCGTGGAGACGACCTGTCCGCGATGCGGCGAGCCGGCCCGCCGCGAGACCGACACGATGGACACCTTCGTGGACTCGTGCTGGTACTACTTCCGCTACTGCGATCCGCGGAACGACCGCGTCCCGTTCGAGCGGAGCAAGGTCGAGCCCTGGTTCCCCGTCGACCTCTACATCGGCGGGATCGAGCACGCGACCATGCACCTCATCTATACGCGCTACTGGACGAAGGTGATGCGGGACCTCGGCCTCGTCGCGCTCGACGAGCCGGTCGCGGCGCTGTTCACCCAGGGGATGGTGATCAAGGACGGCGCGAAGATGTCGAAGTCCAAGGGGAACGTCGTCGATCCCGATCACATGATCGATCGGTTCGGCGCCGACAGCACGCGCCTGTTCTCCCTGTTCGCGGCCCCCCCCGAGCGGGACCTCGAGTGGAGCGACGCCGGGATCGAGGGCTGCTTCCGCTTCCTCGGCCGCCTGTGGCGCGCGTTCGAGACGGCGCGGGCGCTCCTCCCCGCCCCGGGCGCACCGGCGCCGTCGGACGCCGACCGCGGAGAGGCTCGCGCGCTGCGGCGGAAGACGCACCGGACGATCCGCCGCGTGACCGACGACCTCGGCCCGCGGATGCACCTCAACACGCCGGTGGCGGCGGTCATGGAGCTCCTGAACGCAGCGACGCCGCTCATCCGGCACGAGGCCGGCGCCGGGGAGGCGTGGGCGCTCCGGGAGGCGTTCGAGACGATGGCGAAGATCCTCGCGCCGTTCGCGCCGCACGTCGCGGAGGAGCTGTGGGAGGGGCTCGGCCGCGATCCGTTCGTGGCGACGGCCCCCTGGCCCGTCGCCGACGCGGCGATGCTCGTCGAGGACGAGGTCCTGCTGGTCGTTCAGATCAACGGAAAGGTCCGCGGGAAGCTGACGGTCCCCGCCGGACTCTCGGAGGACGCCGCCCTCGAGGCCGCGCGCGGCGATCGCAACGTCTCGTCCCACCTCGACGGCAAGGCGGTGCTGAAGACGGTCTTCGTGCCCGACCGGCTCCTCAACCTGGTGGTCGGATGAGCGCGGCGCGCCCGCTCGCGGCGGCGTTCGCGGCGGCCTTGGCCCTCGGCACCGGGTGCGGCTACAAGCTCGCCGGAACGGGGAGCTTCCTGCCCGCGTCGATCCGGACGATCGCGGTCGCCCCGTTCGAGAACCGGAGCGCCCGTCCCGAGATCGAGGTGCGGACGACGGAGGCGGTGGCGCGCGAGCTCTCGCGGCGCGGCGGCTACAAGGTCGTGACGGACAAGGCGCAGGCCGACGCCTACCTGGAGGGGGCGGTCACCGATTTCCGCACGACCCCCGTGCAATTCAATGCGCAGGGGCGCGCGACGCGGGTGGAGACCGCGGTCGTCCTCCGCGCGAGCCTGCGGGACCTCGCATCCGGCCAGGTGCTCTGGAGTCAGGCGAGCCTCCTCTTCCGGGACCAGTACGACGTGCAGCAGGAGCAGGCGAACTACTTCGACCTCGAGACGACGGCGCTCGACACCCTCGCGCGCGGGGCGGCGCAGACGCTGGTCAACTCCATCACGGAGGGGTTCTGATGTCCTGGGGCGGCACGATGCTGCGCAAGGTGGAGGCCGACCTCGCCCGCGGATGGAAGCCCGGCCTCACGGTGCTCACCGGCGACGACACCTACCACCTCGACCGCGCCCAGACCGCGCTGCTCGACGCGCTCGCGCCGGATCGAGCGGACGGATTCGCCCTCTCGCTGGTCGGCGACGAGCCGATCGCGACCGGCGCGCTGGTCGGCGCCGCCCGGTCGGGCGGGATGTTCGCCGCGCGTCGCGTGGTCCTCCTGAAGGACGTCGCCGTCCTCGAGGGGGACCCCGAGCCGCTCCGGAGCTATGCGTCCGACCCGCCGCGGGACAGCTACCTGATCGTGCGCGCGCCGAAGCTCGATCGTAAGCGCAAGCTCCACAAGGCGCTCGCGGAAGCGGGGATCTGCCTCGAGTTCCGCGCGCTGAGCGTCGAGCAGGCCAAGCCGTCGGCCGAGTTCGAGGCCGCGCTCGCCGCGATAGCCGCCGCCGAGGGGATGACCCTCGCGCGCGGATCGGGGCCGATGCTGATCGACCTCTACCACGCCGACGTCGCGCGGATCGCCTCGGAGCTCACCAAGATCCGGACCTGGCTCGGCGAGACGCCCGGACGGCCGCAGGTGACCCCGGAGATCGTCGCCGCGCTCGGGTCGGGCTCCGCGCTCGCGAGCGTCTGGACGCTCGGCGACGCGATCCTCGAGCGGGACGCCCCGCGCGCCCTCGCGGAGGCGCGACGACTGCTCGCCGAGCGGGAGGAGCCGCTCCGCATCCTCGGAGGGATCGCCACGCGGATGCGGGCGCTCCTGCAGGCACGAGCGATGCGCGCGGGGGGGACGGGGACGAAGGCGATCGTCGACGGCGCGCGCGCGTGGTACTTCAGGGACGCTCTCGCCGCCGGAATGGAGCGGTACACGCTCGAGGAGACCTTGGCCTTCCCGTCGCGCCTCCTCGCGGCCGACCGCACGCTGAAGAGCAGCGGTCTCGACGGAGGGGCGGTGATCGAGACGCTGGTGCGCGAGCTGACCGGCGTCGGGCGGGCGCGCGCGTGAACCCCGGTCACGAGCTGATCCTCATCCTGGATTTCGGCTCGCAGTACACGCAGCTGATCGCCCGGCGCATCCGCGAGCTCGGCGTCTACGGGGAGGTCGTGCCGTTCCACGCCGGCCTCGCCGCGGTGCGCGAGCGCCGGCCGAAGGGGATCATCCTGTCGGGTGGGCCGGACTCGGTCTACGACCCGGACGCGCCGAAGGTCGAGGCCGCCCTGTTCCGGTCCGAGGTGCCGGTCCTGGGGATCTGCTACGGCATGCAGCTGATGATGCACGCGCTGGGAGGCGACGTGCGCCCGGCGAGCGGACGGGAGTACGGACCGGCCGTCGTCCGCGTGGTCGAGCCGGACGCGCGGCTGTTCACGGGTCTGGGTCCCGAGGAGCGGGTCTGGGCGAGCCACGGCGATCGCGTGGAGGCTGCGGCCCCGGGGTTCCGCCGCGTGGCCGCCTCGGCGAACGCCGCGTACGCCGGCGTGGAGGACGCGGAGCGGCGGCTCTACGGCGTCCAGTTCCATCCGGAGGTGGTCCACACGGAGCACGGCCGGGAGGTCCTGCGGAACTTCCTCTTCGACATCTGCGGCTGCCGCGGGGACTGGACGATCGCCGCGTTCGTGGACGAGGCGATCGCGGAGGTGAGGCGCGCCGCCCCCGAGGGGCGCGTCGTCTGCGCGCTGTCCGGGGGGGTGGACTCCTCCGTGATGGCCCTGCTTCTCCATCGCGCGCTCGGCGACCGCCTGGTCTGCATCTTCGTGGACAACGGGCTGCTCCGGAAAGGCGAGCGCGAGCAGGTGCTCCGGGACTTCCGCGATCGATACCGGCTCGAGGTCCGGCTCGCCGACGAGGGAGCGCGCTTCCTGGGCCGCCTCGCCGGCGTCGAGGACCCCGAGCGCAAGCGCAAGATCGTCGGGGAGACGTTCATCGAGGTGTTCGAGGAGCATGCGCGCGGCCTCGACGCGACCTACCTCGCCCAGGGGACGATCTACCCCGACCGGATCGAATCGGCGTCCGTCCGCGGCCCGTCGGCGACGATCAAGACGCACCACAACGTGGGCGGTCTTCCCGAGCGGATGCGGCTCCGCTTGATCGAGCCGCTGCGGGACCTGTTCAAGGACGAGGTCCGCAGGCTCGGCGTCGAGCTCGGTCTCGACCGCGAGTTCGTCTCGCGCCACCCGTTCCCCGGACCGGGGCTCGCTGTCCGCGTCGTCGGCGAGGTCACGGCGGAGAGGGTCGCGATCCTCCAGGAGGCCGACGACATCTTCATCTCCGAGCTGCGGGCCGCGGGCCACTACGACGCGGTGTCGCAGGCGTTCGCCGTGCTCCTGCCGATCAAGACGGTCGGGGTGATGGGGGATTACCGCACCTACGAGAACGTGGTCGCGCTGCGCGCGGTCGCGACCCAGGATTTCATGACCGCCGACTGGTCGCGCTTGCCGTACGATCTGCTCGCCAGAGCGTCCAGCCGGATCGTGAACGAGGTCCGCGGGGTGAACCGGGTCGTCTACGACGTGACGAGCAAGCCTCCGGGCACCATCGAGTGGGAGTGACGCCGCGACCATGCCCGAGCGCACGCCGGATTTCGTCCACCTCCACAACCACACCACGTACTCCCTCTTGGACGGCGCGCAGCGCCTCGACGAGATGCTCGCGCGCGCCGCGGAGGACGGTCAGCGAGCGATCGCGATCACCGATCACGGCAACCTGTTCGGCGTTCTCGAGTTCGCCCGGGAGGCGCGCAAGCGCTCGATCCGTCCGATCATCGGGATCGAGGCGTACGTGGCGCCGGGATCGCGGCACGACCGCGGAAGCGCCCAGGCGGGCGGAGGGCGGCAGAAGCCGTACCACCACCTCATCCTCCTCGCGGAGAGCTACGCCGGCTACAAGAACCTCATCCGGCTGGCGAGCGCGGGATTCCTCGAAGGGTTCTACTACCGCCCGCGGATCGACAAGGAGCTCCTGCGCGCGCACGGCGAAGGGCTGATCTGCCTCTCCGCCTGTCTCGCCGGTGAGGTCCCGACGCTGCTCCGCGCCGACCGTTACGAGGAGGCCCGCGCGGCCGCCGGAGAGTTCCGCGAGCTGTTCGGGCGGGACCGGTACTGGCTCGAGATCCAGGACCACGGTCTCGAGGAGCAGAAGAAGGTCAACGACGGCGCCGCCCGGCTCGCGAGCGAGCTCGGAATCGATCTGGTCGCGACCAACGACTGCCACTACCTGCTGCCGTCGGACCACTTCGCCCACGACGTGCTCGTGTGCATCCAGACCTCCAAGACCGTCCACTCGCACGACCGCATTCGCTACTCCCCCCAGCACTACCTGAAATCCCGCGCGGAGATGGGGGAGCTCTTCGCCTGGGCCCCCGCGGCCGTCGCGAACACCGCGGCGATCGCCGAGCGCTGCGGCTTCTCCTTCGAGAAGCAGCCGCATCAGCTTCCCAACTTCCCCGTCCCCGAGGGCTACGATCTCGACGGGTATTTCGAGAAGGTCGTCCGCGACGGATTCGAGACGCGCGTTCCGCGCTGGCGGGCGGAGTCGGACGCGGGGCGCCTCCGCCACCCGATCGACGTCTATCGCGACCGGCTCGACCGCGAGATCCGGATGATCCGCGACATGGGGTTCGCGGGGTACTTCCTGATCGTGTGGGACTTCATCCGGTTCTCGCGGGAGCAGGGCATCCCCGTGGGTCCCGGACGCGGCTCGGCCGCGGGCTCGCTCGTCGCCTACTGCATGCGGATCACCGACATCGACCCCATGCAGTTCGACCTCCTCTTCGAGCGCTTCCTCAACCCCGAGCGGGTGTCGCTGCCGGACATCGACATCGACTTCTGCTTCCGCAACCGGGAGCGGGTGATCGACTACGTCACCGGGAAGTACGGACGCCCGAACGTCGCCCAGATCATCACGTTCGGGACCATGGCGGCCCGCGCGGTCATCCGCGACGCCGGCCGCGGCCTCGACATCCCGTACGCCGAGGTGGACAAGATCGCGAAGCTCGTGCCGCAGCAGCCCGGGCAGGAGATCACGATCGCGAAGGCGCTGGAAGAGGTGCCGGCGCTCCGGACCGCCTACGAGGCCGACCCGCAGGTCCGCCAGCTCATCGACGTGGGACAGCGTCTGGAGGGGCTGGTGCGCCACGCCTCGACGCATGCCGCCGGGGTCGTGATCGCCCCGAAGCCGATCGTGGAGTTCGCGCCGCTCTACCGCGGGACCGACGAGGCGGTGACCACGCAGTTCGCGATGTCCGACATCGAGGAGATCGGCCTCCTCAAGATGGACTTCCTCGGGCTCAAGACGCTGACCCTGATCGCCGACGCCGAGGCGTCGATCGCCGCCGCGACCGGCGCGCGACCGGACATCGACGGCCTGACCCTCGACGACCCGGCCGTGTACGACCTGTTCGGACGCGCGCGGACCGCCGGGATCTTCCAGTTCGAGTCCGAGGGGATGAAGAACATCCTGCGGCGGCTCAAGCCCGACCGCTTCGAGGACCTGGTCGCGATCAACGCGCTCTACCGGCCGGGCCCGATCGGCGGCGGGCTGATCGACGACTTCATCAAGCGCCGCCACGGCAAGGTCCGCGTCGAGTACCCGCACCCGCTCCTCGAGGAGGTCCTGCGGGAGACGTACGGGGTCATCGTCTATCAGGAGCAGGTGATGCAGATCGCCTCGGCGATGGCGGGGTATTCGCTCGGGGAAGCGGACATCCTGCGGCGCGCGATGGGCAAGAAGCAGAAGGACGCGATGGCGGCGGAGCGCGAGAAGTTCATCCAGCGCGCGCGAGGGCAGGGGATACGCGCCGACGACGCCGGCAAGGTGTTCGACCTGATGGAGTACTTCGCGGGGTACGGCTTCAACAAGTCGCACTCGGCGGCCTACGCGCTCGTCGCGTACCGCACGGCCTGGCTCAAGGCGCACCACCCGGTCCACTTCATGGCCGCGCTCCTGACGACCGAGAAGGGGAACACCGACAAGCTCGTCCAGTACGTCAACGAGTCGCGCGAGATGGGGATCCCTGTGCTGCCCCCGGACGTCTGCTCCTCGAGCCTCGACTTCACACCGGACGCTGCGAGCGTCCGGTTCGGGCTCTCCGCGATCAAGAACGTGGGGGAGGGGGCGATCGTCTCGATCCTCGAGGCGCGCGAGCGGCTGGGACGCCGGTTCCGCTCGCTGTTCGAGCTGGCGGCCGAGATCGACCTGCGGCTCGCGAACAAGCGGGTCCTGGAGGCGCTCGTCCAGTCCGGCGCGCTCGACACTCTCGGCGGTCGGCGGAGCGCGATGATGGCGGCGGTGGACGCGGCGCTCGAGTGGGGCCAGAAGCGGCGCACCGATCGCGAGTCGGGGCAGGGGAGCCTGTTCGGGGGGGCCTCCTCGGAGCGGGGGAGCGCGGACGCGCCGGAGGGCTCCCTCCCCGAGCTTCCCGACTGGGACGAGCGAACGCGCCTGGACTACGAGAAGGCGACCCTCGGCTTCTACGTCAGCGGACATCCGCTGGAGAGCCTCCGCGGGCTCCTCGACGACTTCGCGACCCATGGCACCGCCGACCTCCGCGGGCTGGCCTCCGGCGCCGAGGTCTCCGTCGGGGGGATGGTGGGGGAGCTGCGCAAGCGGAAGTCCAAGAAAGGAGCCTGGTGGGCCGCCTTCCAGTTGGAGGACCTCGCCGGCCAGGTCGAGGTGCTCGCCTTCCCGAAGACCTTCGAGCAGTCCCAGGCGATCCTCGAGAACGGGCGGGCCGTCCTGGTCACGGGACGCGTCGAGTCGGAGGACGGCCGGGTGCGCCTGACCGCCGACGAGGTCGCGCCTCTAGACGCCCTGCGCGAGACCAAGGCCGAGGCGGTCCAGGTCCGCCTCGACGCGGCCGAGGTGGACGACGACCTCCTGGCCCGGCTCCGGGCGGCGGTCGAGGCGCACCGCGGCGAGGTGGCCCTCTACCTCGAGATCGTCAGAAGCGGGGAATTCCGGGTCGTCGCGCGGGCCGAGCCGACGCTCCGCGTCGCCCCCTCGCCCCGGCTCTCCGCCGCGATCGAGGGGGTCGTCGGGCCCGGGAGGCTGCGTTATCGCGCACGGACGGCAAAGGGGTCCGCGGAGCGCCCTGCGTGACATGCCCCTTGGGCCGGATCCCCCCGGCTGCTACGATTCCTGTTTCGTTTCACGAGGAGCCTCCATGTCTCGAGCGAGCCGGCACCTGTTCACCTCCGAATCCGTGACCGAGGGGCACCCCGACAAGGTCGCGGACCAAGTCTCCGACGCGATCCTGGACGCGATCCTCGCGAGCGACCCACGCGGCCGCGTCGCCTGCGAGACGCTCCTGACCACCGGCCTGTGCATCATCGCGGGAGAGATCACCACCCGCAGCTACGTCGATCTGCAGAAGCTGGCCCGCCGGACGATCGAATCGATCGGCTACACCGACGCCTCCTACGGGCTCGACGCCGCGAGCTGCTCCGTGCTCTCCGCGATCGACGAGCAATCCGGCGACATCGCGATGGGGGTCGACACCGGCGGGGCGGGCGACCAGGGCATGATGTTCGGCTACGCCTGCCACGAGACCGAAGAGCTGATGCCGATGCCGATCATGCTCGCGCACGCGCTCACCCGCCGGCTGGCCTCTTGCCGCAAGGACGGCTCGGTCGCCTTCTTCCGCCCCGACGGCAAGTCCCAGGTGACGGTCGAGTACGACGACGGGAAGCCGGTCCGCGTCGATGCGATCGTGGTCTCCACGCAGCACGCCCCCGACGTCTCCAACGCCGATCTCGAGAGCGCGGTGCGGGACGCCGTCATCACGCCGACGATCCCGGCGAAGCTCCTCGACAAGGAGACGAAGATCTGGGTCAACCCGACCGGACGCTTCGTCACCGGAGGGCCCCAAGGGGACACCGGCTTGACGGGCCGGAAGATCATCGTGGACACCTACGGCGGCATGGGGCATCACGGCGGCGGCGCCTTCTCGGGGAAGGATCCGACGAAGGTGGATCGCTCGGCCTGCTACATGGCGCGGCACATCGCGAAGAACCTCGTCGCGGCCGGTCTCGCGGACCGGGCGGAGGTCCAGCTCGCGTATGCGATCGGCGTCGCCGAGCCGGTGTCGGTCCTCGTGAACACGTTCGGGACCGGAAAGATCCCCGAGGAGCGGCTGGTGGGTCTCGTGCGCGAAGCGTTCCCCCTCACCCCGGGCGGGATCATCGAGTACCTCGACCTCCGCCGGCCGATCTACCGCGCGACCGCGGCCTACGGGCATTTCGGCCGCAACGAGCCGGGCTTCACGTGGGAGGGGACGGCGCCCGCGGAGAACCTCCGCGTGGCCGGGCGCGCGTGAGCGCGCGGACATGCGGGTAGACGACGGCCGACGGCGGATCGAGTGGGCCGAGCGGAGCATGCCGGTGCTCCGTCACGTGCGCGAGCGGTTCGCCCGCGAGCGTCCTCTCGACGGACACCGGATCGCGGCGTGCCTGCACGTCACGGCCGAGACCGCGAACCTGCTCCTCACGCTCAAGGCCGCGGGGGCGCGCGCCGTGCTCTGCGCGAGCAACCCGCTCTCCACGCAGGACGACGTCGCCGCGTCTCTCACCGCCGACTTCGGGGTTCCGACGTTCGGCGCGAAGGGAGACGACGCGGCCCGGAGGGCCGCGGGGCTCGAGAAGGTCCTCGAGACCGGCCCGACGCTCACCCTCGACGACGGAGCGGACCTGGTCTCGATCCTCCACGAGCGGAGGAAGGATCTCCTCCCCCAGGTCGTCGGCGGGACGGAGGAGACCACCACGGGCGTGATCAAGCTCCGGTCCCTCGCGGCGCGCGGGTCGCTGCGCTACCCGATCGTCGCCGTCAACGACGCGGTGACCAAGCAGCTCTTCGACAACCGCCACGGGACGGGGCAGTCCACGATGGACGGGATCGTCCGCGCGACGAACGTCCTCATGGCGGGGATGTCCACGGTCATCGCGGGGTACGGCTGGGTCGGAAAAGGGATCGCGCTGCGGGCCCGGGGGTTGGGCGCGAACGTGATCGTCTGCGAGATCGATCCGGTCGCCGCGCTGGAGGCGTGCATGGACGGCTTCCGCGTTCTGCCGATGATCGACGCCTCGCGCGAGGCGCAGATCCTCGTCACCGCGACGGGGAGCAAGAACGTCGTCACCGGGGAGCACTTCCAGCGGCTCCCCGACAACGCGCTCATCGCCAACGCCGGTCACTACAACGTCGAGATCGACGTCGCCGCGCTCGAGAGGGCCGCCGTCGGCCGCCGGCCGGTACGCGATCTCGTGGAGGAGTTCCAGCTCCCGGATGGACGGCGCATCAACCTGCTCGCGGGCGGGCGGTTGGTCAACCTGGCGGCGGGGGAGGGGCACCCCGCGACGATCATGGACATGAGCTTCGCGAATCAGGCGCTGTCGGTCGAGCACCTCGCGGCGCGAGCCGGCACGCTGGACCCCACCGTCCTCGCCGTGCCGAAGGAGATCGACCGGAAGGTCGCCGCCCTGAAGCTCGAGAGCTTGGGCGTGAGGATCGACACGCTGACTGCCGAGCAGCAGCGCTACCTCGCCTCGTGGTCCGAGGGCACGTAGCCCCGGCCGGGCCGCGCTCGTGACCGTCGCGGGCGAGCGCCCGTCCCGCCGCAGGCGCGGACTCGTCGCCGCCGGCGTCGCGGGGCTGCTGATCGTCGTCTGGGCCGGACTGGGCGTGCGGCGACTCGCGCCCGAGCGAGAGTTCGGCGTCCTCGCGGGACCGTGGCCCGGCCTCCCGCGGCTCGTGACGTCGCGGCGCATCGTCCTGGCCCCGCCGGGACTGGTTCGGCTCGGCGTCTTCCCCCGCGAGGCGCGGGAGCTCCCGCTCCCCAAGGCGTCCGACGCGCTCCTCGCGAGCGCGGAGGGCGGGCACTTCGGCCTGGTGGGAACGGCGGTCGTCCGAGCGGACCCCGCGCAGCTCGGCGCCCTCGCCGGATCGAGGCGCGCGGGACTTCCGGAGATCCTTCTCGACGCGGTCCGGGCCTCGGCGCCGGCCCTTGGAGAGGTCCGGGCCGGGGACGAGCCGGTCTCGACCCGAACACGCGCGTTCGAGCACCGGCTCGTGGAGGAGCTCGCTTCGCGGGGCTGCGTCCTGCAGAGCTTCCGGCTCGCCGCCTTCGACGACCTCACCGCGGCGGCGGCGAGGGTCCCCCTGGCCCCGGACGTCCGGGTGCTGGTCGTCGGCCTCGACGGCGCCGACTGGGAGATCGTCGACCCCCTCATGGCCGCCGGCCGGATGCCGAACCTGCTGCATCTGGTGCGTCGGGGGGTCCGCGCGAAATTCCTGTCGATCTCTCCGATCCTGTCGCCGGTCGTCTGGACCAGCATCGCCACCGGGGTCGAGCCCGCGCGGCACGGCGTGCTCGACTTTCTCGCGCCGGCGCCCGACGGTCGAAGCGAGCCCGTGACCTCCCGAGCGCGGAAGGTCCCCACCGTCTGGGAGATCCTCTCGGACGCGGGGGCCGAGGTCAGCGTGACCGGATGGTGGGCGACGTGGCCGGCGGACCGGGTGCGCGGCGCGCTGGTGACCGACCGTGTCGCCTACCAGCTCTTCGGATTCAGCTCGGACGAGCGCGCGTCGAGCGGCAAGACGTGGCCGCCCGAGCTCTACGACTCGGTGCGTCCCTTGATCGTCTCTCCCACCTCCGTGGCGTGGAGCGAGATCGAGCCCTATCTCGACGGGCCGCGGCGCCGCCCCGAGGACTTCGATCCGGAGGAGCGGAAGCTCCTCGACGAGTTCCGGACGCTCCTGGCCTCGGGGAAGACGTACCGCGACATCGCGCTCGCGACGCGGCGCGATCGCTCGCCGCGCTTCGAGGCGGTCTACTTCGAGGGAACGGATACCGTCGGGCACCTGTTCATGCCCTACCGCCCCCCGAAGCTCCCGTCGGTCGGCCGTGACCGCTTCGCCTCGTTCCATGCCGTGGTCGACCGGTACTACGAGACCGCGGACGCCATGCTCGGGCGGCTCCTCGAGGGGCGGGAAGACTGGATCGTCATCGTCGTCAGCGACCACGGGTTCGCCTCCGACGCGACCCGGCCGCTGACCACCGACTCGCGGATCGGTCACGGCGCGGCCGCGGACTGGCACCGGCGTTTCGGCATCTTCGTGATGAGCGGTCCGGGCGTGCGCTCCGGCGCGCGGCTCGAGGAAGCGTCCGTGTACGACATCGCCCCCACGATCCTCACCCTCTTCCATCAGCCGGTGCCGCGCTCGTGGCCCGGTCACGTGCTCGCCTCCGCCCTGGAGCCCGCGTTCCTCGCCAGCCGGCCGGTGACCTTCCGGACGGACGACCCACCCCGGCATCGCGACGGCGAGGACTCCGACGAGCAGTCCTCCGAGGCGGCGGAGCTGCGCGCGAAGCTCGAGAGCCTCGGGTACGTCGCCTCGTCCGCCTCGGCGCCGATGACCACGAAGAACAACACAGGGGTCACGCTGCTCGCCGAAGGGAAGTTCGACGAAGCCGCCGCGGCCTTCCGTGACGCCATCCGCGACGAGCCGGGTCAGCCGACCCTCTGGGTGAACCTCGGGATTGCCCTGCGACAGTCCGGGAACATCGAAGAGGCGCGGAGGCTGTTCGAAAAAGCGCTCCCGATCGCCGCGACACGTCGGGCGGCCGGACACCAGCTCGCGCAGCTGGATCTCGATGCCGGCGACCTGCCGGCCGCCGAGTGGCATCTTCGCGAGGTCCTCGCCTCGGAGCCCGGGGCGGCTGAAGTCAGGAACTCCCTCGGGCTGGTCCTCGAGCGGCGCGGACGCCCCGCCGAGGCGGAGGAGCAGTACCTGACCGCCGTGCGCCTGGATGCCAACGCGGCCGAGCCGAGGAACAACCTCGGCAACCTCGCACGGCAGGCGCGGCGCGACGACGACGCCATGCGCTGGTACGAGGCGGCGATTGCAGCGGATCCGTATTTCATGGGGGCCTACAACAACCTGGCGCTCCTCTACCAGGACCAGGGGCGGCGCGACAAGGCCATCGAGCTGTACGGCCGCGCGCTGGAGAAGGCACCGAAGAACGCGGTGGTGATGAACAACCTCGCCTCGCTCTACTTCGCGAGTGGGGACAACGAGGGGGCGAGAGCCCTGTGGCGGCGCGCCTCGGAGACCGACCCCAAGTACGCCTCCCCGGTCAACAATCTCGCGGGACTGGCCTTGTCCGAAGGGAAGTACGACGAGGCCGCGGTGCTTCTGGACAAGGCACTCTCTCTCGACCCGAAGTACGGGGACGCGCGCATCAACAAGTCTCTCCTGGCGGAGCAAAGGGGGGACGTCGATGGCGCGCGGCGCGAGCTGGCGGAGGCCGCCAAGGATCCCCGCTCCTTCGCGGTCGCGCGCATGAAGCTCGGGTTGCTCGAGCTTGGGGCGGGTCGCCCGCGGCCGGCCGCGGCGGCGCTAGAGGAAGCGCGTCGGCGACTCGGGGACCGTCCCGACGTTCTGAACCCGTTGGGGGATGCCTACGCCCGGCTGGGACAGCTCGAACGCGCGGGGGAGGCCTGGGGACGGTCGGTTGCCGTGAACCCGAACCAACCGCGGGTGCGCGAGGCCCTTGAACAACTAAAACAAGCTAAATAATTATTAAGTCGGTATGAAGAGCAGAAGATACACGCCGAGCGCGGCGAAGAGCACATTCGGCGACCAGGCGGCGATGAGCGGAGACAGGATCGTCTCCAATCCGAGCGCGCTGAAGATTGCAGCGGTGGCCCAGAACGCGATCGCCAGGACCAGACCGACGCCGACGCCGTACATCGAGCCGCGGCGCCCGACTTTGAACGCGAAGGGGAGTCCGAGCAGCACCGTCACGAGCGGTGTCGCGATCGCAGCCGTCTTCTGCCAAAACTCGACACGCAATCGCGTGGTGTCGTAGCCGCTCTTCGCCAGCTCGTCGATCTGATTGGCAAGCTCGGCGATCGACTCCTGCTCGGGCAGATCGTTTCCGGCGACGAGCGAGCGCTCCTGCCTCATGAAGTTGTCCGGATGGTCGAACGCCGCGATCTCCTCACGCTCGAAGCGTCGATACTCTCCCGCCGCCCCCGCCTCGGGGAAGGAACGGTACCATCCGCGCTCGGCCTCCCAGGCGTGACCGTTCCAGCGCGCCGAGGCGCAGAACCACTGGCCCAGCACGCGGGCGGCCCCGAGATCCAGACGGAAGACCGACAGTCCCTGGAACAGCTTCGTCTGGGCGTCGAAGAGCCGGTAGTGATAAAGACGACCGTCTCCTCCGAACGTCCATCGGCCCCCCGGCGACCATCCGTAAGTCCGGGGATTGCGCCCTTGGATCTGGTCCTTGACCGCCTGGGCCCGCCGATTCGTTTCCGGCGCAATGCGGTCTTGCACCAGGAAGAGCGCTCCGCAGGCCATCGCGGTGAGCACGACGATCGGCAGGCACACGCGCCGCGCGCTCATTCCCGCGGCCTTGAGGGCGGTGATCTCGCCGTTGCGCGAGAGCAGGGTGACCGTCACGACCGCGGCGATCATGGCAGCGAACGGGAGCGTGAGTCCGAGCGCTCCGGGGATGAAGTACTTGAAGTAGTTCACGACGAGGATGGTCGGCTGCTTCCGCTCGACCACCGCGTCGATGATCCCCTTCAGCTCGATGAGCGAGAAGATCAGGTAGGTCGAGGCGAGCGAGAGGAGAAGCATCCGGAGGTAGAGCGTTCCGACGTAGCGGTCGAGGACGGCGGCGACGCCCAGTGCGATCCGGCGACCTCGGGGGAGGGACTTTCCGGAGCGCTCTCCTTTCCTCTCGATGCGGCGGCCGAGCCACGCAGCGATCGACCCCGCGCGCTCCGCCAGCGACGCCAAGAGGGTCGCGCGTCCCGATCCCCGCATCCGGGCGTACGAGATCACGGTCCAGACGGCGATCGCGATGTTCGCTCCCCAGACACCGAGGATGATCGGAATCCGCCCCTCCCGCGCCTGCTCGAGCCCCACGCTGTAGAGGAGCCAGTAGCCCAGGACGATCCCCAGGCTCATCGCAAACCCGGCCCCCTTTCCGCTCCGCACGCGGGAAACGCCGAGAGGGTAGGCGAGGAGAGCGAAGAGCAAGCTCGCGAACGGGAGTGCGAGCCTGCGGTGGGCCTCGGCGCGAGCCATCCGCACCCGATATCCCCGGAGCAGGAGGTCGGGCTCTTGGATCGAGGCCAGGATCTCGCGCCACAGCTCGCCGACCGACATGTCCGCGACGGTCTTGTCGGGGGGCTCCTCGGTCGCCTTCATCCACGCCGGAGTCTCGATCGGCTCGGGGGAGAAGGTCTGGAACTGGAAGCTGCGGTAGCTGTCCGGCTCCGACGAACGGAAGAAGTGGGCGACGCCATCGGTGAAGACGACGCGGAGCCGTCCCTGGCCGCCCGCGACAGGCGCCAGGGTGGCTTTCTTCGCGACGATGAGCTGCTCGCTGGAGCGCGAGTTGGGATCGGCGGCTTCATAGAGCAGGGTCCGGAGGAGCAGCCCGCGAGAGCCGGCGGGGATCTCATCGACGAACAGGACGTACCCCGGGAGCTTGTCGAAGAAGACACGGGGTTTGAGCTCGCTGCTGACGTTTCTCGCCGTCAGGATCCTGCTCTGCATCGCGTGGATCTCGTAGTTGGCCCACGGCTGCAGGAAGACATAGATCGCGAACGAGGCCGCGAGGGCGACGCCTCCGTGGAGCGCCATCGGCCTCACGAGATTGCCGGGACCCAACCCCGAGGCCTGGAGCGCCACGATCTCCCCGTCGGCCGAGAGGCGACCCACGGCGATGAGCGACCCGAGGAGCGTCCCGATCGGGATCGAGAGGATCAGCAGGTTGGGGAGCTTGAGGGCGAGGAGCTGGAGGATGATCGCGGGGGCGAGGTCTTTCTGAATCGCCTGGCGCGCGATGAAGAAGAAGTCGTTCATCATCAGAATCGCGGTCCAAAGCGCGATCCCGACGAGCGTGGCGTACCCGAGCTCCGTCAGAAGGTAGAGGGTGAGACGACGCGGCCGGAGCATCGGGAGGGGAGTCTAGCAGGCGATTTCAGTGTGGATTCGAGCGTTATTCGCGCGGAACACTCCCCCGCCTTACGTCCGATAAGGTATATTATGTCAACTAGTGTCCAGGCAGAACCCTTAGGAACAAACGCCTTCCCTCAAGCATGGGCCTCCGGTCCCTTCCCCCCTCTCGCGCGACGCCCCGACCCCGCTTCGCCTCGGCTCTCCTCCTGGATCTCCCTCACCAGGTTCTCCAGCACGGCCTGGATCGCACGCACCAGCTCGGCCTTGTCGACCTCCGGCGTCGCGAAGCTGACGCTGAAGTGGAACGCGTCGCCCTCCGGCGCATAGCGGAAGACGTACCGCTTCGGCCGGCGGCTCTCACCGCCCTCCGCCTTGTTGAACCGCCGCGCCTCCTCTCTCGTGATCCCGTCTCCGGTGATCCGGTCCACCAGCCGATGCATCGCTTCCTCGGTATCCTGGCGAACGATCTGGAGGAGCATCGACTTGCTCTCAATGTCGGCCTGCCGACATCGCTCCTGCACCGACTCCGGCATGCGGTTCAGGCTCAGGGCCTCCGTCACGACCGTCCGCGACTTGCCCAGCTTCCTGGCGATCTCCTCGTGGGTGTACCGGAACTGATCGCACAGCCTTTGAATCGCCGCCGCTTCCTCGAACGGGGTGAGATCCTTCCGCTGCAGGTTCTCGATCAGGGAGATCTCGAGCATCCCGCGATTGTCGACGTCGACCTCGATCGCCGGGACGTGGCGCAGCCCGGCCATCTTCGAGGCCTGGTACCGCCGCTCCCCCGCGATGATCTCGAACCGCCCACCCTCGATCGCCCTCACCAGAATCGGCTCGAGCACTCCCTTCTCCTTGATCGAGGCGACCATCTCGGAGAGGTCTCCGAAGCTCTTTCGGGGTTGGTGCGGGTTCGGCTCGATGCGATCGATGTCCAGCAGGCGGCCGATCGACTCGGAGCGGCTCGACGTGATCTCCTCGACGAAGTGGCTGTCGTGGCGCATACGTCGATCTTCGGGAAGTCCCTTGAACTTAGACACGGGCGATGACCTCCTCCGAGAGGCTGTAGTACTCCGTGGCCCCGGATGACGTTGGAGCGAAGGTGAAGATGCTCTGCTTATAGGCCGGGCTCTCCTCCAGGCGAACCGACTTCGAGATGGTCGTTCGGAAGACCTTCTCCCCGAAGACGTCGCGGATCTGCCGGTGTATATCCCGGGCCAGAACCGTTCGCTTGTCATGGAGGGTGATGACGACGCCGAGGAACTCGAGTCCCGGATTCGGGCGGGAGCGGATCTTCTCGTACGTCTCGAGCAGGTCGTCGGTCCCCTCCAGGGCGAAGTAGGAGGACTGGATCGGCACCAGCAGGTGGCTGGCGGCGACGAGCGCGTTGACCGTGAGGATCCCGAGAGTTGGGGGCGTGTCGATCACCACGTAGTCATACAGGTCCCGGATCGGCTCGAGCTTGTCCTTCAGCCGGAAGTGGCTGTCGAACTCCCCCACGAGCTTGACCTCGGCCTTGGCGAGGGAGATCCGCGATCCGAGCACGTCCAGGTTCTCGTTCGCCGTCGTTCTGATGACCTGCTCCGCGCTTACGGTCGGATCGACGAGCAGGTCGTAGACCGTTCGCTGCATGTCGTCGACGTCGACGAAGGAGATCGTCGCGTTCCCCTGGGGATCCAGGTCGATCAGGAGGGTCTTGAGCTTCTTCTGTGCGAGTGCCGCAGCCAGGTTGATCGCCGTGGTGGTCTTCCCGACGCCCCCCTTCTGGTTGGCTACGACGACGGTCATGGCGCCCATCGCTGGATTCCTCCGATCTCGAAGGCTGACGATCGGCTTCGGCCGGACATGGCCACATGATGTAGGTGAGGATTGGGAACGAGCCGCAAGATATGGCACCGCCTCGAAACGGCGTGAGTGTACCGAGGGGTCCTCGGACTGTCAACCGGATAGACGACGAAATTGTCGGCGGGAAGGCTAGGTGCTACTCAGGAGTTGCGGCCGTCACATCTCGTATCGACCGAGCTCCTCAGGGTCGACGCTCTCGAGCCACCTGCGGAGTCGCTCGGCTTCGTCGATCTCCCCCTCGTCGCCGGAGGCGGTCGAGCGCTCCAGCACCGCCTCTTCGACGAAGATCGGAACCTTCACGCGAAGCGCGAGGGCCATCGCATCGGATGGACGCGCGTCGATGGCGAGGTGCTCGCCGTTCCGGTCGAGATGGATCAGCGCGAAGAAGGTGTTGTCGCGGAGATCGGTGATCACGACCCGGTTGACGCGGGCGTGGAGGGCGTCGATCAAGTTCCCGAGGAGGTCGTGCGTCATCGGCCTCGGAGACAGGCTCCCGTCCAGCTGCTGGGCGATCGCGTTCGCCTCGAAGAGCCCGACGAAGATCGGAAGGAGGCTGCTCCCCTCCTGGGTCTTCAGGAGGACGATGGGCATGCGGGAGACCGGGTCCCACATCAAGCCCTTGACCTTCATCTCGACGGCCATGCTCGCTCCGGAGACGTCCATACTGACGCCGTGCTTTCGCGGGGTCAAGCCCCGGCAGACATTGTGCCACGGAGGGAAAAGGCCCCCGACTGGGTGATGCGGATCCGCTCCAGCCGCCCCGGCGCCGACGGGCCGTCGAAGTGGACGATGCGGGCCTCCGGGGTCCGGCCGGTCCACCCCCCCGCCCTTCGCGGGTTGGGCTCCTCCACGAGGACCTCGACGTCGCGGTCCACCCACCTCCGGCTGCGCCGCTCCTGGATCTCCCGCTGCACGCCCTGAAGCCGCGCGAGCCGGCCGAACTTCAGCTCGGCTGAAAGGTCCGGGCCGAGCGCCGCCGCCGTGGTCCCGGGCCGGGCCGAGTACGCGAAGGAGTACACGGTGTCGAACTCGACCTCCTCCAGGAGCGAGAGCGTCTCCTCGAAGTCCGCGTCGGTCTCGGTCGGGAATCCGACGATCACGTCGGTCCCGAGGCAGAGGCCGGGGATCCGCTCGCGCAGCGCCGCGACTTTCCCGAGGTACCCGGCCCTGTCGTAGCCGCGCCTCATGGCGCGCAGCACGGAGGACGAACCGGACTGGACCGGGAGATGCAGATAGGGACAGAGCACCGGCCTGGCGTCGGCCATGGCATCCATCAGGGCAGCCGTCATCTGAGCCGGGTGCGAGGTGGTGAACCGGAGCCGCGTGATCCCGTCGATCCGCGCGGCGGCCCTGAGAAGGTCGCCGAGCGTCCTGCCGCGCGCGTCGCGGTAGGCGTTGACGGTCTGCCCGAGGAACTCGATCTCCGTGAACCCCTTCGCGCCGAGCGCACGCACCTCGTCGAGCACGTCGTCCATGTCACGCGAGCTCTCGCGACCGCGCGTGCGGGGCACGATGCAGAAGCTGCACCGGTGGTTGCAGCCCTCGATGATCGTCACGAACGCCTTCGCGGCGCCGCCGATCTCGCGGCGGATCCGATCGTACGGAAACTCGATGGAGTCGTCCCGCAGGGCGGTGTCGGACACGTGCCGCGCCGACTCGTCCCCCGCCCGGAGCCGGTCCACCAGGAGCGGGATCGAGCGGGTGGCGCGGGTTCCGACCACGAAGTCCACGTACGGCGCTCGCCCGAAGATCGCCGCACCCTCCTGCTGCGCGACGCAGCCGCAGACACCGAGCACGAGCCCCGGCCGGCGGTCTTTGAGAGGCTTCAGACGTCCCAGCTCGGAGAAGACCTTTTCCTGGGCCTTTTCACGGATCGAGCAGGTGTTGAGCAGGACCACGTCGGCGTCCTCCGCCGACGCCGCGCGCGCGTAGCCGTGGCTCTCGAGCGCCCCCGCCGTCTTGTCGGCGTCGAGGACGTTCATCTGGCAGCCCCACGTCTCGATGAAGTAGCGACCGAGGCGCCCGCCGGGGGCGCTCATGGCTCCGAGCCGGGGTCGCGCGAGGCCGGCTGAGCGGCGTCCGCGCCGTTGATCAGGTCGCGGAGCTCCTTGCCGGGCTTGAAGTACGGAATCCTCTTCGAGGGAACGTCGACGCGATCCCCCGTCTTCGGATTCCTCCCCTGCCTCGATCGGCGCCGCCGCACGCGGAAGCTGCCGAAGCCCCTCAACTCGATCTTGTCGTCGCCCTTGAGCGCATCGACGATCTGCTCGAACACCGTGTTCACGACGATCTCCGCATCCTTCTTGCTGAGATCGGCGACCCGGATGACCTCCTCGACCAGATCGGCCTTGGTCATGCGCCAGAACGCTCGTCGTCCTCGGAGGATCCGGTGCGCAGCATCCCGCCCTCCATGAGGTCACCGAGCGTCGCGCTGCCGTCACCTTCCTGGCTCTGCTGGTACGCGTGGAGCGAGCTGTCCTCGGGCTCGTCGAGCGCGGCCTTGATGGAGAGCCCGATCTTCTTCTCGACCGGGTCCATCTTGATGATCTTGACGCGCACCTCTTGATCGACTGCGAAGTGGTCCTCCGGGCGCTCGATCCGCTCCTTCGAGAGCTCCGAGACGTGCACGAGCCCCTCGATCCCCTCGAACAGCTCGACGAACGCTCCGAACTCCGTCAGCCGCACGATCTTGCCGGTGAGGATGTCCCCGACGCCATGGCTCCGGAAGAAGTCCTCGATGACGTTGGGCTGGAGCTGCTTGATCCCCAGCGACAGCCGCTGGTTCTCGGAATCGATCTTGAGGATCACCGCCTCGACGTCGTCCCCCTTCTTGAGGACCTCGCCGGGGTTCTTGATGCGGCGCGTCCAGGACAGATCGGAGATGTGAACGAGCCCGTCCACCCCTTCCTCGACCTCGACGAACGCTCCGAAATCGGTGATGTTTCGCACCTTGCCCTTGATGACGTCGCCCACGCGGTACTTGGTGTCGATCAGGTCCCACGGATTCGGCTCGGTTTGCTTCAGCCCGAGCGAGAGACGGCGGCCCTCCTGGTCGATGTCGAGCACGACGCACTCGACCCAGTCGCCCGCGTTGAGGATCTTCGACGGGTGCTTGACCCGCTTCGTCCAGGACATCTCCGAGACGTGGACGAGGCCCTCGACCCCTTCCTCGACCTCGATGAAGGCGCCGTAATCCGTCAGGCTGACGACCTTCCCGCGGATGCGGGTCTGCGGCGGGTACTTCGACGTGGCGCTCTCCCACGGGTCGTCCTGGAGCTGCTTGAAGCCCAACGACACCCGCTCGCGCTCGCGATCGAACTTGAGGACCACGACGTCGACCTCGTCGCCGATCTGGAACTTCTCGGAAGGATGGTTGATGCGGCCCCACGCCATGTCGGTGATGTGAAGGAGGCCGTCGATGCCGCCGAGGTCGATGAAGGCGCCGTACTCGGTGAGGTTCTTGACCGTGCCGCGGAGGATCTTCCCCTCCTCGAGGTCCTCGAGCGTCTTCTTCTTCTTCTCGGCGTTCTCCTCCTCGAGAACCGCCTTGCGCGAGAGCACGATGTTGCCGCGGCGCTTGTTCACCTTGATCACGCGCATGCGGAACTCCTGCCCCCGCAGCGCGTCGAGGTTGCGGACCGGACGCACGTCGACGAGCGAGCCCGGCAGGAACGCCGGCACGCCGATGTCGACCTTGAGGCCGCCCTTGATCCGGTCGATGACGCGGCCGAGGACCGGGTCGCCCGTCTCGAACGCCCGCTCGACCTCGTCCCAGATCTTCATCTTCTCGGCCTTCTCTTTCGAGAGGACCACGTAGCCGTCGTTGTTCTCGGTGCGCTCGAGGAGGACCTCGATGCGATCGCCGACCTTCACGGTCAGCTGGCCGTCGTAGCCGCGCACCTCGTCGATGTCGATCACGCCTTCCGACTTGAAGCCGATGTCGACGATGACTTCCTTCTCGAGGATCTTCAGGACGCGCCCGTGGACGACGTCCCCCTCCTTGAGCGACTTGAACCCGCTCTCCCAGGCCTCGAGCGCCTTGCCGAAATCTTCCGCGTCCTCGATGGCGTCGTGCGCCGCCACCCCCGCGATCTTGTCGCCGTCCTGCATGCTCATGTGGGGATCGAACCTCCTGAATCGGGCCTGCGCCTCGATCCGATGAGCGCCGGTCCCGTTGGTACCCGCTTGGGGCGGGCTGCCGGTGTCCGCATAACGGACCCGGCAAAGACGTCATCGTAGAGATCGCCCCGGACGCTGTCAAGAATCGGTTTTTCAGGGAATTACGAGGATGCGTCCGCCCGCGCCGCGCGCTTGAGCCGGATGATTTCCGCCTCGCTCAGCGCCCGCACGGCGCCGACCGGCAGCGTCCCGAGTTCGACGCCGCCGTAGCGGATCCGGCGCAAGCGCTGCACCGGATGCCCGACGGCCTGGAGCATCTTGCGCACCTGGCGGTTCCGGCCCTCCACGATCGAGACCTGGAGCCAGGCGTTGTCCCCGCGGCGGACGATCCGGACCTGCGCGGGCCCGCTGCGGCGCCCGTCCACCGGGACTCCCCGGCGGAGGCGGATGACGGCGTCGTTGTCGGGTTGTCCCTTGACCTTGACGGCGTAGGTCTTCTCGACGCCGCGCGACGGATGCATCAGCTCGCGAGCGAGCGGACCGTCGTCGGTGAGGAGCAGCAGCCCCTCGCTGTCGTAGTCCAGGCGCCCGACGGGGAAGACCCGCGCCCGCACGCCGCGCAGGTAATCCCGGACGGTGGGCCGGCCCTCCGGGTCGCTCAGGGTCGTGACGACGCCGCGAGGCTTGTGAAAGGCCAGATAGGTCCGGTGTGACGGCGGCCGACCGACGCGCCGCCCGTCCACCTTGATCGCGTCCCGCTCGGGGTCGACCTTGATGCCGAGCTCCGTGGCGACGGTCCCGTTCACGGTCACGCGCCCCGCGAGCATGAGCCGCTCGGCCGCGCGCCGCGAGGCGATTCCCGCATGCGCCAGGACCTTCTGGAGCCTCTCGGTCATTCCCCGGCGACGGGCTCGGGCGCGCCCGCGGGATCCGCCTGCCCCGCGGCCTCGGCCGGCTCGCGGAGCTCCGCCCCCGGCGCCAGCCCTTCGACCGCTCCGACGAATTGATCGAACTCCTCGATCGAGGGAAGGTCCTCCAGGCGGTTGAGCCCGAAGTGCACCAGGAAGTGCTTCGTGGTGCCGTACAGGAGGGGGTTGCCGACCACCCGCTTGCGTCCGAGGATGCGGATCATCTTCTTCTCGAGGAGGCTCTTGATCGCGCCCGCGGGATCCACGCCGCGCACCGCCTGGATCTCGGGCGACGTCAGCGGCTGGCGGTACGCGATGATCGCGAGCGTCTCCAGCGCGGCGGCCGAGAGGCGCGTTCGATTGCGCTGCCGGAAGAACTGCCGCACGAGCGGGCCGACCTCGGGGCGGGTCGCCAGGCGATACGCGCCGGCGACCTGCTCCACGGTCAGGCCGCCCTCCCCGGCGGCGTAGCGCTCGCGCAGGGCGTCGATCGCGAGGGCGACCTCGTCCTCCGTGACGCTCTCGAACGCCGCGGCGATCTCCCGCGGCTGCACCGGCTCGGCGGCGGCGAACAAGACCGCCTCGACGGCGGCCACGAGCGCGGCCGTGGGGGGCGAGGATGCGGTGGGCTCGCTCATGCGGGCTCGCTGCGCAGCGCGACGCGGATCTCTCCGACTCGCGCCCGCTGGAAGAGAACGATCATCTGGAGCCGGACCATCTCGAGCGTCGCGAGGAACGTCGCGATCCGCTCCGCGCGATTCGGGAGGCCGGCCATCACCTCGATCAGGTCGAGGGAGCCGCGCTCCTGGAGCAGGTCCGAGAGCCATCCGATCTTGTCGGCGACCGACACGTCGTCGCGCTTGAGCTGGAGCCGCGCCTCCTCTCCCAATCGATCGAGCAGCTTCTTGAAGGCGGCGATGACGTCAAACAGCTCCACCGCGAGCAGCTCCTCCCCTTCGAACTCGGCGGGGACGCCGCCGTCGCGGGTCCAGATCAGGCTGCGCACGCTGTCGATCGCGTGGAGGTTCTCGGCGGCCTGCTTGAGACGCTGGTACTCCATCAGCTGACGGGTGAGCTCGCGCCGCGGGTCCTCGGAGGCCTCTTCCGCGGCGAGCGTGGGGTCGGGCGGGAGGAGCAGGCGCGACTTGATGTGGAGGAGCGTCGCCGCCATGACGAGGTACTCCCCCGCGATCTCGAGATCGAGCTCCCGCATCAGGTCGAGGTAGGCGTCGTACTGCGCCGCGATCTCGAGGATCGGGATGTTGGTGATGTCGACCTCGTTGATCCTCACGAGGTGCAGGAGCAGGTCGAGCGGGCCCTCGAAGGCCGCGAGGTGGACGTGCATCGTGTCGCGCATCTCGCTCATCGGCCGAGTCCCATCCCGGCCCGCGCGAGCCGCAGCGTCTCACCCGCCGCGGCGCGCGCCCGCTCGGCCCCCTCGTCGAGGACCGACTCGATCCGGGCGGGGTCCGCGGCGAGCGCCGCGCGGCGCTCGGCGACCGGCGCCATCACGGTGGCGAGAGCGTCCTTCAACGCGCCTTTGCAGTCGCGGCAGCCGATTCCGGCGGTCCTGCATCCCTCGTCGGACCAGCGGACCGTCGTCGGCGACGAGAAGACCTTGTGAAGCGCGAACACGGGGCACACCTCCGGGTTCCCCGGGATGTGCCGGTGCGTCCGCTGGGGATCGGTGAGCATGCCGTCGATCTTCGTGGAGACCGTCTTCGGCGGATCGCTCAGGAAGATCGCGTTCCCGTACGACTTCGACATCTTCCGTCCGTCCGTTCCCGGCAGCCGCGCCGCGGGGGTCAGCAAGGCGCGGGGCTCGGGGAACGTCTCGCCGTAGAGATGGTTGAACCGCCGGGCGATCTCACGGCACAGCTCCAGATGGGGAACCTGATCCTCCCCCACCGGCACGGCATCCGCGCGATAGGCGAGAATGTCCGCGGTCTGGAGGAGCGGGTAGCCCAGAAAGCCGTACGTGTTGAGGTCGCGCTCTCGAAGCTGCTCCTGCTGCTCCTTGTAGGTCGGCACGCGCTCCAGCCACGGCAGCGGAACGATCATCGAGAGGAGCAGGTGCAGCTCGGCGTGGGCGAGCACCTCCGACTGGACGAACACCACGGCGCGGTCGGGATCGATCCCCGCTGCGAGCCAATCCATCGCCAGCTCGTGCACGAACCCGCGGACCGCGGAGGGATCGGCATACTCCGTCGTGAGGGCGTGCCAGTCCACGATCGAGAAAAAGCACTCGTGGGTCTCCTGAAGGGCGACCCAGTTCCGCAGCGCTCCGACGAGGTGACCGAGATGGAGGCCACCGGTGGGCCGCATGCCGGACAGGACCCGTTGGCGTGGCGTTCCGGTCATGGCGTCACTGAAGGTCGGCGGAGGTTAACATCCGCCGAACGGCGGGTCAACGCTTCTCCGCGTCCTCGCCCTCGGCGGCGAGCGCGGCGGCCACGTCCCGCTCGAGCTTGTCGCCGTCCTTGCACATCCCCTTGCGGACCTCCCGGACGAGGTCGTCGATCGCTTCGGTCTGCGCCGTCTCCCGCGGATCCTCCCCGACGACCATGGGACGCCGGAAGATGTGCGACCGCGCGCGCTTGCGCCGGATCACCGCCCCGGCGCCGCGCGCCTCGAGCGTGGCCTCCATCGAGACTTCGAAGCGCGCGACGCGCCGGAGCTCGTGCCCCGGGTCGTCGGATTGCAACGCGCCCGCGATCGAATCGTCGTAGCGGACCTCGTCGAGCGCGTCGAAGAGGATCACGGAGAGCGACAGGTCCGCGTCCGGCGAGGCCGCGGCGTCATCGACCTCCTGGATACGCGGGAGGCACGCCGCGCGGAGGGACTGCGCGAGCGCGCGCGCCACGTCGGCGCGGAACGATTCGGACCCGGCGTTCGCGCCCCACCGCACGAGGAGCATGGTCGACCGCGTCGTCGCCGGGGACGCGGCCTGCGCGTCCGCCGCCGCGCCTGCGGCGAGCACCGCCGCGCCCAGCGCGCGACGCGCCGCCCCGCTCATGCCTTGAAGACGAGCTTGACCATGCCGAAGCTCACGCGGTCGCCGTCCTGGATCGGATGCGGACGCCCCGTGACGAGCTTCGTTCCGTTGACGAAGGTCCCGTTGAGCGCCCCGACCTCCTCGGTGAGGACGAACCCCTCGTTCGTGCGGACCAGCCGGGCGTGCCGCCGCGAGACCGATCGCTTGAGGTCCACCTGCGTGAGATCGACGTCGGGCATCAGCTCCGTCACCGGATCGAAGCGCCCGATCAAGGTCTCGTTGCCGTTGACGGGGAAGAGGAGCCCCTCCCCCTCCACCTCCAGGCGCGTGCCGGTGCCGGCCGCGACGGCCTTCGGCAGGGACGGCGGCGCGGGCCGCGCGGGAGCGCCTGCGCGGCCGTCGGCCTGGAGCCCCTCGATCCTGCGCTCGGTCTCGCGGAGGCGGATGGAGAGCTTCCGGAGCATGCGGATCGCGATCTCGATGTTCCCCTTGATCATCTTGTCGAAGGTCATGCTGTTGATCTCGATCAGCTCCGAGTCTTCGACCGCCTCGGCGGAGATCGTTCGGGGGAGCCCTTCGAGGATCGACATCTCGCCGAAGAAATCCCCCTTCTCCATCATCCCGTGGACGCGCTTCTGGCCGTCCACGACGCGGAACAGCCGCACCTTCCCCGATTGGACGATGTACATCGTGGTCCCGAGATCGCCTTCGGTGAAGATGCGCTCGCCCGCGCCGTACCTCACCATGAAGTTCTGGAATGGATTGATGCCCATGGTCCTCCGCCGCGATCTTAGGAACGGCCTCCGCCCCAAGTCAATCGGAACGCGCTCCCGCCCGCTCCGAGCGCTCGAACAGCGCCTTCTCCGCCTCGAAACGGACGTTCTGGTCCGGGTCGTCCCTCGAGATCGTTCGAAGCGTCTCGTCGACGCCGCCGTCGCCCAGCGCGGCGAGCGCGACGGTCGCCTCCCGGCGCACCGCCACGTCCCCATCGCGGCGCGCGCGCCCGGTCAGCTCGGCGACGATCATCGCGCGCTCGGGAATCGCCTCGCCGGATGGCCGGGCGAGGATCCGCCCGATCAGGAGCACCGCGCGGCGCCGAAATTCCGTCGAGGGGTGATCCAGCAGCGGCTCGACGACGGGGATCATCTCCGCGCTCTCGCGATGGAACTTGACGAACAGGTCGAGCGCCGCGTCCACGAGCACGGGGTTCGTGTCCTCGATGAAGTCCGCCAGCTTCGCCCAGAGGAGCTCGTCGTCCTTGCGCTCCTGGAGGTCGGCGAGCTGGACGGCGGCGGCGATCGTGGCCTCAGCCCCTTCGGGGGGAAGCGGCTTGGCGCCCCGCGTCCCGCGCACGAGATCGAAGACCGGATGCGCCTCGTTCTTGCCGCGTGACGACGGCTTGAGAAGCAGCAGGTAGGCGCGGCCGCGCTCCAGGTCCAGGCTCCGCGTGCCGAGCTCGCGGTCACGGTTCGCGGTCCGGAGATCCACCAGCACCACCTCGCTCGGCTTCACGCCCCCCTTGACCGGGGTCTGGGTCACGGCCTGGATGTACTTGGCGTCGTCGCTCACGACGCTCGCGGCGACGACGATGGGAGCCACCGCCATCCACTCGTAGAGCCCGAGCTTGGCAGGCTCGGGAGGCGGCTCCGTGACCGCACGCGCGCTGGAGAGTGCCCAGAGCGTCACGAGGGCCAGCGCGATTCCGCGGCTGCATCGCTGAGCGGCGGCCATGGGTCCAGCATACGGCGCTCGAACCACGCGCGCCCGCCGCGCGTCACTCGACCGGATCGAGGCGGAGCCGGATTCCGAGCTTGAAACGGCGGGCCGACGCGCCTTCTCCGAGCATGACGGGCACGACGATCTCCCGCGTCTGCCCGTCCACGAGATGCGCGATCTCGAGGCTCGGGTCGACGAACAGGTCGTCGTCGCTGGCAACCTCGGTCAGAAGGACGTCTTCCTCGACGCCGCCGTCCGGAGGGGTCGCGGCGGGGACGGGGAACGGCGTGCTCGGACGCGTGTCCTCCATTCGCTCGCTCGCCGCGGGCGGCGCCGGGGGGGCCGGGGCCGCGTCGTGGACCGCCGGGGTGCCCCACTCCGGATCGAACCCGCGGTCGACCTCGAACTCGCTTCGGGCGGGAGGCCACTCCGCGCCCCGGACGTCGTCCTCAGGCTCCGCGATCGCCGGGGACACCGCCGGCTCGGCGAGCAGATCCTCCAACGAGGTGCTGGATCCGTACATCGCGGTGTCCGCGACGTCGGAGCCCGGCTCCTCCTCGCGGGACCCCAGCCAGATCCCTTCGTCCTCGGACGGAGCGGAGACCGGGATCGCGGCCATCGCCGGGACCGGAGCGGCGATCGGGGCGGCGAGCGGAGCGGCGAGCGGAGCGGCGACCGGGCCGGGGTCGAACTCCTCGACCTCGCCCACGAGGCCGTCGATCTCCTCCTCGCCGAATGGCGGCATCGTCTCGACGGGCTTGCGCGGGCGTGCCGGCTTCGGCGCCGCAGCGATGACTGTCTCGACGTGGGCGGCGAGCGGAGCGGCCGCCCTGCGCTCGGGCGCCGGCGGCGGTGTGGCCGCCGCAGGCCTGCTCGTCTCGCGAGCGGGCTTCGGCGCGGGACTCTTCGCGGCCGCTGCCGCCGGAGGCGCCGCGGCCGGAGGCGCCGCGACGGGGGGGGGCGCGATGGGAACCGGAGTGGGGAGCGCCATGTCCTTGGCGGCCGCGGGAATGGACTTCGGATCGTATTTCTTCGTCAGATGCAGCAGGACGAGCTTGACGATCGCCTTGAGCGTGTCCTGGATCCCGATGCCGCTGGTCGCGACCGATTCATAGAACGGGGCGTTGTACTTGTTGAGCGCCGCGTTGAGGTCCTCGATCGACGAGAGCTTCGGGAGGTCGCGCTTGTTGAACTGGATGACGTGCGGCATCTCCGAGAGCTTCATCCCGTGCGCCTTGAGGTTCTCCTCCAGGTTCTTGAACGACTCGACGTCGGCGCCCAGCATCGTGTCCTGCGAGTCCGCGACGAAGACGATGCCGTCCGCTCCCTTCAGGACCAGCTTGCGCGTCTCGTTGTAGAAGACCTGCCCCGGAACGGTGTAGAGCTGCACGCGCGTCTTGAGGCCGCGGATCTCGCCGAGGTCGATCGGAAGGAAGTCGAAGAACAGCGTCCGGTCGGTCTTCGTGGCGAGCGACAGCATCTTCCCGCGGACCTCGCCGGGAAGATTCTCGTGGATGAATTGGAGGTTCGTCGTCTTCCCGCAGAGCCCGGGGCCGTAGTACACGATCTTCGCCGTCAGCTCTCGGGTCGAATAATTGAAGAGGACCATTCGGGGCCACCCCTTTCCGACGAACGCCGGGCGCGAACATATGTCCGTCGTCCAGCGAGGTCAAGAAATCGGCCGGGCTCCTGCCCTAGCGCCGCGCGGGAGCGCGGACGGTGGGGGCGGCGCGGTTCCCGTTCATCAGAGCGGCGACCTCGGCGCCGTAGATGGTCACCGCGACGGCGACGTAGACCCACGCGAGGAACGCGACCATCCCCGCCAGCGAGCCGGAGAAGAAGCCGAAGGTCGGGGACCGCGCGAGGATCCCGCCGAACAACCGCCGCGCCCCCTCCCACAGGACGACCGCGACCACGGCAGCCTTCGCCGCCGCCGACCAGGCGACCTTCCCTCGAGGAAGGAGCTTGTAGAAGAGGGTGAAGACCAGGAAGCTGACCCCCAGGAGGGCCGCCATCGAGACGAGGTGGGCGCGGGGCGAGAGAAGCTGCGGCGCGCCGATCCTCTCGTAGTAGACGTCGAGCCAGGACGCGATGTGTCCGGCCACCACCGTGCCGCCGAGGAGCATCACGCCGCCCGACAGTCCGGCGAACGCCTTGAGCCGCGACAGCCAGAACCGCCGCTGCGGGGTCGTGCCGAACGCGACGTTGACCGCGATCTCGAGCGAGCCGAACGCATGGCTGGCGACCCAGAGCAGGACGGGAACGGCGACCGCCACCAGCGCCCCGCCGCGGACGCTCTCCCCCATCGTGTCGAGGGAGGTCGCGATCTCGCGCGGAAGGAAGGGCGCGAGCGCGGCGAGGACCGCGTTCGTCCCCACGGTCTCGGGGAGGAGGCGCGCCAGGAACCTCCCTCCCAAGAAAAGGAAGGGTGGAAGCGAGAGGAGGGAGAAGTAGGCGACGGCCGCCGCGTGGTTCGGGCCGTGGTCGTCGGAGAAGTGGCGCAGCGCGCGCCACAGCATCGAGAAGAACCGTCGGATCGCGAGGGTCACCGCATCTCACGCTCACGGCGGCTCCGGAACGTCAGCCGCAGCGGCGCGGCCCCGAAGCCGAACCGCTCGCGAAGGCTGTTCTCGAGGTGCCGGCGCAGGGAGAAGTGGAGGCGTCGGGCGTCGTTGCAGAAGAGGACGAACCGGGGCGGCCTCACGCCCGTCTGCGTGGCGTAGAACAGCCGGATCGACCCCCCCTTGGCCGGCGCCCCGCGCTCGCGGGCCGCCTCCTCCTGGAGCCAGCGGTTGAGCTCCGGAGTCGCCACCTTCCTCGAGGCGTCCGCGTACTGCTCGTCGATCCGGTCGAGGATCTTTCCGATTCGCAGACCGCTCTTCGCGCTGACCAGGACGACGGGGATGTCCTTCATGAACTTCAGCCGCTCGCGGACGTCCCGCGTCCAGGACTTCGCGGACTCCTCCCGCTGCGGAACGAGGTCCCACTTGTTGACCGCGATCACCACCGGTCGCGCGGCGTCCGCCGCATAACCCGCGATGTGCGCATCCTGCGCGGCGAGCGGCTCGCTTCCGTCGAGCACCAGGACGACGACGTCCGACCGCTCGATCGCTTGCCGCGTCCGCATCACCGACAGCGATTCCACCGCCTGCTGCACCCTTCCCTTCCGGCGCAGACCGGCCGTATCGACGAGGAGATACCGGCGCGCCCCCACGGAGAGCAAGGTGTCGACGGCGTCGCGAGTCGTTCCGGGGATCTCGCTGACCGTCATGCGCTCCTCGCCGACGAGCCGGTTGAGGAGCGAGGATTTCCCGACGTTCGGACGCCCGACGAGCGCGACCTTGATCGCTTCCGGAGCCGAGGGATCGGCGGCGGCGTCTTCGGCCCGCGCGGGAAGACGGCGGTCGATGACTTCGAGAAGCTCCTCGATCCCCCGCCCGTGCTCCGCCGAGATCGCGATCGGCTCGTCCAGACCGAGCCGCGCGAGCTCGTGGACCTCGTGGTCCTGCGCGGGGCCGTCCACCTTGTTCGCCACGAGGACGACCGGCGCCCCTCGCCGCCGCAGGAACGCGACGACGTCACGATCGAGCGCCGTGACCCCGGCCCGAGCGTCGACCACGAGCAGGACGAGGTCGGCCTCGGCGAGCGCCGCCTGGGCCTGGAGGACGATCTCGCGGCCGAACGGGACGTCGTCCCAGCGGAGGCCTCCCGTGTCGATGACGCGAAACGAGCCGGTCTCCCGATCCACCGTCCCGTAGATCCGATCGCGCGTGACCCCCGGCTGGTCGGTGACCAGGGCGCTCCTCCGGCGGACGAGCCGGTTGAAGAGCGTGCTCTTGCCGACGTTGGGAGCACCGACGATCGCGACGATCGGAGGACGGGCCACGCCGGGAACCTAACATGCGTAACTGTTGAACGGCAACGGGTTAGAGTTCTGCCGCGCCTTGACAGCCCCGCGCGCGCTCCGTAGACTCCCCCTCCACGGCGTCCCGGGGGCTCTCATGATCAAGGCCGACATCATCAACCGGGTCTCGGAAGATGCGTCGATCACCAAGGTCAAGGCGGTCGAGGCCGTCGAGGCGGTGTTCGAAGCGATGAAGTCGGCGATGCAGCGAGGGGAGCGGATCGAGCTTCGCGGCTTCGGCGTCTTCCAGGTCAAGCCGCGAAAGAAGGGGATCGGACGGAATCCGCGCACGGGGCGGGAGGTCCGTATCCCGCCGGGCAAGACGATCCGGTTCAAGCCCGGGAAGAACCTGCGGAACCTCAGCTGATCAGCGCGCGCGCTCGAGCGTGAATTCGACGACGGCGGTCCCATCAGCGCCGACCTCGACCGTTCGCGCCGCGGACGCGTAACCGGGACGCACGGCCTCCACGCGGTGGCTCCCCTGGGCGATCGCGATCGGTCCGTGGAGCCGCGACAGCTCGGATGCGAGCCCGAGATACTCCCCGTCGAGATAGATCGCCGTGTCCGCCGGATCGGCGTGGACCGTCAGGCGCCCGCCGGAGGGCTCTCCCCCGCCGGAAGGCTTCTCGGACGCCGCGATCGTTCTCCGCTCCTCTCCCTCTCCCTCGGCCAGCACGTCGTCGAAGACGTATCGCGCCCCCGGCCGCGCATCGACCTCGACCACGAGCGTGCGAAATCCGCTCTTTCGGAACTCGAGGACGTGGTGACCGGCCGGGATCGAGAGCGTGTCCCATCGGCCGTCGTAATCGCGGGCGAAGCCGACGGATTCGCCGTCGAGCCAGACCTCGGCCTTCGCCGGCGTGACGTCGGTCTCGACGGCGGCGGGCACGTGCACCTGCGGGCCGTCTCCCGCGTAGACGTAAGCGGGCCCGTAGGGAGCGTAGCCGTAGCCGTAGCCCGGCCATCCCCAGCCCCACCAGCCACCCCAACCCCATCCCCAGCCCCAACCGTAGTAGGGCGCGCACCATCCCCAGCCGGGATACCCTCCGACCACGCCACCGCCGTGGTAGCCGTAGCGGGCGGTTCCGTTCGCGGTTCCGCGCGGCGCGACCGCGCCCCGCGCCGCGCTCGGGCGAGCGGCCCTCACGGGGGCGGAGTGAGCCGATGACCTGGGAACCGCATGACGGTTCTGGGCCAGGGCGGGGATCCCGACCGCGAGCGTCGCCGCGATCGCGACTCCGATTCGGAAGAGAAACCGAGCGCGTGTGCTCATCGCCGCACCCCCTAGGAGATTCAGCAACATTCATACCGCTTGTCCGGAGTCCTGTCAGGCGCTTTCCCCGGCCGGTGTCCTCTTCGAAGCTCACGCGCTGTCCGCGATCGGAGACGTATACTCGGCTCATGCCCGACCCGCTCCCCATCTCTCCGGGTCGGCGCATCCTCTGGCTCCACGCGGGGCTCCTCGCGGCGACGATTCTCACGACCACCATGGCCGGAAGCTGGGTCTGGGAGGGAACGTGGGACTCGCGCCTTCCCTGGACCGCCTTGCTCGATCCCCGGCGACTCGCGCACGGGATCCCCTATTCGGCGCTGCTCTTGGCGATCCTCGGCGCTCACGAGATGGGTCACTACCTCGCCTGCCGCTCCTACGGCGTTCCGGCGACGCTCCCGTTCTTCATCCCGGGCTTTCCCGTGATCGTCGGCACGCTCGGCGCGGTGATCCGCATCCGGGGGACGATCCCGAGCCGGCGGGCCTTGTTCGACATCGCGGCCGCCGGTCCGATCGCGGGATTCGTCGTCGCATTCCCGATTCTCGTGATCGGAATCGCCCGGGCGATCGAGCTTCCACCCGACGCGGAGATCCACGGCGGGCTCGGGCCGCCTCTGATCTCCCTCGTCTTCGAGAAGCTTCTCCACGGAAGCGCCTCGCTCCAGGTCGACTCCGTCTACGGCGCGGCCTGGGTGGGGATGCTCATCACCTCGATGAACCTCTTCCCGGTCGGCCAGCTCGACGGAGGGCACGCTCTCTTCGCCGTCTCTCCGCGTCGGCATCGTTTTCTGTCGTGGCTGACGATCGCGGCGACGGCGGGCCTCATCGCGTGGCAGGTCCTCGTCTCGGGAATCGTCCCGGCGTACACGCTCTGGCTCGTGATCCTCCTGTTCCTCCGCGGACGTCACCCCCGGCTCCTCGACGAGACCACGCCCCTCGGCGGGGGGCGGGTCGCGGTCGCCGTGCTGCTGGGAGCGATGCTCGCGCTCACGTTCATCCCCGCGCCGTTCGTCCTCGAGTGAGACGGTCCACGATCCGGCGCTCGGGATCAGCGTCACGCTCCCGTCGCGATCGGTGCGCAGAACCGACGCGCCCGCGCGTTGCAGCCGCGCGAGCGTCCCCGCGGCGGGGTGGCCGAAGCGGTTCCCCGCCCCCGCCGAGACCACGGCCCATCGCGCGCCGACCCGTCCGAGGAAGCCGGGCGTGCTGCTCCCCGCGGCGCCGTGGTGCGGGACCACGAGAGCGTCCGCCCGCAGCTCCGGCTCGCGTTCCACCATGGTCCGCTCCGCGTCGGCCTCGACGTCCCCCGGGAGGAGGATCGAGGCCCCGGGGCATGAGGCCGCACGGACGACCAGGCAGCGGTCGTTGATGGGGCGCCAACGGTCCTCGATCGCGGGGTGGAGGATCGCGACGTCGAAGCCGGCGATCGTCGCGACGTCGCCGCGCGCGAGGCGGCGCACGGCGACCCCCCTGCGGACCGCGTCGGCCGCGAGATCGCGCGCGAGCGGGTCCCGTTCGGAGCCGGCCGCGAGCCAGAGCTCGCCGACGTCCATGTCGCGCAGGACCGCCCGCGCACCCCCCGCATGGTCGTCGTGATCGTGAGAGAGGACGAGCGCATCCAGCCGTCCACACCCGGCGTCGATCAAGCGGGGAACGACGATCCGGTCCCCCGCATCGAACCGGCCTCCTGCCGACGGTCCCGCATCAGCGAGCACGCAGCGGCCCTCCGGTCCTCTCAGGATCACGGCGAGCCCCTGACCGACGTCCAGGACGACGACGCGAGCGTCCCCCGTGCCGATCGGGCGAACGCCGAGATGGAGCGCGATCGCGCAGAGAGCCCATCCGAGGCGGGACCCTCTTCCGGGCCTCAGCCATGCGGCGAGGAGAAACGCGACGTACGCCGCCACGAGGGCTCGCGACGGTGTCGCGACCCGCAGGTGCCCCCCCGGAATCGCCGCGGCTGCCCGCGCGGTCGCCATGAGCGCCTCGGTCGAGGCCACCGCGCACCATGCGAGCGCGCGGCCCACGCCGGGGATCCACCCGAAGGCGAGCGCGGCACCCCCCGTCACGAGGCACGCTCCGCACAGCGGCGCGGCGAGCAGGTTCGAGACGAGCCCGGCCGGTGCGAGGCGGCCGAGCGCTCCCGCGAGGACCGGAGCCGATGCCGCATACGCGCCGGCGCTCGCGGCCAGCGCCTCGTGCCGTGACCGCTCGATCGCCGCGAGCAGTCCGGCCGTCGCGGCGACGCTGAGGACGAATCCGAGATTCCAGATCAGCGGCGGGACCGCGACCACGAGCGCCCCGGCGGCGAGCGCCAGCGCGGGTAGTCCGCCGATCTCGCGTCCGAGCGCCCGGGCGAGAAGCGTCGCCCCCGCCCCCGCCGCGGCCCGCCAGACGGCGGCGCCATGCCCCACGAGAGCGCAGAAGGCGGCGAGCGCCCCCGCCCCCGCAACCAGGACGCCCGCCGGGCCCAGCCGGCTCCGGCGGAGGAGGAATACGAGCGCGAGGACGCACATCCCGGTGTGCAGGCCGCTGATCGAGAGCAGGTGGACGAGCCCCGCATCGCGGAGCACCGACTCCGTCTCGGGATCCACGAGCGCGCGGTCGCCGAGCAGGAACGCCCCGAGCACCGCTCGAGGGCGCGTCGATGCGCCGAAGCTCCGGTCCAGGGACGCGCGGGCCGCCGCGTGCACCCGGTCGATCGCCCGCGCGGGCGTCGCGGGCCCACGCGCGAGGAGCACGACGAGCCGGGCGCTCTTGATGCGCCCGGTCGCGTCGAGCCGCTGGGACGCGAGCCGGCGCCGCGCGTCGCGCTCACCGACTCCGGGGGAGCGACCCGGCGCCTTGAGCCGGCACCATCCCGCGACGACGTCTCCGCGTCGCAGCGCGTCGATCCGTCCCGCGTCGTCCGGGGGAACGTCGGCGATCTCGATCGCGACGCGCAGTCCGGTCATGCGCGGCGGGGCGACGATCGTCGCGCGCACGCGCCTCTCCCCTCGCAGCCCTCGCTCGGGCGCGGCGAGGACCCGAGCCGTAAGCTGCGCCTCGACGGTCCGCTCGCCGCCGAAGGCCCGCGCCACGCGCCGCTCGGCCTGGAGCCACGCGGCGCCTTGCAGCGCGGCTCCGGCGGATCCTGCCGCCGCGATACAGGCGAGCGCCGCGAGCGTGCGCCGGCCGGAGCGTGCGCACGCGGCCGCGAGCATCGCGGCGAGGAGACCGAGCGCGGCCGGCCCCGCGACGGAGGACTCTCCGAGCGACGCCCCGACGAGAAGCGACGCCGCGATCGGCACGAGGACGGGAGGGAGCGCGTGGTCCGGCCGCATGACGCCGGAGGCGGGACGCCGACTACTCTAGCCGAGAACCTTCCGAGGGGGCAGGCCCAGAGCCGCCCGCACGCGATCGCCAACCGCGCGATCGAACGTCCGGCGGTACTCGTCCGCGCTCATCCGCCCGCGATAGGCGTCCAGCGCGGCGCGCGTGCAGGCCACCGCACGGTCGCGAACCTCCGCCGGTGCCGCCTCGAGGAGGTGCGCATCGAGATCGCGCTCGTCGCGGCTGTCCCGAACGCGCGCGAGAAGCGTGCGGAGCGCGGACCCTTCGGGCGCTCGCGCGAATGCGTCCTCCCACCGGTCCTCGTGCGGCACCTCCTCCACGCGCGCCTCACGCGCCGGTGCCGATCGTCCCGAGGCGACCGCGGCCCAAGCCTCGTCCACGGCGGCCGCGACGCGCGTCAGCGAAGCGGGGGCCGTGTGGGCGCGACGCCGCCTGTCGTCGAGGACCTCGAGCACCACCGAGAGCGGGATCCCTCTACGGCGCCAAGCCGAGACCAGCTCGAAATCGCGCCGCGACAGCATCCCCCCTCGGCCGCGCGCCGCCGCCCAGGCGCTCTCGACGGCCCGGACGTAGTGGCGCTCGTCGGTCGCGTCGGTCACGAGGCATGCTTGAGGTGGAGGACGAGGTGATCCACGCAGCTCCGGATGATGCCGAAGGCGCCCCGGAACGCGGCCATCGGCCCGGTCACCGGGTCGTCGAGCTCCGGAGCGCCCCCTCGGGGGACGGGCCCGCCCTCGAACGCGCGCAGGAGCCACCGCCGCTCGTGACCCTGCGGGAACCGGCGAGCGAGCACGTCGAGCTGCGCGAGCGTCATCGCCACCACGACGTCCGACGTCCGGAGATCCGCCGAGGTGATCCCCCTCGAGCGATGGCTCGTCAGATCCAGACCTTCGTCGCGCAGGAGCGCGACGGCGTGAGGCGCGGCCGGGGCCCCCTCGATCCCCAGGAGCCCCGCCGAGTCGACGACGACGTGGCTCAAACCCTCGCGCGCCGCCCGCGAGCGGAGGTACTCCGCCGCCATCGGGCTCCGGCAGATGTTGCCGTCGCAGACGAACAGGACCTTCACCGCCGATTCTTCTCCCAGATCAGGCGCAACCCTTCCAGCGTCAGGCCGGGGTCGACCGCCGTGAGGAAGGATAGCTCCGACTGAAACACGGGAGCGAGGCCTCCGGTCGCGACGACCGTCGCCTCGGCGCCGAGCTCGGCGCGCAGCCGTCGCACGAGCCCCTCGACGAGGGCGACGTAGCCGTGGAACAGCCCGGCCTGCACGCTTTCCTCTGTGTTGCGCCCCACGATCCGCGCCGGCCGCCGGATGTCCACACGCGTCAGGCGCGCCGCGCGCTGGAAGAGGGCCTCGGCGGAGATCCCGAGCCCCGGCGCGATCACGCCGCCGAGGTATTCCCCTTTCGCGCTCACCACGTCGAGCGTCGTCGCCGTGCCGAAGTCGAGAACGATGACCGGAGCGCCGAAGCGGTGAACCGCCGCGACGGCGTTGACGATGCGGTCGGCCCCCACCTCATGGGGGTTGTCGTAGAGGATCGGCAGGCCCGTCTTGATTCCCGGCTCGACGAACAGCGGCGCGCAGCCGAACGTCTTCTTCGCGGTCGCGGCGAGCACGCCGTTCCAGTCGGGCACGACCGAGGAGACGATGACGCCGTCGACGGATCCCGGCTCCCATCCCTCTCCGCGGAACAGGGTGCACAGGACCGCCCCCAGCTCGTCCGCCGTCGTGTCCTTGCGGGTCGCGATGCGCCAGTCGGCGCGCAAGGTCGCGCCCTCGAAGAGTCCCAGGACCGTGTGCGTGTTTCCGGTGTCGACGGCGAGGAGCATGCTCATCCCTCCAGGATCTCCACCGATTCCCCCGCGTGCACCAGCACGGCGCCTCCCGGAGTCATCACCCGGAGCGCCCCGGAGGCATCGATGCCGTCGGTGACGCCCTCGCCTCCGGACGCCAGGCGCGCGCGGCGCCCCGAAACTCCCGGCGCACACGCGAGGAACAGGCGCGCCACATCTTCCCACGCGCCCGACCGGAGCGCCCCGACCTGTCGTCCGAGGGCCTCGACGAGGACGCGCGCGACGGCGCCGGGGGTCGCGCCTTCCCCGCCGCGAAGCAGCCGAAGCGACGTCGCCTCGCCCCGAAGCTCCGGTGGAAAGTCGCGCTCCCCCTGCAGGACGTTGACGCCGAACCCGACGACCATCTCCGTTCCGAAGGACGCGCTCCTCACCTCGGCCAGGATGCCGGCGAGCTTGCGGCCCCCGGCGAAAAGGTCGTTGGGCCACTTCGCCTCCACCCGGTCGCCGGCGAAGCGGCGGCACGCCTCGACGGCGGCGACGGCGGATGCGATCGCGTAACGTCCGATCAGCGCCGCGGGCTCGGTCGGGCGGAGGACGACGGACAGGTACAGTCCGAGCCCCTCGGGCGACTCCCAGACGCGGCCGCGCCGTCCCCTCCCCGACGTCTGGCGCCTCGCGACCACGACGGTCCCTTCCGGCGCGCCGTCGGCGGCGAGGAGCCGAGCGTCGTCGTTCGTCGAGCCGGTCGCGTCCAGGACCACGACGCGTCGCGCGAAGCCGGAGAGCGCGAGCTCGTCCGCGAGCGGCGCGGGGTCGAACGGCGTCACCGGTCCCCGCGCGGCAGCGGCTCCAGATCCATGGCGAGGTCCGCGGCGCGGACCGAGTGCGTGAGGTAGCCGAGGCTCAGCGCATCGACACCGGTCTCCGCGACCGGGCGGAGCGCGCCTGGGCGAAGCCCTCCCGACGCTTCGAGCACGATCCTCCCGCGCCCGCGCGCGACGCACGCGGCGAGGAGACCGAGATCCATGTTGTCGAGCAGCGCGCGCCCCGCGCCCGCCTCGATCGCCTCGGCCAGCTCGCGCTCGTCCCGCACCTCGGCGGTGATCGCCTCGCGCGGGATCCCCGCGGCGAGACAGGCGCGGACCGCGTCGCCCAGGGAGCCGCCGACGCCGAGATGCGTGTCCTTGACCATGGCGGCGTCGTGGAGCCCCATCCGGTGGTTGACCCCGCCGCCGGCCTCGACCGCGTGCTTGTCGAGGCGCCGCAGTCCGGGGACCGTCTTGCGGGTATCGAGGACGACCGCGCCCGTGCCCTCGATCTCGGCCACGGCGTCGCGCGTGGCCGTCGCGATGCCGCTCATGCGTTGGAGGAAGTTCAGCGCGGTCCGCTCCCCCGCGAGCAGCGCCCGCGCGCGCCCCGAGGCGCGCGCGACCACCGTGTCCGCCTCCACCGCCGCTCCCTCGTCGACGAGCGGCACGAAGGCGATCGTCGCGTCGATCTGACGGAACACCTCGCGCGCGGCGGCGAGGCCGGCGACGACCATCCTCTCGCGCGCCACGAGGCTCGCCCGCGCCTCGGCTTCGGCCGGGACCACCGCGGCGCTCGTGATGTCCCCCCGCTCCCCGAGGTCCTCGGCGAGAGCGGCGCCGACCGCCCGCCGGAGGGTGTCCGGGTCGGGAGGCGCGAGTCTCACGCGGGCGCCCCGCCTCCGCCGAGCGTCGCGAGCGTGGACTCGATGCGGCGCTTCTTGTCGAGGAACTCCTTCTGGATCGCCCGCTCCTTCTCGATCACCTCGACGGGGGCGCGCTCCAGGAACGACTCGTTGGAGAGCTTCCGGTTGCGGGAGTCCAGCTCCGCCTCCACCTTGCGGAGGTCGCGCGTCAGCCGGGCCCGCTCCGCCTCGAAGTCCAGGAGCCCCTCGAGCGGCACCGCGATCTCGAGACCGCGAACCACGGCGCGGGCGGCCACGAGGTCGGCGGCGAACCCGTCCACGACCTCGACCCGCCCCGCGCGCGCGAGCGTCGCGACCAGCCCGGCGTGCTCGCGCACGAGCTTCGCGTTCCGCGGGCTCTCCGCGTGGACGGCCACGTCGATCCGCCGCGAAGGGTCGATCCCCGCCTCCACGCGCAGGTTCCTCAGACTCACGACCAGCTCCTGCAGGAGCTC
>Ga0075428_100000368_pt1 | contig 44722 bp, 46 predicted proteins | sample RhiMetdeltSRZDD2_FD_75291 | JGI IMG/M metagenome (GOLD analysis project Ga0075428, IMG submission 75291) | Populus rhizosphere microbial communities from Tennessee, USA - Rhizosphere MetaG P. deltoides SRZDD2 | ecosystem: Host-associated > Plants > Roots > Rhizosphere > Soil | place: USA... | reverse complement strand
GGGCGCTGACGGCTGACTGTCGCGGCGCTCACGGGCGCGCGGCGCGATCCGTGAGCACGAGACAGCGTCGGTGTCCGCGGAGCACCGACGCGGGCACCTCCGGGGTGACCGGCCCGTCGAGCATGCGGCCGAGGGCGGTGCGCTTGCCTTCGCCGCTCACGAGCACGATGACTTCGCGCGCGGCCATGATCGTCGCCAGCCCCAGCGTGACCGCGCGCTCGCAGACCTCGCCCTGGATGACGTCGTCGGTGAGGATGTAGCTGACCGTCGCGTCGAGCAGACGCACGGGCCGCGTCACGACGTCGAAGGCGCAGCCCGGCTCGTTCGAGGCCAGGTGCGCGTTCGGACCGAGCCCCAGCATCACCACGTCGAGCCCGCCGGCCTCCGTGATCGCCGTCTCATAGGCCACGCACATCGCGTCCAGGTCGCCCGCGTCGACCGCGAACGGCCGGCAGCGCGCGGCGTCCACTCGCGCCCACGACAAGAACTCGGCGCGCACCTGACGCCAGAAGTAGCCGTCGGCCGGCGCCGGTGGACAGAGCTCGTCGACGGAGAAGATCCGCATCTGCGAGTAATCGATGGGGTCGCGCACTTGCAGCGCCGCCATCCGCGCGTACATGCGGCGCGGCGTCCGGCCGGCCGGCACGGCCATCGCGAGATCGGGCCGCGCGCGGACCCGGTCGCGGAAGACGTCGGCGCCGATCTCGGCGAGCTCGTCGGCATCCCGGGCGATCAGGACTTGCATGGGGCGCGTGTCTGAGTGATTAGAACACCATGGATCGACTGTCGATGTTCGGCCTGATCGCGGTAACGGCGATGATGGTGTGCTACGCGCTCGAGCGGCGCGGCCGCGGCTACGTCTTGGGGTTCGCCGGCGCGTGTGTGCTCGCCTCCCTATATGGATTCGCCCAGGGCGCCTGGCCGTTCGGGGTGGTCGAGGCGGTATGGGCGCTGGTCGCGGTCCGGCGGTGGCGGCTGGCGTCCGAGCGCGCCGCTTGACACATCAAGAATCGTTGATATGTTGGCGGCGTGACGACAAAGACGGGTACCGACCTGGGGCGCGCCGCCGGGCTGTTCCACGCACTCGCGGATCCGACTAGGCTCGGCATCATTGAACAGCTGCGCGGCGGCGAGCAGTGTGTGTGCGACCTGACCGACATGCTCGAGACCGGCCAGTCCCGCCTGTCCTTTCACTTGAAGACGCTGAAGGAGGCTGGACTGCTGCGGGACCGGCGTCAGGGGCGGTGGATCTATTACTCGCTCGAGCCTCATGCGATTGCCGAGATCGAATCCGCCGTTGCGGCCCTCAAGCCGCGAGCAACGGAGCTGCGGGTGGCGCGCCGCTGCGACTGAGCCCCTTTTTTCTCCGCACATATCAAGCGTGCTTGATATGAGGAGGGCCGCGATGGCTCAACGGGATCTGAAGGACGTCGTGAAAGAAAAGTACGGCAAGGCCGCACTGAAAGTCGTTGGCGGCGGCGACGCCTCGTGCTGCGAGACGGCGTCGTCGCGTGGTGAGCGGGATCCAATCACGTCGAATCTTTATGCCTGCGATGAGACGGCGGAGCTTCCCGAGGAGGCCGTCGCGGCGTCGCTCGGCTGTGGCAATCCGACCGCGCTCGCTCAGCTCAACGCGGGTGAGGTTGTCCTCGACCTCGGCTCCGGCGGCGGTATCGACGTGCTGCTGTCGGCCAAGCGGGTGGGACCGACCGGCAAAGCCTACGGGCTCGACATGACGGACGAGATGCTGGCGCTCGCGCGTGAGAACCAGAAGAAGGCGGGCGTGACGAACGTCGAGTTCCTCAAGGGCGAGATCGAGCACATTCCGCTGCCCGATGCGAGCGTCGACGTCATCATCTCGAACTGCGTCATCAATCTCTCGGGCGACAAGGATCGCGTGCTCGCCGAGGCGTTCCGGGTGCTGAAGCCGGGTGGGCGCTTCGCGGTTTCCGACGTCGTTGTGCGTGGGGACGTACCCGCGGCGATCCGCCGAAACATCGAGCTGTGGATCGGCTGCGTGGCCGGGGCGCTCGAGGAGCAGGAATATCGCGACAGGCTCACGAAAGCCGGTTTCCAGGCGATCAGCGTCGAGCCGACGCGCGTCTATCGTGCGCAGGACGCGCGCGACCTCTTCGCGGGCTCGGGCATCGACCTCGACGCGATCGAGCCTCAGGTGGAAGGCAAGTTCATGAGCGCGTTCGTTCGCGCCGTCAAGCCTGCCCGCTGATGAACGTCGAGCGCGTGCTGTTTCTCTGCTCGCACAACTCTGCGCGCAGCCAGATGGCTGAGGGCTTCATGCGTCGTCTCGGCGGCGACCGCTTCGAAGTCGCGAGTGCCGGTACCGATGCCCGCGGCGTCAACCCGCTAGCGGTCCAGGTGATGGCGGAGATCGGCATCGATCTACGCGGTCACACGTCCAAGACGCTCGACCGCTTCGTCGGCGAGCCTTGGGACGCGCTGATCACCGTCTGCGACAACGCGAACGAATCGTGTCCGGTCTTTCCCGGTGTGAGCCAGCGACTGCACTGGAGCTTCGACGACCCCTCGGCGGCCACCGGAAGCGAGGAGCAGCGGCTGGCGGTCTTTCGACGCGTGCGCGACGAGATCGGGGGGCGCATCGAGACCTGGCTGACGGAGCGACCGCACGCGCCGGCGGCCCGGCGCTCGGCATGAGCGCGCGACCCACGCTCGCGCGCCGAGTGGTCGCCGAGGCGATCGGCACGGCGCTTCTGCTCGCGGCCGTCGTCGGTTCTGGAATCATGGGCGAGCGGCTGGCGGCCGGTAACGTTGCGATCGCGCTCCTCGCGAATACCGCGGCCACGGGCGCCGCGCTGGTCGCCTTGATCCTCACGTTCGCGCCGATCTCAGGCGCGCATTTCAATCCTGCTGTGACGCTGGCCGACGCGTTTCAGGCGGGCTTACGGTGGCACGACGTGCCGGCATACGTCGTCGCGCAGGTGATCGGCGCGTTCGCCGGCGTTGCCGCCGCCCATCTGATGTTTGGCGAGCCGCTGTTCTTCGCGTCGCGGCACGCGCGTGCCGGCGGCGCCCAGGTGTTCAGCGAGTTCGTCGCGACGTTCGGCCTGCTGGCCGTCGTCTGGGGCTGCGCGCGGCTCAACGCTTCGCGGGTGCCATTCGCTGTAGCCGCCTACATCACCGCGGCCTACTGGTTCACGGCCTCGACCTCGTTCGCCAACCCGGCCGTCACGCTCGCGCGCTGCGCGAGCGACACGTTCGCCGGTATCCGGCCCGCTGACGCGCCGGCGTTCATCGCGGCGCAGCTGGTCGGCGCCGGCGCGGCGACATCCCTCTTCCGCTGGCTCGTACCGATGGCGGCCGGACCGGAAGCGGCAACGATCGCGCACACGCAGCGCCTGGCGGAGCGATCAGCTCCGCAACGAGGAGGTCATCGATGACTAACGAAGCGCCCAAGGTCCACGTGCACATGGCGGTGTCGGATCTCGAGAAGAGCCGCGCATTCTACGAGAAGTTCTTCGGCGCGACACCGGTGAAGGTCAAGGTCGGCTACGTGAAGTTTCTGCCGGGATTCGGTCCTTTGAATCTGGCGCTGTCACAGGCTTCGCCCGCCGAGGGTCGCGGCCATGTCGACCACATGGGTATCCAGGTCGAGTCCGCCGAGATAGTGCAGCGCGAGCTGGCGCGCGTGAAGGCCGCCGGGCTCGCCGTGCGCGAGGAGATGGGCGTGAACTGCTGCCACGCCAATCAGGACAAGTTCTGGGTCGAGGATCCCGATGGCGTCGAGTGGGAGGTTTACGTCCTCAACTATGATCTCGAGGACACGGGACTCCATGCGGCGGCCGCCCCGGCGAAGAGTGGGCTCACCGTCGTCGCCTCCGGCGGTGGTTGCTGCGCGAGCACGTAGCCGCGGCCGCTGAGTCGAACGCCGTGGGGGTGACCGTGCGATTCGTGGGGTCGGGTGACGCCTTCGGCAGCGGCGGGCGTTTCCAGACGTGCATCGTCGTCGATGGCCCGGGCTCGCGCTTCGCCATCGACTTCGGCGCCTCGTCACTCATCGCGCTCGCCCAGCGGGGGATCGAGCCCAACACGCTCGACGCGGTTCTCCTCACGCACCTGCATGGCGATCACTGCGGCGGCGTGCCGTTCTTGCTGGTCGACGCGATGCTCGCGGCCAGGCGGACACGGCCGGTCGTGATCGCGGGACCGCGTGATCTTCGGCGGCGCATGGACGACATTCGCGAGGCGTTGTTTCCGGGTTCGCACGTGATGACGCCGAAGTTCCCGGTCACTTGGGTGGAGATGGAGCCCCGCAAGCCGCATGCGATCCTGGATCTCCTGGTCACGCCTCAGCCCGCACGTCACACCGCGGAGACCAATCCAACCGCGCTGCGGGTCGAGGTCGGCGGCAAGGTGATCGCCTACAGCGGGGATACCGAGTGGACCGACGATGTCGCGCGAGTCGCGCTCGGCGCCGATCTGTTCATCGCCGAGTGCTACTTCTACGACAAGCCCGTCAAGTGGCACCTCAACTATCCCGCGCTCGCGGCGCAGCGCGCGACACTGGGCGCCAAGCGCGTGATCCTCACGCACATGAGCCGCGAGATGCTGGCCCACGCGGCCGACGTTCCCGAAGAATGCGCGCACGACGGTCTGGTCGTGACGCTCTGACGCGCTCGTCACTGGCCTGCGGCTTCACCGAGCAGCCGCTCGACGATGACGCAGTCGCGCCACGTCCCGTCCAGCTTCGCGTGGCGCCGGTAGACCCCGACGACCCGAAATCCACAGTGCTCGTGGAGCGCAACGCTCGCGGCGTTCTCCGCCAGAATCCGCGACACGAGCTTCCAGAACCCGCGCGCGGCATACTCGCGGCAGAGCGCGTCCAGAGCCACTTGCCCCAGTCCGGCGCCTCGGGCGGTGCGCGCCACGTACACCGAGTGCTCGGCGATCCCCGCGTACGCCGGGCGGCTGCGATAGGCCCCGGCTCCTGCCCAGGCGACGATCACACCATCACGCTCAACGACGACGGTGGGGAAACGGTCGCCCTTTTCGACCAGCCCTGCCGCGATCTGCTCGGGCGTGCGATGCTGCGTCTCGAAGGTCGCGACACGGTCGTCGATGCCCTCGTTGTAGATGCTCGCGATGCAGGCAGCATCGGCTGCGGTCGCGAGCCGGACGCGGATCCCGGGCGCCATCGGCGCAATTATCGGACCTTTCGCGCGAGTCGGCGCGCGGCGCTTCACTCAAGATTTACGGGGCCGTCATCGTCCTGTAACGCACGCCGCGGACACTCGGCCGCAGATGAAGGTCGCCACCGCTGCGCGCCAGCAGCAGGGCCGGGTGCTCGTCGTGGAGGACGAGCGCGACGTCGCTGATCTCATCCGCTACAACCTGACCAAGGAAGGCTACGACGTTGTCATCGCCCCCACCGGCTCGGACGCGCTCAAGCAGGCCCGCGACGTCCATCCCGATCTCGTGTTGCTCGACATCATGGTGCCCGAGCTCAACGGGTGGGAGGTCTGTCGGCGGCTCAAGGCGGACGTCGAGACCAAGAACATTCCCGTGATCATGGTCACCGGGCGCGTCGAGGAGGGTGACAAGGTTCTCGGCTTCGAGATGGGCGCTGACGACTACGTGACCAAGCCATTCTCACCGCGCGAGCTGCTCGCGCGGATCCGTGCTGTGGCCCGTCGTGGGCGGGCGGCTGATGTCGAGAAGAAGCCGCACGTCAAGATCGGCGACCTCGAGATCGATCGCTACCGCTTCGAGATCCGGATGAAGGGCCGTCCGGTGGAGCTCACCCCCAAGGAGTTCGAGCTCCTCGCCATCCTCGCCGGGGCGCCGGGGCGCGTCTTCGGCCGCGAGGAGCTGCTGGATGCGGTGTGGGGTCGCGACGGGTTCGTCGAGCCACGCACGGTGGACGTCCACGTCGCCCGCCTGCGTGGAAAGTTCACCGCCGCCAGGCTGCCGGCGCCGGGCGTTGAGACCGTCCGCGGCGTCGGCTACCGGTTCCGAGAACCGGACCGCCCGTAACAGGAACGTTACCGTTTCATAACCGAAGTGAAACACAACGGGGCCACCATGTGTGGCGAGCCCGAACGGGAGGATGACCAATGAGGAGATGGCTACGCGCGATGGTCCTCGTGCTGACGGGCTGCAGCTGGCTCGTCGCACCGGCACCGGCCTACGCACAGATGCTCATGAACGGAGCGGGGGCGACGTTCCCGTATCCGATCTACTCGAAGTGGTTCGACGAATACACGAAGGTCGATCCGGAAGTGCGCTTCAACTATCAGTCGATCGGCAGCGGAGGCGGCATCAAGCAGGTGACGTCCCGCACGGTGGATTTCGGCGCGACCGACGGGCCGATGACCGATGAGCAGCTCAAGCAGGCGCCGGGTGAGCTCTTGCACATTCCGACCGTACTCGGGGCCGTCGTCGCGACGTACAACCTTCCCGGCGCACCCAAGCTGAAGTTCACGGGCGACGTCCTGGCCGATATCTTTCTCGGAAAGATCACCAAGTGGAACGACGCCAAGATCACGGCGCTGAATCCGGGCGCGACGCTGCCGGACCAGCCGATCGTGGTCGTGCATCGCTCGGACGGCAGCGGCACGACATATATCTGGGTCGATTACCTCTCCAAGATCAGTCCGGAGTGGCAGCAGAAAGTCGGCAAGGGTACCTCGGTGAACTGGCCCGTCGGGCTCGGCGGCAAGGGCAATGAGGGTGTGTCCGGCCAGGTGAAGGGGCAGCCGGGCGCGCTCGGCTACGTCGAGCTCGCGTATGCCGTGAAAAACAATCTGCCGGTGGCCTCGATCAAGAACGCCGGCGGCAAATTCGTGGAGCCGACGATCGCGACGACGACGGCCGCCGCTGCCGGCGCGGCCAAGAGCATGCCGGACGATTTCCGCGTGTCGCTCACGAACGCGCCGGGCGACGACGCCTATCCGGTGGCGAGCTTCACCTGGCTGCTGGTCTACAAGGATCAGCCGAACGAGACCAAGGGGCGCGCGCTCGCGAAGTTCCTGTGGTGGATGAGCCATGACGGCCAGAAATACGCCGACGATCTGTTGTATGCGCCGCTCCCGGGTCCGGTCGTAAAGCAGATCGAGGGAAAGATCAAGCAGATCACCTATCAGGGCAAGCCCCTCATGGCGGGACGCTAGGGAGCTCGTGTCCGTCGTCGCGGCGATTCCGCAGAGTGCCGAGCGCGCGGCGCCGAAAAACATCGGCGACCGCGCGCTACGCATTGTCCTCAAGGCCGCCGCGCTCGCCATCGTGCTGCTCGTGCTCGCCATGGCATTCGAAATGGTCCGAACGTCGGTACCGTCGATGCGGACGTTCGGCTGGAGCTTCCTCGTCACGTCGACCTGGGATCCGGTGGCCGAGCGCTTCGGCGCGATTCCGTTCGTCTACGGCACACTGGTCTCGTCGTTCCTCGCGCTGCTGATCGCGGTGCCCCTGGGGCTCGGGGCAGCGATCTACCTCGCCGAGCTCGCGCCGGCCCGCATTCGACCGCCGATCGCGTTTCTCGTGGAGCTGGTGGCCGCGGTGCCGAGCGTGATCTATGGGCTCTGGGGCATCTTCGTCCTCGCCCCACTGCTGCGAACCTGGGTGCAGCCGGCGCTCGGCAAGACGCTCGGCTATCTGCCGCTCTTCCAGGGCCCGCCCTATGGCGTCGGCATGCTCGCGGCCGGGATCATTCTCGCGATCATGGTCGTCCCGTACATCACGGCGGTCAGCCGCGAAGTTCTGCTGGCGGTGCCGAACACACAGCGTGAAGCCGCGCTCGCGCTCGGCGCGACGCGTTGGGAGACCACGCGCATCGCCGTGCTGCGCTACGGCCGCTCCGGCCTCGTGGGCGCGATCCTGCTGGGCCTCGGGCGTGCGCTCGGCGAGACGATGGCCGTCACCATGGTGATCGGCAACCGTCCGGAAGTCGCGATCTCGCTGTTCGCGCCGGGCTACACGATGGCGAGCGTGATCGCCAACGAGTTCACCGAGGCCACGTCCGAAATATACTTGTCGGCGCTGATCGAGATCGGGCTGCTGCTCTTCGTGCTCACCATCGTGGTGAACGCGTTGGCGCGGCTCTTGGTATGGTCGGTCGGCGGTCCGGTGAAGACGGTTCGCGAATGACACCGGGCGTTCGGCGCCGCGTCAACGTTCTCATGTCCGGCCTCGCGGCCGTCGCCGCGGGGCTCGTGATCCTGCCGTTGCTCCTGATCTTCGGCTTCCTGCTCTGGCAGGGAGCGTCGGCCGTGAACGTCGATTTCTTCACGCACCTGCCCAAGCCGGTTGGCGAAGTTGGCGGGGGCATGGCGAACGCCATCGTCGGCTCGCTGATCCTCATCGCGCTGGCCGCGGCGCTCGGCCTGCCGCTGGGCATCCTGGGCGGCGTCTACCTCGCGGAGTCTCGGGACCGACACATTCCCTGGCTCGCGCGCTTCCTGGCCGACGTCCTCAACGGTGTCCCATCGATCGTGATCGGCATCTTCGCCTACACGGTGATGGTGCTGCCGATGCGCCGCTTCTCGGCGCTCGCCGGCGCGTTCGCGCTGGCCGTGATCATGCTGCCGATCGTCATGCGGACGAGCGAGGAGCTGGTGCGGCTGGTGCCCGCCTCGCTCCGCGAAGCGGCGCTGGCTCTCGGCATCCCGGAGTGGAAGGTCCTCTTGCGCGTCGTGCTGCCTGCCGCGCGCGCCGGCATTGTGACCGGCGCGATGGTCGCCATCGCGCGGGTGGCGGGCGAGACGGCGCCCCTTCTGTTCACGGCGTTCGGCAACCGCTTCTGGCACCAGGGCCTCGATCAGCCGATCGCGGCGCTGCCCCTGCAGATCTTTGCGTACGCAATCGCGCCGTACGACGACTGGCACCGCCAGGCGTGGGCCGGCGCGCTCGTTCTCATCGGCCTGGTATTCGTGGTGAGTCTTGCGGCGCGCATGGCGACGAGCGGCCGCTTCACGGGGGTACGGTGACATGGCTGACGGCATTCTCGTCAGGGGTCTCAACGCATGGTTCGGTGAGCACCATGTGCTGCACGATATCGGCATCTCGATGGCGCCGAAGGCGGTGACCGCGCTGATCGGGCCCTCCGGCTGCGGCAAGTCCACGTTCATCCGATGTCTGAACCGGATGCACGAGGTGGTTCCCGGCGCGCGTGTGGCGGGCACGGTCCGCGTCGAAGGCGTGGACGTGTACGCGCCCGGCGTGGATCCCGTCCAGATCCGGCGCAAGATCGGCATGGTCTTCCAGAAACCGAATCCGTTTCCCACGATGTCGGTCTTCGAGAACGCCGTCGCCGGGCTGCGCCTGTCCGGCGTTCGTGAGCGCGCGGTGCTGCACGAGGCCGCCGAGCGCGCGTTGCGCCAGGCCGCGCTCTGGGACGAGGTGAAGGATTCGCTGACCAAGTCGGGCACGAGCCTGTCGGGTGGCCAGCAGCAGCGCCTGTGTATCGCGCGCGCCCTCGCGGTGGAGCCCGAGGTGCTCTTGATGGACGAGCCGTGCTCGGCTCTTGATCCGATCGCCACCGCGAAGATCGAGGAGCTCATCCTCGAGCTGCGCAGCACGCTCACGATCGTCATCGTCACCCACAACATGCAGCAAGCCGCCCGCGTATCCGAGGCGACCGGGTTCTTCCTGCTCGGCGAGCTGGTGGAGTTCGGCGTGACGCGACAACTGTTCACGAACCCGCGCGACAAGCGCACCGAGGATTACATCACCGGCCGGTTCGGGTAGACGGAGGAGGTCATGCAGCGCCACTTCCACGAGGAGCTCGACGCGCTGAAGCAAACCCTGCTGGCGATGGGCGGGCTCGTCGAGGACCAGATCCGCCGGGTGATGACCGCGCTCATCGAGCGCGACGGCGACCTGGCCCAGGAGGTCATCGACCGCGACGCGCAGGTCAACGCGTACGACGTCGAGGTGGACGAGAAGTGCGTGGAGCTGCTCGCGCTGCACCAGCCGGCGGCCGGCGACCTGCGATTCATCACCACGGCCATGAAGATCGTCACCGATCTCGAGCGCATCGGCGACCAGGCCGTCAACATCGCGCAACGCGCGCTCGAGCTGAACCGCGAGCCGCAGCTCAAGCCCTACATCGACCTGCCGCGCATGTCCGAGAAGGCGCAGCGGATGGTCAAGGAGTCGCTCGACGCCTTCGTGACGCGGGACACGGATCTCGCGCGCCGCGTGTGCGCCGAAGACGCCGACGTCGACGCCCTCAAGGAGCAGATCTTCCGCGAGCTGCTGACCTTCATGATGGAGGACGCGCGCACCATTCCGCGTGCCATCCGGCTCATCCTGATCTCACGTTTTCTGGAGCGGGTGGCCGATCACGCCACCAACATCGCGGAGATGGTGATCTACATGGTCGAATCGAAGATCGTCCGGCACACGCTGGCGTAACGTCAGCGCGCGGCGGCGCGGCGTGCGCGCGTGGCGGATCGCGCGCGTGTGCGCACGTGTACCGTCCTGCCGCTCACGCGCGTATCACACTTCGGGCAGTAGTACGTCAGCTCCAGCGCCGCGTGGCAATCGTCGTGGACGAGCACCGTGTCGCGGTGGACGTGGCGCGAGCCCCAGACGGCCAGCGCGCCGATGACCTTGCCGAGGTCCTGCCCACGGGGGGTAAGGGCGTAGGCGGCGCGAGGCGGGTGCTCGGAATAGAACTCGCGCGCGACGATGCCGTGCTCCTCGAGGACCTTGAGGCGCTCGGAGAGCACGTTGGGCGCGATGCCCTCCAGCGAGTCCACGAGGTCCTGGAAGCGCCGGGGCCCGGACAGCAGATCGCGGATCACGAGCAGCGTCCAGCGCTCGCCGAAGATCTCGAGCGACTTGGCCACCGGACATCGTTGACCGTACCGCTTGGGCATGCCCCAGTATAGTCCTTGACAGAAAAGCTAGTCACTAGTAATTAGCAAGTCATGGCCGCACCACTCGATACGCCGGTCGCCGCCATCCCCGAGGGGCCGGCCGCGGTCCCCGAGGCCGCGCCGTCCACACCGACGCCGCCCGCCGCGGCGCTCGCCGCGCCCACGCGGCGTCTGCTGGAGGCGCCGATCGCCGGCACGCTGCTGCGCCTGGCCGCCCCGAACATCGTCATCATCGCCGTCCAGGCGGCGCTCAACGTCCTCGAAGCGGTGTACATCGGCTGGCTCGGGCGCGACGCGCTGGCGGGAGTCGCGCTCGTCTTTCCGCTGATCATGCTGATGCAGACGATGTCCGCCGGCGGCATGGGCGGCGGTGTCGCGTCAGCCGTGGCCCGCGCGCTGGGCGCGGGCCGCCGTCACGATGCCGACGCGCTCGCCTTGCATTCGGTCGTGATCGCGCTCGTGTTCGGCAGTGCCTTCACCGTCGGCCTGCTCACCGCGGGCCCAACCCTGTATCGCGCGATGGGCGGCACCGAAGGCGCGCTGGCCGCGGCCCTCACGTACTCCAACGTCGTTTTCGTCGGCGCGATCGCGTTCTGGCTGTTCAACACGCTCGGCGCCGTGCTCCGCGGCGCGGGCAACATGCTGCTGCCCGCACTCGTGGTGGTGGGCGGCGGCCCGCTCGTGATCGTGCTGTCGCCGGCGCTGATCTGGGGCTGGGGGCCGTTCCCGCGGCTGGGAATCGCGGGCGCGGGCATCGCGTTGCTGACCTACTACACGCTCGGCAGCGCGGTGCTGGCGGTGGCGCTGCGCTCGCGGCGCGGCCTCGTGCGGCTCTCGGTGCGCGGCGTGCGTCTGCGCGTGCGACTGTTTCGCGATATTCTGCGCGTCGGCCTGCCGGGTGCGCTGAATACCGTTCAGACCAACCTGACGGTGGTCGTGCTCACCGGCCTCGTCGGTGGCTTCGGCACCGTCGCTCTCGCCGGATACGGGATCGGCGCGCGGCTGGAGTATCTGCAGATTCCGCTCGTCTTCGGATTGGGCTCGGCGCTCGTCACGATGGTGGGCACCAACATCGGCGCCGGGCAGCGGGCGCGTGCGCTGCGCGTCGCGTTCGTCGGCGGCCTGATGGCCTTCGCCCTCACCGAGACGATCGGACTCACCGCTGCGCTGCTGCCCACGGCCTGGATGGGTCTGTTCACGCGCGATCCCGAGGTCGTCGCCGCCGGCAGCGCGTACCTGCACGTCGTCGGACCGAGTTATGGATTCTTCGGCCTGGGACTGGCGCTTTATTTCGCCTCACAAGGCGCGGGCCGGCTGCTCTGGCCGCTCCTTGCGGGGTTTCTGCGCCTGACGCTGGCCGCCCTCGGCGGCTGGGCGGCCGTGCACTGGCTCGGCGGCGGTCTCATGGCGTTGTTCGGCGTGATCGCGCTGGCATTCGTGGTGTTCGGTATCACGCTCGCTTCTGCGGTGAAGGGCGGCGCCTGGCGTCGGTGATCTTTTGCTCGAACCACGGGAGCGCAAATACCCAGAAAGATGGATCGCATGCTGACGTTGCTCCGCGGCGAGACGGCGCCTCCGCCGATCGCCACGCTGATCGGCTTTACGACCCCTCGAGCTCAAGCTCAACTTCATGAGGCCGGTGTGGACGGGCAAGCTACGGGCCGAGGGCAGGACGCCGCCGTCGGCCGCTGATCGTATGCTGCTGGGATGGGCGCCGCCGCCATCCTGCTGCTCGTCGCGAACACCGTTTACGCTACCTCGTACGTCGTCACACGCATCGTGCTCGACGACGTGCCGCCGACGATCCTGGCGCTGCTTCGTCTCGTGGTCGGCGCCGCCGTCCTGGTGCCGCTCGGGCGGCGCTCCGCGGCGTCCGAATCCGCCGCGACGCCCTCGGGGCACGGCGCGCGCGTCTTCTGGATGGGCGCGCTCGGATTCGCCGCCGCGTTCGCACTCTCGCACTGGGGCATCGCGCGCTCGTCGGCCACCAACGCGGCGCTGCTGATCGTCGTCGAGCCGTTGACGCTGGTGCTGCTCGGCCCGTTGCTGCTCGGCGAGCGGTTCACGCGACGCGAAGCAGTGGGCGCCGCGGTGGCGGTCGTCGGCGCGGTGCTGGTCGTCCTCAACGGCGTTCCCGGCGTCACGCTGCAGATCTTCCCGCGCTGGCGCGGCGACGTACTGCTGGTGCTCTCGGGCGTCGCCTACGCCTCGTATTCGCTGTTCGGCCGCACGGTACTGACCGGCACGAACACCGCCGTGATCACCGCGCGCTCGATCGTCTGGGGCGCGCTGGTGATGGCGCCGCTGGCGGCGGTGGAGTGGGCGGCCGGCGCGCGGCCCACGGTGACACCCTCGGCGATCGTCGGCACGCTCTATCTGGCCTTGGTGATCACCGCCGGCGCGTATCTCGTGTGGAATTGGGCGCTGGCGCGGGTCGAAGCGGCGCGGGCGGCGCCGTTCCTGACGGTGCAACCCGTGGTCGGCGCCTTGCTCGGCGCGCTCGTGCTCGGCGAGCCCGTCACCCGGTTCACGGCGATCGGCGGCGGCCTCGTCGTCCTCGGCCTCTGGATGACGGTCACCGGCCGTCGCTGAGCGTATACTCGAATTGTGCCCGATCGTCGCTACGCCCTACAGAACGAAGAAGCCAATCGGCTCCTCGTAGACCTGCTCGACGTCCTCGCGGTCCCGTCGGACCGCCGCGGCTACTTCCAGCACATGCTCACGACGGTGCTGAAGCTCTACGAGGACGGCGCCCTCGCGGGTGACCTCAAGGTCACCAACACGGAGCTCAAGGAGCTGCGCTACGCGTACAAGGTCTTCGCGCCGTATCGCGACGTCCGCAAGGTCACCGTGTTCGGTTCCGCGCGCACTGCGCCCACGCAGTCGGCGGCGATGGCGGCACTGATGTTCGGCCGCCGCATGGTCGAAGACGGCTGGATGGTGGTGACCGGCGCCGGCGCGGGCATCATGGGCGCGGCCCAGGAGGGTGCCGGCGGCGAGCGCTCGTTCGGACTCAACATCCGGCTGCCGTTCGAGCAGGAGGCGAACCCGTGGATCGCCTCCGATCCCAAGCTGATCACCTTCAAGTATTTCTTCACCCGCAAGCTGTTCCTGGTGAAGGAAGCGAGCGGGATCGCCCTCTTCCCGGGCGGCTTCGGCACGATGGACGAGGCGTTCGAGGTGCTCACCCTGATGCAGACGGGCAAGGCCACGATCGTACCGATGGTGCTCGTCGAGACGGATCAGACGCCGTACTGGCGAACGTGGGACGCCTTCGTGCGTGAGACGCTCGCCGCGCAGAATCTCATCGACGCCATCGATACGTCGTTCTATCGCATCGTCGATACCGTGGATGAGGCGGTGGAGCAGCTGACGACCTTTTATCGCGTCTATCACTCGTCGCGCATCGTGGGCGACAACCTCGTGTTCCGCCTCAATCACGCGCTGCGTGACACCGATCTCGAGCTGATCCAGCAGCGCTTCGAGGATGTGCTGAAGGGGCGGGTGGATCAGACGCCGGGGCCCTACCCGCAGGAGTACAACGAGTATCCGGATCTGCCGCGGCTGCTCGTGCCGTTCAACCGCACGTCCTACGCGCGGCTGCGCCAGCTGATCGACTTCGTCAACACGCTGTAGCTACTCGGGCTCTGGGCGCTCCTCCATCTGCTGGCACTCGGTGCAGACCCACGTCCGCAGCACGGCCTTGGTGTGGTTGTCGCGGCGAAGCGTCCAGGGGATGAGCGCCATCCGGCCGCACCTCGGGCAGCGCTCCGGACGGGCGCCCGGCGGCACGACGGACGGAAGCCACGGGACCTTGGCCGGCACGCCGTCATGGTAGCATCGCGCGGTTTCTCAGCCGGTGCGCTCATCACCGACGACAGGCGGCGTATCGCCCACGAGCCAGTCGGCCCGTGGCCGCGCACAGGCGCGGCCTTCCAGGGCCGACGGGCGCGCGCGCCTGCGTCGCAGCAACCGTGCGAGCGATTGCACCGCCGCGAAGAAGCCGGCCTGATTGTCGAGGTCTGCACGCTCGCGCGCCACGACCCGTTCCATGTCGAAGTCTTCGGGATACATCGGGCGCTCGAGCTCGTGCCATTCGAGCAGCGCGGAGACGATGCCGGACGTCGCGACGGAATACGGAGCAATCAGCGTTGCGCCGCGCTCGTTCCGCGACGTATCGATCAGAATGCGTCCGCGCCGCCGTGCTCGACGGGGATCGCGGCTGAACAGCAACGGCTCGCGCCGGATGGCGCGTCTCACGATCGTGTCCGCGGCGAGACGTGTGTCCGCGAACGACACGCTGCCCCGCAGGGGGACGAGTACGTGCAGGCCACGCCCGCCGGACGTCTTGACCCACGCCTTGAGGCCGCAGGCACGGAGGAGATCACGCAAAAGGAGCGCCGCATTGCGCACCTCGCGAAACGCGATGGCTTCGGGATCCAGATTGAAGACCATCTGATTCGGCTGGAACGGCGTGGCGGCCGTGCTGCTCCACGGATGAAACGACAGACAGCCATAGTCCACGAGCGCCTCCAGGGTGCTGCCATCGGGCACCGTCAGGTAGCGCTCCAGTCGAGGCGTGCCGAACGAGGCCACACGATACGTTGCAAATCGGCCCGGGCATCCGGGCGGCGCCGTGCGCGCGAATCGAAATTCCTGCGTGGATTCGTCCGGACGGAACACGGTGCTGGTGGGCCGCTCTTCGAGGAAGGGCATCATACGCGGCGCCACCTTCATGTAATACGTCATGATCTCCAGCTTGGTGGGCCCGACATCGTTGCAGAGCCGTCGATCCGGCTCGCTCACCGTCACGGTCCGGCCTTCGAGCTCGAGAAGACGGTGGATCATGCTGATGTTGAGAGGCAAAGACGTGGCCAGATCCCCCAGGGCGGCTCTAACCGGCGAATCGCGTTGACATGCCATGTGGTCAAGGCCGGGCCACCGTGGGAATCCGCTACCGTTTCGGGATAGCCGCCACCCGCAAAAGATGCGGGGATTCCCAGGCGGGTCCCTGACCGCACGGTTACAATAACGGCATGCGGCGCTTCCGCGTGAGCCTGGCCCAGATCGATCCGACGGTCGGGGACATCGAGGGCAACGCTCGCCGCATCATGGACGGCATCGCGGAGGCGCGAAAGGTCGGCGCCGATCTCGTCGCGTTCCCCGAGCTGGCCGTGACCGGCTATCCGCCCGAAGATCTCCTGTTCAAATCCGCCTTCATCGAGGCCAATCTCGCCGCGCTGGCCGACATCACCAAGGCGGCGCGCGGGCTGACCGCGGTCGTCGGATTCGTCGATCGCCGCCAGGACCTGTTCAACGCCGCCGCCGTGATCCACGACGGCGCGCTCGCCGGCGTCTATCACAAGCAGTTCCTGCCGAACTATGGCGTGTTCGACGAGAACCGTTACTTTCAGGCCGGGCGCGAGGCGTCGGTGTTCTCGATCGGGACGACGTGCGTCGCGGTGAACGTGTGCGAGGACGTCTGGTATCCCACGGGACCGACGACGCTGCAGGCGCTGGCCGGCGCCGAGCTGATCGTGACCATCAACGGCTCGCCGTATCACGCCGGCAAGGCGCACTTCCGCGAGCGCATGATTGCCACGCGTGCTGCCGACGACGTCGTGTGGCTCGCGTTCGTCAATATGGTCGGCGGCCAGGACGAGCTCGTATTCGACGGCGCGAGCATGATCGTCGACCCGCACGGCCAGACGGTGGCGCGCGGGCGCCAGTTCGTCGAGGAGCTGGTGACCGCCGACATCGACCTCGACGCGGTCTTCCGCGCGCGCATGCAGGACTCGCGGCGCCGGAAAGAGACGCTGGACGCCGCGCGGGCGCCGCTGATCACCCTTCCACCGGTACGTGAGCGCCCCGAGCGGCCGCCGATCCCCGCGCCGCTGGCCGCGCCGCTGCCCCGCGTGGACGAGGTCTTCCAGGCCCTCGTGCTCGGCACGCGCGACTACGTCCGGAAGAACGGGTTCAAGCGTGTCGTCATCGGGCTGTCGGGCGGCATCGACTCGTCGCTCGTGGCCGCGGTGGCGGTGGAGGCGCTCGGCCGAGAGAACGTAACCGGCGTGACGATGCCCTCGCCGTTCTCCTCGCGCGGCACGCGCGACGACGCGCGGCGCCTGGCCAAGAACCTCGGCATCGAGTTCATGCGGCTGCCGATCACGCCAGTCTTCAAGGGATTTCTCAAGTCGCTGGCGGAGCCGTTCAAAGGGCTGAAGGAAGACGTGACCGAGGAGAACATTCAGGCCCGCATCCGCGGCACGCTGCTGATGGCGCTGTCGAACAAGTTCGGCTGGCTCGTTCTGACCACGGGCAACAAGAGCGAGATCGCCGTGGGCTACTCCACGCTCTATGGCGACATGGCGGGCGGGTTCGCGGTCATCAAGGACGTGCCCAAGACGCTCGTCTACGAGCTCTCACGGCACGTCAACGCGCGCGCCGGCAAGCCCGTCATCCCCGAGTCCGTCATCGACCGCGCGCCGTCGGCCGAGCTGCGGCCGGAGCAGAAGGATCAGGACACCCTCCCGCCTTACGACGTGCTCGACGCCATTCTCGAGGCCTACGTCGAGGACAGCCGCGGCGTCGCCGATCTCATCGCCGAGGGGTTCGCGCCGGAGACGGTGCGCAAGGTCGTCCGCATGATCGACACCGCGGAGTACAAGCGGCGGCAGGGCCCGATCGGGGTCAAGATCACGCCGCGCGCGTTCGGGCGGGACTGGCGGCTGCCGATCGTCAATCGCTTCCGCGAGAAGTAGGCGGCGGCCGCCTGACGCCGATGATCGATTTCGTCGTGCCCGATCCCTCTCGGCTCGGCCTGTTCGTCGTCGCGGCGCTGGTCCTGTTGCTGACGCCCGGGCCGGCCGTCCTCTATATCGTGACCCGGTCGGTGGACCAGGGCCGGCGCGCAGGATTGGTCTCGGTGCTCGGCGTCCACGCCGGTACCCTCGTGCACGTGGCGGCCGCGGCCGCTGGGCTGTCGGCCGTGCTCGCGGCCTCGGCGACGGCGTTCAGCGTGGTGAAGTACCTGGGCGCGGCGTATCTGATCTACCTCGGAGTACGCCAGCTCGTCTCACGGATCGGCGAGCCTGCCGATGTGGCGTTCACGGCCACGCCACGGCTCTCGCGCGCCTTCGTCGACGGTTTCGTCGTCAACGTGCTCAATCCGAAGACCGCGCTGTTCTTCCTGGCGTTCCTGCCTCAGTTCGTGAGCGTCTCGCGCGGCGCCGTGCCGGTGCAGATCGCGTGTCTGGGTATCGTGTTCTGCGCGCTGGGGCTGGTGACCGACGGACTCTACGCGCTGACGGCCGGTACCGCCGCACACTGGCTGCGCGCGCGGCGCGGCATCGCGCTCACGCGCCGCTGGATTCCGGGGACGATGTACATCGGGCTGGGGTTGGCGACGGCGCTCTCGCCGAGCCACCGGAAGTAGTCGTCCCTCAGTGGCCGTGCCGGTGGTGGAGGTCCGGGTAGTGGGAGTGTCGATGTCGCAGCGGTGAATGCACATGCGCGTGCGCATGCGGCTCACCGGGCGGCGCTCCTGCTCCATGCTCGTGACGATGGTGCTCGTCGTGCCAGTGAAGATGATCGTGCTCGAGCGCCTCGTGCGCATGCTCGTGCTCGTGGCGTTCGGTGAGATATAGCCACACGCCGAGACCCATCAGGACGCCGGCCGCCGCGAGCCGGGCGGTCAGCGACTCGCCGAGCACGAGCACTCCAGCAACCGCCCCGACGAAGGGCGCCGTCGAGAAGTACGCCGACGTGCGGCCCGTACCCAGCCGTCGTAACGCCTGCACGAAGAGCACGAGGCTGACGCCATACCCGAGGAGCCCGACCACGGCTACGCCGGCGATGGTGGCCGCTCGCGGCCACGCTGCGCCGGCGGCGACCGCGAGCAGCACGTTGATCGTTCCGGCGACGCCGCCCTTGATCGCCGCGATCTGCACGGGATCGCCGCCGGAGACTCGGCGCGTCAGATTGTTGTCGATCGCCCACGCCAGCGCGGCGCCGGCCACCAGCAGCGCGCCGACGTCGAGCCCGAGGCCGGCGTTCGGGTCCCACGCCAGCAGCAATGCCCCGGCGCCGATCGCCGCCATGCCGAGCGCGATGCGCGCATCGAAGTGCTCACGAATCACGAACCAGGCGAGCAGCGCGGTGAGGACGCCCTCGAGGTTCAGCAGCAGCGCCCCACGCGCGGCGCCCGTGTACATCAGCCCGAACATCATCAGCACCGGCCCGATCAGCCCGCCCGTGACGACAGCGCCGCCGAGCCATGGCGCATCGGCGCGACGCAGCGGCGCCTCGCGCGCGCCGCCGCAGACCATGCGCACAGCCAACATCGCGCCGAGCCCGACGCCCGACGCGAGGTAGAGCGATCCGGCGAGGAGCCACGGATCCATCGCGCCGAGCAGAATCTTGGCCGCGGGGGCGCTGAGGCCGAACAGACCGGCGGCGGCGAGGGCGAGCGTTGGTCCCATGGCCTCAGAGCGCGTTGACGGGCAGCCGCAGCCGCTCCCACAGCCGCTTGAGCGGCCGCGGCGCCCACCAGTTCCAGTCGCCGAGCAGGCGCATCGTCGCCGGCACGAGCAGCGCCCGGATCACGGTGGCGTCCATGATGATCGCGATCCCCATGCCGATGCCCATCTCCTTGACCATCACCGCGCGGGCGGCGCCGAAGCCGAAGAATACGGTCGCCATGATGAGCGCGGCGCCGGTGATGAGCCGACCCGTCGCGGCGAGCGCCGCGACCACGGCGCGATCATTGTCGTGCGTGCGCTCGAACTCCTCGTGCGTGCGGCTCAGCAGCAGCACCTCGTAGTCCATCGACAGCCCGAACAGCACGCAGAACATGATCAGCGGGATCACCGGCTCGATCGGCCCCGGCGTGAAGCCGAGCCAGTCCTTGAAGTGGCCGTCCTGGAAGATCCACACGAGCGCGCCGTACGAGGCCGTGATCGACAGGCAGTTCATGACGACGGCCTTGAGCGGCAGCAGCACCGAGCCCAGCAGCAGGAACAACGCGACGAACGTGGCGGCGAGCACGAACGCGACGGCGCCGGGCGTCACGCGCGAGACCAGCGCGACGAAATCGACGTCGTAGGCGGTGCGCCCGGTGACCAAGAGCTCGGCGGCAACCGGCGGATGCTCTCGGCGGATGGACTTCACGAGCGCGCGCGCTTCCTGGCTGTCGACCGCGAGCGGCGTCTGCGCCACCAGCAGGCTCACCCGCGGCCCCGTCATCTGCTCGAACGCCTCCCGCATCGGCGGCGGCAGCATCTCGCGCGGCGCCGAGGCCATCAGCTTGTATTGCTCCAGCGTGATACGCGGATCGAGATCCACGACGCTGTCTACGCGCGCCACGCCCGGCCGACCCGCGAGCCAGCGGCTGAGCGCGTGCAGCTCGTCCACGCGCGGCTCCGTAAGGCCCGCGTTGTCGGGATAGTGCAGGACGACGACGATGCGGGTCGGCTCGATCTGCGGAAATTCGCGCGTGAGCACGTCCTGCCCACGGCGCGACTCCGCCCGCTCGGGCAGAGTGGAGATGTCGGGCGTGCCGAGGTGGATGTGGCGGAACGGTAGCCCGAGGACGATCAGGATGACCGCCACCGGCACCAGCACATGCCACGGTCGCGCCATGGCGGACGTGGCGAGCCGATGCCACATCGATCGCGTACCGACACCCGCCGTCGGGCCGCCGCGCCACAGCGACAGCGCGTTGACGCGCGGGCCGAGGATCGCGAGCAGCGCGGGCAGCAGCGTGAGGCTGTAGAGCACGGCGAAGGCGACGACGATGGTGCTGGCGATGCCGATCGTGCTCACGCTGCCCATCCGCAGCAGGATCATGCCGAGCAGCCCGATGCCGACCGCCATGCCGGAGAAGATGACGGTGCGGCCGGCGGTGGCGAGGGTGCGCGCCAGTGCCACGGGCGGCGCATGCGCCACGAGCTCCTCGCGATAGCGGCTCACGACGAACAGCGAGTAATCGATGGCCACGCCGAGACCGATCATCGACACGACGTTGGCGGCGTAGGCCGACACCGGCATGATCCACGAGAGCAGCCCGGTGGCCGCCATCCCCGCGGCGACGCCGAGCAGGCCGACGGCCAGCGGCAGCATCGCGGCGACCACCGAGCCGAACACGATCAGCAAGAACGCGAGGACCAGGGGCAGCACGACGACCTCCGCGCGGCGCAGGTCGTCCTTCACCATCTCGGTGAAGTCGTGATTGAGCGCCATCGGCCCGAACGGCAGGATGTCCAGCGTGTCGGAGCGGACCTGTGAGCGCAGCGCCGGATAGAGCTCGGGCGGCGCCGACGGCACCACCATCGAGGCGAATGCGGGCGCGCGGCCCTGAACCTCGATCGTCACGGTGGCGCGGTGTCCGTTGGAGGAGAGCGCGCGCGCATCGGGGGCCGGCCCATCCCAGGGGGTGCGGATTCGTGTCACGCGACGGTCGCTGCGCAGCGGCGCCAGCGCGCGGCGCACGGCGTCGACGAAGCGCGGATCGCCCGCGCGCAGCGTGTCGCTGGTGAAGATCAGTCCGAAGGAGGGCGGCCGCGGCGCCAGCTCGGCATCGAGCAGCCGCACCGCACGCACGGCTTCCATGTCGGGCGGCACCACGGATTCGTCGAGACGCTCACCCCTGGGCACGCCGAGCCACAGCGTCAGCGGCACGAGTGAGAGGACCACGAGCCACCATCGCAACCGGTGGACCGCGCGGCCCCAGGCGGCGAGCATGCGGACAGATTACCAGCGGATGGTCTGTCCTGGACTCAACTGCGCAACGTGCTCCTCGACACCCTGACGGAGCGCCTCGGCCATGAGCCGATCCGGCGGCTCGCGGAACGGCTCGCGGTTCAGCTCGAACGTGCCCCAATGCATCGGGACCAGCAACGAGCCCCTCAGATCCTGGAACGCCTGCACCGTCTCCTCGGGACTGAGGTGGTTGGGATGGTGGTACCGGAAATCGTTGTAGCCGCCGATCGGGAGCGTCGCGACGTCGAACGGCCCCAGGCGCCGTCCGATCTCCGCAAGGCCCGCATGATAGCCCGTGTCGCCGGCGAAGAAGAAGCGCCGATCGGGCCCGGCGATGACCCACGACGCCCACAGCCGCTCGTTCTGATCCTCGAGCAGCAGCGAGCGGCCGGATGAGTGCTGGGCGGGAACGGCGGTCACCGCGAGTGGTCCGAACCTGGCCGACTCCCACCAGTCCAGCTCGACGACACGGTCCACACCGAGCGATTCGAACCATCCGCCGAGACCGAGCGGGACGAAGAACGTCGGCCGATGCGCTCGCGCCAGCCGGGTCACGGTGGGCAGGTCGAGATGGTCGTAGTGATCATGCGAGATCAGCACGGCGTGGATCGGCGGCAGGGCCTCGAACTGAAGCCCGGGTGGTACGAGACGGCGCGGTCCCGCGAACGCCACCGGGCTGGTGCGCTCGGACCAGATCGGATCGGTCAGCAGATTGATGCCGTCGAGCTGGACGAGGAAGGTCGAGTGGCCGATCCACGTCAGCAGCGGCGTCGCCAGGGGACCACGCAGCGCCGAGCCGTCGTTGGGGACGACCTCGAGCGGCCGCCCCCGCGGGGGCGCCGGTGGCCGGCCCACCACGTGCGCGACTCGGCTCGTGAGCGAGTAGGCGTAATCGGGGTCCACGTTGCGGAAGCCGCGGCGGGCGTGGTGCAGCGGCCGGTCGCTCGCCGGCGCCGGCACGGTGACGGAGACGAGGTCGGCGAGCACGAGGGCGCCGAGCGTGACGAAGACGGCGGCGATCGCGTGGAGGGTTCGGCGACGAAGCAGACGACGCGCGCGCATGAGCTCGCGCGGGAGAGAGCAACTCCACGGCCAGATTCGTGCGGCGTGCAACCCACCGTCGGCGCGGCGTTGGAACTTCCTGCACTCGCGGCGCCGACGGAGAACCTCCGCGGAGAGGCTGACGTCATGTCAGCCTGCGATCAGCCCGCGATGCCCTCCATTTGTAGCGCGTACAGGCGGCGATAGACACCGTCGTTGGCGAGCAGCTGGTCGTGACGCCCGACCTCTGCGATACGGCCTTCGTGCACGACGACGATTCGGTCGGCATTGCGCACGGTGGACAGGCGGTGCGCGATGACGAGGACGGTCCGGCCGCGCATGAGGTCGGTGAGCGCCTGCTGCACCATGAACTCGCTCTCTGCGTCCAGGTCGGACGTCGCCTCGTCGAGGATGAGGATCGGCGGGTTTTTCAGGAAGGCACGCGCGATGGCGAGCCGCTGCCGCTGGCCGCCCGAGAGCCGCACCCCGCGCTCGCCCACCAGCGTGTCGTAGCCCTGCGGGCAGGCGAGGATGAAGTCCTCGGCGTTCGCCTGCCGTGCGGCGCGCGCGACGTCGGCAAACGGCGCGTCGGGGCGGCCGTAGGCGATGTTGTAGTGGATCGAGTCGCTGAAGAGAAACGTATCCTGCGTCACCACGCCGATCTGCGCGCGCAGCGACGCCTGCGTGAGGTCGCGGACGTCGTGGCCGTCGACGGTGATGCGTCCGGCGGTGACGTCGTGGAAGCGTGGCAGCAGGTCCAGGAGCGTCGACTTGCCGGCGCCGCTCATCCCGACGAAGGCGATGACCTCGCCGCGGCGGACTTCGAGGTCGATGTCGCGCAACACGGGCTCCGCGGCGTCCGCATAGCGAAACGACACCCCCTCGAGCACGAGGCTGCCCGTGAAGCCACTGAGCACGCGCGCGCCGGGTCGATCCGCGATGGCGGGTGGGGTGTCGAGCACCTCGAACACGCGCTCGACGGACGCGGTGGACTGCTGCACGGTGTTGACGATGCGCGAGAGCTGCCGGACCGGTCCGTAGAGCAGGGCGAGCGCCGCCGTGAAGGAAAAGAAATCGCCGGGGGTCATCGCGCCGGAGATGACCTGATGACCGCCGTACCACAGCGCGCCCATCACCCCGAGCGCGGCCACGATCTCCATGAGCGGCTCGGTGATCTCGTCAGCGCGATGGTCCTTGAGGGCCAGGGCCAGCAGCCGATTGTTCACGCGGTCGAAGCGCTCCGTCTCGTGCGCCTCGCGACCGAACGCCTTGACGATCTTCGTGCCGGCCAGCGCCTCGTGCAGCAGCACGTTGAGCTCGGCGATCTTTTCCTGCGAGCGCTTGTTGATGCGATAGAGCCGGCGTCCGATCGCCCGCACGGTCACGCCGACGAGCGGGAACACCAGCAGGGCGATGATGGCCAGCCGCCACTCGCGCGCGAACATGACGCCCACCAGCACCACCATGAGCGCCACCTGGCGGACGGTCATGACGAGCACGGTGGAGGAAAGGCGGGCCAGGCGATTGACGTCGGTGACGATGCGCGACATCAGGTCGGCCGAGTGGCGATCCGAGAAGAACGACAGCGGCATCGACTGGATGTGACGGTAGAGGGCGCGACGCAGCGTCGCGATGACGCGCTCGCCGACGGCGGCCATGAGATAGGACTGGCCGTACCGCGCGACGCCTTTCACCACGTAGGCGCCGAACAGCAGGAGCGGGATGATCTTGAGCATCGCGACGTCTCGCCGGATGAAGATGTCGTCCATCGCCGGCTTCACCAGCCAGGCGATCGCGCCTTCCATCGCCGCCACCACGAAGGCGAGCGCACCGCCGACGAGGAGAATGGGCAGGTGAGGCCTGAGATGGACGAACAGCCGGCGGTAGATCGCCACGCCCCTGCCGATCACGCTGCCCGCCTCCCCTCGACGAGACGGCGATAGAGCGTCTCGATCGCGTCGATCTTCGCCCGCAGCGAAAAATGCGCCTCGACGCGCTTGCGTCCCGCTCGAGCCATTGTGAGGGCCGCGGTCGGATCGTCGAGCAGCGCCAGGATGGCGGCGGCCAGCGCCGCCGGGTCGCGCGGCGGGACGAGCAGGCCCGTCTCGCCGTTGCGCACCAGCTCCGGCATGCCCTCGACGGCGGTGGCCACGACCGGCCGCTCGCAGGCGAGCGCTTCGCGGATGCTGCCGGTGATTCCCAGACCCGCCCAGGATGCGTCGACCACGAGGTCGGAGGCGCACAGGATCGCCGGCACGTCGTCGCGATGCCCGAGCGCGAGCACGCGGTCACCGAGGCCGGCGGCGCGCGCGTGCTCGGCGATCTCGACGACGCGCGCCGGGGGCGCTCCGACGAACAACAGGCGCGCCCGCGGCCGCCGCGCCGCGACGGTTCGCATGGCGGCCATGAGCTCCTTCCACCCGCGCCAGGAGCGCACGCCGATCTGGGTGATCAGCACGTCTTCGCGGTCGAGGCCGAGCTCACGGCGGATCGGTGCGCCATCGACGCCCGGATGGAAGCGCTCGAGATCCGTGCCGGAGTAGATGACCTCGATCTTCGCGGCCGGCACGCCGTTGGCGACGAGCCCGCGCTTGATCGACTCGCACACGGCGACGATCGCATGCACGCGCCGGGTCGTGTAGCCCACGCGCCGCGGCCCCGTCACGGGAAAGCTCACGCCGCGGTTGAGCACGAGCACGGCGCGCCCGCCCATGAGCCCGGCGAGCACCGCCAGCGTTCGCGCGCGGCCCTTGTGCGCGTGCGCGATCTGGATCCGCCGGCTGCGGATCAGCGTTGCCAGTCGCCACGCCGCCCGAGGATCCCAGGGGCGCGCCATCGGCAGCGACACGTGCTCGGCGCCGATCGTGCGGCAGCGTTCGGGCCAGACGTCGCTCGGCGGCGTCGCGACCGTGACGTGATGACCGCGGGCGACCAGACCGGCCGCGAGATCGCGCAGCTGAACGGCCGCGCCGGTGAAGAAGTCCGCCTTCGGGTAGAGCTGCAGGATGCGCAGGGGGCTGCCGGGCATCAGGCTCCGAAGAACGCTCTGACCGCCGTCGCGACCGCGTCGATCTCGGCGTCGGTGTGACCGGCGGAGATCGGCAGCGTGAGGATCTCGTCCACGAGCCGCTCGGTCACCGGCAGCGCCGCGGGCGCGAAGCGCTCCACAGCGGGCTGGAGATGGCTCGCCACGGGATAGTGCACACGCGTCTGGATTCCGCGGTCCTTGAGAAAGGCCGCCAGCTCCGCGCGCCGCGGCGTGCGCACGACGTAGAGATGATAGACGTGGCGGGCGCCCGGACGCTCGCGCGGCAACTCGAGGGGCAGGCCGGCGAGATGTGTGTCGTATCTGGCGGCCAGGTCGCGGCGCCGATCGTTCATCGCGTCGAGACGACGCAGGAGCACACGTCCGATGGCGGCCTGGATGTCGTTGAAGCGCAGGTTGAACCCGACCTCGGAGTGGACGTCCTTGTTCAACCGTCCGTGGTCGCGCAGGCGGCGGCTGCGCGCGGCGATCTCGTCGTCGTTCGTGACGACGGCGCCGCCATCGCCCATGACGGTCAGGTTCTTCGAGGGGTAGAACGAGAAGACCGCGCCACGTCCGAAGGTGCCGACCTTGCGGCCCTCGAAGCTCGCGCCGTGCGCCTGCGCGCAGTCCTCGACCATGAACAGCCCGAAGCGATTGGCGAGATCGCGCACCGCGGGGACATCGACGGCCTGGCCGTAGAGGTGTACGGGCAGCACGCCCACCGTGCGCGGCGTCACCTTGGCCGCCGCGTCGGCGGCGTCCAGCGTGTAGAACGCGTCGACGTCGACGAAGACCGGCGTCGCCTCGGCGAAGCACACGGCCTCGATCGTCGGAAATGCCGTGTGCGAAGGCACCAGCACCTCGTCGCCGGCCTTGACGCCGAGCGAGCGCAGCGTCAGCCACAGCCCGGCCGTCGCCGAATTGGTGAGCACGCAGTGGCGCACGCCGACGTAGCGGGCCAGCTCGGCTTCGAACTGCCTGCACTCCGGCCCGAGGATCCACCGGCGCGAATCCATGGCGGCGAGCACGGCCTGCTTGATCTCGTCGTCGACGGCGGGACGGGACAACGGAATCGGCGTCACGATGTCGCTCCTGGGGTTTCGCCCAGGCGGTGGTATTTGCCGCGGTAGTACAGCAGCGGTTCGCCCGCGCTATTGCGAGCCTCTTCGACGAGCCCGACGAGAATCGTGTGATCGCCCTCGACGTGTCGCGACACCGCGCGGCACTCCAGCTGGGCCAGCGCCCCCTCGAGCAGCGGGACGCCGTGCCGGCTCAGGTCATGCGGCACGCCGTCGAACTTGTCCAGTCGCGTGGTCGCGAAGCGCCGCGAGACGTGCTCGTGCCCCTCGCCCAGGAAGTTGACGGCGAAGTGCGCGCCGTCGCGCAGCGCCGGATAGCTCTGAGACTTGTGATCGACGCACACGAGGATCTGCGGAGGATCGAGCGAGACCGAGCAGAACGCGCTCACGGTGAGGCCGGTGGGACGGCCGTCCGTGTCGCGTGTCGTGACGATCGTCACTCCGGTGGCGAAGTGACCGAGAACACGACGAAACTCGTCGGGCGGAACCACTCGACTTATGTATCAGGAAGGGTGGCCAAAAATCAAGCGAGGGCGGGCCCTGGCAGACCCGCCCTCGCCGGGGGGAGGGCATCGAACGTACTGCTTTTGGCTCGACTCTCAACGAGACGGCCGCCCTCTGCTGGAGCAAGGCGCGTTCCACGCGATGCACGGCGTATTTTCAACGGCTTGCGCACGTGGCGCGGCGTCGCGAGACATGAAACACGCCTTAGATTGGGCAAGCTCGTACCCATTCGCGCGCTTCTGACGCGTCGGGTATCATCCGTGCGTATGGCGAGCGAGCAGGACGTTCTCGACGCGCTCCGCGGCATCAAGGACCCGGACAGCCAGAAGGACATCGTTGCACTCGGGCTCGTCCGCGATCTGGCCGTCCAGGGCGGTGAAGTGAGCTTCACGCTCGCGTTCGCGGCGCAGCCGCCGCAGACGAAGGTCATGATCCACAGTATGGCCAGCCGGCTCGTGGGCAGACTGCCGGGCGTGTCGCGGGTCAGCGCGAAAATGGGCGGCGGCGCTCCCGCGCAACCGCAGCAGCATCAGCACGGCGCTCACGAGCAGGCCCACGGCGCGCCGCAACGTCCCGTGGACCTCATTCCTGAGGTCAAGCACACGATCGCGGTGTCGTCGGGCAAGGGCGGCGTGGGGAAATCGACCGTCGCCGTCAATCTCGCGCTGGCGCTGCAGGCGACGGGCGCGAGCGTCGGCATCATCGACGCCGACGTGTATGGACCCGACCTGCCGTTGATGCTGGGCACGCGCGGCCGGCCGGGGATGTTCGACAACCGGATTCTCCCGGTCGAGGCCCACGGCCTCAAGGTGATGTCGATCGGCCTGCTCGTCGGCGACCGCGAGGCGATCGTGTGGCGCGGCCCGATGATCCACTCGTTCATCCAGCAAATGCTGCGCGACGTCCTGTGGGGCGCGCTCGACTATCTCGTCTTCGACATGCCGCCTGGCACCGGCGACGCGCAGCTGTCGCTGTCGCAGGTGATCCCGCTCGCCGGCGTGGTCATGGTGACCACGCCGCAGGACGTGGCGCTGCTCGACGTGCGCAAGGCGATCGCGATGTTCCAGCGCCTCAATGTGCCGATGCTCGGTATCGTCGAGAACATGTCGTACTTCGTCGCGCCCGACACCGGGACGCGCTACGCGATCTTCGGCGAGGGCGGCGGCAAGAAGGTGGCCGACGAATACGGCATCCCGCTGCTGGGTCAGCTGCCGCTCGACCCGGAAACGCGCAAGGGCGGCGACGAGGGCGCCCCCATCACGGTGCGCCGTCCGGACTCGCCGCAGGCCGTGGCCTTCAAGGAGATCGCCCGGCGCGTCATCGAGCGGCTCGGCGCGACGGCGTCGCTCCGACCGCTGCCCTCGATCTCCTGAGCCGGGTATGGCGTCGGCCGCCGGCTCCGCGATCGTGCCGATTTTCCCGCTGCCGGACGTCACCTTCTTCCCGCGCACGCTGCTGCCGCTGCACGTCTTCGAGGCGCGCTATCGCGCGATGGTGATGGACGCGCTCGCGCGCGACCGCCGCCTCTGCGTGGTGAAGCTGCAGCCCGGATACGAAGCGACGTACGCCGGCCGGCCGCCCGTGCACCGGGTCGGCGGACTGGGAGAGATCGTCTCGTGGGAGCGGCTGGCGACCGGGCGCTACAACATCCTGGTCCGCGGCGACGCGCGCGTGCGCATCGAGCACGAGCTGCCTACCGACACGCTCTATCGACTCGTCACCGCCAAGCGACTCGAAGACGTCGGTCCCGCCGGCGACGTCATGCCGGCGCTCACGCGCATCCGCGCCGCCGCGCGCGCGCTGCTCGACGCCCTGGAGCGCCCGCCCGACCTGCTCGACACGGCGCTCGCCGACGGCCAGCCGTCGGGCGCGGTGGCAGACCGGGTCGCCGCCGCCGTGCTGCCCGACGCCGCGCTCCGCCAGACGCTGCTGGAGACGCTCGACGTGGAGGCGCGTGTGGCGCGCGTCGCGGACGCGATCGAGACGCTGGTGCGCGAGCTGAAGGGCCGCTCGTGAGGCGCATGGCGGGCGTCGTGGCGCTCGTGCTGCTGTTGGCTGCCGGCTTTGCGGAGGCGCGCGCGTGGTCGTGGCTCGGCGTGCGGATCCGCGATCTGTCCGAGCAGGAGATGGACGAGCTCGCCACCAAGCACGGCATTCGGGAGGGGTTCGGCGTCGTGATCGTCGACGTCATGGAGGGCACGCCCGCGGCGCGCGCCGGCCTCAAGAGCGGCGACATCGTCGTGGCCTTCGACGACCGTCCCGTGACGGAGACGCGCCAGCTTCAACGGCTGATCGCGCGCGGGCCCGTCGAGCGCGACGCGCGGCTGACGGTGCTGCGCTCGGAGGGCCGCCGGGCGCTGGACGTCCGCCTCGTGCAGATGCCGCGCGCCGTCGCCGGCGAGCGCGTGGCCGCGGAGTACGGCTTCATCCTCCGAGACCCCGATGGCCCGCAGCCCGAGCTCGGCGGCCGGCGCCCCGGCGGCGTCGCCGCGGTGGCGCCCGTCGTCAGCCTGGTGGTGAAAGACAGCGCGGCCGCGCGCGCCGGCCTCGAGGTGGGCGACGTCATCCTCCAGGTGCAGGAGACGTCCGTGGTGACGCGCGACGCGGCGCGCGAGGCGCTCGCCGACCTCGCCCCGGAGCAATCGCTGCACCTCACCGTCCGCCGGGAGAACCGGCGGCTGCCGCTCGAAATCGCCCCCGCGCCCGCCCGCTGATCGCACGAAAGTCGTGATCTTGCTTCAACCGGCTCGGGTACAATAGCCGCCGCAAACCACGGAATTTTTAGGTGCACTTCGAGCCAACGACGACGGAGGTGCTCCATGGAACGCTCTCGCCGCACATTTCTGACCGGCGCCGCGGTCGCGGCCGCCGGCGCAGCCACGCTCGGCGTCCCGGCGGTCGTGAAGGCGCAAGGACCCATCTCGATGCGCTGGCAGTCGACGTGGCCGCAGAAAGACATCTTCCACGAGTACGCGCTGGACTTCGCCAAGAAGGTGAACGACATGACCGGCGGCGACCTCAAGATCGAGGTGCTGCCCGCGGGGGCGGTCGTGCGGGCGTTCGATCTCCTGGATGCCGTGTCCAAAGGGACGCTCGACGGCGGCCACGGCGTGCTCGTGTACCACTACGGCAAGCAGACGGCGCTCGCGCTCTGGGGCTCCGGGCCCGGCTACGGCATGGACGCCAACATGCTGCTGTCCTGGCACAAGTACGGCGGCGGCAAGCAGCTGCTGCAGAAGCTCTACGCGTCCATCGGCGCGAACGTGGTGTCGTTCCCGTACGGGCCGATGTTCACGCAGCCGCTCGGGTGGTACAAGAAGCCGATCACCAAGCCCGATGACTTCAAAGGACTGAAGTTCCGCACCGTCGGCATCTCGATCGACGTGTTCCAGGGCATGGGCGCGGCCGTCAACGCGCTGTCGGGCGCCGAGATCGTGCCGGCCATGGACCGCGGGCTGCTCGACGCCGCCGAGTTCAACAACGCGACGTCGGATCGCATCCTCGGCTTCGCGGACGTGTCCAAGGTCTGCATGCTGCAGAGCTACCATCAGAACGCCGAGCAGCTCGAGATCACGTTCAACAAGACGAAGTTCGACGCGCTGCCCGACAAGATGAAGGCCATCATCGAGAACGCGGTGGAGGCGGCGTCCGCGGACATGGCGTGGAAGTCGATCGACCGCTACTCGAAGGACTACATCGAGCTGCAGACGAAGGACAAGGTCCGCTTCTACAAGACGCCCGACTCCGTGCTGCAGAAGCAGCTCGAGATCTATGATCAGGTGGCCGACAAGAAGTCGTCGGACAATGCCCTGTTCAGAGAGATCGCCGAATCGCAGAAGGCGTTCGCCGCGCGCGCGGTGAAGTGGGATCTCGACACCAACGTCAGCCGCCGCATGGCCTACAACCACTACTTCGGCGCCAAGCCCGGGGCCAAACCGGCAGCGCCCGCCGAAAAGAAGAGCTAGAGGGTCGGGGGGGCCGCCGTCGGCCCCCACCTCATGACCGCGCGAGCGTTCATCCGCGCCATCGATCAGATCAGCTACTGGTCAGGCAAGGCCGCCGCCTGGCTGATCGTCGCCCTCACGTTCGTGGTCTCGATCGAGGTCTTCAAGCGCTACATCCTCAACGCGCCGACGGCGTGGATCTTCGACTTCACCAGCATGCTGTATGGCACGCTGTTCATGATGTGCGGCGCCTACACGCTGGCCCTGGCCGGGCACGTGCGCGCCGACTTCGTCTACATCTACATGAAGCCGCGGGGCCAGGCCTCGCTGGACCTGATTCTGTACCTGCTCTTCTTCATCCCGTGCATGATCGGCCTCATCTACGCGGGCAGCGACTTCGCCGCCGATTCCTGGCGCATCGGCGAGCACTCCACAGTCACTGCTGAAGGGCCGCCGGTCTACTACTTCAAGACGGTCATCCCCGTGGCCGGTGTGCTCGTCATGCTGCAGGGGCTCGCCGAGATCGTCCGCTGTGTCCGCACCATTCGGACGGGGCAGTGGCCGCAGCGGCTCGAGGACGTCGAGGAGATCGACGTCATCGAGACCCAGCTGGGCCGCAGCGAGTACGTCGACGAGGAGTCGCGCCGGGCGGCCATGGAGGGCGCCCACGCCATCGACGAGGCCGCGCGCCACCGCAGCGTCATGGAAGAGGGCGTGATCCACGAGAAGGCGATCCGCGACGACGAGCGAGACACGTGAGCGATCCTTCTCTCGGCCTCGTCATGCTCGGTCTGATCGTGGTCGCGATCATGATGGGGTACCCGACGGCGTTCACGCTCATGGGACTGGGCGCCATCTTCGGGTTCATCGCGTTCTGGGATCCCGCCCATCACTGGTGGCAGAACCGCATCTTCGATTTGATCGCCCAGCGGACCTATGGAGTCATGACCAACGACACGCTGCTGTCGGTGCCGTTGTTCGTCTTCATGGGCTACATCATGGAGCGCGCGGCGCTGGTCGATCGCATGTTCCACAGCGTGCAGCTCGCCTTCCGGCGCGTGCCGGCCTCCCTGGCGGTGACGACGCTGCTCGTGTGCGCGTTCTGGGGCATCGCCTCCGGCATCGTCGGCGCCGTCGTCGTGCTGATGGGTGTGATCGCCATGCGGCCGATGCTCAAAGCGGGTTACGACGTGAAGCTGGCCTCGGGCGCCATCACGGCCGGCGGCACGCTCGGCATTCTCATCCCGCCGTCGGTCATGTTGATCGTCTATGCCGCCGTCGCCGGCCAGTCGATCGTCAAGCTCTACGCGGCGGCGATGCTGCCCGGTTTCTTCCTCACGTTTCTCTACCTCGTCTACATCCTCGGCTGGGCGATCATCAATCCGAAGATCGCGCCCAAGCTTTCGCCCGACCTGTACCGCGTCACCGTGCCGGAATATCTGCGGGCGTTGGAGCGCGGCCGCTCGCGTTCTGTCGTGCCCGGCCTGATCGCGGCGGCGGTGCGCCCGGCTCTCGCGCGCGGCGCCGGCTACCGTCTGATCGCCCGCGATCTCGCCGCCTTGTCCGTGCCGATCATGCTCACGTTCGGCACCTTCACCGCGACGTGGTGGTACGTCGTCATCTACAACGCGCCCGAGGCGACGACGGCAGCGGTGTCGCCGGCGACGAAGGCCACCGCGGTCGCGAGTGCGCCGGCGGCACCGCCGCCGGCGACAGCGACGGTCGCCACGCCACGTGAGGAGAAGCCGCAGGAGCTGGGCGTCGCCGCCGAGGAGCAGCCGCAAGAGCTCGGCGCGGCGAGTGAGTCCGAAAACCCCGCGGCGCCGGCCAAGCAGGACGGCGCGCTCGAAGAGATGACGTCGCTGCGCGATCCCAGCAAGGACACGGGCGCCGGCAAAATCCCCGAGAACTTCTATCCGTGGTTCTGGGGGCTCGCCTCGTTCTCCGCCTTGCTGCTGCTCGTGTACTTCTGGCGGATGGACGGCGAGCAGCTGGAGATCCTCAAGGAGCTGATCGCTTCGGTGGTCCCGCTCGGCGTCCTCACCGTCATCGTGCTGGCGGTGATCCTGTTCGGCATCTGCACCGCCACCGAGTCGGCGGCGGTCGGCGCGCTGGGCGCGATGTACCTCGCGGTCATGGCGCGCTACCAGAAGCCGGTGTGGTGGTGGAGCCTCGTCGGGTTCGTCATCGGCATCGCGCTGGGCTGGTACGAGGGCGAGGACTGGGCCTCCCTGCTCGTCGCGGGATCGATCGCCGGCACCATCGTCGGCACGGTCGTGCCGGGACTCTGGTATCTCCGCGTCTCGCCCGAGCTGCGACGCAATCTGAAGGAGTCGACGTTCCTCACCGCGAAGACGACGGCGATGGTGTGCTGGCTGTTCGTCGGCTCCGCGCTGTTCTCGGCGGTGTTCGCGCTGCATGGCGGCCAGTCCTTGATCGAGCGCTGGGTGCTCTCGATGAACCTCTCGCCGCTCGGCTTTCAGATCATTGCGCAGCTGATCATCTTCCTGCTGGGCTGGCCGCTCGAGTGGACCGAGATCATCGTGATCTTCTGTCCGATCTTCATTCCACTGCTGAGCCACTTCCATATCGATCCGATTCTTTTCGGCACGATGGTCGCCGTGAATCTGCAGGCGGCGTTTCTGTCTCCGCCCGTGGCGATGTCGGCGTTCTACCTCAAAGGCGTCTCGCCCCGGCACGTGACGCTCAACCAGATCTTCGCCGGCATGATGCCGTACATGTTCATCGTGCTCATCTGTCTCGTGTTCATGTATATCTGGCCCGGCATGACGCTCTGGCTTCCGGAGTTCTTGTACGGGAAGTAACCCGGAGGGGGACTTCGTCCCCCTTCCGGCGGTCGTCGCACGCTAAACGCGTGCTCCTCCCTGCCTCCCCCTAGCAGCAGGATTGCGCGGGCGAAGCCCGCGCTCGAACATGCGCGGGGCCAGTCGTCAGTTGGTTCGATGAGTCAATGCGTGCCACAGCATTCGTGCCCACGAGCGAGTCCACTTCACGGGCGGCGGCCCGATGATTACCACTCTCATGAACCACAGGCCTGCGCCAATCGACAACGCAAGCGCGATGATGTCGGCGATTTCCATTCAGCTGAGACGCTATCAGCACCGCGACCGTGCTTGCAAATCAACACAATTCCGGCGACCTTAGCTGCGCCATGGATTTGACGAACCTGCACGCCCTGTCCGCCACCGACGCCGCGCGGCTCATCCGCGAAGGCGTCATCTCCTCCGAGCAATACGTCGGCGCGTGTCTGGCGCGCGTGCGCGAGACCGACGCGCGCATCGAGGCGTGGGCGTTTCTGGATCCCGATCACGCGCTGGCCCAGGCGCGCGCGGCGGACCAGTACCGGCTGTCGGGCCAGCCGATCGGACCGCTGCACGGCGTGCCGATCGGTATCAAGGACATCATCGATACGGGCGACATGCCGACGGAGAACGGCTCGCCGCTGCATGCGGGCCGCACGCCGTCGCGCGACGCCGCCGTGGTGGCGCTGCTGCGTGCCGCCGGCGGGGTCATCATGGGCAAGACCGTGACGACAGAATTCGCGTGCGGCGCGTCGGGCAAGACGCGGAATCCGCACGATACCGCGTACTCGCCGGGCGGCTCCTCCAGCGGCTCAGCGGCCGCCGTCGCCGCGGGCATGGTACCCCTCGCGCTCGGCAGCCAGACCGGCGGATCGACGGTGCGGCCGGCGTCGTACTGCGGCGTCTACGGCCTCAAGCCGACGCGCGGCCTGATTCCGCGGCGCGGGATGTCGCGTGTGTCGCAGACGCTCGATACCGTCGGGCTCTTCGCGCGCACGCTCGACGATGTCGCATTGCTGCTCGAGTCCTGCGTCGCGCACGACGAGGGCGAGTTCGAGTCGAGCCCGCGCGCGTCCACCCCGTATCGCGCCATCGCGGCGGAGGAGCCGCCGATGCCGCCGATGTTCGGCCTGGTGAAGACGCCTCACTGGAATCGCGTCGATGACGACGCCAGGGATGCGTTCGCGGAGCTCGCCGAGCGTCTCGGCGATCGCGTCGAGGAGATCGAGCTGTCGAGAGCGATCGAGCAGGCCTGGGAGTGGCACAGCCTCATCATGGAGGCCGAAGTCGCGGTGAGTCTCGCACGCGAATGGGACAAGGGCCGCGCGCGGCTTTCGGAGCGGCTCCGCGGGCGGATCGAGCGGGGTCGCGGCCATTCCGCGGCGCGGTACCTCGAGGCCGTCGCGCAGATTCCGCGCCTGAACGAGGGCTTCGCCGAGCTGTTCGAGCAGAAATACGATGCGCTGCTCACGCCCGCGGCCACCGGCGTCGCGCCGACGGGGCTCGCGTCCACGGGCGACCCCGTGTTCTGCTCGCTGTGGACCCTGTGTGGCCTGCCGGCACTGAGCGTGCCGCTCATGAGCGGGGCGAACGGCCTGCCGCTCGGCGCACAGCTCGTCGGCCCGCGCCACAATGATGGCCGCCTCCTGCGGACCGCACGCTGGCTGGTCGACACGCTCCGGCGGGCGTAGACTCACCTACATCACCGAATTCCTCAACTCCGTCCTTCCCTGAAGGAGGATGGCCATGCCGGTATACGAATATTTCTGCGAAGGATGCAAGAAGGAAGTCACTCGCACGATGTCGATCAGTGAGCACGACAAGGGCGGCGCCGTCTGCCCCGAGTGTGGCGGCCGCTCGCTGCGGCCGCTGCTGGGAACGATCTTCACCCAGACGTCGCGCAAATCTTGACATCACAGAACTGCGGAGGGAGGGCGCATGAAGCTGGAAGGTAAGCGAATCGCGATTCTCGCCGAGAACATGTACCAGGAGATGGAGCTCTGGGTGCCGTACTACCGTCTGCGCGAGGAGGGCGCGGACGTGAAGATCATCGGCGCCGGCAACACCAAGTCGTACACGTCCAAGCACGGCTATCCGGTCAACGTCGACGCGCAGGCCGAGAACGTGAAGGCGGTCGAGTTCGACGCCGTGATCGTGCCGGGCGGCTACGCGCCGGACATGATGCGCCGGCACGACGCGATGGTGAACCTGGTACGCGAGGCCACGCAGCAGGGCAAGATCGTGGCCGCCATCTGCCACGCGGGCTGGATGCTCGTCTCCGCCGGCATCCTCAAGGGCCGCAAGGCGACGTCGTTCTTCTCGATCAAGGACGATCTCGTCGCCGCCGGCTGCGACTGGAAGGACGCCGAGGTCGTGGTGGACGGCAACCTGATCACGTCCCGCAACCCGAACGATCTGCCGGCGTTCTGCCGGGAAATCATTCGCTCGCTGAGCAAGTCGTAGGCAAACGAGGGACGCCCCGTGGCACTCCGGGGCGTCCTTCACCGCCGGCTAGCTCACCGGCACGGCTGCATGCCGCCCACTCTGCCACCCGAGCCACGCGATCGCGATGGTCAGCGCGGCGATGACGGCGATCGCGGAGATGCGCGACACCTGCGAGAGCACCGCGAGTGTCGTGCTCGACAGCCCCGCGAACACGAGCCCGACCACCGGGAGTACCGGGGCGCCGCAGCCGACCACGCTGCACGGCCCCGTCGAGAGCCCGAGCACGCTGACGCCGGCGCCGATCGCACCGGGCGCGCCGCCGCCGATGCCGGTGCCGAGCGCCGCGCGGCGCTCCAGCCACAGCACGACGTAGACGCCGATCAGGGTCCCGGTCAGCACGAACCGCGCAACATCCATCGCATCGACGGCGAAGCCCCACTCCGGCGCGCCGTACGGCCCGTCCGCCTGGAACCAGAAGAGTGCGACGCGCGACAGGAAATCCAGTTTCTCCGACCACGGCTTCGGCGAGCTCAGATAGCTCGGCAGGCTCTTGAGCCAGGGGTTGATCGTGAAGTAGGTCCATGGGGTGCGAACGAGGGACAGGACGAGCGGAGGCAACAGCACGTCGAGCGCGATGACGGCGGCGGCGACGAGACCGACGACGCCAGGACGCTCGCGCACCGCACGGCCGATCCCGCGCAGCGCCGCGCCGACGGCGGACGGGAACCCTCCCAGCACGCTGCACATTATAGTGGTTGCTTGACACTGGTCAGACCAGCGTGTTACAGCGAGTTCACCTTGTAAGTATTCGCGCGCAGCATCGCGGCCTCTCACCCAACGGAGGGAACCATGGCGGAAGTGAATCGGCGTGATTTTCTGGCCGGGCTCGGCGTGACGATGGGAGCCGCGCTCACGGCGGTCCCCGGGGTCATTCCGGCCGTCGGCGTGGCGCACGCCCAGGGCACACCGAAGGGCAACATCCCGGACACGCCCTACAAGATCGGTCACATGACATTCTTCACGGGGCCGGCCGCTGTGCTCGGCGAGCCGATGTTCAAGGGCCAGCAGCTGGCGGCCGAAGAGATCAACGCCAACGGCGGCCTGCTCGGCAAGCGCAAGATCGAGCTGCTGAAAGCCGACGAAGCGGCGGGCACCGACGCCAACGTCAAGGAGCTGCGCCGCCTGAAGCTGTCCGAGAAGATCGACTTCTTCTGCGGCATCACGTCCTCGGGCAATACCCCGGCGCTCGGGCCGGTGGCCGAGGAGCTGAAGGTCCTGACGATGTTCGTCGACGGCTGCACCGACTTCCTGTTCGACAAGGCGGTGCCGAATCCGCACTACGTGTTCCGTCTCACCAACATCCAGTCGGCCGACGGCTGCACGACCGCGCTCGCGATCGCGCAGACGTGGCCGAAATCCAAGCGCATCGCCCACATCCACCCCGACTACTCGTACGGGCGCAACGCGTTCGATCACATCAAGATCGTGATGAAGAAGACGATGCCGCAGGCGGAGATCGTCTCCGAGGGCTGGCCGAAGCTCGGCACGACGGACTTTTCCTCGCACATCACCAAGGCGCTCGCCTCCAAGCCGGACCTCATCGTGTCATCGGTCTGGGGCGGCGACTACGTCGCCCTCTACAAGCAGGCGCTGCGCTACGGCATGTTCCAGAAGGCCAAGTTCGCGACGACGCTCGCGCTCGGCGTGGCGCCGCACGCGCTCGGCAAGGACCATCCCGAGGGCGTGATCGCCGGCGTGCACAGCAACTACCACTTCACGTACCCCGGCGGCGACAAGTGGCCTTACAACAAGACCTTCGTCGAGCGCTATCACAAGCGCTTCAACGAATACCCGAACTTCCAGGCCGAGGGCGCGTACACCTCGACGTACATGCTCAAGGCCGCCATCGAGAAGGCGAACCGGCTGGTGGGCGGCTGGCCCGAGGACGATGCGATCGTCGCGATGCTCGAGGGCATGATGATGGCCGGTCCGGCGGGCTACGTCTACATCCGTCCCGACAACCATCAGGGCTACAAGGACGCGCTGATCGGCTTCAGCAAGAACACGGACGAGTATCCGTTCCCGGTGCTCGATCCGGCGCGGATCATCACGATTCCGATCCGCTCGATCACGGCGCCTCCCGGGTGGCCGAAAGGCGAGCCGACCTCGACGTTCACCTGGATCGACAAGACCTGGCCGACGCTGAAGGCCTGAGAGCCGCACGGGGGTCGGGTGTGTGCCCGGCCCCCGTCGTCCGTCCGTGAAGGTTTTCCCCGCGTCACTGCTCGTCGCTCTGGTGCTCGTCGCCGTCGCCGCGCACGCCGGTCACGAGCTCACGTTCTATCCGTCCTATTACCCGCACGAGATCGATGTGCGCTTCGTCGCCTCTCCGGCCGCGGCCGCGGCGATGCTGCGCAAGAACACGCTGCACGCCTGGGTGGGTGGGGATCCGTTCGCGCCCGGGGCGGCGCCGCCCACGATGCGGTGGGCGGAATCGCTGCGCGGCTTCGTGGTGCTGACCTTTCCGCGCGCGGCCGGCGCGTTGGCCGATGCTGACAGTCGTTGCGCCGCCGCGGCGCAGGTGGCGCAGGCGCTGGGTCCCACAGCGCCCTTTGTGCTGCATCCCTACGCGATCACGCCGTTCCACGACGATTACGTCTTTCACGCCGATTTGATTCAAAAAGCGCGCGCGCGCGCGCCGGGGAAGCCGCCACGCGTGCGTGCTTCGGGCGCGCTCGCCCAGACGTTGGCGAAGAGCAACGTGGCGGCGGCCGGCCGCGACGCCGACGCCGTGCTCGAAGAGGTCGAGCTGTCGACGCTGCTCACCGGGACGTCGCCGTGGATGAAGAAGGGGTGGTTCCAAGCGTGGCTGTTGCAGTCCTCTCCCACGGCGCGCAGCGCCGCCGCCGAGGCCTTTCGCCGGCGCGTCGACGGCGACTGGCGCACGCCGGCCGAGCGCGCGAGCCTCGAGCGACGCATCGTAACGCGGGCGTCAGCGGGCTGCGAGCGCGTCGTGCTCGGCTACACGCTGCGCCGCGAGCCGCTCAACGACGACTACGCCGAGGGCGTCGAGAACGTCGCCGCCGATTCGCAGGCGGGGATCGCATCACCGATTTTCATCCGGACCGCGAAGCTCAAGGATTTTCCGTGGAACGGCTGGCTGCGCGTCGGCGTGCCGGGACGCCCGCGCGCCGCCTGGAATCCGATCGGAGGCTTCACCGATCCCGCGGGGCGCCTCGTGTGGTCGGCCGTCGGCGACGATCCGCTGCTGTTCGACCCGGACAGCGCCCGGATCATCCCCAACCGGGCGCGGCCGGTGGCGGTGAGCGAGATCAAGGACGTTCCGCCGGACGCGCTGCTCGTGGGCACGCTGAAGCCCGCCGGCCCCGGCGTCGCGGCGCGGACCAAGGTCCTCTATCGCGTGCTGTTGTCCAAGGTGCATGACGATCAGCGGATGACCGTCGCCGACATCGTGTATCCATACGCCTCGGCGGCGCGTGCGGCTGACGCGCCCGGCGGACGCGATGTCGTCGCCGCCGTCCGCGTGCTCGGCGTGCACAAGGAGGTGAAGGACCTCGGCGACATGCAGCTGCTCTACGACGTGCCCGAGGTCGAGGTCTACCTCAAAGCCGCGGTGGACGCGGAGACGGCGCCGGCGCTGGTACCGCCGTGGAGCGCCGTGCCGTGGCCGGTGCTCGCGCTCATGGAGCAGGCATCCGCGCACGGAATCGGCGCGTTCTCGGAGCGCGAAGCGGCGCGCCGCGGCGTGCCCTGGCTCGATCTCGCGCGCGATCCGACGCAGCGCGCCGCGCTCGGGGCGCTGGCGACGGAGCTTCAGCGCCGCGCGTTCGTGCCGGAGCCACTGCGCGCGCTGGTCACGCCCGAGCAGGCGCGACAGCGCTGGGCCGCGCTGCGCGAATTCGCGCGCACCCACAACCACTGGCTGGTCACCGCCGGACCGTACGTGCTCGGCAAGGTGACGTCGGAGTCCGCGTCGCTGGCCGTGTTCCGCGACTTCACGTACCCGCTCGGCGTCGGCTCGTTCGACCAGTATCCGATCCCGCTCCGCGCGTTCGTCGTGAAGACGGAGCGCCGCGGAGACCGGCTCGAGATCCAGGCCGACGTGGAAAACATCGAGAAAGCGGCGCGCTCGTATAAGATCGTGCGCGAGCCATTCCGACCACAGCCAGCCAGCGAGAAAACGCGGGAGCCGCTCACCGTCCACTGGGCGGTGGTGGGGCCGGATGACGACGTGGCGGCGGCCGGCGCCTCACGCGACGTGCAGAACGGTCGCCTCGTCGTGGACGTGGGCAGGCTCAAGCCCGGAGCCTATCGCCTGCTGCTCGCGCTGGCGCTCAACGGTAATCTCGTGAATCCGGAGGTGAAGCTGGTGCCGTACCGCGTACCCGAGTAAGGGATGGACATCCTCCTCATTCACGCGTTCAACGCGCTGCTCTATGCCTCGGTCCTCTTCCTGATCGCGGGCGGGCTCAGCCTCATCTACGGTGTCATGCGCATCGTCAATCTCGCGCACGGCAACCTCTACGCGTTCGGCGCTTACGTGAGCGCGTGGATCATCGGCTACCTGACGGCGGCCGCGGTCACCGGGCAGGGGACCGGTGGGCCGGGCACGTGGCTGCTGCTGGTCGTGCTGCCGGCCGGCGCCTTTGCCGCCGCCGCCGTCGGCGCGTTGCTCGAGCCAACGCTGCTGCGCCCGTTCTACCGGCGCGCCGAGGAGTATCAGCTGCTGGTGACGTTCGGCCTGCTGATGATCATCGACGACGTGATCCGCTGGCTCTGGGGACCGTACCCGCTCTCGGCCAGCGTGCTCTTCGAAAACTTCGGCTCGCTCACGGTCGGCGACACTCTCTATCCGACCTACAACTTCCTGGTGATCGCCGTCGGCGCGCTGGCCGCGGCCTTCCTCTGGGCCTTCATCTATCGCACGCGGTTCGGCGTCGTGCTGCGCGCGACGTCGCAGGACATGCGCATGTCGCAGGCGCTCGGCGTCAACGTCAACCGCGTCTACGTGCAGGCGTTCACGCTCGGCTGCTTCATGGCCGGGCTGGGCGGCGCCATCATCGTCCCGAGCCAGTCGGCCGTGCTCGGCATGGGCGTCGATGCGCTCATCCTGTCGTTCATCGTCGTGGTGATCGGCGGGCTCGGCAGCCTCGAGGGCGCCCTGCTCGGCGCGCTGATCGTCGGCATCGTGCGCGAAGCCGGCATCACGTGGTTCCCCGAGGTGGAGCTGGCCGTGCTCTACCTGATGGCGGCGGCCGTGCTGCTCGTGCGGCCGGCCGGGCTGTTCGGACGCGCATGAGCACGGTCAGCACGGTCGTGATCCCCACGCGGTCGCCGATGCGGCGGCTCTGGTACGCGGCGCCGGTGCTCGTCGTGCTGGTCGTCATGCCGTGGGTGGCCGACCAGTACCAGACGATCCTGCTCGCCTACGGCCTCGTGATGGCCATCGCCGCGCTCGGCTTCAACCTGCTGCTCGGCTACACGGGACTGCTGTCGTTCGGCCACTCCGCCTATTTCGGCGTGGGCGCCTACGCGGTGGCCCTGATGGTGAAGTACCTGGACGTCACGTCGATGGAGCTGCACCTGCTCGGTGCGATCGCGGCGTCCGTGCTGATCACGGCGATCTTCGGCATCGCCTGCGTACGCTACACGCGGATTTTCTTCAGCATCCTCACGATGGCGCTCTCCCAGGTGCTGTGGAGCCTCGCCTTCAAGTTCTTCTGGGTGACGGGTGGCACCGACGGGCTACGCGTGCCGACGCCCACGCTGCTGGGCGTGGTGACCGGCAAGGGCGACAAGATCGCCTTCCTCTCCCACGCGTACTACTACTACGTGCTCGTGCTGTTCCTTGTCTGCGCGGCCATCATGTGGGTGATCGTGAACTCCCCCTTCGGCCGCGCGCTCCAGGCGATCCGCGACAACGAGACGCGCGCGCAGTTCATCGGCATCCCGATCTGGCGCTATCGCTGGATCGCGTTCTTGCTTTCGGGCGTCTTCACCGGCATCGCCGGCGCCTTGTGGGTGCCGCTCAATGGCCTCACGACTCCCGACATCCTGCACTGGCAGTTCTCGGGCAAGATCGTATTCATGGCGGTGCTCGGCGGGTTTCGAACGTTCGTCGGCCCGATCGTCGGCGCCGTCGTCTACAACTATCTCGAGAGTTACGCCGTCGGCTATACCGTGTACTGGCAGCTCTTCCTCGGTGTGATCCTGGTCGTGCTCGTGCTGTCGCTGCCGACCGGGATCGTGGGCACGATCGAGCGTCTGATCTCACGGCGGAGGGCGACGTAGTGGCCGTGTTGCTGGAGACCAAGGCGGTCGTGAAGCAGTTCGGTGAGTTCCGTGCGGTCGACCGCGTGGACTTTCGCGTGCAGGAAGGCGAGGTGCTCGCCCTGATCGGGTCGAACGGCGCCGGCAAGACGACGCTCGTCAATCTGATCAGCGGGCTGCTGACGGCCGACGCGGGCCAGATCCTGTTCCGCGGCGACGACGTTACGCAGCAGCCGGTGAAGGAGCGCATCCGCGCGGGTATCGCGCGGTCATTCCAGCTCGTGAACCTGTTCGATCAGCTCAGCGCGCTCGACAACGTGGCCCTCGCCATCTTTTCCCGTCAGGGCAAGACGCGACGGCTGCTGTCACTCGCGGACGCCGACCGTCCGGTGTGGGCCGAGGCCACCCAGATCCTGGCCATGTTCCGCCTCGAGGGCAAAGCGCGTGCGCTCGCGGGCGGTCTCTCGCAGGGCGAGCGCAAGCTGCTCGACGTGGCCATCGCCTACGCGCTGAAGCCGAAGCTGCTCTTTCTGGACGAGCCCACCAGCGGCGTCAGCACGCGTGAAAAGGCGCCCATCATGGACACGATCTCCAAGGTCGTGCGGTCGGAGCGGATCTCGGCCGCCATCATCGAGCACGACATGGACGTCGTGTTCTCGTACTCGGATCGGATCGTCGCGATGCACCAGGGCGCTATCTTGGCCGACGGCACGCCCGACGAGATCCGCCGCAACGAGCGCGTCATCACGACGCTGATCGGCACGCCGGAGCCGTCCAGATGAGCGCGCCGGGGCCGATGTCGGGTAGCGCGGGGAGCGCAGCTGCTGGCGGGGGACCGATGCTCGAGCTTGCGAGCGTCGAGACCTATCGCGGTCCGGCCCAGATCCTTCGCTCGGTCTCGCTGTCTCTCGGCGCCGGCGAAGCCGTATGTCTCGTCGGTCGCAACGGCGCCGGCAAGACGACGACCATCGATACGATCATGGGACTCCTGGCCCCGCGCTCTGGCGCGGTGCGCTTCAGGGGCCAGGACGTCACGCGGCTGCCCGCCCACGAGCGCGCGCGGCTCGGCATCGGCTACGCGCCCGAGGACTGCGGAATCTTCCCCGACCTCACCGTGGAGGAGAACTTCCAGATCACGGCGTGGCTCGGCAAAGCCGCGACCAAGACGAACGGCGGCGCCGCCGACGAGCGCGTGTTCTCCATCTTCCCCGAGGTGAAGGGCCTGCTCACCCGCCGTGGGCTTCATCTCTCCGGCGGTCAGAAGAAGATGGTCGCCATCACGCGCGCGCTGACGCTGGCGCCGGCCGTGCTGCTGCTCGACGAGCCGTTCGAGGGCCTGGCGCCGGTCGTCGTCACGCGATTCATCGAGGCGGTGCGCGCCATCAAGGGCCTCGGCGTCTCCGTCCTCATCGCCGAGTCCCACGTGCAGAACGCCGGCCGCATCGCCGATCGGCTCTACGCCATCGACCGCGGCGAGATCATCTTCGCCGGGCGACCGGCCGAGCTGACCGGCAACGCCGAGGTGATGAAGACGCTGCACGGGTAGAGGCGGGAGCGGCGTCGGGCTTGACCGGTGTCTACGAAAAATCCCACTTGACAGCGTACTGCGATGAAGGCGTCGCCGGATCACCCGGCGAGCGCGAATACCGTCCCAGCGTGTCCCATATAGGCCTCAGGCTCAACCCACTCTCCGAGGCGAAAATTTCGCGATTGCAGTCCGATCATCGATCTCCGTGGCGCCACGACTCCGCGAAAAGCGAGGTGTAGAGTCGGCGCAAGGAGAGGCGCCGATGAACATCGAGGGTCCGAGCGTCGTCCCGACTCATCCAAACATCGCCGAGGTGGAGCGGCTCGGCGACGAGATCGCCGAGCTCGCGGCGCATCTCGACGCCGCCACCGCGCGGCTGCTCGATCTCATCCGCGACTTCGACGCCCGCGGCGGCTGGGGCAATGGGTT
>Ga0075428_100000366_pt1 | contig 44831 bp, 35 predicted proteins | sample RhiMetdeltSRZDD2_FD_75291 | JGI IMG/M metagenome (GOLD analysis project Ga0075428, IMG submission 75291) | Populus rhizosphere microbial communities from Tennessee, USA - Rhizosphere MetaG P. deltoides SRZDD2 | ecosystem: Host-associated > Plants > Roots > Rhizosphere > Soil | place: USA... | reverse complement strand
AGTTTGCCACCGCCAACCAGTTCTGGATGATGGCCAACGACGCCGGGGTCGACTTCACCCGGGTGCGCCAGGCGATCACCCAGGACTACCCGCGCGCCGCCGACCTGCCGATGCCGGGATTCGCCGCCGGGCCGTGCCTGTTCAAGGACACGATGCAGCTGGCCGCGTTCAACCGCAACAACTTCGTGCTCGGCCACTCGGCGATGCTCATCAACGAGGGGCTGCCGTTCTACCTTCTGTCCAAAGTGGAGCAGCGGTTCGACCTGGGAGAGCTGACCGTCGGTGTGCTGGGCATGGCGTTCAAGGGCGGCAGCGACGACATCCGAGAGTCGCTCGCCTTCAAGCTGCGCAAGCTGCTTCAGGTCAAGGCGCGCGAGGTGCTCTGCTGCGACCCGTATGTGAAGGACTCTCGGCTGGTACCACAGGAAAAGGTTTTGAAAGAGTCCGATCTGCTCATCATCGGGGCGCCGCACAAGGCGTACAGAGACTTGAAAGCCGCTCAGCCGATCGTTGACATCTGGGGCATTCGCGGTGAGGGAGTGCTCGTCTAAATGACTCCGCGAGTATCGGTCGTCATCCCGGTTTACAACGAGGGCACCGACATCGTCCGGTGCCTGGAGCGCATCCTGCGCGAGGTGCTGCTGCCGTGCGAGATCCTGCTCGTGCACGACATGCCCGAGGACACGACGGTCCCTTATGCCCAGGAGATCGGGCGCCGGGACCCGAGGGTCCGCACGGTCCTCAATACCTATGGGCGGGGGCCGGCCAACGCGATCCGCTTCGGCATCGAGGCCGCCGCCGCTGCGCCGGTGGTCGTGGTGACGATGGCCGACGGCTCCGACGACCCGCGCCAGATCGACGACCTAGCCCGCCTGGTGGACCGCGGTGTGGTGGTCGCGGCGGCCTCGCGCTACATGGCCGGCGGGCAGCAGGTGGGCGGGCCCCGGCTGAAGAAGATGCTGTCCCGCTGGGCCGGCCGGCTCCTGCACATCTTCGCGCGAGTCGGGACAAGGGACGCGACCAACAGCTTCAAGGCCTATGACGCCGAATTCGTGCGCAAGGTGGGCATAGAGTCGCGCGCCGGGTTCGAGATCGGGCTGGAGCTGACCGCCAAGGCGACGCGCCTGCGGCTGCCGGTGGCCGAGATCCCCACCATCTGGCTCGATCGCGCGTTCGGGGTGTCAACGTTTAAGCTCCGGCAATGGCTTCCGGCGTACCTGCGGTGGTTCTGGTTCGCCTTCGGACGCCGGATGAGACTCGAGGAATTGCAGGCTCGCGTGCCGCAGCAGCGCGTGACTCAACAGGAGAAGGAACATTCGTGGCAAGAGTGATGGTCACCGGTTCGGCCGGGTTCATTGGTGGATACGTCGTCGAGGAGCTGCTTCGCGGTGGCCACGAGGTCGTGGGCGTCGACAACTATTCCAAGTACGGTCCGGTCGCGCACAGCTACGACGATGACCCCCGTTACACCTTCGTCGAGGGCGACGCCCGCGACACTTCATTGTTGCTGGGCCACCTGATGGAGTGCGACCACTTCATCGCGGGCGCGGCGATGATCGGTGGGATTTCTTATTTTCACGCGTACGCGTACGACTTGCTGGCGACCAATGAGCGCATCATGGCCGCCTCCTGTGACGCGGCCATCAAGGCCCATCGGGACGGCCGGCTGCGGAAGGTGACCTACCTTTCGTCTTCCATGGTGTTCGAGTCGACCGAGCACTGGCCGTCGAAGGAGGGCGACGAGCGTCGCATCCCGCCGCCCCTGTCGTCCTACGGGTTCCAGAAGCTGGCGGTGGAGTACTATGCCCGCGCCGCCTGGGATCAGTACAAGCTGCCCTACACCATCGTGCGCCCGTTCAACTGCGTCGGAGTGGGCGAGGGCCGGGCGCTGGGCGAGGCGGAAGTGTTGTCGGGCAACGTGAAGCTGGCGATGTCGCACGTCGTGCCCGATCTGGTACAGAAGATCGTCAAGGGTCAGGACCCGCTGCACATCCTGGGCGAGGGCCACCAGATCCGGCACTACACCTACGGCGGCGACCTGGCGCGCGGCATCGTCACCGCGATGCTGCACCCCTCCGCTGTGAATGAGGACTTCAACATCTCCACCGCCGAGTCGACGAGCGTGCTCGAGCTGGCCGAGGTGATCTGGCGCAAGCTGCGCGGGCCGGATGTGCCGTTCCGCTACGTCAGCGACGACCCGTACGAGTACGACGTGCAGAAGCGCGTGCCGGACGTGAGCAAGGCCCGCGATGTGCTGGGATTCGAAGCCACCACAAGCCTTTCCGAGATGCTGGACGAGGTGATCCCATGGGTCTGGCAGGCGGTGCGAGACGGGCGCTTATAAGCTCGGTCGCCGTTATCGGTGCCGCCGGTCTCAGCTTGCTCAGGCAGGTGGGGGCGGGGGCGCTTAATACCGTCTATGCCGAGGACGGCACGGTATTCCTGGCGGATGCCTATCGTCTGTCCACATTGGATGCTCTCTCCACTCCGTATGCCGGATACCTGCACACGGTACCGAGGCTGCTCGCCGAAGTCGTGTCGGCGCTTCCGGTTTCGGCCGCGGCGTCGGGGCTGGCCGTCAGCGCCGCGTTGGTGACCGGCCTGCTGGCGGTGCTCGTCTATTTCGCCAGCGGCACCTCGCTGACCTCGCCGTGGGCGCGGGCCCTGGCGTCGGCGGTCGTGGTGCTGGTGCCGGTGGGGCAGGAGGAGATCCCCAACTCCATCGCCAACCTGCACTGGCCCATGCTCTACGCCCTGTTCTGGGTGCTGCTGTGGGAGCCCGCGGCTCGCTGGCTGAAACCGATAGTGGTCCTGCTGATCGTGCTCAGCGACATCCTCACGGTGGTGTTCCTGCCGCTGGCATTGTGGCGATGGTGGAAGAAGCGGGACCACGTTGCTTATCCCACCCGCCAACCCCCCAACCCGCAGCCCCTGAGCATGGCGGCGTTCGGGGTGGGGCTGGCCGTCCAGGCGTCGGCCGTCCTGTTCGGACAAAGCGAGCGGGCGTTCACCCCGGAGCCGGTGATGTGGGCGCCGTGGTGGGTGATCCGGGCCGTGCCCACGGGTTTCCTGGGCGAGCGATGGTTCGGCACCGGCGGGGTCGACACCCGCTGGCTTCTGCTGGCCGGCGTGGCCTGGGTGGTGCTGCTGGGGTTCGTCCTCGCGTCATGGAAGTCCGCGTCATGGAAGTCGTTGACGTGGAAGGGGCTGGTGGCCCTGGCCATAATCCACTGCGTGGCGGTGTACGCGTTGCCGGTGGCGCTGTCGGGTCAGGCCACGTCGAGATATGCGGCGGCGCCGGCGATGCTGCTCATCGCCGCCCTGGCGGTGCTGCTCTTCGAGGGCAAGCCCAAGCCAACGGCCGTGGGCATAGCTTTCGTGGTGCTGTGCGCGGCGGTGTGGGGGGCCAACCTTCGCGTCCCCAACTCGCGCAGCGTCGGTCCGATGTGGAGTGACCAGATCCAGACGCAGGCGTGCGAGGGCGGCCAGGTCTCGGTCCAGGTCTCGCCGCGAGACAAGGACTGGAAGCTGGCGGTGCCATGCGGGCGATAGCCGGGTGGGCTCGCACCTATATGGACAGGCGGCGCCTGGACGCCGACCTGAAGTGGCGGCGCCCGCCCAAGTTCGAGGTGCACCCCGAGTCCGGCAGCCCGACCGTGTATTACCTTGTGCCGCACCTGCCGGAGCCGGCGGGCGGGGTGCGCGTGATGTACCGGCACGTGGACCTGCTCAACGAGATGGGTTGGCGGGCCGCGGTGCTGCACGACTCGGAGGGATTCCGGGCCGGGTGGTTCGTCAACGACACGCGCATCGTCTATCCGTCAAGCATCGCCCTGGGCGAGGACGACATCATCGTCCTGCCCGAGTGCTATGGGCCGGGGCTGGACCTGCTCCCCACGCAGGTGCGGAAAATCGTCTTCAACCAGGCCGCGTACCACACGTTCGACCTCATGCCGATCGGGGTCAACCCCTATGCGGATGTGCCGAATCTGCTGGGCATGATGGCGGTTTCCAAGGACAACCTGGAACTGCTCCGCTTCTGCTTTCCCGGGCTGGCGGTTTGGGGTACACGACCGGTCATCGACGCGAAGATCTTCCACCGCGGACCGCAACCGTTACGACCGCGCTTGGCCTTCATGCCGGACAGGCGCGAGGCGGAACGCCACCAGTTGTTGCACATGCTTGCCGCCCGAGGGGTCGGCTGGGAGCTGACGCCGATCAGCGGGCGCACCGAGGCCGAGGTCGCGGAGATCATGCGGGAGTGCGCGATCTTCCTGAGCTTCAGCGAGCGCGAGGGCTTCGGGTTGCCGCCGGCCGAGGCGATGGCGAGCGGGTGCTATGTGATCGGTTACGACGGCGGGGGAGGGCGCGAGTTCTTCGACCCCGCCTACTCCTGCCCGGTCACCGATCAGACCAGCTTCGCGCGGGCCGTGGTGGAGGCGACAGCCCGGCCGCTCGAAGAGCTGCAATCGTTGGGCGCCAAGGCTTCCGAGCAGGTGTTGGAGATGTACACTTTGGACGGTCTGCGGGCCGATCTGCACGCGGTCTACGAGAAGTTCCTGTCATGAGCAAATTGAAGGCCGCGGTTTTCTGGTCGTACCTGTTCAGCACGGGCAGCATGGCCATCACCGGGCTGCTGACGTTCGTGCTCGCCGCGATCCTGGATCCGGAAAGCTTTGGCGTGCTTGCGCTCGGCATGCTCTGGGTGGGCTTCGCCCAGATGCTGCTGCAACACGGTCCGACCCTGGCCGTGGTGCAGCTCGAGGAGATCACCGACGAGCAGATCGACGCCGCGTTCTGGACAACCGTTGGTGGGGCGTTGCTTTTCGGCCTTATCTTCGGCGCGCTGGCCCCGGCGTGGGCGGCCTTCAACGACCTGCCCGGTCTGACCTTGGTCAGCTGGGCACTGATCGGTGTCACGCTGCTGAACTCGGTGAGCGTCATCCCGGACGCGGTGCTGCGGCGCGAGATGAAGTTCAAGCCGATCGCGGTGCGGGGCGTGGTGGGCAACGCGATCGGCGGTGTGGTCGGCGTAGTGGGCGCGCTGCTGGGCTGGGGCGTCTGGGCCTTGGTCGTGTACCAGCTTGTGGCGTATGGGGTTTACACCCTGACCGTGTGGACGGTCGTCTCTTGGCGGCCCCGCCTGCCGCGCATCGGCCGGATCCGGCGCGAGATGCGGGTGATGCGCAAGCAGTCAATCCACACGCTGGGTGGTGCGGTGGGCGTGTTCTTGGCCAACCGGATGGACGTGCTGATGATGGGCGCCTTCTTCGGGCCGGTGATGGTGGGCCTCTACCGGTTCGCCCTGCGGCTGGCGGAGATGGTGGTGGACTTGACCTCCCGCGGGCTGCAGCAGGTGTCGCTGCCGGAGCTCGCGCGGCACCAAGGGGATCGGCAGGAGCTGGGCCGGCGCCTGGCCAGCCTCGTCCACATCGCGGTGGTGATGAGCGTCCCGGCGCTGGCGGTGCTCGCGGCGGTGGCCGAGCCGTTGCTGGCCTTGGTGGGTCCACAGTGGACGGACGCGGCCGCCCCGGTGCGGTTGCTTTGTGCGGTAAGCGCTCTGGGTACGGTCAACGCCCTGCTCGGTCCGGCGATGCAGGCGGTGCAGCGGGCGTCGGTGCCGGCCGTGCTGACCTGGGTCGCGGCCGGGTTGTCCGGGGTGGGCCTGGGCACAGCCGCTTGGCTGTCAAGGGATTCCGGCACCGTCGGCCAGTTGACCGCGGTCGGGACGGCCGCTCTCATCGTGCAGGCGTTGATGTTCCTGGCCAATGTAGTGCTGGCCTACCGGTTCGTGCTGCGCATCTCCTTCGGCCCCACGCTGCGGGTCATCACGCCGTCTCTGATCGCCGCCGCGGCGGCGGTGGCGGCCGCGTGGGCCGGGGTTCGCCTCGCCGGGCCGACCCCGATCGCCGGGCTGCTGGCGGGTGGGGCCGCAGGTGGTTTCACCGCGCTGGTGGTGCTGGTCGCCGTGGACGGCATCTTCCGCTCCCACGCACGCCGCCTGACTGCTCGCCTTCGTCCCGCCCGGACCACTGCCTAGCAAAAGCTTTGGGTCTGGCCTCTCATCATGTGGACCGCCGGTATGGCGTCATGGCTGGGCAGGAGCGATGATGTGACGCGGCTCGATGCATGGTGCGTGGGCGTCGGAGGTGATCCAGCTGACCTCTTCATCGCGGAGGCTGGATCCGCCCGGTCCGGATGGAGCGCGTTCCATCGGGGAGCTGGCGGCCCGGCTGCGTGCTTTGCAGGCCTGGACCGGGCTTTCGGTGCGAGAGATCCATCGCCGGGTGACCCGGCAGCGACGCGCGCGAGGTGTGGTCGAGCTGCCCGCGCTTGACACGGTGCATCGCTGTCTCAAGCCGGGACGGGTTCGGCTCGATCAGGACCTGGTCGTCGACATCGCCCGCGCTTTGCTGGGCGACGACCTGCGCGCCGCGGAGTGGCGGCAGGCTCACCGGGTTGTCACCGGACGGGCCGTGGCCGGTGCGGCGGTGGCCGTCCGCCAAGGGGTACCCGAGCCGCCCGGCGACTTTGCCGGCCGCCGGGCGGAACTTGAGCTGATCCTTGAGGACCGGGCGCGGGCGGCCGTGGTGGTGCTGCACGGGATGGCCGGCGTCGGCAAGACCACTCTGGCGTTGCAAGCGGCTCGCCACCTCTTCGGCCGCGGGCGGTTCACCGATCTGCGGCTGTCGGTCAGCCTGCACGGCGACGACATCGAACGCCCACCCGCGGACCCGGGCGTCGTCCTCGACGGGATGCTGCGCCTGCTGGGCTGCCGCGCTCACGAGATCTACGATCTGGACCTGACCGGCCGGGCGGCGCGGCTGAGAAAGTGTCTGGCCGGCAAGCGGGCGCTGATCCTGTTGGATGGCGCGGCCTCGGCCGAGCAGGTGGCGCCGCTGCTGCCCGGCGGCCAAGGGTGCCTGACGCTGGTCACCAGCCGGCGGCGGCTGAGCGAGCTGGTGGACGCGCGGCACATACCCCTTGAGCCCTTTGCCCCTGAGGAGTCACAGGAGCTGCTGTCGAAGGTGGTGGGAGCGGAGCGCCTGGCCGATGAGCCCGCCGCGGCGGCGGGGATCGCCGATGCCGTCGGTCATCTGCCGCTGGCCCTCGCTCTGGTGGCGGGCAAGGTACGGCAGACTCCTGATTGGACACTGGGCGACCATCTGGCCCGGCTTTCCGAGCGGCGAGCCCGCCTGTCCCTGGACCGGGTGGTGATGCTGGCCCTCGAGTCGTCCTATGCCACGCTGCCGGCGCCACGGCAACGCCTGCTCAGGCTGCTGGCCATCCATCCGGGCCGCGGCATCGACAGTTACGCGGCGGCCGCGCTCGCCGGCATCGAGCTGAGCCAGGCCGCGGACGACCTCGCCGGCCTGACCGGCGAGAGCCTGCTGGCCCGGCGCGCGAGCGACCGGTTCGAGATGCACGATCTGGTCCGCTTGTTCGCCGCCGACCGCGCCGGCGACGTCGACGCGCCCGCGGCGCGGGCCGGGGCGCTGACCAATCTGTTTGACTATTATCGATATGTAACCTACCGGGCAGGGCGGCTCCACGAGCCGCATTACGTCCGGGCCATGGAGCTTCCCGAGCCCGCCACCGCGCTGCCCCACCTGGCGGACCGGCCGGCGGCCGTTGCCTGGCTCGAGGCGGAGCGGCCCAACCTGATCGCCAGCGCCCTTTACTGCGCCGCCAACAAACTGCCCGATTACATCTCCGACTTTGCCAGCCTGCTGCACCACTACCTGTACACGATCGGGCATCTGCGCGACGCGGAACTTCTCGACCGCCAGGCCAGCCGGGTGACGCGGGGCGTCGACCGGGCCCGCGCCTTGGGCCGGCTCGGCTCGGTGTGCAGTTGGTTGGGGCGTCTCAAGGAGGCTCGCAAGCACTATCAGGGCGCGCTCGCGGTACTCAACGCGGAGGCCGATCGTCCACTGCGGGCGCGTTGCCTGACGAACTATGGCATCCTGTGCCGGCGCCTGGGCCAGTTCGACAAGGCCATCGGATGCCATGAGCAGGCCAGAGCGATCTTCGTGGAGCACGGCCAGGTCGCGCTAGCCGGCCAGCAACTGGGCAACGTCGGCCAGCTCTATGTGCTCACCGGCCGGCACGACGACGGCGTCGCCTCGCTTCGCCTGGCCCTCGCGGCCGCGACCGAGTCCAGCGACCGGATCGGTGAAGCGGACGCGTTGGGCTACCTGGGCTTCGCCGCGCTGGTGGCCGGGCAACCCCGCGAGTCCTTCAACCACCACCACCGGGCACTACAGATCTTCGTCGAGATAGGTGACCGTTCGGGCGAGAGTTCGGCGCGCAATGGCTGCGGCAGCGCCTTGACCGTGTTGGGGGAGACGGAGCGCGCGGTGGAGCAGCACCGCCTCGCGCACGAGATCGCCCTTCAGGTGGGTGACCGGGAAGGCGAGGGGGAAGCTCTGATCGAAGGCGGCTGGGCGCTGTACCACATGGCGAAGTTCGAAGACGCCCTCGACAGCCAGGTCAAGGCATTGAGGCTGTCGGAAAGAACCGGAAACACCTGGCAACAGGCCCGCGCGCACGACGCCATCGCCCACGCGTGCCAGGCCATCGGCGATACCGGGTCGGCGCACGCGCATCGGCTGCGTGCGTTGTCCTTACATCCGGCGATGCGCCCCGCCGACGCGGACCGCATCGCGGTAAAGGTGTCCGCGCCCTGAAAGATGCTTATCGGGCCAGCAACGGCCTGGCGGTTTCGATGACCGCCCGTCCCGCGCTGCGGGCAAAGTTGCCGGTGTTGGCCAGGGCCCACCGCCCGTAAGCCCGCTTCACCGCGTCCCGCTCGGCGGGGGTCAGCGGAGCGCGCCGGATCGAGCGGCGCAGGTGCGCGGCGTAGTGGAAGGTGATGGCGCGCGGGGCGTTGGAGTGGCCAAGGTAGCGGCGGTCGCGCTGCGGGCGGCGGGTGATCCGGTCGGGGTGCTCGCGGTTGCTGAAAAGCGCTTGCGGCACATGGACTATGCGCCCGTGCAAGGCAATCTCCGCCAGCTTCATCCGGTCGCTGCCCCAGCAGTTGCACATGGGCTCGATGTTCTGCAGGGTTTCCCGCCGGTACACGGAGAAAATCTCGCGGCAACCATAGCTCGAACGGATAACGTCGGCGAAGCGCACGGAGGGGTCGCGATGTGACCAGCGTGCGTTCTCGGTCGGGTCGTCGACGTCGCGCAGCCACTGGCCGGAACCGTCCACCATGGACACCCGGCTGAACGCGGCGATCGCCTCGGGCGACCGGTCAAGCAGCTCCACGGTGGCGGCGAAGTACGTCGGGTCATAGACGTCGTCGGCGGCGACCCAGGCATACAGCTCGTTGTCCATGCGGGCGAAGACGTCGTTGAAGTTGGACGGCCCGCCCGTGTTCATTTCCTTGCGCTCGTACCGGAATCGGCTGTCGAGCGCGACGACCGCCTCGGCCATTGCCGGCGTGCTGTCGGTGGAGGCGTTGTCGAGGATGAGCACCTCGAAGCCGTCGTAGGTCTGTGCTCGCAGCGACTCGAGGGTCTGAGCGAGATAGCGTTCGCCGTTGTACACCGGAAGGCCGATTCCAAGTCGCACGGACTCCAACATAGGCGATGGGAGCGTGGCCCGACTGACGGGTTTCTTACTCTGGGTGGTCTTGGCATCACCTTTGGCCCCAAGCTAGTCGGGTGTCTGCCGTGCTCTGCCGTCTCTGCGCCGCGCCCCTGACCCGCACCTTTGTCGACCTCGGCATGTCCCCGCTGTGTGAGAGCTTCCTGCGCGCGGATCAGATCGATGCGCGCGAGTCATTTTACCCACTCCACGTGCGAATCTGCGAAGAGTGCCTGCTGGTGCAGCTTCCCGCCTACGTGCCCGGGGAGGAGATCTTCTCCGACTACGCCTACTTCTCGTCCTATTCGGACAGTTACGTCGAGCATCAGCGGCAGTACGCCAACCGGATGATCGACGAGCTGGGGCTGATGCGGGACAGCCTGGTGACCGAGGTCGCCAGCAACGACGGGTACCTGTTGCAACACTTTGTCGCCAAAGGGATCCCGGTCCTCGGGGTGGAGCCGGCCACCAACATCGTGGAGGTGGCCCGGGCCAAGGGTATCCGCACCGAGAACTGCTTTCTCACCCCGGAAACGGCGGTTTCACTGTCGGAGCGGCACGGCCAGGCCGACCTCGTGGCGGCCAACAACGTCTACGCCCACATCCCGGACCTGATCGGCTTCAGCCGCGGCCTGGCCGAACTGGTCAAGCCGGATGGCCTGGTCACCATCGAGGTGCAGCACCTGCTGACGATGATGCGCGGCAAGCAGTACGACACGATCTATCACGAGCACTACCACTACGTGACTTTGCTTACGGCGCAACGGGCTTTGGCCACCGCCGGGCTCACCGTCACCGACGTCGAGCTGATCGGCACCCACGGCGGCTCGCTGCGCATCTTCGCCCGCCACCAAGGCACTCCCGGCCCGCGGGTCGCCGAGGTCCTTGAAATGGAGAAGGACCTCCACACCGTCGAGGGCCACATGGGCTTCGCCGAGTCGGTCTTCACCATCAAGCGCGACCTGATGACCTTCCTCTACGCCGCCCGCGCCGAGGGCAAGCGCGTCGTCGGCTACGGCGCCCCGGGCAAGGGCAACACCCTGCTCAACCACTGCGGCATCCGCGCCGACCTGCTTGAGTACACCGTCGACCGCAACCCGCACAAGCACGGCATGTTCCTTCCCGGCACGCACCTCCCGATCCACCACCCCGACCGCATCGCGCAGGACCGCCCCGACTATGTCCTCGTCCTGCCGTGGAACCTTCGCCGGGAGCTCGCCGCCCAGCTCGCCTACGTCCGTGACTGGGGCGGCCGGCTCGTCTTCCCCATCCCAAACCTGGAGATCATATGAAGGTCGTCCTGTTCTGCGGCGGGTTCGGGCTGCGGATGCGTGACGGGCAGGGCAGCGCGCCCAAGCCCATGTCGATGATCGGTGACCGCCCGCTGCTATGGCACGTGATGCGGTACTACGCCCACTTCGGCCACACCGACTTCATCCTGTGTCTGGGCTACGGCGCCGCCGCGGTCAAGGACTACTTCCTCAAGTACGACGAGACGCTGAGCAACGACTTCACCCTCACCTCGGGCGGGCGCGAGCTTCAGCTGCACTCCACGGACATCACCGACTGGAAGATCACCTTCATCGATACCGGACTGCGGGCCAGCATCGGAGAGCGCCTGTCCCGGGTCCGCTCCCATGTCGAGGGCGAGGAGATGTTCCTCGCCAACTATGCCGACACCCTGACCGACGCCGCCCTGCCCGACCTCGTCGACGTGTTCAAGCAAAGCGACGCCACCGTGAGCATGCTCGCCGTGCCACCCGCCACCACCCACCATGTCCTGGACATCGGCGCCGAAGGCGTCGTCACCGGCGTGCGCGAGCTGCGCGACGGCCAGCGGGAGAACGGCGGCTATTTCGTGATGCGCCAAGGCATCTTCGACGAGCTGCGGGACGGCGAGGACATGGTCCCGCACGCCTTCAACCGCCTCGTCGCCCGCGGCGGCCTGCTTGCCCAGTGCTACAACGGATTCTGGCGTGCGGCCGACACCTTCAAGGATCGGGCCGAGCTGGAGGAGATGTTCGACCGAGGCGAGTGCCCTTGGATGCTTTGGGACCCCAACAGATGCGCATGATTTTTCAAGGGGTACGGACAATCGTCGCCCTGGGCGCGCACTGCGACGACATCGAGATAGCCGCGGGCGGTCTGCTGCTTTCCCTTGCCCGCAACAACTCCGACCTTCGCGTGCACTATGTGGTCTGCGCGGGTACCCCCAAAAGACACGCGGAGAGCGTGACCGCCGCACACGCCTTTCTCCCGGGGGCGCAGCTTTCCTTTGCCCTGCATGACCTTCCGGACGGTCGCCTGCCCGCTCACTGGGGTGAGGTCAAGCAGATCATCGAGGACGCGGCCGCCGCGGCCGACGCCGATCTCGTGCTCTCGCCGTGGCGCGGCGACGCGCACCAGGACCATCGCCTGCTCGGTGAGCTTGCCCCGACCGCGTTCCGCAACGCGCAGCACCTGCAGTACGAGATCCCCAAATGGGATGGCGACCTCGGCCGGCCCAACCTCTACGCCCCGCTCCCGTCCGAGATCGCTCAGCGCAAAGTCGAGCTACTCAACAAGTGTTTCCCCTCGCAGCACTCCCGCGACTGGTGGTGCGACGAGACCTTTCTCAGCCTGATGAAGCTGCGCGGGATAGAGTGCCGCGCCCCCTACGCGGAAGCCTTCCACGCCAACAAGATGGTGCTCGCGCTCTAGACGGTGTCCTCTTTGGACGCTGACGCCTTGGCGGCGGCTGAAGCGTTGGCGGCGTTGCGCCGCTCGGCGTCCTCGGCCTCCCGCTGCGCCTTGGCCAGGCGCTCCATCTCGGTGGCGACCTGCTGCTTCAGCTCGCCGACCCGCTCTTCGAACCGGCTGACCTCGCCGCGGGTCTCGTCGAGCCTGGCCTGCGCTTGCTGAACCTTCTCCAGCATCCGGTCGGCATCGGCCTTGGCCAGCGTCGCCTCGGCCAGCTCTCGCTCCGCTTTCACCTTCGCCTCGGCAAGTTCCCTTTCGGCATTTGCCTTTGCTTCGGCCAGTTCCCGTTCGGTGTTCGCTTTCGCCTCGGCCAGCTCCGCCCTGGCCCTGTCCCGCGCTTCGGCCGCCTCCCGTTCGGCGCGCTCCCTGATCTGCGCCGCCTCGCTCTCGGCCCGCCCGCGTGCGCCCGCGGACTCGCTGTCGGCCTTGGCCCTCGCCTCCGCCAACTGCGCCTCGGCCTGTGCTCTGGCGTCCGCGACCGCGGTCTCGGCCCGCGCTCTGGCGTCCGCGACGGCGGTCTCGGCCTGAGCCCTGGCCTGCGCGGCCTCGCTCTCCAGTCTGGCCCGTGCCTCCGCGACCTCGATCTCCGCCTGCGCCTTGGCCTCGGCCAGCGTGCGCTCCGCGTCGGCCTGGCGCTGCCGAGCCAACTCGTCGGCCTCCGTAAACCTTTGCTCGACAAGCTGATCCGCCTCGATCAGCCGGCGGCGCGCCTCCTCGGTGAGCCGGTCGACCTCGTCCTTGGCCTCCCGCAGCCGCGCCTCGGCCTGCCTGGTCACCTCAGCCGCCCGCGCGGTCGCCGCGGCGGCCTCGCGCTCGGCCTGCTCCCTCAGCGGGCCGATCTCCTGCTGCGCCCGCGCGTTGGCCTCGGCCAGCTTCTGCTCGGCCTCGGCCCGCAGCGGGGCCAGCTCGCTGTCGGCCTCGGCCCTGATCCGCTCGGCGTGCGCCCTCGCCTCGCCAAGCAGCCCTTCACTTTCCTGCCTCAGCCGCGCGATCTCGGCCTGGATCTCCTCGAGCCGCTGCTCCGCCTCGCGCTTGGCCGGGCCGACGTTCTCCATCGCCTCGGCCAGACGCTGCTGAGCCTCCAGCCGCAGCCGCTCGGCCTCGGCCCTGGCCTCGGCGAGCATCTGCTCGGACCGCTTGCGCAACTGCTCGGCGTGGGCCATGGCCGACGCGAGGTGCTCGTCGGACTGGCTCTTGGCGCTCGCCGCGAGCTGGCGGGCGTCGGCGTTGCCCTGGGCCATCAGCCGGTCGACCTGCTGCGCGGCGGCGAGCAGTCGCTGCTCGATCTCGGTGGCGGTGGCGGCGACGCGTTGCTCCGACTCGACCTTGCCGGCGCTCAGCATCCGCTCGGCCTCGAGCTTGGCGTCGTTGAGGCTCTTTTCCGCCTCGGCCCGCAGCTGGGCGACGATCCGATCGGTCTCCGCCCTAAGCGCCGCCACCCGCTGCTCGGTCTCGGCGGTCAGCGCCGCGGCCCGCTGCTCGGTCTGGGCGGTCAGCGCCGCGGCCCGCTGCTCGGTCTGGGTCCTCAGCGCGCCCGCCCACCGCTCGGCCTCGGCCTTGAGCGTCGCGATTTTTTGCTCCGCATCGGCTCGCGCGGCGGCGATGTCCTTGTCGGCCTGCACCCGGCGGCCGGCGGCCTCATTGGCGGCGGCGGTGCGCAGAGCCTGCGCCTCCTGCTGGGCGTGGGCGAGCAGCTCGCGCGCCTCGGCCCGCACCCGCTGCGTCTCCGCGTCGAGATCGGAGCGGCGCCTCTCATCGAGGGCCATCTCTTCCTTGCGCCGGGCGGCCAGCGCCAGATCGAAATCCCTCACCGCGAGCGCGGTGCGCTCACGCGCATCAGCCAGCAGGCGCTCGGCCTCGGCCCGCTGATCGGCGATCTCCTGCTGCGCCTGCGACACGATCTCGGACGCCTGCTCCTCGGCCATCAGCAGGATCTGCTCGACCCGGCCGCCGAGATGACGGAACGAGACCCGGGACGGGACGGCCCGGCGGGCGGCGTCGGTCAGCTCGACCTGCAGCTGCTGCACCTGGCCGGCGAGCGCCTGAACCTGGGCGAACGCCTGGTCGCGCTCGGCCTGCAGGGTGTCTATCTCGGCTTCGGCCCGACTGACGTATCTCTCCACCTGCCGCTTGTCGTAGCCGCGCATGGCGATGTCAAAGGAGATGCCTTCGCCAAGTGAGAACAGGTCTTCGCCGTGGGACATGGCCACCATCCTCACACACGATTCGTCAAGCCGCCCGTCCGCCTCGCCTTAAACAAGGACATCGGCTCGCGTTAGCTACAGCTCAGAGCCGTACCGTAACACGGTGAAGCCTCGGCTCACCCGCCCATCGAGCGGGTGAGCCGAGGCTCCCAACAGCTGGCTTCAGTTGCCGTCTTTGCCTTTGCTCTTGTCTCCCATGGGGATCGAGGGCACGATGCCCGCCAGGCCGGAGAGCATCTGACCCAGCTGCGTGGTGACCGCGTCCTTTTGCCTGGTCAGCTCGTCCACCTCGCGGCGGGCGGCGCCCGTGGTCAGCTCGGCCTCGTTGCGGGCCTCGCTGACGAGGCGGTGCGCCTCGGCCTTGGCCTCGTTGACCGCCTTCTCGGCGATGGCACGGGCCTTCTCAACAGTCTCGTTGGCGCTGCGCTCGGACTCGACGCGGCGCACCTCGGCGCGCTGCTCGATCTCCTTGGCCCGCTCCTCGGCGGCCCGGGCCCGCTCCTCGGCCTCGCCCACCAGCTTCTGCGTGGCCTGAACGGCGGCCGTGTGGCGGTGCGACTCCTCGCGCTCGGACTTCTCCCGGCGCTCGGCCAGCTCGAGCTGAAGGGCCTGCAAGTCCTTGTCGCGCTTGTCCCGCGCGTCGGCCAGCATCTTGGACGCCTCGGCACGCTTCTCCTCGGCCTCGCGGGCCGCCTTGGCGCGCAACTGCGTGATCTCGCGCTCGGCGGTGGCTCGCAGCGTCGCGACCTCGCGCTCGACCGTCGCCTTCAGCTCGGCCACCTCGTGGGAGGTCGCGGTGCGCAGCTGCTTGGTCTCGCGGTCGGCGTCGGCGCGCAGGGTGTCGGCCTCGCGGCGGGCCTGCACCCGCACCTCGGCGGCCTCGCGCTCGGCGGCCGTGCGCATGTTGCCGGCCTCGCGCTCGGCGGTCGCCTTCATGGCGGCGGCCTCGGCGCGGGCCTTGTCGGTGATCTCACGTGCCTCGAGGCGAGCGGCCGAGAGGATGCCCTCCGACTCTCGCTTGGACTCGCCCCGGTGGTCGTTGGCCTGCTCCTCGGCGAGGCGCAGGATCTGCTCGACGCGGGTGCCCAGACCCGAGAGGGTGGGGCGGCTGTTCTCCTCGAGCTGCTTGGTGGCGTCGCCGAGCTTCTGCTCGACGGCGCCCAGCCGCTGCTCGGCCTGGCGCAGGCGGCGCTGCGCATCGTTCATGCGCTGCTCGGCCTCGTTGCGGGCCTGTTCTGACTGGGAGAGGCTGGCGGTCAATCTACCTATGGCTGCGTCGACCTGGCCGCGGTCATAGCCGCGAAGCTGGACGCTGAATTCTTGCTGCGTGCTCACGGCGCCTTCAAAGAAGTCCATACTGTTGGGGGAAGCTTGCTGCTGGGGCATTGGCACATACTCGCAGATGCACCCCGGTTCATTGCAAGAGCGGGGGGACCTTTTTACCGGGCAAATATGTGCCGACCCCTAGACGCCGCTAAATCTGTTGATCGCTTCGATGTGCCGCGCCCGTTTTTCCTGATCTCTTACACCCAGACCCGCAGTGGGGGCTAGGCCGAGAACGCCGACTTTGCCCTGGTGGGCGTTGCGATGAACCTCATAGGCCGCCTGGCCGGTCTGATCCAATGGGAAGGTCTTCGACAAGGTCGGGTGGATGCGCCCGAGATCAATCAATCGGTTGGCCTCCCAGGCCTCCCGATAATTGGCGAAGTGGCTACCTATAATCCGTTTGAGTGACATCCAAAGGTACCGGTTATCGTATTGATGTTCATAACCGCTAGTGGATGCGCAGGTGACGATGGTGCCCCCGCGTTTTGTCACGAACACGCTGGCGCCAAATGTCTCCCGCCCCGGGTGTTCGAAGACTATGTCCGGGTCGTCGCCTCCGGTCAGTTCCCGGATCCGGGCGCCGAACCGCTTCCACTCGGAGGGATCCTGGGTGTTCTCGTCGGCCCAGAAGCGGTACCCCTCGGAAACCCGGTCGATGACAAGGTCGGCGCCCATGCGCCGGCACAGCTCGGCTTTGTCCGAACTGGACACTACGCAGACCGGGATGGCGCCGCCGTTGAGCGCCATCTGGGTGGCATAGGAACCGAGGCCGCCGCTCGCGCCCCAGATCAGGACCACGTCGCCCTGCTTCATGTTGGCGCCGTTGTGCGAGACCAGTTGCCGGTAAGCGGTCGAGTTGACCAGGCCCGGGCTCGCCGCCTCCTCCCAGGTCAGGTGCCCCGGCTTGGGCATGAGCTGGTTGGCCTTCACCAGTGCCAGTTCCGCCAGGCCACCGAAGTTGGTCTCGAAGCCCCAGATCCGTTGCTGCGGATCGAGCATGGTGTCGTCGTGGCCCTGCGCGTCCTCGAGCTCGACACTCAGGCAGTGGGCCACCACCTCGTCGCCCGGCTTCCACCGGGTCACGCCCGCCCCCACCCGCAGCACCACACCCGCGGCGTCCGATCCCACCACGTGGTAAGGAAGATCGTGCTTTTTGGCCAGAGGCGAGATTTTGCCGTACCGCTTGAGAAAGGCGAAGGTCGGCAGCGGCTCGAAAATGGACGTCCACACCGTGTTGTAGTTGACCGCGCTTGCCATGACAGCGATCAGCGCCTCGCCCGGACCCACCTCGGGCGTCGGAATCTCTTGCCGGTGAAGGGATTTGCGGGGATCCTTCTCGGCGCTGGGCAGGCCGTCGAACATGCCGGCCTCCTCCTCGCGCACGACCATTCCCTGGTACGCACCGGGCACATTGACCTTGTCCAGCTGCGCCGGGGCATCCCCGGCCTCCATGATCGCTTCGAGGACCTGTCGCATACCCTTCGACGTTACCGGTGAGTAGTTAGGCGCGTCAGCGCTCTGTGAAAAACTCCACCGATTGCGCTCAACGGGGGAAGATGACAATACTCACGCCCATGGAGGGGGGCCGCACCGAGACGCAACGGGTCGAGACTTTGCGCCGCGATCTGGCGCACGCCTTGCGCACCGGTCCCTTCTCCGCGGTGCTGCACCTGGCGATCGAATCGAGCATGATGCGCCTCGAGGAGATCCAGGAACGCCTGGCAGCACAAGGGATTTCGGTCAGCCTCACGACCTTGAGCTACTGGCGGCGGGGGCGCAGCCGGCCGGAGCGGCCGGAGTCGATGCGTGCCGTGCGCCTGCTCGAGGACATTCTGGGATTACCCGCGGAGTCGCTCATCTCGCAGCTGGGCCCACGCCGCCCGCGCGGGCGCTGGCTATCGCATCCACCAGGTTCAATTGACATCGATCGCATCTTCCAGGACTCGGGCAGCGTCGCGAAGATGCTCGACGAGCTCGACAACCGGATGCACCACGAGTTGACCCGGATGAGCATGCACGACCTGTACGTCATCGGCGACAAGCGGCAGGAAATCAGCCTGACCGTGCGGCAGGTGCTGCGCGCCAATGTGGACCGGGTCTCGCGGTCGGTCGGGGTGTTCCGCACCGACGACACCACCCATCCCACGATCAGGATCAATGCGGTGCGTAGTTGCCGGGTCGGGCGGATCCGCTCCGATGTGGAGGGCGGCCTGCTGGCGGCGGAGCTGATCTTCGATCGGGTGCTGGCTCAGGGCGAGACGGTGGTGGTCGAGTACGAGTTCGTGAGCGCGTCCACGCAGCCCAGCGACATCTACTTCCGCGGCTTCGCCGGCCCGGTGGGAGAGTACGTGCTCCAGGTCCAGTTCGACCCGGCGGCGGTGCCGGCCCGCGTGTTCCGGTTCGAGCGCCGCGGCGTTTCAGCTCCGGACCAGGGGGTAAGGGAAGCCTGGGTCGGCACGACGCACGGGGCGCACTTGGTCGCTTATGACGTGCCACCCGGGATCATCGGCATGAGATGGGAGTGGGAGTGAGCACTCCTCCCCGGCGCTCACTCCCCAGTCAGGCTTCGCGGGCCAGTCTGGCTCCTCTTGCCGCCCCCCGGCCGGGCTCAAACTAGCGCCGACCGAGAGGGACATGAACGACACTAACGTTGGCGGCAACGCCGGCACCAGGTCATTTCACAGCCAGTAAGCAGATAGCCCGCCAAAACTGTTTATGACTTGTATACCGAAGGCCTCCGACCCGCAGGTGCCGACGGACGTCATATCCAAAAATGTTTAGACGGGTACCGATCGGGGTTCAACCAGCTCAACTAACACACCACCGGCATCTTTTGGGTGCACGAAGTTTATCCGCGAGCCCGCCGTGCCGCGCTTGGGCGCCTCATACAGCAGCCTTACGCCGCGCTCTTGTAACGCGCTGGAAACGGCATCGATGTCCGTCACCGTATACGCCACCTGTTGCACGCCCGGTCCGCTTCGCTCGAGGAACTTGCCGATCGGGGAGTCGGGCCGCAACGGAGCGAGTAACTGGATGCACCCGCCCTCGGGCGAGGGTCCGACCCGCAACATCGCCTCGCGTACCCCCTGCTCATGATTTTCTTCCACATGCACGCAGGTCATGCCGAAGGTATTCTCATAGAAGGCGATCGCTTCATCAAGATCGTGCACGGCCACCCCGACGTGATCGAGGCGTAGCAGTCCGATCGGTGTGGTGTCGCCCGGTGTGACATGGTTCGCAGACGGCTCGAGGCTCATGTGGTTAGTCTGACTGAATCATCGTTAAGCTGCCCCCTGTCGGCCCTGGGAGGTTTCTCATATGACATCCGTCATCGTCAGCGGTGCGCGCACGCCCATGGGGCGTCTGCTGGGCAACCTCAAGGACCTGCAGGCCACGCAGCTCGGCTCGGCCGTTATCAAGGCGGCGCTGGAGCGGGCCGGCGTCGCGCCGGAGCAGGTGCAATATGTGATCATGGGCCAGGTGCTTCAGGCCGGCGCCGGGCAGATCCCGGCTCGCCAGGCCGCGGTGGGCGCGGGGATCCCGATGTCGGTGTCCGCTTTGACCATCAACAAGGTGTGCCTGTCCGGGCTGGACGCGATCGCGCTGGCCGACCAGCTGATCCGGGTGGGCGAGTTCGACATCGTCGTGGCCGGCGGCATGGAGTCGATGACCAACGCGCCGCACCTCCTGCTGGGCCAGCGCACCGGGTACAAATACGGTGATGTGGTGATCAAGGATCACATGGCGCTCGACGGCCTGACCGACGCGTACGACTGCTGCTCGATGGGTGAGTCGACCGAGCGCGCCGGCACCAAGCTGGGCATCTCGCGCGAGGAGCAGGACGCCTTCGCCGCGGCGTCGCACCAGAAGGCCGCCGCCGCGCAGAAGAACGGCCATTTCGCCGAGGAGATCGCGCCGCTGTCCATCCCACAGCGCAAGGGCGATCCGATCGTGCTGACCGAGGACGAGGGCGTGCGCCCCGACACCACCGTCGAGGTGCTGGCCAAGCTGAAGCCGTCGTTCAGCAAGGACGGCACGATCACGGCGGGCTCCTCCTCGCCGATCTCCGACGGCGCCGCCGCGGTGGTGGTGATGCGCAAGGAGAAGGCGGAAGAGCTGGGACTGGCGTGGCTCGCCGAGATCGGTGCCCACGGCAACGTGGCCGGCCCGGACAACTCCCTGCACTCCCAGCCCTCCAACGCGATCCTGCACGCGCTGGCCAAGGAGGGATTGAAAGTCACGGACCTTGATCTCATCGAGATCAATGAAGCTTTTGCCGCCGTGGGCATCCAGTCCATCCGTGACCTCGGCGTGAGCGAATCAATAGTCAACGTCAACGGCGGCGCGATCGCGCTGGGGCACCCTATAGGCATGTCCGGTGCCCGCCTCGCCCTCACCCTGGCGCTCGAGCTTAAGAGGCGCGGCGGTGGAGTGGGTGCTGCCGCTCTGTGCGGCGGCGGCGGCCAGGGGGATGCTTTGATTTTGCGGGTACCTCGTTGAGCTCGATAGAAATTCTGGTTGAGCGGGCTAGGTCCGGGGATCCCCGGGCCGTGGCCCGATTGATAAGCCTTGTGGAGAACGGGGATTCAGCCCTGCCCCAGATCGCCGCGCAGCTCGGCGCGAATGCGGTCAAGGCCAGGGTCATCGGCATCACCGGCTCCCCGGGCGTGGGCAAGTCGACCGCCACCAACGAGCTGGTGCGCACGCTTCGCAAGCACGACCGCCGGGTCGGGGTGCTCGCCGTCGATCCGTCGAGCCCGTTCTCCGGCGGCGCCATCCTCGGCGACCGGGTGCGCATGCAGGACCACGCCATCGATCCGGGTGTCTATATCCGCTCCATGTCCAGCCGTGGTCACCTGGGCGGCCTGGCCGCCGCGACCCCGGCCGCGGTGCGGGTGCTGGCCGGCGCCGGGTGCGATGTGGTGCTCGTCGAGACGGTCGGCGTCGGCCAGGCCGAGGTCGAGATCGCCAGCCTCGCCGACACCACGCTGGTGCTGCTCGCGCCGGGCATGGGCGACGCGATCCAGGCGGTGAAGGCTGGAATCCTTGAGATTGCGGACATCTTCGTGGTGAACAAGGCCGACCGCGACGGCGCCGACGCGACCTACCGCGATATCCAGGGGATGATCGCGCTGGGCGGCAGCGACCGCGGGGCGGGCGACTGGCGGCCCCGCGTGCTGAAGGCCTCGGCCGGGCGCGGCGAGGGCATAGAGGAGATCCTCGGTGCGATCGATGATCACCAGGAGTGGTTGTCCCGCACCGGAGAGCTGACCCGCAGGCGCGAGCAGCGGGCGGCCGCCGAGATCGAGGCGCTCGTGATGGCGGAGCTTCGGGCCCGCTTCACCGAGCTGCCCGGTGTCGGCCTGCACGGCCTGGCCGCGCGCGTCGCCTCCGGGGATCTGGACCCGTATGCCGCGGCCACCCGTCTGCTGGAGGAAGTCGCCTAGCCTCCGGTTACTGGATGCAGCGCCGGCCTGACTAATAGGCAGCTAGCGCGCTGTCGGGGGCAATCGTTAAGGTGATGCAGCCCGTGAGTCTCCTTACACCCACTCGGAGGAATCAGTGACCGGTTGGTCCGTCATGCTGCGAGGCATCCGGTACCGGTCCGGACGGTCCCTGGTGGTGCTGTTCCTGGCGGCCTTCGCCACGCTCGCCGCCGTTCTCGCCCCCGCCTATGGTCGCGCCGCGGCGCAGTCGGTGCTCACGGATGCGGTGCGCTCAGCGCCGCCGAGCGCGACGTCGCTGACGATCAGCGCTGAGAGCAGCGCGGCGGGCGCCGGGTCCGGTTCCTATGATCCGGCGCAGCACCCGGTCGCCGAGGCCAAGAGCCTGGTGGACAACGCCTTCCGGCAGGCGCCCAACCTGACCAAGGTGGTCGACCGGCCGATCCCGGCGGTGGAGACCGAGGCGCAGGCGGCCCTGGCCAACGGCGAGCGCCACATCGCTTTGCTGGCTTGGCGTTTGGGCGCCTGCGGCCAGGTCAAGATGGTCGCCGGGGCGTGCGTGGTCGACTCCGAGCAGGCCATGGTCAGCGAGCGTTCCGCCGCCGAGACAAAGCTCAAGGTCGGTGACTACATCACGGCCCGCCCGTCCAAGGGCGAGGGCAGCGGGCGCCGGCTGCAGATCGTCGGTGTATACGCGCCCAAGGATCCCGCCGCCGTCTACTGGGGCAACAGCACGTACTTCTCACACGCGACCGGGGCGCGGCTGGACACCATCTTCACCGGCACCGAGGACGATGTGCGGCTGCCGTCCGCCACCGGGATCACGGCCAAGCTGACGTATCCGGTCAAGCCCGACGAGATGCGCCTTGACGCGATGCCCGCCCTCCGGTCCGAGCTGGGTGCGCTCGGCCTCGCCCTGAACTCCGCCGAACTGAGACTCGACACGGCATTGGCGTCCATTGTGGACGGTGTGGCGATCGATCAGGATGCCCTGGCTTCGGCGGTGCCGCTCATCGCCGTCCCGCTCCTGCTGATCGCCTGGATCGTGCTGTTCATCCTGGTCGCGGCGGTGACCGAGGAGCGCGGCCCGGAGCTGGCCCTGGCCCGTCTGCGCGGCTTCCCCCAGGCGCGCGCGGCCCGGTTCGGCTTCGGCGAGACCCTCTTCCTGATCGTGGTCGGCGCGCCGCTGGGGCTCGCCGCCGGGCTCGGCCTGGTCGAGGCGGCCGCGCGCGTCGTGCTCGCCGGCGGCACGCATGTCGAGCCGCGCTGGCCTGTCTTCGCGGCGGCGTTCGCGGGCCTGCTCGTGGCGACCGGCGCGGCCTGGCTGGCGACCCGCCGGACGTTCGGGAGCGGCGTCCTCGCGTTGCTGCGGCACGTGCCGCAGCGAGCGGGCCGGCGCGCCGGCGTCATCGAGGCGGTCGTCGTGACGCTCGCTGTCGCGGGTGGCGTGGTGGCCCTGCGGGATCGCCAGTCGCCCTTGGCTTTGCTGGCGCCGGCGGCGATCGCCGTGGTCGCCGGGATCGTCGCGGGGCGGGTGCTGGTGATCTGGTCCAGGATGCGGCTGGCGATCGCACGCCGAAGCGGCAGCATCCCGGGGATCCTCGCGGCGGCGCAGCTGGCGCGCAGGCCGGGCGCCGCTCGACTCGTGGTGGTGCTGACCGCCGCGGTGGCGCTGGTGTCGTTCGCCGCCGCCTCGTGGGACGTAGCGTCCAAGGCCCGCGACCGGCACGCCGAGCAAACCCTAGGCGCCGCAACGGTTTACCGCGTCACCGCCCCGCATCCCCAGGCGCTGATCGCGGCGGTCGCCTCGGCCGATCCCACCGGGCGGGCGATGGCGGTGGTGCGCACCGACGAGCAGTACGGGCAGGGCCGGGTGGAGCTGATCGGCGTGCAGTCCGAGCTGCTAAGCCGCGTCGCGCTGTGGCGCGGCAACGACATGGCCGCCCTTGAGCGCGTCGGCCGGCAGTTGCGCGAGGGCGCGGGCCGGCCGGCCGCGGTCGACCGCGACATCCTGTTGCGGGTCAACACCGGCGGTCTGGGCGAGATCCCGCTGCGGCTCGGCGCCATGATCTCCGCGGTCGGGCAGCCGCCCACGGTGGTGTGGCTGGGCGATCTCAAGGCGGGGCAGAAGGACTACTCAGCCGCGCTGCCCGCCTGCACTGTGGCCGGAGCCTGCCGGTTCGCCGGGCTGGCGCTGGGTCGCGTCGCCACCCTCACCGGGCCGATCCGGGCCACGCTCAGCGTGCAGGAGGTGCGCTCGGCCGGGGCACCGGCGTTGGTGCGCCTCTCCGAGGCGCAGGTGTGGCACACCGACACCGAGCGCAACCCGGCGGCCAAGGTGGCGGTGCAACCCGGCGCGGCGCTGGGCCTCACGATCGAGTCCGGCGGGCCGGGGGACGTGGTGGTGTCCTATCTGGACACTCCGGCCAAGCTTCCCGTGTACCTGTCCGGGGCCGTGCCCGGCGACGGTGACGACTTCACGTTCCCGGCATTCGCCGACACGCAGCAGGCTTTCACGGTCGTGGGGCGGGCCGACACGCTGCCCCGCGCCGGGACGCACGCCCTCATGTTCGACCTGAACCTGGGTGTGCGGGCGGCGTCGGCGACGGCCGGCCTGGCCGACGCCACGGACCTGCGCTATGAGGTCTGGGCCGCCCGGGACGCGACCCCCGCCCTCGCCACCAAGCTTGCCGACAACGGGGTGCGCGTTGTGGGTACCCAGACAATAAACAGCGAGCTGGAGCAGCTCTCCCGGCGTGCCCCGGCATTGTCCTTCCGGCTGTATCTGCTGGCCGGCATCGCCGCCGCCGGGCTGGCGCTCGGAGTGCTGGCGCTCAGCCGCAGGCTGGGCGCCGCCGACCGGCGCGCCGAGCTGGCATCGCTGCGCGCCACCGGCGTCCGGTCGCGGACGCTGCGGCGGGCGCTGCGCCGGGAACGGATGGTTTCGATCGTGCTGCCGCTGCTGATCGGGCTCGTCGCCGGCGTCGGCGCGGCATACCTGATGCTGCCCGGGGTGGCGCTCGTCACGGTCGGCCAGACCGCGCCGCTGGAAAGCTTGTGGCCCAACGGCTTTGAGCTCGCGGCCCTGCCGGGGGTGGTGACCGCCGCGATCCTGGTCGTGTTCGCCGGGCTGTTCTCGTCGGGCGGACTGCTGCGCGGGGGTGCGCGATGACATCGGCGGTGACGTGCCGCGGGCTGGTCTACATCTACCGGCTCGAGGGTTATGACGTGGTGGCGTTGGGCGGCGTTGACCTGGATATCGCCCCGGGAGAGTCGGTGGCGCTGCTCGGTCCCTCAGGATCGGGCAAGTCGACCCTGCTTTCGTTGCTGGCCGGGTTGATCCGGCCGGCGGCGGGGCGGGCGTCGGTGGACGACATCGACCTGGCGAAGGCGAGCGAGACCGAGCTGGCGCGGATGAGGGCCACCAGCGTCGGGGTCGTGTTGCAGGGTGCCGAGCGAAACCTGTTGCCCTACTTGACGGCCGAGCAGAACGTTCGCTTCGCCCAGCGGGCCGCGCTGGCGCACGGGGCACGCGATCTGCCGGGGCCACGGGATGTGCTGTCCACGGTGGGGCTGAGCGTCCGGGGCAAGCTGCGGCAGAAGCCGGCCCAGATGAGCCCCGGGGAGCGGCAGCGGCTGGCCTTGGCGGTGGCGCTGGCGCACCGGCCGGGGCTGCTGCTGGTGGACGAGCCCACCAGCCAGCTGGACACGGCGGCGCGCGACGAGATCGTGCTCGCGCTCGAGGCCGTAAGACGTTACGGCACAACGGTTGTTGTCGTGACCCACGATCCCGAGGTCGGTGCGCGCATGGGGCGGACCGTGACGATCCGCGATGGGCGGGTCGGAGCGGAAGGGCAGCTGGGCGAGGAGTTCGCGTTGGTGGGCCGCGACGGTTCGGTCCACCTGCCGCCCGAGGTGCTGGCGGTCCTGCCGCCGGGCACCCGGCTGCGGGTGCATGCCGCCGCGGACGGGACGGTCACCCTGGTGCCGGCGTCCTCCCCTTCCACCTTGGAGGTGGCGTGATGATTGTCGCCGATCGTGTCAGGGTGGGCTATGGCCGCGTGTGGCCGGTGGTGTGGGCGTTCTCGGCTGTGTCCGTGGGGGTGGCGTGATGATTGTCGCCGATCGCGTCAGCGTGGCCTATGGTCGCGCGCGGCCCGTGGTGCGGGACATCTCGGTCGCGCCGGGCAAAGGGCGGATCCTGGCGGTGACCGGGGCGTCCGGCGCGGGCAAGACCACGCTGCTGCTGACCCTGGCCGGGATGCTGCGGCCGATGCAGGGTTCGGTGACCATTCACGGCGTTGCGTTGCGGGATCGGGACCACGCCGTGGAGAACAGGGTCGTGCTCATCCCGCAGACCAACGGGTTGGCGCCGGTGCTGACCGCCGCGGAGAACATCCAGGTGGCGTTGCTGGCCCATGGTGCCTCGGCCGGGGAGGCTCGCCGGATCACGCACGAGGCACTGACGGCGGTCGGCCTTGAGGGCCAGGCAGACCAATTAGTGGAGGAGCTGTCGGGTGGGCAGCAGCAGCGCGCGGCGATCGCGCGCGGGCTGGCCCTGCGGGGCGACACCCTGATCGCGGACGAGATCACCAGCGAGCTGGACGCGGCGAACCGGCAGAATGTGTTGCGGCTCTTGCGTTCCGAGGCGGAGCGCGGGGCCGCGGTGGTGTTCGCCACACACGATCCGCAGGCGGCGGCGGTCTGCGACGACCAGTTGCATCTGGTGGACGGCTACGCGGCCGCACCAACTGGTTAGAGGCCGGGTTCCACACGCTTCAGCACCGATCGTTGTGACGCTCACAGCGCTCTGAAGCGGCGCTTGCGCTGTCAGCGCCACAAGGATCGAGGAACGGGCGGTCGCGACGTCAGCGGCTGGCCAGGAGCTTGTGGCCGGCGGCGATGATGGCGCCGACGGCCAGCGCCCAAAGCAGGGGGCCCCAGGCAAGCAGGGCCGGCAGCACGAGGTACGAAATCCAAATGCTCGACGGAATGATGGCCGCGGAGCGCTGCGGAAGTCCAATGAGGACGGTCAGCGAGCAGGGCGCGATCGTCAGCATGGAGGCCAGCACCACGGTGCGGGAAGGGTCGGACCACCCGATCGCGGTCCAGTCGTTGCTGTAGACGCCGATCAGCCAGCAGGCCAGCAGCGTCAGGGCGGCGGTGATGAGGAGGGTCGGGATCCGGGGTCTGGTGCCCAGCAGCAAGGCGGTCAAAGCGAGGACGACGATGGTGACGGTGACGTGCCGGGGCCAGGCCACCGCGCCCGCGAAGGCGGCGAAACCCAGCGCGCCGCCGACGAGGATGGCACTGAGCCGAGCCTTGAGCAGCGGACGGCTGTGGTTCATCAGCGCCAGCAGGCACACGACAGCGCATGTCGCAACGATCACGTGGGCGAGGCGGCCGAAGCGCGCGGCGGTGAGGCTGTCCACCGGGAACTGCCACTCGATGGCGTCGATCGGCCCGAGCCAGGTCGCGGGCAGCGCCAGCACCAGCCCGGCGAGCAGGGCGGAGCGTGGTGACCGCCCCTGCCGCTTGCGGTGGAAGGCGACCACAGCGGTGGCGAGCACCCCGATGGCGACGACGGCGCCGATGCGAGCGATCACCGGCTGGTAATAGCCGTCGACGCGGGGGCTGAAGAGGTGGCAGGTCAGCGTGACGGCGACCGAGGCCGCCGCGATGTTGAGCCGGGACTCGGTGTCGAAGGCGGCCCGCCGGGTCAACGCGATGCAGCCCAGGCCGAGCAGGGACATGATGACCCAGATCGGTGGTCGCTGGACACCCATGATCGGCGCGGTAAGGGCGGCGGCGAGGGTCGCCGCGAGGGCGAGCCCGATCAGCGGCCGGCGCGCGGCGCTCGGCAGCAGCACCGCCCCGGCGGCGGCCAGAAGCCAAGCGGCGTAAGCGATCGGGCCGGTGGTGGTGATCATCGGCTCCACCCGCCACCACACGAACCCGGCCACACCGGCGATCAGCGCCAGGGCCCAGGGCGCGGCCAGGCCGGCGGCCTCCTGCAGGTCGGGGGAGAAGCGCCGGCGCAGGGCGTGGCCGAGGATGTCGGCGACATCGGCCGGGGAGGGGACGCGCTGGCCGGGGCGGGCGTTGTCGAGCAGCGTCGCCACGATCTCGTCCCCGCGGACCGCACGATACTCGGCCGGGTATGCCTTGAGCAGCAAGCGATAGCGCCGCTCGAGCGGGCTCATCATGGGCGGGCAGGCGTAGTCCGCCATGATCACCCGGACCGCGGCCAGACGACGTCCATCAGGTGGCCTGACGGGTCTTGAGGCGGGTGCGGGCGGCCTGGGCGTTGCGGGCCAGCCGGGCGACCTCGGCCTCGAGCAGCCGCTCGCCGTCCTTGGTCAATTCGTAGTAACGGCGCAGGCGGCCATCGACCACCTCCTCGTGCTGCACCTCCACCAGCCCCTGCTCGCTGAGCCGGTCGAGGGCGCCATAGAGGGTGCCCGGGCGGAGCTTGACGCGGCCGTCGGAGAGCGCTGCGACCTCCTGGATCACGCCGTAGCCATGCATGGGCGACCCGGCCAGAGCGGTCATGATGAGGAACGTCGGCTCCTGCAACGGCTGAGTCACGCCCTTATGCTAAGCCCGCCGTTATATATCCGTCAACGGCTTGACGCGATAGTCAGGTTAGCGGTATATAACGTCCATGGATGTAAGGCGGTTCCTTCTGGTCCTGGTGGCGGCGGTGGCGGGTGCGGTCGTCATCCCGCTCGACCGCGCGGGCATCGGCTGGGCCATCGCCGGCCTTGCCGCACTTGCGTTGCTGCGCAACTGGTTTGGCGTGGTCGCGGCGGCCCTGTTGGGCATGGGCGCCGTTCGTTCGGCGGGCTGGGTCTTCGTGCTCTGCGCGGTGGCGGCGGTGATGGTGCTCGCGGCGACCGTCGTGAATGGACGGACATGGCGGGAGCTCGGCCTGGCGCTGCCCAGGTGGGTCTGGGGTGGGTGGCAGGGGATCCGATCGGTCGCGGTGACATCCGACCGTCACGGGGCGGTGCGGGTGGCACGGGGCATCGGGATGGGCATCATCTTGGTCATCGTCTTCGGGCTGTTGCTCGGCTCGGCCGAGCAGAGGTTTGCCGACCTGCTGACGCCGTTGCTCAGCTGGCCGCGGCTCGTCACGTTCGCCGGTGTCGCGTTGCTTGGCCTTGGGGCGCTTCATCATCGGAGGACGAGGGCGGTCACGCCGCCGCCGGCGGTGGTTTCGGGGCCGCGACGGGAGGGTCGCCGGGAGTGGGGGCGGTTCGAGTGGGCGATCCCGGTGGCCCTTGTCGACCTGCTCTTCGCGACCTTCGCCATCGTGCAGTTCACTGTGCTGTTCGGCGGGCATGACCATGTGCTCGATCCGGACGGCCCGACCTATGCGCAGTATGCTCGCGGCGGCTTCCTGGAGCTGGCGACCGTCGCCGTGCTAACGCTGGCGGTGGTCGCCGCGGTGCTGAGCCGGGTCGCCCCAGCCGATGGGAGCCTGGCCCGCGTGCTGGTCGGGCTGCTGTGCGGGCTCACCCTGGTCATCGTCGGATCCGCATTGTGGCGAATGCGGCTCTATGTCCAGGCGTTCGGCTTCACGCGGAGCAGGTTGCTGGCCACAGCGTTCATCGTCTGGCTCGGGCTGATCCTGCTCCTCCTGCTCGCCGTGTGGCGGCGGGCGGTCCTGCCCCGTCTCACGCTGGCCGCCGGGGCGCTGGTGCTGCTCGGTCTGGCCATCCTCAACCCGGACCGCATCGTCGCCCAGACCGTCATCGGGCGCTGGCAGCACGACGGTCACCTCGACGCGCCATACCTGGCGTCGCTGTCGCTGGATGCCCTTCCGGCGCTCGACACGCTGCCTGAGCCGAAACGGTGGTGCATCGCGGGAGCCATCATCCGTAGCCAGCGGAGCCATATGACCAGCGGCGACGCCTGGAACGAGTGGAACGCTTCGCGCGAGGCCGCCGGCAAGATCCGGCCGGAGGGGGACAATTGCGAGTACTACCTGACCCGCGGTTACCGGATGGAGGGCAACTGGACCGACCCGAGCGAGCTGCGGTAGGCGTGGGCCGGATGGATGATCAATCGTAAAGGCGCCTTAGCGATCGTTTAGGTTTGCAGGTTACGATACGGAACATGACTCCTGAGGAGATCGCCGCTGGCCGTGAACGCTGGCAGCAGAGGTATGACCGGGCCGCCAAGCGCAACGCCGACTTCACCACCCTCTCCGGGATGGAGGTGGAGCCGCTCTACGGGCCGCCAGAAGGCGTTTTCTACCCCGGGTTCGAGCGGATCGGCTGGCCGGGCGAGTTCCCCTTCACCCGCGGGCTGTACGCCACCGGCTATCGCGGGCGCAGCTGGACCATCCGCCAGTTCGCCGGGTTCGGCAACGCGGTGCAGACCAACGAGCGCTACAAGCTGATTCTGGGCGCGGGCGGCGGTGGCCTCAGCGTCGCCTTCGACATGCCGACCCTGATGGGCCGCGATTCCGACGACTCGCGTTCGCTCGGCGAGGTGGGCCACTGCGGCGTGGCGATCGACTCCGCGACCGACATGGACATCCTGTTCAAGGACATCCCCCTGCAGGACGTCACCACCAGCATGACGATCTCCGGCCCGGCGGTCCCCATCTTCTGCATGTACCTCGTGGCCGCTGAGCGGCAGGGCGCCGACATCACCAAGCTCGACGGCACGCTGCAGACCGACATCTTCAAGGAGTACATCGCACAGAAGGAGTGGCTGTTCGACCCGCAGCCGCACCTGCGCCTCATCGGCGACCTGATGGAGTACTGCGCCCACAACATCCCGCGCTACAAGCCGCTCAGCGTCTCCGGCTACCACATCCGCGAGGCGGGATCCACCGCCGCGCAGGAGCTGGCCTACACGCTCGCCGACGGGTTCGGCTACGTCGAGCTGGGCCTGTCCCGCGGGCTTGACGTCAACGTGTTCGCGCCCGGCCTGAGCTTCTTCTTCGACGCGCACGTCGACTTCTTCGAGGAGATCGCGAAGTTCCGGGCGGCCAGGCGCATCTGGGCCCGCTGGATGCGTGACGTCTACGGCGCGACCGACGAGCGGGCGCAGTGGTTGCGCTTCCACACCCAGACGGCGGGCGTTTCCCTGACCGCCCAGCAGCCGGTCAACAACGTGGTGCGGACCGCGGTCGAGGCCCTGGCCGCCTTGCTCGGGGGGACAAACTCCTTGCACACCAACGCTTTGGACGAAACGCTCGCCCTGCCCACCGACGAGTCGGCCGAGATCGCCCTGCGCACGCAGCAGGTGCTGATGGAGGAGACGGGTGTGGTCAACGTGGCCGATCCGCTGGGCGGCTCGTGGTATGTCGAGGCCCTCACCGACAAGTTCGAGAAGGAGGCGGAGGCGATCTTCGAGCGCATCCGCGACCTGGGCAACGACGGCACGATCACGTCCGGCATCCTGCGCGGGATCGAGGACGGCTGGTTCACCTCGGCGATCGCCGACTCGGCCTACATCTACCAGAAGGCGCTGGAGGAGGGCACCAAGAAGATCGTGGGGGTGAACTGCCACACCAGCACGGTCGCCAAGGACCTGGAGATCCTGCGCGTTTCGCACGAGGTGGAGGTGGAGCAGGTGCGGATCCTCAAGCACCGCCGTGACGAGCGTGAGCAGGCCAGGGTCGATGACGCGATCGGGAAGATGATCGCCGCCGCGCACAGCGATGACAACATGATTCCGTCCATGCTGGACGCCTGCCGGGCCGAGGCGACGCTGGGTGAGATCTGCGATGCGCTGCGGGCGGAGTGGGGTGTCTACCGCGAGCCGGCGCGCTTCTGAACGGCGCTTGTAGACGGGGCCTGAGCCGGGCGCGGGCGCGGCCGGTAGCCGGGGCGTCAGCCGGGGACGGGCGCGCTTCTAGACTAGGACCATGAGCGAGCAGCGACCCACACAGTCGATCTTCACGCGCGGCGCCGTCGATCTCGGCGCGCTCTCGTCCTCGCGGCCGGCACAGCCCGCGGCGACGCCGGCGCAAGAGTCGCCGCAAGAGTCGCCGCAGGTCCAGACCGGCTCCTGGGTTGAGGTGACCGAGGCCAACGTCCAGGCGGTGGTCCTGGACAAGTCGCTGACCATTCCGGTCGTGGTGGCCTTCGTGGTCGATCACCCGCAGGTCACTCCGTACTTCACGGAGCTGGCCGAGCAGAACGCCAAGGACGGCGGCGCCTGGGTACTGGCGCGGGTGGACGTGCAGGCGCAGCCGCGCCTGGCGCAGGCGTTCCAGGTGCAGAGCGTGCCGATGATCTTCGCTGTGGTGGGCGGCCAGCCGGTGGACGGCGTGCCGGGCATCCTGCCCCCGACCGACCTGCGCAAATGGCTCGACGCGGTACTCAAGGCGGGCGGCGTGCAGGTGGAGGCGCCGACCGATCCGCGCCTGGTCGAGGCGGACGAGGCTCTCATCATGGGCGATCTCGACACGGCCGAGACCGCATACAAGAAGATCCTGGCGGATTCACCCAAGGATCAGGCGGCCGAGGCGGGTCTGGCACATGTGGCGCTGGCCAAGCGGGTCAAGGGGGTTGACCCCAACGATGCCCTGGCCAAGGCGGCCGAGTATCCCGAGGACGTGCGGGCTCAGCTGCGGGCGGCCGATGTGGAGGTGCTGTCCGGACAGGCGGAACAGGCATATCAACGGCTGGTGGAGTTGGTACGCAACGTTTACGGTGACGATCGGGAGACTGTGCGGCAGCACCTGGTTTCACTGTTCGCCATCGCCGGTCCCGACGACCCGGTGGTCGCCGCCGCCCGCCGCTCCCTGGCCAACGCTCTCTTCTAGGGCGACGAGATGTGAGGGGGTCTGTTGCGGCGCATAGCGGTGCTCGACGCTCCCTCCAACCTTGGTCTGCGGCCACCCACCGAGACCTCGGTCCCGGGTTGCGCCAAAGCGCCGGGAGCCTTGCGCGACAAGGGTTTGCTGACTCGCCTGCACGCGCGTGACGCCGGCTGCCTGACCCCACCCCGGTACGATCCCGGCGACTGGCGGCCGGGCGATGGCGTGTGCCACTCGCCTCAGCTGCACAGCTACACGCTGCAGCTGGCGGACCGGATCTCAGCGATTATCGATGCCGGGGAGTTTCCGCTGGTACTCGGGGGAGATTGCTCGATCCTGCTCGGCTCGGCCCTGTCCATGCGGCGGCTGGGCACGGAGATCGATGGCCGCCTCGGGCTGGTGTTTGTGGACGGCCACTCCGACTTCCGGCACCCGGGCAACGCCCCTTACGTGGGTGCGGCCGCCGGCGAGGATCTGGCCCTGGTGACCGGGCGGGGCCAACCCGACCTCGCGGGCATCGAGGGCAGGCGGCCGTATTTCCGCGACGGCGATGTGGTCGTCCTGGGAATCAGGGACAACGACGAGTACCGCCTCGACCTGCACGCCGCCGGTTTCTCCCTGCGCCCGGCTCCGGTACTGCGCGCCGAGGGTGCCTCACGCACCGCCCAGTGGGCGCGCGAGCAGCTGGCCGACTGCGCGGGCTTCTGGCTGCACGTCGATGTCGACGTGCTGGATTCGACGATCATGCCGGCGGTGGACGCGCCGACGCCGGGCGGGATCGCCTTCGCCGAGCTGGAGATTCTCATCGCCGGGCTGGTGAACACCCCGCACTGCCTGGGCATGGAGCTGACCGTCTTCGATCCCGACCACGACCCGCAGGGCTCGTATGCCCGGATCATCGTCGAAACGGTGGTGGCGGGTCTGGCCCCGCTCATCCCTAAGCCGTACTTCCCCGCGCCGCGTAAAGGTACCCATGACAGCACCCCTAGAAAGGCAAAGAGCCGGTAGCCGATAGGGTTCGCTGCATGCCTTCTGCGCTGCCGTCTGCGCTGACAACCGCGGCAACCGTTCTGGCGCTGCTGCTTTCCGCCTGGGCGCTGCTGGCCGCCGCGCTGGGCCGCCCGCCGGACCGCGTCCAGCTCGTCGGCACGGGCATCGTGACGCTTTCGGTGGTCGTGCTTGTCGTCTCGGTCATTCCGCGTTGGGATCCCGCGGATCCGGTGACTTTTATCGGGTACACGGTGACAGCGCTCCTGCTTCCCCCCGCGGCGTGGATCCTGGCCAGGCTCGAGCCGACCCGCTACGGCAGCCTGATCGTCGGTGTGGCCGCCTTGATCATGCCTGTGCTGATCCTGAGGATGGGGCAGGTATGGGCCGCGTCCTGATCTTCATTTACGGCATCTTCGCGCTGTCGGCGACTGCGCGCGCAGCGGTGCAGATCATGACCAAGTTCGATCAGGCACCCCTGGCGTACCTGCTCTCCCTGCTCGCCGGTCTGATCTACATCGCCGCCACCGTCGGCCTCGCCATGGGGCCGCGCGGTCGTCTGCTCGCGCTCGTCTGCTGCTCGATCGAGCTGGTCGGCGTCATCGCGGTCGGCATCGCCAGCCTGACCTGGCCCGAGGACTTCCCGCACGCCACGGTGTGGTCCAAGTTCGGGCAGGGCTATGGCTTCGTCCCGCTGGTGCTGCCGTTCCTGGGTCTCACCTACCTGCTGCGCCTGAAACCATCACGGCCGTCAACGCTTAGGTAGCGTGACCGCCCCGCTCGTGAGCTGTGAGAGCTTCGTGGCCAGGACTGCCGCATATTGATCATCACGAAGGTGGTAGATCTCGATCAGCGCATCTTCGGGGTCGTCGGGGTCCTCGTCCACGATCCAGTATTCCGGGATGCCGGCGGCGGCGTATTCGTGGAACTTCACTTTGCGATCGCGATCGACAGACTTCCTGTCTTGCCATTTGTCGGAGTCGTGTGAGATGACCTCCACGGCGACCTGGACCATCTCCGCCTCGAAGCTCTCGACGCGCTGGCGCAGCAGTTCATCTTCGGTCTGAAGGACGGCGACGACGTCTGGGCGACGTCCATTCTCGAAGGGCACCTCGAGGTCGATTCGTGACATATCGGCGGCCTTAAGCGGGCGTGTGGGCAGCCAGGCATTCGACCAATGCCTCTGTCATGGCCTAAGTCTATGTATCACAGACCCTTCAGGAAGGCGTCGGTGATCGGGAGGGCGGTGTCCGCCGGTGCTCCGCCCTGCTCCACGAAGACAGCGAAGGCGACGTCGCCGTTCCAGCCGATGAACCACGCGTGGGTCTTGTCGGGATCGCCGGTCACGTACTCGGCCGTTCCGGTCTTGCCGTGCAGGCCGGTCCACGAGGACAGGGACGAGGCCGTCCCGGAGGAGACAACCAGCTTCATCATCTGGCGCAAGGGGTCCACTGTGGACGATTTGAGCGACGGCCCGTCGGGGGCCGGGCCGGAGGGCGCCGGCTCGTAGACCAGTTTGGGCTGCTTCCACTGCCCTCTCGCGATGGCCGCCGCGACCCCGGCCATGGCGACCGGGCTGACCACGGTGGTGCCCTGCCCGAACGCGGCCGCGGCCTGCTCGCCGGGGTCGCCGTTCTGGGAAACCTTGCCGCTGTCCACATCCAGCCCTAGATCCCACTTCTGGCCCAGGCCGACCATCGCGCCCGCCTTGGCCAGGCCGTCGCCGCCCAGTTGCGGCGCGAGCGAGGCGAAGGCGGTGTTGCATGAGCGGGCGAAGTCCTCCTTGAAGGTCGGCGAGCCGGGGATGGAGAAGTTGTGCGCGTTGTGGATCGGCGGTCGTCCGGGGACCGTGAGCTCCTGCGGGCAGGCCACGCCGGTATCGGCGGTGACCTTGCCGGCGTCGAGCAGCCCGAGCGCGGTCACGGCCTTGAACGTCGATCCGGGCGGGACCTGGGCGGTGAAGGCCATGTTGTAGTTCACCTTGTGGTTGGCGGCGGCCAGGATCGAGCCATCAGAGACTTTGATGGCGACGAGCGAGCTGTTGCGCCCCATCTTCTCCAGCGCCGCTTCGGCCGCGCGCTGGGTCTTGAGGTCGAGCGTTGTCTTCAACGGCGATCCGGCCTTGGGCTCGATGGTGTGCAGGACGGTGTCCTGTGTGGTGCCATCGGGCGCTTTTCGTGCGATGACAACCTTTATTCCGGGGGTACCGCGTAGGAACTGGTCGTGCTTCTGCTGGAGCCCGCCCTGCCCCACCAGGTCGGTCGCCGAGTAGACGCCGGGGTTGGCATCCATGATCTCCTTGGTTACCGGGCCGACCCGGCCAAGGACCGCGCTGGCGAAGGTGGTGGTTTCGGCGAGCATGCGCTGCTCTTCGCGGAAGAAAGCACCACTAAGCGCCTGCAGTTGCGGTTTGACCGCGATGTACCGTTCCTGCCGGAGGGTGACCACCTCGACGAACTGATCGGCGTTCTTGGGGTCGTTGATACGGGTGCGCAGATCGGCGGCGTTGTCCACCGTATAGACCGGGGCGAGCGCGGCGGCCATATCGGCGACGAGCTTGTCCTTGGGGCCGGTCGCCTTGGCGGGCCAGATGCCGACCACGACCACCGGGCGCAGCGTGACGATCTCCTCGCCCCCGGCGCCGAGCACCGGGCCGCGGGCCTGGTTGATCCGCCTGGTGTCGAGCTTGTCGCCCTTGGTCAGCTGGGGGTGGATCACGGTGGGTTCCCAGATGACCTGCCAGCCGTCCTTGGCCTTGGACAGCTTGATCGTGGTCGGGTACTCCCACTTCAGGCCGTTGGGCAGGGGCTGGCGAACAGTGACCTCGCCCGTGGCCAGGTTGCCCTTCTCCGAGGCGATCCTGCTGTTGACGAACTCGGGCTTGGCATCCAAGAGCGTGCCGGAAAGCGCCTTGATCTCCTCGTTGACCTTGGCGCCCTCGATCTTCTCACCGTTGCTGATCACCAGTTTGGACTGGGAAACGTCGCCTTTGGCCCAGCCGTCCAGAAAACTCTTGAGCGTAGCGTCAGGCCCCTGCTCCTTCGAACAGGCGGACGCCGCCGTCGCCATCAGGGTGGCGGTCAGCAAAAAGACTGAAACTTTCCGAAACGAACGCACGGGCCATTCTTAACCGGGAGGGCAACTCTCCACCAACCCGATACCCCTGGAGTCCCACGCGTGGCACATTGCTGATTAGGCTTGGGACTGAGGTCCCACAGCGCCGTGGGCGAGGGGAGTGGCTTTTCCATGTCTGCTTCGAGGCCGTTTAAAGGGACGCCGTTCGAAGGCACATCTTCAGAGGGGGCGTCTTCTGAGGGCACGTCTTACGAAGGCACGGAGATCGGCTCAAGCGCCGATACCGTTGTCCAAGATAGCGTCATCCCAGGCAGCGTCATCCAAGACAGCACCGACGGGAGTTCCGAGGCCAGTCCCGCGACCCATTCTCAGCCTGGTCGGCTGCCTGACGACTTGGAAGAGGGCGACTTCGAGGAGGCGTTGCCCAACGGCGAGAGCCTCATCGCCGCCGCCGTGGCGCTCGCGGTCAGCTCATCCGAGCCCGGTGAGGGCATCGCCGACGCGCAGCTGGTCCAGCGTTACTGGCGGTTCGCCCCGGACGAGGAGCTGGTGGACCTCACCCCCGACCGCGTCCTCGACGCAGCCCGGCGCCACCGCGAGCTGGCGCGCAAGCGCAAGCCGGGTGACCTGAAGCTGCGCCTGTCGCTCTCGCCCGACCACGACCAGCACCGTACCGTGATCGAGATCGTCACCGACGACATGCCTTTCCTGGTTGACTCGATCACCGGGGCTCTCACCGCACGCAACCTCGACGTGCAGATGCTGGTGCACCCGGTGATGGTGGTCCGTCGCGAGCCGCTAACCGGTGAGCTGCTTGAGGTTTGCGCCGACGTCGAGCCTGACGACGCGACACCCGACGACATAGTCGAGAGTTGGATGCGGGTCGAGACCGATCCGGTGCGCGACCACGAGGAGCAGCGGCTGCTCGGCGAGGACCTGGAGCAGGTGCTCGAGGACGTGCGCCGGGCCGTCAAGGACTGGCCGGCGATGCGCGCCCGTGCGCTCTCCCTCGCCGACGAGATCGCCACCGCCGAACTGCCGGTTCCGGATCGGGACATCACCGACTCGGTTGAGCTACTGCGCTGGCTCGCTGATGATCACTTTACTTTCTTGGGGTACCGCGAGTACGAGCTGACCTCCGAAGCCGACGATGAGCTGCTGCGAGCCATCCCCGGCACCGGCTTGGGCATCCTGCGCGGCGAGCAGGAGCTGCCGCGGGTGCTCTCCTCGATGACCCCGGAGGCGCACCGCAAGGCGCTGGAGAAGCGACTGCTCATCATCACCAAGGCCAACAGCCGTTCAACCGTGCACCGCAACGCCTACCTCGACTACATAGGCTTCAAAACCTTTGACAGCAACGGTTTCGTCGTCGGCGAGCGCCGCTTCCTCGGCCTTTTCTCGTCGGCCGCCTACCGTACCGGCGTGCGCGACCTCCCGGTGGTCAAGCGCAAGGTCGCCAGCGTGCTGGAGCGCTCGGGCCTGAGCCCGCGCAGCCACTCGGGCAAGGACCTGCTCGAGATCCTGGAGACCTACCCGCGCGACGAGCTGTTCCAGATCACCACCGACGACCTCTACCAGGCCGCCACCGGCGTGCTGCGCATGGCCGGGCGCCGGCAGCTGCGCCTGTTCCTGCGCCGTGACGCCTACGGCCGGTTCATCTCGTCGCTGGTCTACCTGCCGCGCGACCGGTTCACCACCCAGCACCGGCTGGCGATGCAGGAGATCCTGCTGCGCGAGCTCAACGGCGTCGGCGTCGACTACACCACCCGGGTCAGCGAGTCCAACCTCGCCCGGGTCCACTTCATCGTGCGCACCGATCCGGCCAACCCGCCCGGTGAGATCGACGTGGACCTGCTCGCCGAGCAGCTGGGCGACGCGACGCGCAACTGGGACGACGACTTCCGCCTGGTGCTCGAGCGCAAGCTCGGCGACGAGCAGGCCAAGCGCCTGGCCATCCGGTACATCGACGCCGTGCCCGAGACGTACAAGGACGGGCACCTGCCGTTCGAGGCGGTGCAGGATCTGGCCAAACTGGAGCTGCTGGAGGAGCCGGGCCAGCTGGAGCTGCATCTGTTCAAGAAGAAGACGGGGCAGGAAAAGGCCCAGCAGGACAAGGCACAGCACGACAAGACACGGCGCGCCGTGCGGTTCAAGGTTTTCCGTCATGGCGAGCCGATGCAGTTGTCGGCCGTGCTGCCGGTGCTGCACTCGCTGGGCGTCAAGGTGACCGACGAGCGGCCCTATGAGATCCAGCGCGAGGACGCCACGGTCTACCTCTACGACTTCGGGCTCGAGCCGCCGGAGGGCGCACGCGAACTGGCCGAGGTGCGCGCCCACGTCGAGAACGCCTTCGCCGCCGCGTGGCGGGGGGAGGCCGAGGTCGACGGCTTCAACGAGCTCGTGCTGCGGGCCGGGCTGACCTGGCGGCAGGCCGTGGTGCTGCGGGCCTACGCCAAGTACCTGCGCCAGGCCGGCACCGTTTTCTCGCAGGACTCGATGGAGGCGACCTTCACGCGGTACCCCCGGATAGCAAATCTTCTTGTGGCACTATTTGAGACCCGATTCGACCCGCGACTCCAGCTGGCCGACGCCGAGCGTCAGGTGCAGGCCAAGGAGCTGGTATCGGCGGTCGCCCGCCAACTGGACAATGTGGACAGTCTCGACCAGGACAGGATCCTGCGAAACTACCTGACCCTGATCCAGGCCACGCTGCGCACCTCGTTCTACCAGCGCTCCGCGGACGGCCGCCCCAAGTCCTATGTAGCGTTCAAGCTCAACCCGCAGATGATCCCGGACCTGCCGGCGCCGCGTCCCAAGTTCGAGATCTTCGTCTACTCGCCCCGGTTCGAGGGCGTGCACCTGCGCTTCGGCGCGGTGGCGCGCGGCGGCCTGCGCTGGTCGGATCGGCGCGACGACTTCCGCACCGAGATCCTGGGCCTGGTCAAGGCGCAGATGGTGAAGAACGCGGTGATCGTCCCGGTCGGATCCAAGGGCGGCTTCGTGCTCAAACAAGCACCGTCCACATCGGACCGCGATGCCTACCAAGGCGAGGGTGTTGCCTGCTACAAGATGTTCATCTCGGCGCTGCTGGACGTCACCGACAACCTCGACGCGGGCAAGGTAGTGCCGCCGCGCGACGTCGTCCGCCACGACGGCGACGACCCCTACCTCGTCGTCGCCGCAGACAAGGGCACCGCGACGTTCAGCGACATCGCCAACGAGAAATCGAAGTCCTACGGTTTCTGGCTGGGCGACGCGTTCGCCTCGGGCGGCTCGGCCGGGTATGACCACAAAGCCATGGGCATCACCGCCCGCGGCGCCTGGGAGTCGGTGAAGCGCCACTTCCGCGACATGGCGATCGATATCCAGCAACAGGATTTCACCGTCGTGGGCGTGGGCGACATGTCCGGCGACGTGTTCGGCAACGGCATGCTGCTGTCCGAGCACATCCGGCTGGTGGCCGCCTTCGACCACCGGCACATCTTCCTGGACCCGCAACCGGATGCGGCCGCCTCGTACAACGAGCGCCGGCGGATGTTCGCCCTGCCCCGCTCCTCCTGGGACGACTACGACAAGGCGCTCATCTCCGAGGGCGGTGGCGTCCATCCCCGGACCGCCAAGTCCATCCCGATCTCGCCGCAAGTCCGTGCCGCCCTTGGGCTTTCGGACACGGTACAGGCCATGAGCCCGGCCGAGCTGATGAAGGCGATCCTGCTGGCCCCGGTCGACCTGCTCTGGAACGGCGGAATCGGTACCTACGTCAAGGCTTCCCGAGAGTCGCATGTGGACGTCGGCGACAAGGCCAACGACTCGATCCGGATCAACGGGGCCCATCTGCGGGCAAAAGTCGTTGGCGAGGGCGGAAACCTGGGCTTCACCCAGGCCGGCCGGGTCGAGTTCGCCCGCGCCGGGGGCAAGATCTATACGGATTTCATCGACAACTCGGGGGGCGTCGATTGCTCCGATCACGAGGTCAACATCAAGATCCTGCTCGGCAACACCGTCGAGGAGCGCGACGAGCTGCTGGCGCAGATGACCGACGAGGTCGCGGCGCTGGTGCTGGAGGACAACTACCAACAGGCCTCGACGCTGGGCGTCTCCCGCTCACAGGCGCTGTCGCTGCTTCCCGTGCACCGCCGGCTCATCACCGACCTCGAGAAGGCGGGTCGGCTCGACCGGACGCTGGAGGCGCTGCCCAGCGACAAGGAGTTGGTGACCCGGGGCGACGCCGGCGAGGGCCTTTGGGTGCCCGAGTTCGCCGTTCTGCTGGCCTATGTGAAGATCGCGCTCGAGGACGAGATCATCCAGTCGGATCTGCCGGACGAGCCGTGGACCATGCAGACGCTCATCGACTACTTCCCGACCCCGTTGCGCCACATGACCCAGCTCATGGCCGCCCACCCGCTGCACCGCGAGATCGTGACGACCGTGCTGGTGAACGAGGTGGTCAACCGCGGCGGCATCACCTTCGTCCACCGCGCAGTGGAGGAGACCGGAGCCACCGCGGCCGACGTGCTGCGGGCCTATGTGGTGGTGCGCGACGTCTTCGACCTGCCCGCCCTGTGGCAAGCCGTGGAAGAGACGGACAATGTGGTACCGACTGAGGCGCAAACCGCGATAAACCTGAAGGCACGGCGGTTGGTGGACCGTGCCGTGCGCTGGCTGCTGCAGAACCGGCGGTCGCCGTTGGACGTCTCCGGTGAGACCGCCAAGCTCAAGCCCGGCGTGACCGAGCTCATGCCGCATCTGGAGGAACTGTTCCTCAGCTCGGAGCGGCAGGCGCTGGTCGACGACCGCGAAGGCCTGGTGGCGCTGGGCGCTCCGGCCGCCCTGGCCAAGCACGGCACCCACACGCTGTACAGCTTCGGCCTGCTAGACGTCGTCGAGGTCGCCCTCAAGACCGGCCGCGACGTCCACGAAGTGGCGGGTGTCTACTTCGGACTGTCGGAGAAGTTCCAGGCCGACGAGCTGCTCACGAAGATCTCACTGCTGCCCCGCAACGACCGCTGGCAGACGTTGGCCCGCATGGCTTTACGCTATGACCTGTATGCCGCCCTGGCCGCCCTGACCGCCGAGATCCTCAACGCCACCCCGACCGATGTCACGGCCACCGAGCGCGTCCAGCTGTGGGAGCAGCGCAACGCGACCGCCATCGGCCAGGCCCTGCGCGCGATCGGCGAGGTCGATCGAGCCCGCGCGGACCTCGCCGCCCTCAGCGTCCTCCTGCGACAGATCCGCACCCTCGTCCGCACCGCCGCCGCTTGACCTGAATGGACTTAGATGAGTAAGATGAGCATGTCGAACAATGGGGAGGACGACGTGCTCGCGCAGCCAACATTTGAACTGCCGTTGCCTCCGCCTGATGGTTACCGGGCGGAGGACCTGGATCGCATCCCGAACCTGCCTCCGGAGGTCGTCGCGCCCGACTCCGAGGAGGTTAGTCTACCCGATCGGGCTAGTTACATTGACGGCTGACGATTGATTCGGCTAATAGAAAGTCATGAATGGAATTCGCCGGATGGGCGTGATGGCCACCGCGATCGTGACAGCCGTCCTGGGCATGGGCAACGGCGCCCAGGCTCAGGTCCAGGCTCAGTTCGGGGCCGACGCAGTGGGCCAGATCCTTGGTACCAGCAACCCGAACACCATCCCCGACAGCTACATCGTGGTGTTCGAGAAGAACACGGTTGCCAGCGCCACCACGCTGGCGGCCAAGTACGACGTCAAGGTGGAGCATACCTATCAGTTTGCGTTGCAAGGGTTCGCCGGAACCATGAGCCGGGAGGCGGCGCAAAAGCTCGCAGTCGAGCCGGGCGTGGCCTACGTGGAGCAGAACGGCAGGGTGCAACTGCTTGACACGCAACCGAACCCGCCCTCATGGGGACTTGACCGCATCGACCAGCGAAACCTGCCGCTGGACAACAGTTTCACCTACCCGAACACCGCACCCGATGTGCGGGCCTACATTATTGACACCGGCATGCGCATCACCCACACCACGTTTGGCGGCCGGGCGATCTGGGGCACCAACACTACCGGGGACGGTATCAACACCGACTGCCACGGGCACGGCACGCACGTCGGCGGGACCGTGGGGGGCTTGCAGTACGGCGTGGCCAAGGCGATCGCGCTGACCGCGGTCAAAGTCCTTGACTGCACCGGTAACGGCAGCTTCGCCGGGGTCGCCGCGGGCGTCGACTGGGTGACAGGCAACCACCCAGCGGGCGCACCGGCCGTGGCGAACATGAGCCTCGGCGCGCCGGGCACCAACGCGACGGTCGAGAACGCCGTGCGCGCCTCCATCGCCGACGGCGTGGTCTACGCCATCGCCTCCGGAAACAACTTCGGCTTCGACGCCTGCAACTTCACCCCGGCCCGTGTGCTCGAGGCGATAACGGTGAACGCCAGCACGATCAACGACGCTCGCGCGGACTTCTCGAACGTCGGTCCCTGCACCGACATTTTCGCCCCGGGCGACGGCATCGTCTCCTCGCACAACGCCAGTGACACCGCCACCGCGACGATGAGGGGCACGTCGATGGCGACCCCGCACGTCGCGGGTGGCGCGGCGCTCATCCTGTCGGCCAACCCGGGCATGACGCCGGCTCAGGTCGCCGCGACCATGTTCGCCAACGCCACCACGAACATCATCACTGACCCGGGCGCGGGCTCGCCCAACCGCCTGTTGTTCGTCAACACCGGCGCCCAGCCACCCGCGACCGCCGTCCTCTTCCGCTTCTTCAACGGGTTCGACCACCTCAGCCTGACCGCGAGCCCCGGTGGCAACTACCACCTCGAGGGGCCGCTCGGCCGGGTCGTCACCTCGCAGGTGGCGGGGACCGCCCCGATCCTGTTGTGCCGCTTCGGCACCGACTACTTCACCTCACGTACCACCAACTGTGAGGGCCAGGTGGTCATCGGCGTCATCGGCTTCGTCTATGTGTCGCAGGTCGCGAACACGCATCCGTTCTACCGCTGCCTGGTCCGCGGCAATGGTGAGCACTTCGACTCGATCGCGGCCAACTGCGAGGGCCAGATCACCGAGGGCTTGCTGGGCTTCCTCGTCAACTAGTGTGTGAGGCCGAGGATCTCGGCCGCGGCACGGCCGTTGGCGTGCGAGGCACCATAGGTGGTCACGAAAGCCTTGACCCCGCGGGGCCGCCACGCCGACGGCCAGCCCATCTCGACGATCGCCAGCGGGTGCTTGGCGGCCAGCTTCTCGGCCAGCTCGCGAGTGGCCGCGAAGCGGTGCGTGTGCCGCCCGACCAGAACGATCGGCCGGCCCGCGGCGGCGCGGATCAACTCTTCAGCCGTGGTCTCGTCGGCGACGACCGACACCTGCGGCGTGCCATTGAGATGCGGCGCCAGGCCCCACGGCACTTTGCCCTCGGCGATGGTGTGGTTGGCGAACAGCTGCACCACGAACGGAGCCTCGAAGCCATCGAGGCTTCCCTCGACCAGGACGGCCCTTCGGGCGGCGGCATAGCCCAGTCTGGGTTCAGGAGAGGCTTTCTTGGTACCCGATGAAGCTAAAGACGCGCAACGAGCGGCTGCTTCTTCGAGGCGGGACCGCGGAATCCCGCCGTCGTTGACAGCGTCCACAATGGACGAGATGATGCGCTCGATCAGGTCGAGGTCCACATCGGCACCGATGCAAAGCAGGTCCGCCCCGGCCTGAAGGGCGCGCACCGCGGCCGCTTCCGTGCTGCCGGCGCTGCGCGAGGCGCCCTTCATCTCCAGGGCGTCGGTCACGATGGTGCCGGTGAAGCCGAACTCGCCGCGGAGCAGATCGACCAGGACGGCGCGGGAGAAGGTGGCCGGGTCCTCGCCGGTGAGGGCGGGAACCCGGATGTGCGCGGTCATGATGGCCTTGGTGTCGGCGGCGACGACGGCGGCGAAGGGCGGAAGCTCGCGTGCGCGCAGGGTCTGCGGGGTGACGTCGACGGTGGGCAACTCGAGGTGGGAGTCGGTGACCGTGGCACCGTGACCCGGAAAGTGCTTGGCGCACGCGGCGACCCCGGCCTGCTGCAGCCCGACGACCGCGGCGGCGGCGTGCCCGGCCACCTTGACCGGGTCGTCGCCGAACGAGCGCGTTCCGATGACGGGGTTGTCGGTGGCGGTGTTGACATCGACCGTCGGGGCCAGGTTGAGGGTGAGCCCGGCCTCGCGCAACTCGGCGCCGATCGCCTGATAGACCCGGCGGGTCAGGTCCAGATCGCCGACCGCGCCTAGGGCGGCGTTGCCCGGATAGGGGCTGCCGGTCCGGTGGGCCAGGCGCGTGACGTCGCCGCCCTCCTCGTCGATGGCGAGGATGACATCGGGGCGCGCGGCGCGCAGCTGCGCCGTGAGTTCGGCGACCTGCCTATGGTCGAGGATGTTGAAACCGAAGAGTGTGTAACCGGCCAGGCCCTGCTCGGCCAGGTCCGTCGCCCACTGGGGCGCGGTGTGGCCGGGGAAGGCTGCCAGAAGCGTCCGCATGGCCAGTCGGCGCAGACCCGGATCGATGGTCACGGTCACTCCTCTAGACCTGTAGGCTACGGCGGGTACTCGTTAAGGGTACCCAATCTAATAAGAAACTTAACTAAAAGCTAGAGCCGAGGATGAGCAATGGCTGTGTCCCAACCCGGCACCCCGAGACTACTGCGTGCCCTCAACGATCGCGCGGCCCTGGAGCTGCTA
>Ga0075428_100000364_pt1 | contig 44975 bp, 45 predicted proteins | sample RhiMetdeltSRZDD2_FD_75291 | JGI IMG/M metagenome (GOLD analysis project Ga0075428, IMG submission 75291) | Populus rhizosphere microbial communities from Tennessee, USA - Rhizosphere MetaG P. deltoides SRZDD2 | ecosystem: Host-associated > Plants > Roots > Rhizosphere > Soil | place: USA... | reverse complement strand
GATCCGTCATCTCCAGCGCACCGACGTGCGCGAGGTCGAGGAGCCGTTCGCGTCGGGCCAGAAGGGGTCCTCCTCCATGCCGCACAAGCGGAACCCGATCGGCTGCGAGAACGTCTCCGGTCTCGCGCGGGTCGTCCGGGCCTACGTGACCGCCGCGCTGGAGGACATCCCGCTCTGGCACGAGCGCGACATCTCCCACTCGTCGGTCGAGCGCGTGATCTTCCCCGACGCGACCACGCTGTGCGACACGATGCTCCACCGCCTGACAGGGATCGTCGACGGCCTGCTCGTCTACCCGGAGCGGATGCGCGAGAACCTCGCGCGGATGCGCGGCCTGGTCTTCTCGCAGGGGGTGCTCCTCGCGCTCGCGGCGAAGGGGCTCACGCGCGAGGCGGCGTACGCGATCGTGCAGCGGAACGCCATGAAGGTCTGGGCCGACGAGGGCTCGTTCCGCGATCTGCTCGCCGCCGACCCCGAGGTGTCCGCCGCGCTCGCGCCCGCGGAGCTCGACGCCTGCTTCGATCCCGCGCGCGCGCTCCGGCACGTCGACGCGATCTTCGCGAGGGCGTTTCCGGCGTGATTGACGCGGTTGCTAGAATCGTTTGACCATGTGCGGCATCGTCGGCATCTTCGGACACGCCGAAGCGGCCAAGCTGTCCTACCTCGGTCTCTACGCGCTCCAGCATCGCGGGCAGGAATCGGCCGGAATCGTCGCGGCCGAGGGACCGCGCCTCACCCGCCGCGGCGGGATGGGGCACGTCGCCGAGATCTTCTCGCGCGAGGTCCTCGAGCAGCTCCCGGGGCGCGTCGCGATCGGCCACACGCGCTATTCGACGGCGGGGGACTCCAATCCCGCGAACGCCCAGCCGTTCCTGCTCCAGCACCACCGGGGCCCGATCGCGGTCGCGCACAACGGGAACCTGGTGGACGCCGCGGCGATCCGCGCGGAGCTGGAGGCCGACGGGGCGATCTTCCAGACCACGACCGACACCGAGGTCCTCCTTCACCTGATCGCCCGCTCGCGGGCGGCCGACGTGGTGGACGCGATCGTGGAGGCGGTCCGCGCGGTGCACGGCGCCTTCTCCCTGCTTTTCCTCGTCCCGGGGCGCCTGATCGCGGTCCGCGACCCGATGGGGTTCCGCCCGCTCTCGCTCGGGCGCGTCGACGGCGCCTGGGTCCTCGCGAGCGAGACCTGCGCCTTCGATCTGCTCGGCGCGGAGAACGTCCGCGAGATCGAGCGCGGGGAGATCGTGGTCGTGGACGTCGCGGGGGTGCACTCGTTCAAGCCCCTCGCGCCGATGCGCCCCGCCCCCTGCGCCTTCGAGCACGTCTACTTCGCCCGCCCCGACAGCGCGGTGTTCGGTCAGTCGGTCCAGGCGGTGCGCAAGCGCCTCGGCGAGGAGCTGTGGCGGGAGCACCCGGCCGAAGCCGACCTGGTCGTCCCCGTGCCGGACTCCGGAACCTACGCCGGCCTCGGGTACGCCGCCGCGTCGGGGATCCCGTTCGAGCTGGGCCTCGTCCGGAACCACTACGTCGGACGGACCTTCATCGAGCCGTCGCAGCAGATCCGGAACTTCGGCGTGAGGGTCAAGCTCAACCCGATCCGCGAGACGCTCGCGGGGAAGCGGATCGTGTTGATCGACGACAGCCTCGTGCGCGGCACCACGAGCAAGAAGATCCTTCAGATGTGCCGCGATGCCGGGGCGCGCGAGGTGCACCTCCGGATCTCGTGCCCGCCGACGGTCGGTCCGTGCTACTACGGGATCGACACGCCGCGCCGCGACGAGCTGATCGCCTCGACGAAGTCGGTCGCGGAGATCCGCCGCTTCGTCGGCGCCGACTCGCTCGCGTACCTGAGCCTCGAGGGGATGATGCGGGCGATCGGCGGCGAGGAGGAGCGCTGGTGCACCGCCTGCTGGACCGACCGGCACCCGGTCCCCGTTCCCCGCGAAGGAGAGGGGCAGCTCCGGCTCTTCGAGAAGAGCCGGCGTTAGTTGCGATTCGGGAACCGCCGCGACCGGAGCTTCCGGCCGCCGGCGATCCCGCGGGACGATAGGATCCGACGGATGAGCGAGCGGAAGAAGCCCGGGCTGACCTATCGCGACGCGGGCGTGGACATCGACGCGCAGGACGAAGGTCTCCGGCGGATCAGGGCGATGCTCCACGCGACGCGGACTCCGGGGGTGCTCGCCGACCTGGGGGCGTTCGGCGGGATGTTCGCCCCCGACCTGGCCGGGATCGCGGAGCCGGTCCTCGTCGCCTCGTGCGACGGCGTCGGGACGAAGCTGATCGTCGCGCACATGATGGGGCGGCACGACACCGTCGGCCGCGATCTCGTCAATCACTGCGTCAACGACATCCTCGTCCAGGGGGCGGTCCCCCTGTTCTTCCTGGACTACGTCGCGACGGGTCGACTCTCCCCCGACGTGCTCGCCTCCGTCGTGTCGGGAATCGCGGCGGGGTGCCGCGAGAACGGCTGCGCGCTCCTCGGGGGGGAGACGGCGGAGATGCCCGGCTTCTACGCCGACGGCACCTACGACCTCGCGGGGTTCATCGTCGGGATCGTCGATCGCGCGCGCGCGATCGACGGCCGCGCGATCCGTGTCGGCGACCGCCTGATCGCGCTCCCGTCGGCGGGGCTCCACACGAACGGCTACTCGCTCGCGCGAAAGATCCTCTTCGAGGTCGCGGGCTTGCGCCCGGGTGACAGGATCGAGGGGCTCACGGAGACGGTCGGGGACACGCTGCTCGCGCCGCACCGCTCGTACCTTCGGGCGCTCTCCGAGCCGCTCGCGAAGGGAGCGATCCGGGGGCTCGCGCACATCACCGGCGGCGGATTGACCGACAACCTTCCGCGGATCCTCCCCGCGGGGACCGCGGCGCGGATCACGCGACGGTCCTGGCCCGCGCTCCCGATCTTCGACGCGCTCCAGAAGCTGGGGGGCGTGGACGAGGACGAGATGTACCGGGCGTTCAACATGGGGGTCGGCATGGTCTGCGTCGTCGCCCCCGAGCGGGCGGCCGAGGTCGCCGCCCTCCTCGACGCCGCGGGGGAGGCCCGCTTCGAGATCGGCGCCATCGTCGAGGGGGCGGGGAGCGTCGTCTATGCCTGAGGGAGCGCGCCGCCCTCGCGTCGGGATCCTGATCTCCGGGCGCGGCTCGAACATGGCGGCGCTCCTCGACGCGATGCGGGACGGCCGCGTGGAGGCCGATCCCTCGGTCGTGATCGCGAACGTCCCGGGCGCGGCGGGGCTCGCCAGGGCCGCCGCCGCGGGCGTGCCGACCGCCGTGGTCGATCACAGGGCGGTCACCCCACGGGAGGCGCACGAGCGCGCGATGATCGAGGTCCTGGAGCGGCACGGCACCGACATCGTGTGCCTTGCGGGGTTCATGAGGCGTCTGACGCCGCTCCTGATCGGACGGTACCGGGGGCGCGTCCTCAACATCCATCCGGCGCTGCTTCCCGCCTTTCCGGGGCTCGACGCCCAGCGGGCCGCGCTCGACCACGGGGTCAAGATCACCGGCTGCACGGTCCACATCGTCGACGAGCTCGTCGATCACGGACCGATCGTCCTGCAGGCGGCGGTGCCCGTCCTCGAAGGGGACACGGCGGAGAGCCTTTCGGGCCGGATCCTCGAGCAGGAGCACCTGCTCTACCCCCGGGCGCTGGCGCTCGTCGCCTCCGGGCGGATCGTGCTCGACGGGCGCCGCGTCCGCCTGGCGTAGGCGATGACCGACGGATCGGCCTGGCCGGAGCCCCGCGGGGACCGGCTCGCGGCCCTGCCGCGCCCGCACCGTCCACGGGAGCGCGCGTTCGCGAAGGGGATCGCGGCGCTGTCGCACGGCGAGCTGCTGTCGCTCGTCCTCGGGAGCGGCACGGCGAAGGCCTCCGCCCTCGCCGCGGGGGAGCGCCTGGTCCGGCGCCACGGCCTCGGCGGGCTCGCGGGGCTCACCCCCGCGGAATGGCGCCGCGAGCCGGGGGTGGGGGCGGCGACGGCGGCCCGCCTCGCCGCGGCGTTCGAGCTGGGGCGGCGCGCGAGCGCCTCCGCCGACCCGGCGGAGCGCCCGAGGATCACGCGCCCACGCGAGGCCTGGCAGCTCACCCGCGACCTCGCCCGCGCGCGGAAGGAGCATCTCGTCGGACTGTACCTCGACGCGCAGAACGCGCTGATCCACCGCGAGACGATCTCGGTCGGCTCCCTGAACACGACGCGGACCCACCCGCGGGAGATCCTCTACCCCGCGATCGCGCACCTCGCCCTCGGGTTCATCCTCGTGCACAACCACCCCTCGGGCTCGCTCGACCCGTCGGACGAGGACGTCGCGTTCACGCGTGCGGTCCACCGCGCTTGCGAGACGGTGGGGATCGAGCTCTACGACCATCTGATCGTCGCGAAGGGAGGCTTCACGAGCCTCCGCGAGCGCGGGGCGTTTTGAGCGTAGACTCTCGGCCCCGGAGGGTTCGTCTTGGCTTTGATCTGCGCGATGATGGCCGCGGCGCTGGCGACGTCCACGCGGACCACGGCCGCGGCGGTCCGGGACATCGACGCCGCGCTCGTCGCCTGCGGCACGCGGCACAGCCTCTCCTCGCGCGACGACCCCAAGCGCGGGATCGGCTGCGCGCGCGACGCGCTCGCCGCATGGTTCCGCGAGGCGGCGGGGCGCGACGCCGCGGCGCGCGTCGTCGTGGACCGGTTCGAGGCGACCTCCCCACGGACGCGCGACGTGCCGGCGACGCTCGAGAACGTCTACCTCGTGCTCGAGGGGTCCGATCCCGCGCTGAAGCGGACGGCCGTCGTCGTCTCGGGGCACTACGACTCGATGTGCTCGGACATCATGGACGCGGCCTGCGACGCCCCCGGCGCCGACGACGACGCGTCGGGGACGACGGTCGCGGTCGCCTCCGCGCGCGCGCTGGCGGGGGCGCCGCGCCGCGCGACCATCGTGCTCGCCGCGCTCGCGGGGGAGGAGCAGGGTCTGCTCGGCGGGAAGCGTCTCCTCGAGTGGAGCAAGGCGGAGGGGCTCGCGATCGCGGGCGTGCTCAACAATGACATCGTCGGCGCGACGAACGGATCGAAGGACCGCCGGCCCCGCGTCTTCGCCGACGACGTCCCAGACAGCCCCGCGCGGGAGCTGGGGCTCTGGCTGGAAGAGACGATGGGGGCGAAGGCGGCCCGGCTGGTCTTCCGGAAGGACCGGCTCGGGCGCGGGGGGGACCACCTCCCGTTCGTCGAGGCCGGCCTGCCTGCGGTCCGGTTCACCGAGCCGCGGGAGGACTACCGGCACCAGCACCAGACCCCGCGGACGGAAAACGGCGTCGAGTACGGCGACCTGCAGAAGTTCATGGACTTCGAGTTCCTCGCCGCGGTCGCGCGCCTCAACGCCGACGCGGCGCTCCGCCTCGCGAACGCCCCCGCGCCGCCGTCGTCGGTCGTCGCGGAAGGCGCCGTCAAGCCGGACACGACGCTCATGGTCGAGGCCCCTGACGACGCGCTCCGCGCGGGGTTCGAGATCCTCTCCCGCGACACGACCGCCCCGCGCTGGAGCGTCGTCCGCCGCGTGGACGCCGCCGGGACTCACGTGCTCGACGGCGTGAGGATCGACGACGCCTTTTTCGCCGTGCGCAGCGTCGGGAAGAACGGGGAGCGGTCGATCGCGGTGGACGCGAAGCCGCAGGTCCCGCGCCGGGCCGGAACGCCTCCTGCCAAATGACGCCCGCCGAGCAGCTCGAGATCCTCACGCGCGGGGTGGTGGACGTCGTCACCGCGGCGGAGCTCTCGCGGAAGCTCGAGGCCGCAGAGGCATCGGGGGGCGCCCTGACCGTGAAGGTCGGCTTCGACCCGACCGCCCCCGACATCCACCTCGGCCACACGGTCCTGCTCCGCAAGATGCGGCAGTTCCAGGACCTGGGACACCGCGTGATCTTCGTCATCGGCGACTTCACCGGGATGATCGGCGACCCCACCGGCCGCTCGAAGACCCGCCCGGCGCTGACCCGCGAGGAGATCCTGGCCAACGCGGAGACCTACAAGCGCCAGTGCTTCAAGGTCCTCGACGCCGAGAAGACCGAGATCCGGTTCAACAGCGAGTGGCTCGGCGCCCTCGGCTCGGAGGGGTTCGTGCGCCTCGCCGCGACGTACAACGTGGCGCGGATGCTCGAGCGGAAGGACTTCCGCGAGCGCTACACGAGCGGGACGCAGATCTCCATCCACGAGTTCCTCTACCCGCTCGCGCAGGCGTACGACTCGGTCTTCCTCCGCGCGGACGTGGAGCTCGGGGGGACCGACCAGCTGTTCAACCTCAACGTCGGGCGGGACATCATGCCGAGCTACGGCCAGACGCCGCAGGTCGTGCTGACCACGCCGCTCCTCGAGGGGATCGACGGCGTGGAGAAGATGTCGAAGTCGCTCGGCAACTACGTCGGGGTGGAGGAGTCCCCGTCGTCGGTGTTCGGGAAGATCATGTCGATCGGCGACGACCTGATGTGGCGGTACTACCTGCTCTGCACGGACGTCTCCCCGGCGGGGATCGAGCAGATGAAGCAGCTGGTCCGGGACAAGACGCTCCACCCGAAGAAGGCGAAGCAGGGGCTCGCGATGCGGATCATCGCCGACTTCCACGGCGAGGCCGCCGCGCGCGCCGCGATGGAGGAGTTCGACCGGGTCCACTCCGACGACGGCGTCCCGGACGAAGTCCCCGAGTTCGAGACCGAGGCCGCGGAGGGGCGGGCGTTCCTCCCGAAGCTCCTCGTCTCCTGCGGGCTCGCGAAGTCCAACGGCGAGGCGATGCGCCTGATCGCGCAGGGCGGGGTGCAGATCGACGGCGCCCGGGTCCCGCCCGGGACGCGCGACATCGAGGCGCGCCCCGGGAGCCGCGTGCTGATCAAGGTCGGAAAGCGTCACTTCGCGCGGGCGACGTTCACCAGCGGACGCTGATCCGGTAGGTCAGCTTGACTTCCTTCCCCGCGGGCACGGGGACCTGGAACTCGAGCGTGTTCTGATCGATCTTCTTGCCGGGCACGCTCGAAGTCATGAGCGTCCAGTCGCCGCCGACCGGCTCGCGGACGATGATCGTGACGTCCTCCTCCTTGCGGTTCCGGAGGCTGATCGTCCAGGCGGATTCCGCCTGCCGGCGGCCGACCATCTTGAAGTCGGACTGCGCGCGCTCCGCGACGACGTCGAACGCGTCGCCGACGTGGAGCTTGAGCGTCTCGTCCTTGGGGGTGTGGTCGATCGCGTCCTCGCCCACGAACTGCTCCGCGCCCGACCGGTCCTTCTTGTAGACGCGGACCGTCCCCTTCGGGAGCGGGATCCCGAGCCCCGCGGATTGCGCGTTGACGAGCTCGAGCACCACCGCGACCTTCTGCGGCTGCGTCCCGTCCCCGTACGGGTTGCGGTAGTAGCCGTAGTCCCCGGTCAGCATCAGCTTCTTGGCCACCGGGACCGAGGGGGCCGAGAAGAGCGAGAGCTGTTTCGTCTGGTTGTCCTTGATCGTGGTGGGGCGGTCGAGCGTGTACAGGTGGTACTCGAAGAACGCCTCCTCGGTCATCTGCGGCGCCGAGGCGGCCGCCTCGCGAACCGCCATGTCGTACTTCATCAGGGCCTGGGGGCTCACGCGTCTGACGTCGCCGGCGACGAGCTTGAGCGTGGCGTCGCGGAAGGTCGCCCCGGCATGGTTGTCCACGGTGACCCACCCCGAGAGCCCGGCCCGCTTCTCGTCGGCGTCCACGACGGCGACGTAGTCCGCCGACCAGTTCATCCCGTCGGTCAGATACGAGACCTCGGCCGGCGCGCTCCCCGCCTTCGGAGCGTCGAGCGTCCAGACCAGCGTCGGTCGCGCGACGAGGTCCGACGGGAGGTCGGGGAGCGTGACCTTTCCCCCTTGGCCGATGACGATCCGGTCGCCGATCTTGTAGACCGGTCCGCCGTTGGTGGAGAGGAGCGTCGCACGCACCGAGCGGTTGGTCAGGTCCTGGGCCTGCTCGACGATCTCGACCTCCCGGCCGACGTACTTCTCCATCAGCTTCTCGGGGGAGATCAGGTCGTACTCGTAGTTCTGCTCGAGCACGGTCGGCCCCGGCGAGGAGAGCGGCTGCAGGTGGACCGTCCGCGGGTTGATCTGGGAGGGAACGTCCATGAATCTCAGGGTCCCGGACCCCGCGCGGTCGATCTTCAGCGTCCGCGTCTCCCGGACCAGCGCGAGGTTCTGGTTGTAGACCGTGACCGCGACCGACGTGCGGTCGGCGGCGGTGCTGTCGGGGAGCGTCGGACGATCCACGGGCGTGGCGGCCGAGGCGCCGATGACGAGCGCGAGCACGGACAGCAGCCGGAGCAGGCGAGCGATCATGGAGTCCTCCCTTCGGGATTATAGGGACAGCGGATCGCGTCGGGAGTTCCCGGGAGAGGGTCTCTAGCGCGCGAGCGAGCGGGTGAGAAAGGCGACGATCCGGTCCTCCGCCTCCTCGGGGCGGGGCGAGTCGTGGCCGAGCCCGCGAAGGGGGACGAGCAGGAGCGGCGCGGTCGCGGCGCGCTCGAGCGCCTTCGCGTCGGAGTAGGGGACGACGCGGTCCGCGTCTCCGTGGAGGAGCAGCATCGGGGCCCGCACGCGCCGGATCGCCTCGACCGGCTTCACGGAGGCGGGGTCGTATCCCGCCCTCCACCCCGCGACCGCCATCAGGAGCCGGCGGACGAGGAAGGCGGGGACGTGGCGCTCGGCGAGCGCGCGGTCGATCAGCGCGGGGAAATCAGCGTAGGGGCTGTCGAGCACCAGCGCCTTGACGCGGGCGTCGTCGGCGGCCTCGTAGATCGCCGCGACGGCCCCCATGCTGCGTCCCGCGAGCGCGAGGCGGAGCGGATCGACCTCCGCTCGCGCGGCGAGGAAGTCGAGCGCGGCACGGAGGTCGCGCGCCTCGTGCAGGCCGAGCGTGATCACCTCGCCGTCGCTCTCCCCCCGTCCGGTGAAGTCGAAGAGGAGCTGCGCGAACCCGGCGTCGTGCACGGCGGCGGCGAGCGGGAGCCAATGGCGCCGGTCGGTGGCGTTCCCGTGGCCGTAGGCGACCGCGGGGGCGCTTACGCCTGCGCTCGCCGGAGCGGGGACGTACCAGCCGCGCAGGACGAGACCGTCGGCGTTTCGGAAGGAGACCTCCTCGAAGCGCAGTCCCAGGTCCTCGGGGCTGACCTTCCGGACCGCGACCGGGACTTCGGCGAGCACGCCGTCCTCCTTGCCGGGCGGACCGCGGCGCGCGCGGATGCGGACGAAGCTCCCTTCGGGACGCGTGCCGACCCGCGACTCGAGGTCGTCTAGGGACGGCGACTCGATGTCGTCGATCGCGACGATCCTGTCCCCCGCGCGGAGCCCCGACGTCCGGCTGGCCCCCGAGGCCCGCGCGACACGCAGCCCCCCGGGGGCGGCGCGGACGGCGAGCCCGATCGTCGGGCGCTCCGAGCCGTCGATCCGCGGCCGGGGCGGCGCGACCATCGCCTGCGAGAGCCAGAGCACGAGCGCGAGCCCCGCCGCGAGCAGGGTTCCGGCCGCGCCGAGCCATCGGTCGATGCGGGTGAAGGCGATCCGATCGCGAACCGGCGCCAACGCGTCCTCCGCTTGTCCGCCGGCGTGTCGTCGGCTAAGTTCCACGCCGGCCGCGGAGCTTAACTTAGGACCCGATCCGGCCCGGAGCCCGCCCCGTGCTCTCGACCCTCGAGTGGCTCGAATGCTCGCGCTGCCGCGCCGCGACGAGCGCGAAGGAGCCGCGACAGCTCTGCCGCTGCGGCGGCGTGCTGCTCGCGCGCTACCGGCTGGAGGAGGCCGCGCGCGCGATGACACGGGAGGCGATCGCCTCCCGCCCGCCGACCATGTGGCGGTACGCGGAGGTCCTCCCGGGCTCGGCCGATCCGGTGACGCTCGGGGAGGGGATGACGCCGCTCCTCCCCGTTCGCTTCCTCGCGCAGCAGCTCGGCGTGGAGACCGTCCTGCTGAAGGACGAGGCCCTCAACCCGACCGGCTCGTTCAAGGCGCGCGGGATGGCGACCGCGATCACGATGGCCCGCGTCCACCGGGTCCGCCGCGTCGCGCTCCCCTCGGCGGGGAATGCGGGAGGCGCCGCGGCCGCCTACGGCGCGCTGGCGGGGATCGGGGTCGCGGTCTTCCTCCCCGAGGACACCCCGGAGCCATTCCGGCTCGAGGCGGCCGCGCACGGCGCCGACCTGCACTTCGTGCGCGGGGACATCGCGGAATGCGGCCGCGCGATGCGCGCGCGGGAGGACGCGGAGGGCTGGTTCGATCTGTCGACGCTGCGCGAGCCCTACCGCCTCGAGGGGAAGAAGACGCTCGGCTACGAGATCGCCGAGCAGCTCGGATGGTCCCTCCCCGACGTGATCGTCTACCCCACGGGAGGCGGGACCGGCCTCATCGGGATGTGGAAGGCGTTCGAGGAGATGGAGCAGCTCGCTCTCGTCCCGGCCGGGCGCCGCCCGCGCATGGTGGCGGTCCAGGCCGCCGGCTGCGCGCCGATCGTCGAGGCGTTCGAGGCGGACGCGCCGGCGGCCGCCGCCTGGGAGGGGGCGCGCACCTACGCGGCGGGGCTCCGGGTTCCCTCCCCGCTGGGAGACCGTCTGATCCTCCAGGCGCTCCGCGAGTCGGGGGGGACGGCGATCGCCGTCACCGACGCCGAGATCGCGGAGGGTCAGCTCGCCATCGCCCGCGGCGAGGGGATCTTCGCCTGTCCCGAGGGGGGCGCCACGCTCGCCGCCGCCAGGAAGCTCGTGGAGGGAGGCTTCCTCCGGCCGTCCGACCGGGTCGTGCTGTTCAACACCGGGACCGGCCTGAAGTACCCGAAGGTCCCGGGCCTGCAGGTTCCGTGAGCTATCGCGACGCGCACGTCCACCTCGCGGCGGGGGCGGTGGACCTGAGCGGGCTCGACCTCCGCTCCGTCGCGAGCGTGGAGGATGTCGCCCTCGCCGTCCGCGGCGCGACGCAGGCGCGCGAGGACGGCGCGCTCATCCGCGGCTGGGGCTTCCGCGGCCACCTCCGCGAGCTGGACGCGCTCGAAGGGCTCGCGCCGCGCCACCCCGTGGTGCTCGCCCGCGCCGACGGGCATGCGGCCTGGCTGAACGCCGCGGCGCGCGAGGCGTTCGGCCGCGCCGGCGCTCCGCCCGTCGTCGAGGAGGAAGCGCTCGAGGCGCTGCGGGCGAGGCTTCCGGCGCCGTCGCCCGCCGAGCGCGCCGCGGCGGTGCGCGCGCGCATGGACGAGCTCGTCGCCCTCGGCGTCGGCGCCGTGGACGACATGGTCGATCGGGACGGGCCCGATCTCTACGCGCGCCTCCGGGATCGCGGCGAGCTTCGGATCGCGGTCGGCCTGTGGCTCCCGGCCGTCCTCACGGAGACCGACGCGCGCGCGATCCGACGCGCGTTCCCGCCGGACGACCCCCGCGTCGCCGTCCGCGGGATCAAGATCTTCCTCGACGGGACGCTCCGCTCCCGGACGGCCGCGCTCCATCGCCCCTACGCGGACGACCCGGGGAACGACGGGCGCCTGCGCGCGCCGGCGCCGGAGCTTCGCGGGGCGATCGCGCAGTGGGCGGAGGGAGGCTGGCCGGTCGCGCTCCACGCGATCGGCGATCGCGCGGTCACGCTCGCCCTCGACGCCCTCGAGCCGCTCCCGGCTCCCCGCTTCGGCGCTCATCGCATCGAGCACGCGCAGGTCGTGCGGCGGGAGGACCTGCCGCGCTTCGGCGCCGCGGGCATCGTCGCCTCGCTCCAGCCGGGGCACTGGACCGACGACCAGCCGTGGATCGGCGAGCGTCTTCGCGAGCGACCCGAGGTGATCGTCCATCCGCTCGGGTCGCTCGCGCGCGCCGGCGCCTCGATCGCGATCGGCTCGGACTGGCCGGTCGGAAGCTGGGATCCCCGCGGCGTCCTCGCCGCCGCGGCGGACCCTTCGCGCGGCGAGGAGGCCGTGAGCGCGGCGGATGCGTCCGCCTGGTACACTTCCGGCCCGCGATGAGCGATCAAATCTTCGTGGAAGGGATCAAGTTCCACGGATTCCACGGCCTGACCAAGCTGGAGCGGCAGGTCGGGGTCCGCCTCTCCGTGGACGTCGTGCTCGAGCTGGACCTGGAGCGATCGGCGCGCTCCGACCGGATGGCGGACACGCTCGATTACGGCCTGGTGCACAAGAAGGTCATCGAGGTCGGCCGGGGGCAGTCCTACAAGCTCCTCGAGACCTTCGCGCGCAAGCTGCTCGACGAGATCCTCACCGATTTCGACGTCGCCCGGGCGACGGTGCGCGTCCGCAAGGAGACCCCCGTGCTCGACGGCATCGTGGACGCCGTCGGCGTGCAGATGACGCGCGAGCGCCCGCGGAGGAACGGAGGGTGAGGGTCAAGCGGATCTTCGACTTCGAGGCGGCGCACCGCCTCCCCGAGCATCCGGGGAAGTGTCGCGAGCTGCACGGCCACTCGTACCGTCTGGTCGTCACCGTCGATCGTCCGGTCGATCCCCGCACGGGGCTCGCGATCGACTTCTCCGACCTGAAGGGGATCGTCCGGCGCGAGGCCGTCGATCTCCTCGACCACACCTACGTCAACGAGCGGATCGAGAACCCGACCGCCGAGGCGATGGCCGCGTGGATCTGGAGCCGCCTCCGGGAGCCTCTCCCCGGGCTCGTCGAGGTCGAGCTGTGGGAGACGCGCCAGTGCGCGGTCGTCTACCGGGGGGAGTGATGGACCGCGCGAAGATGGAAGCCGGGATCCGGACCTTCCTCGAAGGCATCGGCGAGCGCGCCCGGGGGGACGATCTCGAGAGGACCCCCGCTCGCGTCGCCGCGGCCTGGATGGACGACCTGCTCGCGGGGTACGCGGTCGATCCCGTGGCGGAGCTGAGCTGGGTGCCGGCGATGGAGCCGAAGGGGCCGGTCCTCGCGCGCGACATCCGCTTCGTCTCGGTGTGCGTGCATCACCTCCTGCCGTTCACCGGCCTCGCGCACGTCGCCTACCTTCCGGCCGAGCGGCTGGCGGGGCTGTCGAAGCTGGGGCGCGTCGTGGACGCCCACGCGCGGCGGCTCCAGATCCAGGAGACCCTCACCGGCGACATCGCCGCCACGCTCGAGCGCGCTCTCGCGCCCGCGGCGGCCCTCGTCGTCCTCGAGGCGGAGCACACCTGCATGACCCTCCGGGGCGTCCGCAAGGAGGGGAGCCGCCTGCTCACCTACGCCGCCACGGGACGCTGGTCGGAGGACGCCGCGGCGCGCCGCGAGATCCTGGACCTGATCGCCCCGGGCCGCCGGCCGCTGCTCTCGAACGCGTGAGCGCCCGCCGCGTGCGGCGCCTGATCGTCGCCGGGCCTTTGCTCCTGGCTGCGGCGGGTGGGTGCGCCGGCGCCGCGGACGATCCGGTCCGCGCCGCGGCCGCCCCGGCGAACCCCGCCGGGATGCTCTACCGCGTCGGGCTCGACGTCGGGCACCACCTCGTCCTCGCGTCCGACAAGCCGTTCCAGCTGGCGGACCCCTCGAAGCCGGAGCGCGTCTGGAAGGACGCGTACACGGGAGAGCTGACGCTGGTCGCCGACGGCGGACCCGAGGGGGAGCCGGCCAGCGTCTTCCGGATCCAGGTCGGCGCGTTCGCGACCGAGCAGGCCGCCGAGCAGGAGCGCGCCGCGCTCGAGAAGTCCTTCGGGGCGCCGGGGGTCGTCCGCTTCGTCCCCGACCGCGGCTCCTGGCGCGTGCGTCTGGGCGCGGCGCCCGACCGCGCCGCCCTCGCCCCGCTCCTCGCGAAGCTCCGCGACGCCGGGCGCAAGGGGATCTGGATCGCCGAGGAGCCCGCCGCCGCGGCCGCGGGGGTCTCCATCCGTCTGATCGACGCCGCATGGGACTCGCGCGCGACCGGCGCCACCCGGCTGCTCGCGACGCCGGCCCCCGGATCGCTCCTCAAGCTCCAAGGGAAGGCGTACCGCGGCGCGATCGAGATCCGCGTGGACGGCTCCGGCCGCCTGCGCGCGATCGACTGGGTCGAGCTGGAGTCCTACCTGCGCGGGGTCGTGCCCGCCGAGCTGGGTCCGGAGATCTGGCCGCAGCTCGCCGCGCTGAAGGCGCAAGCGGTCGCGGCGCGGACCTACGCTCTCGCGAACGTCGGACAGTTCGAGGAGGACGGGTACGACGTGTGCGCCACGCCCCGATGCCAGGCGTACGGGGGGACCGCGGCGGAGCATCCGCTCTCCGACCGCGCGGTTTCGGAGACGCGCGGGGAGATCGCGGCGTGGGAGGGGCGCGCGATCGACGCGCTCTACACGGCGACCTGCGGCGGCCACACGGAGGACGCGAAGGAGATCTTCCCCGAGCAGGCCGCGCCGTACCTGGTCGGCGTCCCGTGCCGGGCCGAGGACGAGGCCCTCGCGCGGACGCGCGGCGTCGTGCGCGGGGCGGCCCCCCGGCCGGTGACGACCGAGCTCGGCGACGACGTCACCCGCGAGGCGGCGCTGCTTTCGGTGGCCGGGGTGTTCGGCCCGGTCCCGGCCGAGCGGCTCGCGAAGGAGCTTGCGCGGGCCCCCTCCGCCGCGACGCTGCGCGACTGGACCCGCGGCCTCGCGCGCGCCGCGCGCCGTCCCGAGCCGACGGGGACGCCGATCGAGCCCGCAACGCTCGGGCGAGCCGCGCTCGCGCTCGCGCGCGACCTCGGGTGGGACGAGCGCGCGCGCGTGCTCCTGAGCGACGCCGACCTCGACGCCGTGCTCCGCGATCCCGCTGCGGCGAAGCTTCCCGCCGAGGAGCGGCGGGCGCTGACCTACCTCGTGGGGCAGGGGGCGTTCCGGCCCACACGCGAGGGACGCTGGCCGCTCGACCATGCGCCGACGGGCGCCACGCTCGCGGCCGCTCTCGCGCGGATCGGTGAGGCCTACGACGCGCTCGACCTCGACGAGGGGACGGTGGCGCGGGTGGGTGCGCAGACGCTCGAGCTCGTCGGGGGGCGCGGGGGGACCGCCTCGCTCCCGCTCGCCGCGCCGCCGTTCCTGTTCACCGCCGCGGGGACGCGGACCTACGCCGTGAGCACTCTCCAGCTCTGGCCGGGGGACAAGGTTCGCTACCGCCTGGACGCGCAGGGGCGGATCGCGCTCCTCGAGCTCCGCCCGCCGGCCAAGGGGATCGCCGACGACCGCACGGCCGCCGTGTACGCGTGGGAGGTGCGGAAGACCGCCCGGGAGCTCGAGGAGGCGATCGACAAGCGCCTCTCGATCGGAACGCTGACGGATCTCCGGGTCGCCCGCCGCGGGGTGTCGGGGCGGATCGTCGAGCTCGAGGTCGTCGGCACGACCGGCAGCGCGACGGTCAAGGGGTTCGACGTCCGGAACCTCCTCGACCTCCGGGAGAGCCTCACGGTGATCGAGCTCCAGCGCGACCCGTCGGGGCGGATCACCGGGGCCGTCTTCTCCGGCAAGGGCTGGGGGCACGGGGTCGGGCTGTGCCAGGTCGGCGCGTACGGGATGGCGGTCCGGGGGGCCGATTACAAGGAGATCCTCGCGCATTACTATCCTGGAACGTCCGTGATCGCCGCCTCCGCCGCCGTTGCTGGCGCCCCATGACCGACAACCTATATTCGGTCCCGCATGGGCCGACGACTGTTCCACCTGGGATTGGTGCTGCTCCTCGCGACGGTCGCCCTGTGGATCGCGGGCGCGGCGGACATGATCCCCGGCAGCCAGGACGACCGCTGGTCGAGGCTGACGCTCGAGGCCGGGATGGTCTGCCTCGCGGCCGCTCTCGTCCTGCGGATCGTCATGCCGATCGCGAAGGTCGTCGGCACCGGGCGCTGCGCGGTCTGCGGGCACCCGACCGAGCGCGGACACCGGTACTGCCTGGATCACACGCAGGAAGCGGTGAACGCCTACCGGGACCGGACGCGGAACGCGGCGATGACCCGTCCGAGATCGCGTCCCCCCGACCCGCCGCCGGTCCACCGCTCGTTGTCCTGACGGGACCCACCGGGACCGGAAAGTCGCGCGTGGCGGTCGCCCTCGCCGAGAGGATCGGCGGGGAGGTCGTCGGCTGCGACGCGGTCCAGGTGTACCGCGGCCTGGACGCCGCGACCGGGAAGCCGACCGCCGACGAGCGGCGGCGCGTGCGCCACTGGGTGATCGACATCGTCGATCCCGCGCGGGACTACTCGGTCGCCGACTACGTCCGGGACGCAGGGGAGGCGGTGGCGTCGATCGTCTCCCGCGGTCGCGTCCCGATCGTCGCCGGCGGCACGGGGATGTACCTGCGGGGGCTCCTCAAGGGGATCGTCGGCGCCCCCGCGCGGGACGAGGCGCTCAGGCGCCGCCTCACCGCGCGCCTTACGCGGACCGGCCCCCGGCGCCTTCACGCGATCCTCGCGCGTCTCGACCCCGCCAGCGCCGCGCGCGTTCCCCCCGAGGACCGGCAGCGGATGCTCCGGGCCCTCGAGCTCGCCGTGTCCGGCGGGCCGTCCTGGAGCGAGCGCCTGGAGGGGGGCGGGACCTGGGCGCGTCCGGGGGAGCGCTATCGCGCCGTCAAGTTCGCGCTCGACCTCCCGCGGCCGGCGCTCGCGCTCGGGCTTGCGGAGCGCGTGGATGCGTTCTTCGCCGCCGGGTTGTGCGAGGAGGTGGACCGGCTGCTCGCCGCGGGGGTTCCTCCGACGGCGAACGCGCTGAAGGCGATCGGCTATCGCGAGGTCGTCCGCGCCCGCCTCGAGGGGATCGATCCGTGCGCGACGCGGGACGCGATCGTCGCGGCGACGCGCCGGCTGGCGAAGCGTCAGCGCACCTGGCTTCGCCGCGAGCCGGGGCTGCGATGGCTGGACGCGACCGAAGGGGACGACGCGGTCGTCGCGCGCATCGCCTCCGCATGGCGCGTGTTAGACTCGCGCTGACCGACGAGCCTCGGAGGACGTCCCGATGGACAGCGAGACCGGGGGCATCCAGAACGACTACTTCAACCGGGCGCGCAAGGACCGGGCGCTCGTCACCGTCTTCCTCGCGAACGGCAAGCGGCTGATCGGCCGCATCCGCGCGTTCGACAAGTTCACGATCCTGCTCGAGACGCACCACGGCGACCAGATGATCTTCAAGCACGCCATCTCGACCGTGGGCCCGGCGCGCGCCGGGGCGCTGGAGGAAGAGGCCGGCCACGCGAGCGCGGGGCACGCGGCGGGCTCCTCCGACCGCAGCGGCTAGGGGACGCTACCTCCGGAAGAACCCTTTCCCGGTCTCCTGCGGCGCGGCGACAGGGGCGCCCGCCCCCCCGGACAGCTCGCGGACCCGGGCGTTCAGCCGCTCGACCTTGGCCTCGTACTCCTGCCGGACCATCTGGACCTGCTTCGCGAGGCGCTCGTTCTCCGCCCGCAGGTGCTCGGATTCCGCCCCGGCCGCGTGGGGGTTGCGCGCGGCGAGCTCCTCCCGGAGGCGCCGGATCTCGTCGTCGCGATCGGAGATATCCTGGCGGTTGCGCTCGGAGAGCTCGTCGTAGAGCTTCTTGATCTCCTGGAGCTCGAGGATCTTCGAGAAATCGCTCAGAGGTTCGGCCATGGGATCTCCGTGCTCGGCCGCGGCGGCGTCCGAGGCGTAGAGGAACTTCCGCAGCATGAGGTCGAGATCGCCCGGCCGGATCGAGATGGCGAGCGCCGTGTCGCGGGCGACCGCGCCGCGCAGGACGAGCGCGGCGAGGGACTGGTTCATCGACTGCATCTTGTAGTAGGAGACCGAGCTCTCGATCTCCTCCTCGAGGGCCTCGAGGTTCCCCTCCATGATCAGCTTCGCCACCCGCGGCGAGTGACGCAGCACCTCGACGGCGGCGATGAGCCCCGAGCCGTCGGTCTTCTCGACGAGCTTCAGCGAGACGATCCCCTGGAGGACCGTCGCGAGCTGCTGCCGGATCTGACGGTGATTCCCCTCGGGGAACTGATCGATGATCCGGTCGATGGTCTGGGCGGCGCTGTTCGTGTGGACGGTCGAGAAGACGAGGTGTCCGGTCTCCGCCGCGGTCAGCACGGTCTGGATCGTCGGCAGGTCGCGCATCTCGCCGACCATGATCACGTCCGGGTCCTGCCGCAGGGCGTTCCGGAGCGCCGCGGCGAAGCCGGGCGTGTCGGTCCCGACCTCGCGCTGGGTGACGGCGCCCAGGTTGTCCTTGAGGAGGAACTCGATCGGGTCCTCGATCGTCACCAGGTGCACGAGGCGCGTGTTCACGATGTTGCGCATCAGCGCGGCGAGGGTGGACGACTTCCCCGAGCCCGTGGGGCCGGTGATCAGGACGAGCCCCTGCGTGAGCTTGGGCAGCTCGCCGAGGATCGGGGGGAGCCCCCAGTCCTCGATCGAGGGGAACTCGAACGGGACCCGGCGAAAGACCGCGGAGAGGGTCCCGCGCTGCAGGAAGACCGAGGCGCGGAAGCGCGAGACGCCGGACACCGAGTGGCCGAAGTCGATCGCGCAGTTCTCCTCGAGCTGCTTCTTCATCCGGTCGACGAGCAGACCGTTGAGCATCTCCCGGAGGAGGTCGGGGTGGAGGGCGTCGGTCTTGAGCGGGAGGAGCTTGCCCTTGATCCGAAGCAGCGGCGGACGCATCGGCTTCAGGTGAAGGTCGCTCGCCTCCTGCTTCACCATGAACCGGAGCAGGTCGTCGATCGTCATGGGAACGTCGCCCTCTTGGGAGATGGGGTCCTCGCCGCCGGGAACCCGCCCGGCCGAGCGGGAACATAGGTGCCGGCGTCGGGGCGAGTCAAACCGGTGTATAACGCCGCGTTTCCATGGACTCCGGCGAGCTCAAGACGCGGGTCGGCAGCCTGACCCTGGCGAACCAGCTGACGTTCCTCCGGCTGGTCGCGGTGCCCTTCTTCATCCTGGCCGTGCTCGAGGCCCGCTTCGGATTGGCGCTGGGGATCTTCATCGCCGCCGGGGTGACCGACCTGCTCGACGGCTTCATCGCCCGGGTCTTCCGCCAGCGCACGGCGCTCGGCGCCTATCTCGATCCGGCGGCGGACAAGCTCCTCTTGATGTCCGGGTTCATCCTGCTCACGCGGTACCCCAACCTGTTCCAGGGGATCCCGATGACCTGCCGGATTCCCGTCGGGCTGACGATCCTCGTCATCAGCCGCGACGTCCTCATCGTCGTGATCGCGATGCTGCTCTACCTCGCCTACGGGCAGAAGCGGTTCCAGCCGTCGATCTGGGGGAAGATCACCACCGGCACGGAGCTGGTGACGGTCGGCCTGATCCTCCTGTTCAACCACCTCCGCCGGCCGCACCCGATCGTGGACGTGGCGATCCGGGCGACGCTGGCCGCCATCCTGTTCTCCGGCTTCCACTACCTCTGGCGCACGGTCCGCCAGGTCCGCGAGTCGGGCCCCGACCGCGCCGCGCCGTGAGCCGGCTCGGAGAGCTCGACCTCGACGCGGACTCGCGCGACGCGCTCGAGCTCGCCGCGGTCCTGGCGTACGCCGCCGGGTTCGCCGCCTCGGCTCCCGGGCGCGCGCGGATCCTCGACGCGCGGCCGGCGTCGGAGGCGGCGGCGCTGGTGCGGGAGCACGCGGCGGTCGCGGAGGCCGGGCGGCACCTCGAGCAGATCGGACGCCTCGTCCCCGCGAGGGTCCCCGACCCGGGACCCGCGCTCGGCCAGCTCGCGGTCGAGGGGCTCCTGGTCGAGCCGCTCCCCCTGCGCGACCTCGCGAGCGCGCTCCTTCAGGCGGCGGACCTGCGCAAGCGCCTCTCCGGGCTTTCGGGACCGGGGTTCGAGGCGCTGACCGCGCTGGGCCGGGAGATCCCGGACTTGGGAACGCTCGCGGGGGAGGTCGCGCGCCACGTCGCCCCGGACGGGACGATCGCCGACGAGGCTTCCGACGAGCTGCGCCGGATCCGGGGGGCGATCGCCAAGACCGGGGAGAAGCTCCGGCGCCAGCTCATGTCCTTCGTCCACGACCCCGCGGCGGCGGCGGTGGTCCGGGACGACTTCGTCACGCAGCGCGGCGGGCGCTTCGTCATCCCGGTCCGCACGGACGCGCCGCGGCCGGTCGAGGGGATCGTCCACGCGGCGTCCTCGTCGGGGCAGACCCTGTTCGTCGAGCCGATGGGGTCGGTGCCGCTCAACAACGAGCTGGTCCGCCTGGCCGAGCAGGAGCTCGTCGAGCAGGAGCGCGTGATTCGAGGGTGGAGCGAGCGCTTCCGGGCGCGGCGGGAGGAGGTCGCGCTCGCGATCGACCGCCTCGCCGCGGCCGACGCGCTCCAGGCCCGCGCCCTCTTCGGCCAGCGGATCGAGGGGTGCACGCCTGCGATCGGGGAAGGCGCGGCTCTGCGCTTGACCGCCGTGCGGCACCCGTTGCTCGACAGGAGGCTCTCGGAGCAGGGGGTGCGATCGGTTCCCCTCTCGATCGAGCTCGACCCGTACGACCGCGTCCTCCTGATCTCGGGTCCGAACACCGGCGGGAAGACCGTCGCGCTGAAGACGATCGGACTCGCCGCGCTCATGGCGCAGTGCGGGCTCCCGGTCGCGGCGGCGTCGGCCTCCCTTCCGGTCTTCCGGCAGCTTCGCGCGGATATCGGCGACCATCAATCGATCGAGGCCGACCTCTCGACCTTCTCCGCCCACGTCCGCGCGATCGCGCGCGACCTCGAGGACGCCTCCCCCCCCGCGCTGTTCCTGTTCGACGAGATCGGGACGGGCACGGAGCCGGGGGAGGGGGCGGCCCTCGCGCAGGCGGTCCTGGAGCGTCTCCTCGGGCTTCGCGTCACCACGATCGCGACCACGCACCACGCCGCGCTGAAGTCCTGGGCGTTCGCCGACCCGCGCGTGGCGAGCGCCGCGATGGAGTTCGACGAGCGCACGCTGCGCCCGACCTTCCGCGTGATCCCGGGGGCGGCGGGCTCCTCCGCCGGGATCGAGATCGCCGCCCGCCTCGGGCTCGACGCGTCGCTGATCGCGCGCGCCCGGTCGCTCGTCGGGGACCGGGGCGTGACCGCGGAGGCCTCCATGGCGCGCCTGCGCGAGCTGACCGCCGAGGGGGAGGAGCGGGCCCGCGCGCTCGCGGAGGCCCGCGCGCGACTCGATGAGGAGCGCGCGCTCGTCGCCAAGCGCGCGGAAGAGGACCTGGGCCGCCAGCGGGAGCGCGCCGCGCGCGCTCTCGGCGAAGAGCTCGACAAGTTCCGCGAGCAGGCCCGCCGCGAGATGGCGTCGATCGAGGACGCGAAGACCCGCGCGACCGTCGCGCGCACGGAAGGCCGGGCGCAGGCGCGGCTGAAGACCGCGCTCCACGACGCCCGCCGCGCCGCGGCGCCGCAGACGCGCGAGGCGCCGGCGCCCCCCGTCGTCATCGCTCCGGGGGCGCGCGTGCGGATCGTGTCGCTCGAGCGGGAGGGGGAGATCGTCGCGATCCGGGGCGACCGGGTCGACGTCCGGATGGGGAGCGCCACCTTCACCGTCGCACGCACCGACCTCGCCGCGCGGGAGGAGGAGGCGCCTCCTCCGCCGCGGGGGGGCGCCGGACGGCTCGCGGCGCTCGCGGCCGGCTCCCGCGCGCAGGGTCCGGCGGAGCCCGCCCGGGAGGGCCCGCCGGCGGAGCTTCACCTGATCGGGCGGACCGTGGACGAGGCCTTGCCCGAGGTGGACCGGTTCCTCGACGCCGCCATGCGAGAAGGGAAGATGGAGGTCCGCATCGTCCACGGACACGGGACGGGACGTCTGCGCGCGGCGATCCGAAGCCATCTGCGAGGGCACGCGCTCGTGGACGGCTTCCGGGCGGGGGGAAGCGGCGAAGGCGGGGACGGCGCGACCGTGGTCGCGCTCCGCTAGCGCCTACTCCTTCCCGGGGTCCTTCTCACCGAACTGCTCGAGCCAGTACGCGACGTCGGTCTCACCGCCGGTCTTCTCGGCGGCGGCCTCCGCGCTCAACCGGATCCGGAGCGCCTTCGTCCCCTCGACCCGCGCGCCGATCGCCCGGCAACGATCGGCGAGCGAGCGGTCGTTCGTCACCACGGTCCAGTTCCGCGGGTCCCGCTCGCGCCGCAGCCGCTCGAGGATCACCGCGTCGGCGCTCCGGCCCGCCCCCGAGAACACGACGTCCGGGAACGCGGCCCACACCGGGGCGGTCCCATCGAACACGAGAACGATCCGTCCTCCCTCGCGCCCGGACAGACGGTCCACCTGGCGGATGAGCTCGCGCTTCTCGGCATCGGAGCGATCGCGGCCGGGCCACATCCCGAGGAGGTTGTCCCCGTCGACCAGGCGCGGCATCACGAGCTCCGGAAGACGCCTCGCCTGAGGTCCTCGCGATCGTCGGCGGCGTTCCCGGCCTCGGTCAGCAGCGCGGACGCGTCGACGTACGACGGCTCCCACCGGAGGGCCTCGCGCGCCATGCGTGCCGCACGCCCCGCCCTCCCCGCCCGGAGGTACATCTGCCCGAGCGCCACGTACGCCGCGACGAGCGTCGGCGCCAGCTCGACCGCCTGGAGCAGGTGCCGCTCCGCGTCCTCGCGCCTCCGCGGGTTGCGCGCGAGCAGGAGACCCAGCTCGAGGTGGTACTCGGCCTGCCCGGGATCGAGCTGGATCGCGTTCTCGAGGAACGTGACCGCCTCGTTGAACTTCCGCAGAGAGGCGAGGGCGCGTCCGCGGAGGAAGTTCTGCCGCGCGAGGTAGCCGGCGTCGGAGGTCTTCGCCTCCGTGGCCAGCGGGGCGGCCAGGGCGTCGTCGTACTCCCGCCGCATGTCCGGATCGCCCAGCGTGTTGTACGCGTCCGTGACGCTCGCGAAGAAGTGCTCGAAGCGGGGGAGGAGGTCCATGAGCGGGCCGGACCGGAACCGGTCCGGGTGGTAGCGCCGCGCGAGCGCGTAGTACGCGTCGCGGACCGTCTCCGGACGCGCGGTCTTGTCCACGCCGAGCACGCCGTAGTGATCCTGTCCCGTCGCGAGGGTCAGGCGCCCGATGCACTCCTCGCGCGTCAGCTCCCCCTGGCCGCGAAGCTCGCGCGCGCGGCGCACGGCCGGGTCCTCGGGCTCGAGCAGGCCGACGAGGAGGAATCCGTAGATCGTGCGGAGCGTCGGCTCCTCGTCCGCGGGGGACTTCTTGACGATCTCGGACAGGTCCGCCTTCCCGTCGCTCACGGCGATCAGGTACGCGCCGAGGGCGTCGAGCTGCGTCGCCGCCTGCTCGGCCGGGATCGCCGCGACCGGTCGCAGGTCGGGGGGGCCGATCCGCACCCGCACCGCGTCGAGCGCCGCCGGATGGCGCTTCGCGTGCGCGAGCACCAGCCCGCGCGGCGCGAGTCGCACCGTGACCTCCCCGTCGAGACGGGGGAGGCCGGGCTCGAAGGCGAACGCTCCGTCCGGCCACTCGAGCGTGGAGGTCAACAGCTCGCGGACGAGCCCCTCCATCGCGCGACGCATCGCCTCCATGGGAGGCCGGCCGGCCGCCAGGAGCACCGCGGTCGGTGTCGTCTTCGCGTGCGCGGCGGTCTCGACGGCGTCCGCCCGCGCCCCGGGGCTCAGGCTCCCGGTGCGCACGAGGTACTCGATGAACTGCTCCTCGATCAGGTTGGAGGTCGCGAAGACGAGCCACCCCTTCTCCATGCAGAGCAGCCGGCGCAGCCGGCCGCGCGTGGCGGTGACGATCCCGGAGGACTGCTGCGCCGCGCGCTCGCACAGCAGGCGCGCGAGCTGCCGGTCCCGCTGCGCCTCCTTGCTCACGAGATCCGTCCCTCGAGCGAGGCGGCCCACTCCGCCGCCAGCTCGGCGAAGGTCGCGCCGTAGGACGCGAGGAGCGCCGCGTCGAGCGACTCGCCGTCCCCGAGGCGATCCAGGAGCGACACCAGGACGTCGAAGCCGCGCCGCGACTCGAGGAAGCGCGTGAGCGCGAGCGCCGAGGGGTAGGAGAACGCGACGTCGGGCCAGGTGCCGGGGGCGTCCGGCCGGACGGTCCGCGCGAGCTGGACGAGATCGGCGCGCCGGAGCGTCCGCTCCTCGGAGATCTGCGCGAGCCCCTCGTGGAGCCACCGGGGGCAGTTCCCCCGGGTCTTCGACTGGACGATCGCGTGCGTCAGCTCGTGCGCGAGCACGCGCTGCGCTGTGGGCTCGAGCTTGCGCAGGCCGCCGAGCGGCACGCGGATCTTCCCGTCGTACAGCCCCGCGATCTCGCTCCCCGCCTGCGTGACGTCGTGGAACTCGCGGCGCGGGTAGACGAGCACCGTGACCGGCTGCGAGAGGACGTGGCGATAGACGCTCGACAGGCTCCGGTAGCGCTCCTCGAGGTAGTCGGTCAGCGCGGCGGCGAGGTCGGTGTCCACGGAGCCGTCGTAGCGGAGGTTGAAGTGGGCCGCGGCGGAGAAGGCGTAGTCGCGCGCAGCCGCGAGCTCCCGCTCGGCCTTGACGATCTTGTCCCGCAGGCGGTCGGCCGGGGCGAGCCGGAACGCCTCGCGCCAGGACGCCAGCGCCTCGTCCACGCGCTCGTCCCGGTCGCGGAGATCGCCCAGGACCTCGTGGAGCTGCGGATCGGCGGGCTGGCGCACGAGCCCGTCGAGGACGATCGGAAGCGCCATCGCGTCGCGGCCCAGCGCCATCTCCGCGATCGCATAGCCGACCCGCGGACCCGGCGCGTCCGGCACGAGATCGATGACGTCCCGGAAGCGGCGCGACGCGGCCTCGTACTCCCGCGCCGCGAGCGCGTCGTTCGCGCGTCGCATCGTCTCCGCGGCGTCGGCGGAGACCGGCGGCTTCGGAGCCGCCGATGGGGGAGCGGGCGCGGCGGGGGATGCGGCCGCGGGTTTCCCGGGGGACGTGCGCTCGACGCGGCGGAGCATCGTTCGCGGAAGGCCCACGGAGCCTTCCGCCGACTCCACGTGCAGCGTGTCCCCTTCGATCCACCAGCGCTCCGCGTCGATCACCCCGCCCCCCTCGAGGTGGAGCTTGTCGGCGCGCGCCGTCCCGCCGGCCAGAGCCGCCACGACCGCGAGGGCCGCGAGGGCCGCGAGCGTGTCGATGCGTCGGCCGCCGCGGAGGGTCATCGCAGGACCTCGGCGACGGCGATGGCCCGGACGGACGCCCCGCGAAGCGTTGCGGGCCGATCGGCCGCCGCGGCCGCCTCCTTCGCGCTCGCGTACGATCCGAAGCAGACCCGGAAGCAGGATTCACCCCGGAACTCGGCCGGCAGGACGAAGAGCTTCGCCGCCTCCGGCTCCGACCCGAGCAGCCGCTCGACCGTGTCGGTCTTGCAGGCGAGGAGGAGCTGCGCCGTCCATGCGCCGTCCTGCGACGCCAGGCGCGTGAGATCCGCGGCCGCGCGCGCGGCGAGCGGAGGGAGCGGCTCATCCGGCTCGTCCCGGCGCGGACGGGGCGCCGGCTGCGACGGGGGGACCGCGGCGGGGGACGGCGCCGGAGCCGGTGCCGTCTCCGGCGAAAGGGTCGAGCCGAGCGACAGCGGCGGGATCGTGGTCGGGGTGGGGGGCGTGGGCGCGGGAGGCTCGGGGGCGGTCTGCAGGAGCCGGCCGGCACCGAGAACGGTCGCCACGGCCGCGATCAGCACCGCGGAGGAGGCGAGCTCGCGCAGGCTTCCGCGCCGCTTGGCGGGCCCCCGGGCGTCCTCCCGTTCCTCGCTCATGATCCCGGCCAATATAGGGCTAGTGGATCAGGGTGAAGCAGCGGCTCCAGCGAGAGCGGGTCAGCAGGTGCGCGATCTTGCTCCCGATCGCCCGAAGCTGATCCATCCCGCGCAGGTTGATGTCGTTCGGACCCTCGGTATACGACCACCAGATCAGGAGGGCCCGCCCCTTGATCAGGTCCCGCGAGACGAACCCCCAGGTCCGGCTGTCGGAGGACCGGTCGCGGTGGTCTCCCATGGCCCAGTACTGCCCCGGCGGCACGACGAAGGGCTCGTGGGAGTCGGGGAGGCGGTAGGCCTCCTTCACGTACGGCTCCTCGATCCGCTCCCCGTTCAGGTAGACGTACCCGCGGCGGATCTCGAGGGTGTCCCCCGGGAGACCGATCACGCGCTTGATGTAGTCGGTCTCCGGCTCGTTCGGGAACTTGAACACGATGATGTCCCCGCGCCGCACGTCGCGAACGGGGAGGAGCGACTTCTCCCACGACGAGTCGGCGGGGGAGAAGACGTAGCGGTTGACCATGATGTAGTCGCCGATCAGGAGCGTGTCCTCCATCGAGCCGCTCGGGATCTTCGACTGCTGGAAGATGAACGCGCGCGTGAACACGACGAAGATCACGCAGATGAGGATCGTCTCCGCGTAGTCGCGCAGGATCCCCTTGGGCGGGGGCTCCACGGCCGTCGCGCGATCGTCGCCGTATCCGGTCCTACTCCCCACGCCCACCCTCCGCGGCGAGGAAGCGGTCCACGAGGGTCACCGCGTCCTCGGCACACTCGGCCACCCGCGTGATCGAAAGCTGCTCCGGCTCGATCATCTCTCCCTGCACGAGCTGTCGCAGGAACGGCCGCCAAACGGCCCCCAAAAGTACCACGGGGCGATGCGCGAGGCTCCCCGCGCGATGGAGCGCCCAGATGAGGGTCAGCTCCGCGAGCGTTCCGGACTTGCCGGGCAGGACGATGAACCCGGACGCCGCCTCGATCAGCGCCCCGCTCCGCGCGAGGAGGTCGGCGGTGTCGCGCCGCTCGGTGAGGAAGCGATTGGGCTCGCGCGCGGCGAAGATCGCGCAGGTGACGCCGACGGCCCGGCCGCCGGCCTCCGCGGCGCCGCGGCTCGCACCCTCCATGACGCCGCCGTAGCCGCCGGTGACGACGCCGTATCCGGACCGGACGAGAAGTGCGCCGACGCGCCGGGCGTCCTCGTAGGCGGCGTCCCCCTCGCGGGGCTCGGACGAGCCGAAGACGGCGACCAGCGTCCGGGCGGCGGGCATCAGTAGCCGATCGCCACCGCCTCTTCGCGGGAGTCGGGCGCTCCGGTCCAGCGCCCGCTCGCGTCGAGGCCGATCGCGCAGACGTTCCCGATGAAATCCCGCTGCGTGAGCGTGTGCCCGCGGGCGGTCAGTCCCGCCGCCACGTCCGCGGGGAGCGCGCGCGGCTCGTGGAGGATCGTGTCGGGGAGCCACTGATGGTGGATCCGCGGCGCGTCCACCGCCTCCTGCAGGCTCATCCCGTCGTCGATCACGTGCACGATCGTCTGGAGGACGCTCGAGATGATCGTCGCACCTCCCGGCGATCCGAGCACGAGCAGCGGACGTCCGCCCTCCCGCGACTCGACGATCGTCGGGCACATCGACGACAGCGGGCGCTTGCCGCCGGCGGGGGCGTTCGCGTCCTCGCCGACCAGGCCGAACTGGTTCGCGACGCCGGCTCCGAGCGCGAAGTCGTCCACCTCGTTGTTGAGGAGGACGCCGGTCCCCGGCGCGACGAGCGCGGCGCCGAACCGGGAGTTGAGCGTGGTGGTCAGAGCGACCGCGCCCCCCCGCGCATCGGCAACGGACAGGTGCAGGGTCTGGCCTCCTTCGGGGCGGTCGGGAAGGCCGGGCCGGACCTTCGACGACGGCGTCGCCCGGTCGTCCCGGATCGTCGCCCCGCGCCGCTTGACGTAGTCGGGGGCGAGGAGCGCCTCCACGGGGACGCGGACCTGATCGGGATCGCCAAGGTAGCGGCTCCGGTCGGCGAACGCGCGCCGCAGCGCCTCCGCGATCCTGTGCAGCGTGAGCGACGAGCCGGCGCCCGAGGAGGCGAGATCGAACCGCTCCAGCATCGCGAGCGCCTGGAGCAGGACGATTCCCCCGCTCGACGGGAGAGGGAAGGAGACGACCGTGCGTCCCCGGTACGAGCCGACGAGCGGCTCCCGCGGGACCGCGCGGTAGCCCGCGAGGTCCTCGCGCGTCATCACGCCTCCCGCTGCGGCGACCCCCTCCACGATCGCTTCCGCGACGGAGCCTTCGTAGAACCCCTTCGGTCCCGAGGCCGCGATCGCGCGGAGCGTCTTCGCGAGGTCCTTCTGGACGAGGCGAGCGCCTTCCGGGAGCGGGGCGCCGTCGCGTGTGAAGATCGCGCGGGCCGCAGGGTCGGTGGCGAGCCGGGCGTTCTCCTCCGCGTAGCGCGCCGCGCTCTGCGGCGAGACCACGACCCCGGCCTCGGCGAGCTCGATCGCGGGGGCGAGCAGCTCCGCCCACGGCCGCGAGCCCCAGCGCGCGTGCGCCTCGGCCAGCCCCGCGACCGACCCCGGCACGCCCACGGCGAGCCCGCCGCTCCGGCTCTTCGCCGGATCGATCTTTCCCGAGGCGTCGCGGAACATCGCGGGGCGGAGGGCGAACGGCGCGGTCTCGCGGAAGTCCAGCGCCGCGTGCGCGCCGTCGGGGGCGCGGTACAGGAGGAACCCGCCGCCGCCGAGGTTGCCCGCGCGGGGATAGGTCACCGCGAGCGCGAACGCGGTCGCGATCGCCGCGTCGATCGCGTTCCCCCCGCGACGGAGGACCGCGGATCCCGCTTCGGCGGCCGCGCGCTCGGGGGCGACGACCATCCCGCGCGGACCGACGACGGGGGCGCGCGAGGCGGCTTCCGCCGGGAGCGCGACGGCCGCCAGCGCCACGAGCGCGGCGGCCGCGATCCACGCTGCGGGCGTTCGAGCGGCGGCGGGGCGCATCCGGGGCGGGATTATGCCCGATGGTAGAATCCACGCCATGTCGCCGACGAGAATCTCGATCCTGGTCCTGGCAGCCGCCGTGATCTTGTCCGCCTGCGGCGGCGCCCCGCCGCCTCCGGCCGCCGCCGCGGCGTCAGGGAAGATGGCGCCTGAATTCGAGCTCCGCGATCTCGACGGCAAGCCGTTCCAGCTCTCCGCCACCAAGGGGAGCGTCCGCCTGGTCGACTTCTGGACGACCTGGTGCGCCCCCTGCCGCGAGGAGATCCCGATGTTCAAGGAGCTCCACGCCGCCTACGGCGGAAAGGGGTTCACGCTGATCGGGATCGCGATGGACGACGAAGGCGTGGACGCCGTGAAGCCGTTCGCCGAGAAGAACGCCATCCCGTACACGACGCTCATCGGAAGCGAGGACGTGGCGACCTCCTTCGGCGGGGTCGTGGGCTATCCGACCAAGTTCCTGATCGACCGCGACGGGAAGATCGTGGAGACCTGGGTCGGCCCGGTCCCGAAGACGATCCTCGAGAAGCACATCCGCGCCCTCCTGTAACCGTTTCGTTCTCGCGCTGACGAATCGGGGCGTGGCCCGGAGCGCCGCCCCGGCCGACCTTGTCGGGCATGCGTACCCTTTTGCTCGCGGCATGCCTGCCGCTCGTTCCGACCTATGCCTTGGCCGCGAAGGAGGAGCCTCCGCGGCCGCTCGCCGTGGTGCTCGACGACGACACGCCCCGCACCCGCACCCTCGCGCGCCAGGGGATCGCGAGCCTCGGCGGCGAGGTCCTCCACGCGTTCGACGACCTGCTCGTCGTCACGCTCCCTCGCGGCGAGGAGTTCCGCGCGCTGCGGCTCCCCGGGATTCGAGAGGTCGCGCTCAACGGGCTCTCGCTCCGGGCGGGGCCGCGCGGGCGCGGACCGAGCCCGGGGCGCGCCGCGTGGAACGCGATCGTGGAGGCCGACGGCGGCCGATCGTCCCCGCGCCCCGCCGAGGAGCCTCCTCACGACGACGCGCTCACGCCCCCTAATACCCCGCTCGAGGACGTCCGCGCGATCAGCCGGCTCGCCTCGACGTCGTCGGGGGGAAGGCGCGTGGCGCTGAAGCCGCCGGACGACCCCGCGTCGATGCGCGCGCCCTACGGCGCCACCGAGCTGAACACCAGCGAGTTCCTCGCCGGCTCGATCAGCGTCAACATCATCCTCGTGGAGAGCGACGGCACGATCGAGCCGCAGTCCGAGAGCTGGTCCGCCGACCGTGAGAACGAGGTCGTCGCGCGGATCGCGACCGGTCTGGAGTGGGTGCGGATCCAGGAGCCCCGGGCGGCCCTGCGCTTCGTCTACCACGTGATCCCCGGCCGGACCGACCCTCGCGCGCGCACCGGCTACGAGCCGATCCGCCGCGCCGCCGACCCGATGGGGACCGGCGGCGAGGACCTGTGGGCGAAGGCCGTGCTCGCGAAGCTGGGGTACGGATCGGGAGACCGGTTCGCGCGCTCCCGTGCGCTGGCCTCCGACACGCGCCGTCTCGACGGCTCCGACTGGGGGGTCAACGTGTTCGTCGTCGATTCGCTCGCGGACCCCGACGGGAAGTTCGCCGACGGCCGGTACGCCTACTCCTGGATCGGCGGCCCGCACCTCGTGATGACGTACGACAACCAGGCCTGGGGGATCGGGCGGATGGACATGGTCCTCCGTCACGAGCTCATGCACGCCTTCTTCGCCTTCGACGAGTACACCGCCAGCGCGTGCGCCTGCGCCGAGCATCGCGGGTACCTCGACGGCGCGAACACGAACTGCGTCCCCTGCAACCCGGCCGCCTCGTCGTGCGTGATGATCGCCAACGGCGACGCGATGTGCGACGCGACGCGTCGCCAGCTCGGGTGGGCCGACCTCGACGGAGACGGGATGCTGGACGTCGTGGGGGAGGACCCGGACACCTTCCTCGACGCGCTCCCCAGCGAGTCGTGCGGCGCGCTCGCGCTCTCCGGGCTCGCCTCGGTGATCGCGGCGACGAACCGCAACCCCTCCCCGATCACGCCTCACACGAGCATCAGCATCAACCGCGTCGCCGGGGTCGAAGTCCGCGCGGACGGGGCCGCCTGGGCCCCCGCGGGTCCGGAGGACGGCGCGTGGGGAGCCCCGCAGGAGCGGTTCCGCGCGGCCTTCACGGCGCTTCCCCCCGGGGCGCACCGGCTCGAGGCGCGGGCCCGGGACGACTTCGGGAACGTGGACGGCTTCCCGGGGGCGGCGGACGTCCTCGTCCGGACCGGCGCCGAGCCGCTCGGCGATTCCGTTCGCCTCTCGCGCAGCGGCGGCACGGGGATCGCCATGACCTGGGACGAGTGCGGCGGCGCCACCTCCTACCGCGTCTACCGTGCCGCCAGCCCGTCGTCCTCATGGACACCGGTCGCTCAGACGACCGGAACCGCCTGGATGCAGACGGACGCGCCCGCCGGGTACTACGAGGTCCGCCCGGTCGATGCCTGCGGCGCCGAGCAGGGGACCCGCTAGCGCGACTCCCCCGGCGGCCGCCGCGGGGGCGGCCCGCTAGAATGCGGGGCGTGAACCGGCAAACCCGCATCGTGGTGACCTTGGCGGCCGTCGCGGCGGCGGGCGTCGGCGGCCTGCTCGTCCTCTCGAGCCAGTACAGGAAGCGCCTCGACGCCTCTCCGGTCGCGGGAGCGCAAGGCGAGGCCGGCGCGCGCGCCCCGCGCCTCGTGGACGGATTCATCGCCGGACGGCTCGCGGTCAAGAAGGTCATCGAGCGCTATCCGAAGAAGATGAAGCAGCTCAACGCGATCGCCACCGGAGACTTCAGCGAGGTGCAGGGGCAGCGGATGGGCTCGAACGTGGACGCGGCCGGCGCCTATCGGGTCGAGCGCTACAACGCCCTCACCGCGCACGGGATGACGTTCGAGGACTACGCGACGGTGCGGACCGCCTGGCGGTCGTGGAAGGACGGAAAGCAGGTGGAGGACGCCGATCTGGTCGCCGCGTTCGAGGCGAAGCGCAAGGAGCTCGACGGCGCGGCGCTCGGGGAGTTCGAGGCGTTCGACGACCTGATCAAGTAGCGCTTCCGTCGCGGCCGCCTCCGCGCCGCTCGAGGGCGTCGAGCCGGCGCGACACGCGCGAGAGCCTGCGTCCGAGCGCGATCAGGTAGATCGTCAGCCCCGCCCAGACCGCGGCGTACCCCCAGAACAGGAACGCGTAGCTCTTCATCGGGACCTCGCGGCCGCCTCCAGGAGCGCGGCGAGACGGTCCTCCTCAGCGGCCAGCCGGGCGCGGACCGCGACGAGGAGGGCGAACAGGAGCAGGAACGCACCCATGGAGACGAGGAGCGCCGCGAGCATCCCCGGCGCGAGCGGATCGGTCTTCCCGGGGCCGAACACGATCGGGTGCTGGCCGCGCCACCAATCGACCGCCTTGTAGACGATCGGAACGTCCAGCGCCGCGATCACGCCGAGGACGGAGGCGATCCGTGCCCCCTGCTCGGGAGTGGAGGCGTAGGCCCGCGCGAGGAGGATCCCGGCCAGCAGCAGCCAGAGCACCAGCGTCGTGGTCAGCTTGGCCTCCCACGTCCACCAGACCCCCCACGCGGGCTTCGCCCAGATCGGCCCGGTCACGAGCACCAGCGTGCAGAACAGCCATCCGACCTCGGCGGAGGCGATCGAGAGGTGATCGAATCCCGCGCGCCGCGTCCAGAGGTACCCCGCCGCTCCGGTGAGGAGCAGGAACACGGAGAGGAACGTGATCGCGGCCAACGGGACGTGGACGTAGAAGATCTTCTGGACCGCCCCCATCACCCGCTCCTCGGGGGCGACGAGGAAGATCAGCCACAGCGCGGCCGCCATCGACCCCGCGGTCGCGACGGTCAGCGCGGACATCGCGAGATCCGAGCTGCGGCGCATCAGTCCTCCAGGATCGCGTCGAAGAGCAGGAGCGCGACCAGCACGTAGAGTACGTCGAGTCCCCCGATCAGCAGAAGCCAGTGGCGGTCGGCGGCCAAGGGCGTGCCCTCGATCGCCGACGCCGTGCAGTGGACCGCCGACAGGAACAGCGGCGTCGCCGCGGGGAGCATCAGGGTCGCGAGCAGCGCCTCCCCCCGCTGGAGGCGCGAGACGACCGCTCCGAACAGGGTCCCGAGGCAGGCGAGCCCGACCGTGTGGAGCGGGACGACGAGCGCGAGCGGCGCCGCGGCGGCGAGGAGCGGGACGTCGAGCAGGACCGAGGTCAGGGGGAAGAGCGCCGTCTCGAGGGCGGTGAGGAGGACGAAGTTCGCGAGCGCCTTCCCGGCGAACACGGCCCCGCGATCCACCGGCGCGAGCGCGACCGCGGCGAGCGCGTCGTCCTCGCGCTCGAGGCGGAACGATCGGGTGAAGCCGACGATCCCGGAGAAGGCGAGCGTCACCCAGACGACCCCCGGCACGATCGTGCCCGCGCCCGCGCGTTGCACGGCGTCGCCGCCGAAGGCGAAGGCGAAGACGACGAGCACGACCAGGGCGAAGAGGACGGTCGCGAGCGTGGTCTCCTTCGTCCGACCCTCGATGCGCAGGTCCTTCTGCGCGATCGCGAGCGAAGCCGAGACGAACCCCGGGGGGCGGGGCGCGGCGTCGCTCACGGCGCCAGGGCGCGCGCGCGGGCGCGGTCGGCCTCGGGGCCTCGGCTCGATCCCGCGTCGGCCACGCGTCCATGGCGGATCGCGACCCATCGGGGACACAGCGCGAGCCCCTCCTCGACGTCGTGCGTCGCGAGGATCCAGGTGGTGTCGCGCGCGGCCGCCTCGGCGAGCGCGCGGCGCCAGGCGGCGGTGGAGCGGGCGTCGAGCCCCGTCGCCGGCTCGTCGAGGAGGAGGATCGGCGGGGCGTGGACGAGCGCGCGCGCGAGCGCGACCCGCTGTCGCAAACCGCGCGAGAACGTCCGCACCGGATCGTCGCCCCGCTCCGCGAGATCGACCTCGCGGAGGAGCGCGCGGGCCCGCGCCGCGGGGGAGGGGACGCCATGGAGCGTGGCGAAGAAGACCAGGTTCTCCTCCGCCGTCAGGTCGCCGTAAAGCAGGGTCTGGTGCGACACGACCCCGATGCGGCTCCGGGCGGCGGCTCCGGCGCGGCGTGGGTCGGTCCCTTCCACCGCGACCCCCCCGGCGGTCGGCTTCAAGCCTCCGGCCAGAAGACGGAGGAGCGTGGTCTTTCCGGCGCCGTTTTCGCCGAAGAGCGCGACGGGCTCCCCGCGCCGGACGGCGAGGTCGATCCCCTCGAGCGCGATCGTGGCGCCGAAGCGCCGGGTCAAGCCGCGCGCCTCGAGGAGGGGGGCCGCGTCCAAGCTAGCGCCGCTCGGCGGCGAGGGCATCCAGCCTCTTCATCAGCGCGACGGCCTGCGAGGCGAGCCTCTCCTTCATCTCCGCGTAGTCCGAGTCCCCGATCTTCCCCGTCGCGCGGTCCTCCTCGAGGTCGCGCAGCGCCGAGAGCGCCATCGCGTGCTGCGCGGTCAGGTCCTGCTCGGCGGAGATCTTCCCTGCGACCCGCTCGGCCTCCCGAGCGTCGGGGCGGAAGAGCGGGCCGAGCACGAACGCGGCGACGGCGAGCGCGAGCGCGACGATGAGGAGGGCGGCGATCAACGGAGCTCCTCGAGATCGCTCTGGAGGCGCGCCAGGTCGGCGGGGTCCGGGCTCCCGGCCGCCGTGGGCTCGGCCGCCGGGCGCGACGAGCGGCGCCAGCGCCGGATCAGGAGGGCGAGGGCGAGCGCCGCGGCGAGCAGCCCGAGCGGCGGGCCGACCCAGGCGACGAGGTTGAACCCGGCCGCGGGGGGCGTGACCAGGATCTTCTGTCCGTAGCGCGCGACGTAGCCGGCCACGATGGCGTCGCCGGTCTTCCCCGACTTGGCCTCGGCCGCGATCTCCTGGCGCATCTCCCCGGCGCGGGCACAGGCGCAGTCCTTGACCGACTGCGGATGACAGCCGCAGTCGCACAGGATCGCGGAGGCGGCTTCCTCGTACGCGCCGCTCGCGGTCATGCCGCGGCGCGATCCTCGACGTCCATCGCGGCGGCGAGGCGCTTGCGCTCGCGCGCGTCGGGGAGGACGCACACCCCGGCGCCGAGCACCAGCACGAGCCCGCCGAACCAGAGGAAGTTGACCAGCGGGTTGACGAACACCCTGAAGTTCGCCCGGCCGGTCATCGGATCGACGCCGAGCGGGGTCACGTAGAAGTCCTCGCCGAACCTCTGAGGCGCCCGGAGCGAGAAGCTCTTGTGGATCGCGACCTCGGTCGACGGGGTCTTGACCTCGCGCCCTTCACGCGATTCCAGCCGCTCGATCAGGCCGAAGAGATCGCGGATCGCCGCCGTGTATCTCTCGGGGTCCCCGTCCCGAAGCCGTTTCGCCTCGAGGAACGCCGCGCGGAGCTCGGGGAAGAGCATGTTCGGATGGAACCGCTGCTCGGCCGCGAGGCGCGCCGCGAACCGGCCGTCCTGCCAGACCGAGACCTCGGTGATCGCCGCGACGTAGTCGTCGAGCGCCTCGAGCCTGAAGCCGTCGTAGGTCATCGCGTAGCCGTCGATCTTGAGCACGTCCTTCGGCGCGAGGACCTGCACGGTCTCCTTCCGGTACGCCGACGACGCGGCGACGCCGATGCACACGATCACGAACCCGACGTGGACGGTGTAGCCCCCCCACCGCCGCTTGTTCCGCCAGACCAGCCGCGCGAAGGCGAGCGCCGCGCCCTCCCCGTACTGGTGCCGCCGCGCCCGGACGCCGCGCCAGAACTCGACCGCGACGGTCGCGAGCACGAACGCGGCGATCCCGAAGCACAGGGGGGGGTAGAAGGTCTTGAGCGCGTCGAACACGGCGGCGAAGTTCAGCCGGACGAGCCCGCGCGCGACGTCGGCCGCGGCGTGCGCCGCGGCGCGTCCCTCGAGCAGGAGCATGAGCGCGAGCGTCCAGGCCCCGGTCAACGCCGGCCCCGTGAAGTTCCGCCTGAGGTTCTCGGCCGTCGCCTTGCGCCACGCGATCAGCGGGCCGACGCCGATGAGGAAGAGGAGCACGAGCGCCCACGGAATGTTGACCAGGTTGAAGATGGGCGGCCCCATCGTGACCTTCCGTCCCGTGGCCGCCTCCGAGATCAGCGGGAAGGTGGTCAGGAGGAGGACCGTCGCCGCGATCCCCACCAGCATCATGTTGTTGAACAGGAAGCTCGCCTCGCGCGAGAGGACCGACTCCATGCGCGCCTCGGACTTCAGGTCGTCGAGCCGGAGGATCAGCAGGGCGAACGACCCGAAGAAGACCACCGCGAGGAACCAGGCGAACGCCGGGCCGATGTCGGAGGTCGCGAAGGAGTGGACCGAGGAGATGATCCCGCTGCGCGTCAGGAAGGTGCCGAAGATCGCGAGGCAAAAGGTGAGGATGACCAGGGTCATGTTCCAGACCTTCATCATCCCCTTCTTCTCCTGGATCATCACCGAGTGCAGGAAGGCGGTGCCGGTGAGCCAGGGCATGAGCGAGGCGTTCTCGACCGGATCCCAGGCCCAGTAGCCGCCCCAGCCCAGCTCGATGTAGGCCCAGTACGAGCCCATCAGGATCCCGGCGCCCTGGAAGAACCAGGCGAAGATCGTCCAGCGGCGGGTCGTGCGGAACCAGAGGTCGCTCGTCCGGCGGGTCGCCAGCGCCGCGATCCCGAACGCGAACGGGACCGTGAACCCGACGTACCCGAGGTAGAGGGTCGGCGGGTGGATCATCATCCAGTAGTTCTTGAGCTGGGGATTGAGCCCCACGCCGTCGGCGCGCATCGGGCCGCCTGCGAACGGGCTCGCGATGAAGTTCGTCAGGATCAGGAAGAAGGTCAGCACGAGGCCGAGCGTGGAGACGACCCAGGGCATCAGCGCGCGGTTCTTCATCCGGTTCGTCAGCACGACGATCGTGGACATCCCCGAGAGGATCAGCGCCCACAGGAGCAGGCTGCCGGACTGCCCGCCCCACAGCGCCCCGATCTTGTAGGGGAGGGGCTGGCTGACGCTGGAGTAGTGGTAGACCGCGTCGAGCGAGAAATCGTCGCGGAGGAACCCGGTCTCGAGCGCGACGACCGCGAGGACGACGAGCGCGAAGGCGGCGAGCAGGCCGCGCTCGGCGCTCCGCTGGAGGCCGCGGCCGCGCGACACGGTGGAGAGCCAGGACGCCACCGCCGCCCACGCCGCGGAGGCGAGCGCGAGGAAGAGGGCGAAGTGGCCGAGCGTGGACATCAGACGCCGGACGCCGGTGTCTTCGCGGACTCGTACTTCGAGGGGCACTTCGCCATCAGCTTCGTCGCCTCGAAGACGCCGTCGGGGCGCGACCGCCCCTCGACCACGACGTCGGCCTCGTCCACGAAGGTGTCGGGGATGATCCCGGTGAAGTCGACGGGGAGGGTCGCGTTCCCCTCCTTGTCCGCGATCGTGAACAGGACGCGGCTCCCGTTGTCCCGCCGCTCGATGGTTCCGGGGGCGACCTTGCCGTTGACGCGGAAGTGCCCGGCGGGCACCCCGTGCTCCTTGTACTCGCGCACCGTGACGTAGTACGCGAAGCCGCCGTCCGGTTTCTGGGTCGCGACCACCAGCATGAACGCCATGGTCGCGGCGATGCCGGTGCCGATGAGGATGAACTTCAGACGCCGCCCATCCATGACCGCTCATACTAGAAGCCCACCCGAGCGACTGTCAACGAATCAGGGGGCGCCGGGCGGCCCTCGCCGCGGAGTGATAACGTAAGCGGGCTCCACGAGGAGGATTCCGATGAAGGAGGTTCGCGCCAAGCTGGAAGGGGAGCTTCGCGCCCTCGACCGCGAGCTAACGGTGGACCTCCCGCGCGAAATCAAGACGGCGGTCGCGATGGGGGACCTCCGGGAGAACGCCGAGTACCATGCCGCGCTCGAGCGGCAGCAGTTCGTCCGTGCCCGGATCGTCCAGCTCCAGAGGCGCCTGTCGGAGCTCGGCACCATGGACTTCTCCCGCATCCCGAAGGACCGGATCGGGCTGGGGACCACGGTGGTGCTCGTCGATCTCGAGATGGACGTCGAGGTCACCTACGAGCTGGTGGTCCCCGAGCTCGCCGACCTCGAGAAGGGGCTGGTCTCGGCCGCCTCGCCGATCGGCCGCGGGCTGATGGGGAAGAAAGGCGGCGAGAGCGTGGTGATCGAGGTCCCCTCCGGACGGAAGCGGTTCGAGGTCCTCGAGATCCGGACGCTCCACGACAAGGATCAGGCGTAGCGGAGGATCGTCGCGAGGATCTTCCAGCCGGCCCCGATCGTCCCGCGGACCGTCCCCGCGATCTTCGAGCGTCCGACCCGCCGCCGGTAGGAGACCGGAACCTCGGCGTAGCGCACCCCCGCCCGCAGCGCCTTGACCTGCATCTCCGCCGTCCATCCGTAGCCGCGGTCGGCCATGCCGAGGCGCGAGAGCGCAGGCCAGGTGATCGCGCGGAACGGTCCGAGGTCGGTCACGGCCGCGCCGTAGAGCCGGCGGATCAGGAAGGCGGCGAGCAGGTTCCCGAAGCGCTGCTGCGGGAGGAGCGCGCCGGGCTCGCGCGCGCCCAGCGCGCGGGAGCCGACCACCAGCTCCGCGTCCCCGCGGGCGATCGGCTCGAGCAGGCGCGGGAGCTCCTCGGGGCGGTCGGAGCGATCGGCGTCGAGGAACACCACGACGTCGGGAGGCGGAGGGTGGCCGGCGATGTAGGCGAGCCCGGCGAGGCAGGCGCTCCCGTAGCCGCGCCGCGGCTCGCGGACGACCGCGCACCCGAGCGCTCGGGCGACGTCCCCGGTCCCGTCGGTCGAGCCGTTGTCGGCGACGACGACCGTGCGCAGGAGAGGACGGGGAAGATCGGCGACGACGAGGGGGAGGGAGCGCCTCTCGTCGAGCGCGGGGATCAGGACGTCCACGATCGGTCCGCGCCCGGGCATCCCGCGTATCATATGCGGCCGCATGAGCCGACCCTTCGCGTCCAGCCTGCTGTCCGCGCTGCGCCCGAAGCAATGGATCAAGAACGTCTTCGTCTTCGCGGCGCTGGTCTTCGCGGGGAAGCTGGGGGACCTGCCGTCCGTCCTCCGGGCCTGCGGCGCGTTCGGGGTCTTCTGCGCGCTCTCGTCGGCGGTCTACCTGCTCAACGACGTCCGCGACCGCGAATCCGACCGGCTGCACCCGGTGAAGCGGAACCGGCCGATCGCCGCGGGGGAGATCTCGCCCGGGACGGCGATCGGGGTGGCGATCGTGCTCGGCCTCGCGGCCCTTTTCGCGGCGTTCCGTCTCGACAGGGGGCTGGGCGCCGCGGCGGCGGCCTACGCTGTGCTCAACCTCGCGTACTCGTTCGGGCTCAAGCACGTCGTCATCCTCGACGTGATGATGGTCGCCTCGGGGTTTCTCCTCCGCGCCTGGGCCGGCGCGCTCGTCCTGGACGTCGCGATCTCGCACTGGCTCGTGCTCTGCACGGGGCTGCTCGCCCTGTTCATGGGGTTCGCCAAGCGCCGGCAGGAGATCGCCTCCCAGGGAGACGCCTCCGGGACCCGCGCGATCCTCCGGGAGTACTCGCTCCCGTACCTCGACCACATGATCGCGATCGTCACCGGCGCCACGGTTGTCGCCTACGCGTTCTACGCGTTCTCCCCGGAGGTCGCGCAGAAGCTGGGGACGCAGCACCTGGGGCTGACGATCCCGTTCGTGCTGTTCGGGATCTTCCGCTACCTCTATCTCATCCATCAGCGCGGGGCGGGGGAGAGCCCGACCAACCTCCTTCTGAGCGACGGGCCGCTCCTCCTGGACGTCGGGCTGTGGGGCCTCGCGGTGGTCGTGGCCCTTTATCTGTGGCCCTGATTTGACTTGACGATTCCCGGTCCCTACGATTCGGCCCGATGAGCGTCGCGTCGTCCCAGGCCGTCGTGCGTCATTCCGTCCTCGTCGTGGACGATTCCAACCTGCTTCGGGGGATCCTCAAGGAGGAGCTCGAGGCCGAGGGGTTCGCGGTCCACATGGCCGAGGACGGAGCGGAGGCGCTCGAGAAGGCGCACGACCTACTGCCGGACATCATCCTGCTCGATGTCGGGCTCCCGGACATGGACGGGTACGAGGTCTGCCGCCGCGTGAAGTCCGACGCGGCGACGAGCGACATCCCGGTGCTGATGATCACCGCCCTCAACGAGCTGAAGGACAAGCTCGCGGGGTTCGACGCGGGGGCGGACGACTACCTCACCAAGCCGTTCTTCACCAAGGAGCTGCTCGCGCGCCTGCGCAAGAACCTCCGGACGCGCGACTCGATCCACGCCTCGCGCCGGCTCGGCCAGTCCTACCTGGAGATGCTGTTCGGCATCGGCTCGGCGATCACCTCGCCGTTCAAGGTGGACGACGAGGTCGAGATCATCCTCCGCCAGGGACTCGTGGCGGTGCAGGCGACGAAGGGGGCGATCCTCCTCCTCGAGGGGGAGCAAGGGACGCTCGAGGTCCGGGGCACGATGGGCTGCGACCGGAAGGGGGACCCCAAGATCGGCGACCGCTACCGGATCTCCGACAAGCTTCCGATGGTGGACGCCGGGGGGGCCGACGGCCCGGTGGGGATCCGGATCTACGAGGACGAGGCCCGCCACGTGGTGTTCGTCCCGATGGTGTCGAAGGAGAAGCTGGTCGGAGGGATCGAGATCCACCTCGGGGGGCGCCGCGGCCGCCTGACGGTCAACGAGCAGAAGCTCCTGTACGCGCTCGCCTCGCAGGCGGCGATCTTCCTGGTCAACGCCCGCCTCGAGCGCGACGTGCGCTCGATGTTCCTCAACATCATCGTCTCGATGGCGGGGGCGGTGGACGCGAAGGACGCCTACACCCACGGCCACTCGCTGCGCGTCGCGCGGGTCTCCCTCATCGTCGCGCAGGAGCGCGGCCTGCCCCGCGAGGAGCTGGAGCCGCTGCTCCTCTCGGCGATCCTGCACGACGTGGGGAAGATCGCGATCCCGGACAACATCCTCAAGAAGCCGGAGCGGCTGAACCGGGAAGAGTTCGAGATCATGAAGGGGCACCCGATCGCGGGGGCGAAGATGCTCCAGCACATCCAGGCGCTGGAGAACGTGATCCCGGGGATCCTCCATCACCACGAGTACTGGAACGGCACGGGCTACCCGCACGGCCTCTCCGAGGAAGCGATCCCGCTCCAGGGCCGGATCATCCACATCGGCGACGCGTTCGACGCGATGACGACCGACCGGATCTACCGGACCAAGATCGGCGTCCCCGGGGCGATCAAGGAGATCGTCAAGTTCTCCGGACGGCAGTTCGACCCGACGTTGGTGAACTGCCTGCTCGAGGCGAACCGGACGGGGCGCATCCACGACGCGATGCCGAAGTCCACGCCGTCCCTCCACGAGCTGATCGACCAGATTCGATGACGGGACCGGGGGCACGCCGGCGGCTCCTGGCCGTGGACGACAACCGCCTGATCCTGCGAGTCATCGAGGACTTCTTCACGCCGAACGGCTGGGACGTGACGAGCGCCGACGGCGTGCCGGCCGCGCGCCTCGCGCTCGCGTCCATGACCCCCGACGCGATCGTGTCCGACATCCTCATGCCGGACGTGGACGGATGGGAATTCTTCGACGAGGTCCGCAAGCGCCCGGCGACGGCCTCGACGCCGTTCGTCTTCCTGACCGTCGAGGGCGAGCTGCCGCAGCGGCTGCGCGGATTGCACCTGGGGGCCGACGACTACATGACCAAGCCGTTCGCGGTCGAGGAGCTTCACGCCCGCGTCGAGCGGCTGGTGGAGCGCACGGAGGCGCTGGCGGAGGCCCGCAGCGGCACCGGCGATGCGCTGCTCACCGGGTCGGTCGAGCACCTCGCCATTTCCGATCTGCTCCAGATCCTCTCGCTCAACGGGAAGGACGGGACGGTGGAGCTGCGCGAGGGGGAGGCGAGCGGGAGGATCGAGTTCCTCCAGGGGCAGATCGTGGACGCGGCGGCGGGGCGCGCGCGCGGCTCGAAGGCGCTGTTCCGGATGCTGGGGTGGGCCGGGGCGACCTTCCGCGTGCTGACCCGCGAGGGGCCGCCCGCCCCGCGCACGATCACCGCCTCCGCCTCGAACGTGCTGATGGACGGGCTGGTCTCCCTGGACGAGTGGGGGCGCTGGCGGGACCTCCTTCCCGGGGAGGGGTCGCGGCTCGACCTCGCCCCGGACGCCCGGACCCGGCTGCACGGCCATTCCGTCTCCCCGGCGGAGTTCGACGTTCTGGCCCGCGCCAAGGCCGGGACGACCGTGGGGCGGCTGATCGAGGAGAGCCCGCACCCGGATGCGCAGGTGGCGGAGGCGATCTGCACCCTCATGACCCGGGGGGTGATCCTCGTGGACGCCGACGGCGAGGCCCAAGCGGCGATATGATGCGCGGCCGCATGGCCGAGCAACCGTCGGTCCTCATGATCTTCACCGGCGGGACGATCTCGATGAGGATCGTCCCGGGGCGCGGCGCCCTCCCCGCGAGCGGAGGGAAGGAGATCCTCGAGAGCGTCCCGAAGCTCGCGACGCTCGCGAAGATCACCTGCGAGGACTTCGACCGCCTCCCCGGCCCCCACTGGACGCCGGATCGGATGCTCGATCTGGCGCGCCTGATCGATACGCGATTGGCGGAGGGGGACTTCGTCGGCGCCGTGATCACCCACGGGACGGACACGATCGAGGAGACGGCCTACCTGCTCGACCTGGTGCTGACGACCGACAAGCCGGTCGTGCTCACGGGGGCGATGAAGACGGCCGACGACCCGTCCTGGGACGGGCCGGCGAACCTGACCGCGGCGGTGCGCGAGGTCTCGACGGCCCCGACCGGCGTCTTCGTGGTCATGGCGGGGCGGACGCACCCGGCGCGTGAGGTCGTGAAAGCCCACACCGACTCGTTCACCGCGTTCGTCTCGACCGAGCCGAGCAAGCCGCGGGAGCGGATCCGTATCGACCGGATCGAGCCGCACGTCGATCTCATCGCGGCCGCCGCGGGGGCCGACGGGCGCTTCCTGCGGCACGCGGTCGCGACCGGGGCGCGCGGAATCGTCATCGAGGCGCTGGGGAGCGGCAACGTTCCGCCGCGGATGCTCGAGGCGGCGCGCGAGGCGGTCGTCGGCGGGACCCCGGTCGTGGTGGCGAGCCGGTGCCGCGGCGGGAAGACCTCCGCGACCTACGGATACGAGGGAGGCGGCGTCACCCTCCAGGACGCCGGGGCGATCTTCTCGGGGGATCTCCCCGCCTCGAAGGCGCGGATCAAGCTGATGGTTCTGCTCGGCGCGGGGCGGGACCCCGCCGCGATCCGGAGGGCCTTCGAGGCTTGAGCGAAGGCGAGGCGCTCCGGTACGTCCGCGGCATCGGCGGACGCCGCGCGGCGGCGCTGGCCTCGGCCGGAATCGAGACGCCGGCGGACCTTCTCGAGATCCTGCCGTTCCGCTGGGAGGACCGGCGCGCCTTCGCGACCGTGGCCGGGCTCAAGCCGGGGCGCGTCGAGTCGACACTCGATCTCACCGTCGTCTCCTCGCGTCTCATCCGCACCCGCCGCCGCGGCTTCACGATCTTCAACGCGGTCCTGCGCGACGACACCGGCACGATCAAGGCGGTCTGGTACAACCAGCCCTACCTCGAGCGGGTGTTCACCGCGGGATCGCGCGTCGTGGTGTTCGGCCGCGCGACGATCGACCGCCGCGGCCGGGAGATGGTGCTCGAGAACCCGGACTACGAGCGCCTCGAGCCGGACGACGACGAGACGATCCACACCGGGCGGATCGTGCCCGTCTATCGGAAGCTCGCCGGACTGGGATCGCGCGCGCTGCGCTCGGCGATGCACGGCGTGCTGGAGGCGTCGCGCGAGGAGGACGTGCGCGACCCGATCCCGCCGGAGGTCAGGGAGCGGCAAGGCCTCCTTCCGCGTCTCGAGGCGCTCCGCGAGCTTCACTTCCCGCCCCCCGACACCTCGATGCCGGATCTCGAGCTGAGGCGAACCCCCGCGCAGCGCACGCTCGCCTTCGAGGAGATCTTCCTGGTTCAGCTCGCGCTGGCCGCACGCCGGAGAGAGGTCGCGAAGGCGACCCGCGCCGGACGCTACGAGCTGACCGACGCGCTGCGGGTCAAGCTCGCGAAGCTCCTGCCGTTCAAGCTGACGGAGGCGCAGAAGCGCGTCCTCAAGGAGATCGGCGCCGACCTGACCTCACCCCACCCGATGAGCCGCCTGCTGCAAGGGGACGTCGGCTCGGGGAAGACGATCGTCGCGCTCCTGACCCTGCTCGTCGCCGTCGAGAACGGCTACCAGGCCGTGCTGATGGCCCCGACCGAGATCCTCGCCGACCAGCACGCGCGGAACATCCTGTCCATCCTCCGCACGGCCGGCGCCGAGGTGAAGCTCTCCGTCCTGACCGGCTCGCTCAAGGCCGCCGCCCGGCGCCGCGCGCTCGAGGACATCGCGACCGGCCACGCGAAGCTCGTGGTCGGCACGCACGCGCTGTTCGAATCCGGGGTCGCGTTCAAGCGTCTCGGCATCGTGGTCGTGGACGAGCAGCACCGCTTCGGCGTCATGCAGAGGATGGCGCTCGCCTCGAAGGGCACCCGCCCGGACGTCCTCGTCATGACCGCGACCCCGATCCCGCGCTCGCTGGCGCTCACGCTCTACGGCGATCTCGACCTGTCCGTCATCGACGAGCTGCCCCCCGGCCGCACGCCGATCACGACCGTCGTGCGCCGCGAGAGCGACCGCGAGCGCGTGTACGAGGGCCTGCGCCGCGAGATCGCCGCCGGTCGCCAGGCGTTCATCGTGGTCCCGCTGGTCGAGGAGACGGAGACGTCGGACCTGAAGGCCGCGACCGCGTTCGCCAAGCACTTGAAGGAGGCGGTGTTCCCGCACCTCCAGATCGGCTTGCTCCACGGCCGCCTGAAGCCGGAGGAGAAGGACCGCGTCATGCTCGACTTCCTCGGCAATGCGATCCAGATCGTCGTCGCCACGACCGTCGTCGAGGTCGGCGTGGACGTCCCCAACGCGTCGGTGATGGTCGTCGAGCACGCCGAGCGCTTCGGCCTCTCGCAGCTCCACCAGCTCCGTGGTCGCGTCGGCCGCGGCGCCGCGAAGTCCTACTGCGTCCTGATGGTCGCCGAGGGGGCCGAAGGCGAGCTCGCGCGCGAGCGGCTGAAGACGATGGAGGCGACCAACGACGGCTTCAAGATCGCAGAGAAGGATCTCGAGATCCGCGGCCCCGGCTCGGTGTTCGGGACCCAGCAGCATGGCCTCTCGGACCTTCAGTTCCTCGCCGTGATCCTCCGCGACCCCGCGCTTCTCGACACCGCGCGCGACGAGGCGCGGCGGATCAGCGACGACGGCCGAGCCGACGACGTGTTCGCGCTGCTCGGACCGACGTGGAGGAAGAGACTGATGCTGCCGGGGGTGGGGTAGCGCTCAAGCCGCGCGGA
>Ga0075428_100000362_pt1 | contig 45033 bp, 37 predicted proteins | sample RhiMetdeltSRZDD2_FD_75291 | JGI IMG/M metagenome (GOLD analysis project Ga0075428, IMG submission 75291) | Populus rhizosphere microbial communities from Tennessee, USA - Rhizosphere MetaG P. deltoides SRZDD2 | ecosystem: Host-associated > Plants > Roots > Rhizosphere > Soil | place: USA... | reverse complement strand
CACGCCGCTGGGAAGCGCGGTGGCGGGCTCCAGCCACAGGTCGGCCAGGCGCAGGGCGTCGGCGACCTCGGCGCGCTCGGCGGCCGTGACGGCGGGATCGCCCTCGACGGCGAGCGCGCTCGTGGCCACCTGGCGGGCAAGGTCCCAGTTGACCGGGCCGCCACCACCCGTCTGGGCCGCGGCCATGAGCTGCTGCAACCCGGCCAGAAACTGCTGCATCTGCTGCGGGTCGTTGGGGTCCGGTGGTTGGCCGCCCGGGAGGGCGAAGCCGAACGGGGTGTCAGGCACGTGTTCCAAGGTACGCCAAGTTGAGCCAACCTGACTCATGGTGGGGGTGTATTCCGGGGATTCTCAGGGTCAGGCGGGCATTTTCGGGCTTTCAGGGGGAGCCACTAGAGTCTGGTCCATGAGACGTAGGGGGCTGACCGTGGTGCTGGGTGCCGTGCTCACCCTGCTGCTCGGATTGTGGATCGGCCAGGCCGACGTTCCGTATGTCACGCTCAGCCCCGGCCCGACAGTCGACACGCTCGGCGCGGTCGACCGCGACGCCGACCCGTGCAAGGTCACCAGCCCGGCCCCGGCGCCCGAGCCCACACCCTCCGGGTCGGCATCGCCCTCGCCCCGGCCCGAGCCCGCCTGCCAAGAGGTAATCCAGATCATCGGCACCGCGCTGCCCGCACCCGGCAAGGGGCAGCTGCGCATGGTCACGGTCTCGGTCATCTCGAGCGTGAGCCTGCTCGACGCGCTCAAGGGATGGATCTCGGGTGAGAACGCGGTCGTACCGCGCAAGCTGATCTATCCCGAGGACAAGACCGAGCAAGAGGTCGAGCAGGAGAACAAGCAGGAGTTCGAGAACTCGCAGACCAGCGCCGAGACCGCCGCCCTGAAGTACCTCGGCTACCCGGTGCAGGTGACAGTCACCCAGGTGACCTCGGACGGCGCCTCCGTGGGCAAGCTCCAGGAGGGCGATGTCATCGACTCCGTCAACGGCACGCAGGTGACCTCGATGGCCAAACTGCTCGAGCTGGTTCAGGCTCAGCCCGCCGGGTCGACCTTGAAGATCGGCTACACCCGCGGCAGCGAGAAGGGGACTGTCGACGTCGTCACCAAGCCCGCCACGGACGGCACGCCGCGGATCGGGGTCAGCATCAAGAGCGTGCAGCCGCACCCGTTCGACCTGCGGATCAAGCTCGACAAGATCGGCGGTCCGAGCGCCGGGATGATGTTCGCGCTCGCCATCATCGACAAGCTGAAGCCGGAGGACATGACCCACGGGAAGATCATCGCGGGGACGGGGACGATCGACGACGAGGGCAACGTGGGCCAGATCGGTGGCATTACCCAGAAGCTTTATGGCGCAAGGGCCGCGGGCACCACCCACTTCCTGGTGCCGGCCGACAACTGCGCCGAGGCGCTGACCAACGTGCCCAGCGGCCTGACCCTGGTCAAGGTGGCCACGCTGGACGAGGCGACGGCGGCCCTTGACGCCCTCGGCTCAGGTGGCCCGCTCCCGTCCTGTTGATACTCAGGTTGCCCACGTAGGCTGGACCACCGTGGTGACCAGATCAAGTCAGCTTCCCCGGATGAGCCGCCGCAGCCGTGCCTGGCTCATTGTCCTGACGGGCTTGCTCGTGGCGTTCGCATTGCTCGGCTGGGTGGTCGAGGCGTGGACCGAGTGGCTTTGGTTCAGTGAGGTGGGCGCCACCAACGTCTGGAGCGGGCAGCTCTGGACCAGGCTCGCGCTCTTCGTCGTCGCCCTGATCCTGGTGGGCGCCTTCATCTTCGGCAATCTATATCTGGCCTACCGTCTGAGGCCCTTCCTCCCGCCGACCGGGGTGCGGCAGGAGGCGCTTGAACGTTACCGGTACCTGCTCGGCCCCAGGCTCAACCGCTGGTTCCTGCTCGTCGCCGGGATCATCGCGCTGTTCTCCGGCATCGTCGCGCAAAGCCACTGGCAGCAGTGGATGCTGTTCCGGCACGCCCAGAGCTTCAACGCCACCGACCCGGTCTTCGGCATCGACATCGGGTTCTATGTCTTCCGGTTGCCTTTCTGGCAGTACCTGCTGAACACCGCCTTCACCATCACGGTGCTGGCCTTGCTGGGTGCGCTGGCCGTCCACTACCTGTATGGCGGGGTGCGGCTGAGCGGGCCGGGCGAACGCATGACCGCGGGCGCACGGGCGCATCTGACGGGTCTGGTGGCGTTGTTCGTGGTGCTCAAGGCGATCGCCTATGTGCTCGACAAGCGGGCGCTGCTGCTCGACACGATCTCGGGGACCAAGCTGACCGGGGCCGGGTATACGGCGATCAACGCGCTGCTGCCAGCGAAGGAGATGCTCACCTACATATCGATCATCGTCGCTATAGCGATCCTGGTCTTCTCCAACGCGGTGATGCGCAACCTGGTCTGGCCGGGCGTCGCCCTTGGGCTGCTTGGGGTTTCGGCGATCGCGATCGGCGGCATCTACCCGTGGGGCGTGCAGTCCTTCCAGGTCGACCCGAGCCGCAACGTCAGGGAGGCCGAGTACTTCAAGCGCGCCATCGACAACACACGGACCGCATTCGACCTCGACATCACGAAGAAGGTGGACTACCGCTCCGGCGTGGTCGATCCGCCGTCCAGCCTGGCACAGGACAAGACGGTGGTGCCCACCATCCGCGTGCTCGACCCGGCGGTGGTTTCGGAGGCGTTCACCCAGCTGTCCCAGGTGCGCAGCTTCTACCACTTCGGCGACAAGCTCGACATCGACCGGTACACCGTCAACGGCCAGTTGCAGGACTACGTCGTCGGGCTGCGCGAGCTGAATTACGGGGCTCTTTCGGGTACCCAGGACAACTGGATCAACAGACACACGATCTATACCCATGGATATGGTTTGGTGGCGGCCCCGGCCAACGAGCTGTGCGCGGGCTCGGGCCAACCGAGGTTCGTCTCCGGCTTCTTCGCCGGCAATCCCCAGACCACGGGATGCGTGTCCAACAGCGAGCAGATCAAGGTGGCGCAGCCGCGGGTCTACTACGGCGAGCAGATGAAGGAGTACGCGGTCGTCGGGAAGCCCAACCCGCAGGCGCGTGACGCCGAGTACGACCGGCCGGTGAGCGAGACCGCCGACGAGAACTACACCTATCAGGGCAAGGGCGGAGTGCCGATCGGGTCGACCTGGCGGCGGCTGCTCTACTCGATCAAGTTCGCCGAGTCCAAGTTCCTGCTCGCCGACGCGGTCAACGACAACTCGCGGATCCTGTACGAGCGGGACCCGCGCCACCGCGTGGAGCGGGTCGCCCCGTTCCTGACCCTTGACGGTGATCCGTATCCGGCGGCGGTCAACGGGCGCATTCTGTGGATCATCGATGGGTACACGACGTCGGCGAACTATCCCTACTCCAAGCGGGTCGACCTGCAGGACGCGACGAGCGACTCCCTGACCGGCGATGGCACCATCCGGCTGGAGCGCAAGCAGATCAACTACATCCGCAACTCGGTGAAGGCGACCGTCGACGCCTATGACGGCACGGTCACGCTCTACCAGTTCGACGACAAGGATCCGTTGCTCAAGGCCTGGAACGAGGCCTTCGGTGGCAAGCTCATCAAGCCCAAGTCCGAAATACCCAAGGAGCTTGAGGACCATTTCCGGTACCCAGCAGATCTCTTCAAAGTCCAACGCGATCTGCTGACCCAGTTCCACGTCACCGAGGCCGACGGGTTCTTCACCGAAGCCGACTTCTGGACCGTGCCGGACGACCCGGCCATTACCACCGCCAAGGCGAAGCAGCCGCCGTACTACCTGCTGACCGAGCTTCCCGAACAGAGCGAGACGCGCTTCCAGATCGTGTCGGCGGTGACGCCGCGCGACAAGCAGAACATGGCCGCGCTCATCTCCGGCTCTTACGTGGACGGCAAGCCCGCGCTGCACCTGCTGGAGTTGGGCAAGGACAGTCCGATCCCGGGGCCGGCGATCGCGCAGCAGAAGATGGAGAACAACACCGCGAAAGTGTCCGCCGAGGGCCTGGATGTCCGTGGGCAGCTTGGTGTCTGGGGCCAGAACGGCGGCGTGGTGATGAAGGGCAACCTGCTCTCCCTGCCGTACGGCGGGGGCATGCTCTACGTCGAACCGATCTATCTCAAGAGCAGCGGCGAGAAGACGTTCCCGCAGTTCCAGCGGGTGCTGCTCAACTTCGGGGACAAGGTCGCCTTCGCCACCGATGTGCAGCAGGGCATCGCGCAGTTGCTGGGCAACGCCCCGCCGTCACAGACGGTGAACCCGCCGCCTCCACCGCCCGGCAACTCGGACGCGGTGACCGCGGCGGCGGACCGGGTCCAGCGGGCCATCGCGGAGCTGAAGCGCACGCAAGCATCCGGCGACCTCGCCGCCTGGGGCAAGGCGATCGAGGAGCTTGACGCGGCGATCAAGGCGTTCCAGGCGGCCCAGGCGGCCGCGGCGGGTCGGGGTTCCGTCACGATAAGCCCGAGCCCCTCGCCGGCGGCCAGCCCGAGCGGCTGAGGAGGAAGCAGCGCGGACGAAGGCCGGCCCCGGGATTCGGATCCCGGGGCCGGCCTTCTGTCTACCCTTTGGTGTCTACCTGGAACGCTCCCCCGTGGCTTAGTGCCCGTCTTTCCTATGGCGTCGGTGTCCGGAGCTAGCCTGTGGCGCAGCGCCGGTTGTTGACGCGGAAGTTGACCGGTTTCGCGTTGGTGAAGTTGTCGAAGCTCGCGTTGAAACCGATACCGTCCATGCTGCCGCCATTGGCCCCTATGGAGCCGTTGGTGGGTGTGTTGACCACCCGCACATCTCTACCGTTGGGTCCGCTCTGCGTGTAGACGCCGTTCCAGCGGTCGGTGAAGGTCTGGCCGTTGGCGAACTCGTACTGCAGGGTCCAGCCGTTGAGCGCGGTGGGCAGGTGGTTGGTGATCTTCATGTTGACCTGGAAGTTGCTCGGCCACGACGTGGTCTGCGTGAACTCCACGGTGCAGGCGGGGGCGGGCAGGACTGCCTCATCCACCAGGAACACGTTGATGTCCGATTCTTCGGCCAGCCCGGTGTTGCGCGCGATGACCTGGCCGAGGGTGGTGTGGAAGTCGATGCCGTAGGTGTTGCGGATGAAGGACAGCCCCTGGTCGTTACCGTAGAAGAAGCGGTCACCGTCGCGGAGAGCCTGGAACTGCCTGGTCCAGATCGCCAGTTGCAGCTCGCCGAACTCGGTACCGGCCACGTGCGGCTCGGCCAGCACGCCGGTGAACGCGTCAACGTTGTTGACGTTTCCACCGTAGATGGCGCGCAGGCGAGCAGCGACCGTGCTGCGCATGGTCTCCGCCGTCGCCGCCTCGCTGCCGATCGCCTCGGCACCGCCATCGATGTTGTTGAGGGTGATGATGTCGAGGCTGTTGGGGTTGTCGACGCCGCTGCCGGCCGGGAACTGGTCGGTGGACTCACCGGTGATCGCGGTGAACGAGGTCTTCGCCGGCAGGCCGTAGGCCTGGCGCAGCGCGTTGTACCTCGGGATGCCGTGATCGCGGCCGCGCACGATGTCGATGGCGCCGAGGTCGACCACGCCGCGGAAGCACGGCTCGAGCTCGGGCTCGAGGTCGCACAGCGGGTTGCCGGGCACCGGGACCTGGAAGAGCACGCTGCGCAGCTGGTTGTCCATCTGGTGCTCGTTCTTGTACTGCGACTCCAGCAGGCTGGCGAAGATGCCGTCGAGCCTCAACGCCACCAACAGGTCGGGGTTGAAGAACCCGTTGTTCAGAGAGACCGCGATCTCCGTGTCTTCGTCCCCTACCACGACTTCGGCCCCAAGGTTTCTGAGGGTCTGAAGCTGCGCGTCGGTGTAGGTGCCGTTCTCAACCTCGAACTCGAACTCGCCGTGGATCTGGCTGTGCACGCGGTACCCGGTGGCCGCGAACTCGTTGACGACGGCCGGGTTCACGTTCGGGTTGTAGCCGGCGTACTTGGGCAGCGCGACGCCCATCGCGGGCAGCCACTCGTTGTAGGTGATGAACTGCTGCTCGGCGATGACTGTCCGGCGCGCGATCTGGAACTTGTCCTCTTCGCTCAGGGAGGAGGGGAGAAGCGAGACGATCCGGTTGTGCTCCCGCGCGAACAGGGTGTGGGTCGCCGTCAGGGCGATGTTCTCGTTGGCGCGCACGTCACCGGCGACCATGGCCCGGTTGGGGTTGGACAGCAGGCGGCCGTCGACGGCCATCGTTGGGGCGGTGTTGGCGTTGCCACGCGCGTCACGCCTTGGTAGGAAGCCGCCGGGCAACATGAGCGTGGCGTTGTTGTTGGCGGGGTTGCCGTCGTTGGATCCGTTGCGGATCCAGTCGAGGCGGGAATTGGTCCCGCCGTACACCGCGAACGCGTTGATCTGCGACGGCGTGGTGTTGTTCTGCTGGCGCGGATTTGCTGTGCTCGTGCCTGAACCCGGCGTGGCGTTCGTACGTGTCAATGGAATGACGCCGAGTGTGTTGGTGAACGTCTCCAGGGGGTCGTTCGAGTTGAACGGGATGTCGAAGTTGGTCGCGGTGGGTCCGGTCTCCTCGCGCAACCCGAAGGTGTGGTCGAGGAACTGTCCCCACGTCCAGCCCCACTGCGTGACTCGCCGCTCGGAGAAGACGTTCTGGTTGGAGTCGCCGAAGATGCGGTTGCTGACGTACCGGGCGTTGGGCCCGGTCACGGGCGCGCCTATACCGTCGGCGTACACCGCGGGTCCGACGCGCGGATATGGCCGGCCAGCTTGGCCCCAGGTGGGGTTGGCCACGTTGTTACCGCCACCGTCGAGACTCTCGATCGGGAACGGGACCGCCGCTTGAGCCGGAGGCATCCCGGATACGGTGGCGGCGATGGTCGCCGCCGCCAGGATCCCTACGAGCGCTTTGCGTGCGCGTCTGGGCGGCGTTCGGTGATGTTGAATTGTGTCGATGGTACCATTGCGGGGAAACATCTTCTCCTCCACACGGCTAGGCAAAGGAACGTGTGCGAGGCCCTGCTTCTTCGTCCGCACGCATTGGGGCGGGCGCGGGTAAGCGACGTCCATCAACCGCGTGGAGGGCTAGTCCACGGCGGGTGACCCGAGCGGACGGAGAAGCTCAGGGCACATTGGACGGTGTGCCGAGGTGCGTTCTTGAAGTTGTGGATCTCAAACGCGGGGTGGGTAGATCATGGGAGCGCTCCCCGTTGGCACTTCGACGCTATTCTTGACCCGTTCCATGGAACGAGTCAATAGAGATGGATGTAATTCTGTTACTTAAGGTTTTCCACGGCGTTTCGCGAAAAATTTGTCACGGTCATATGAGGAGCGTCGGAGCGCGATGAGCGGGGGCATTACTAGGGGCATTACGATCAGGGCAATGACGCCCTCCGATGCGGACACGGTGTTGCGGATCTACCAGCAGGGGATCGACACCGGCGAGGCGACCTTCGAGACGCGGGCACCCTCGTGGGAGGAGTTCGACGCCCGCCGCCTGCCCGGCCACCGGCTGGTCGCGGTCGATCCCGACGATGCCGTAGTTGGCTGGGTTGCTGTGTCTCCTTACTCCTCCCGTCCCGTCTACGCCGGGGTGGTAGAGCACGGCGTCTACGTCGACCCGGACGCCCGGGGCAAGGGAGTCGGCACCACCCTGATGCGGGCTCTGATCGGCTCCACCGAGGCGGCCGGGGTGTGGACGATCCAGGCCGGCGTGTTTCCGGAGAACAAATCAAGCATTTCGCTACATCGAAGCGTTGGGTTCCGCGAGGTCGGCTTCAGGGAGCGGATCGCTTGCCATTACGGACGGTGGCGGGATGTTGTCCTATTGGAGCGGCGGAGCCCGGTGGCTGGCAACGGAAACCGAACGGAGTAGAGTCTCCCGCGGGCAGAAAGCTCGTGGGGGAGGAAGCCTTGCGCCCAACCGAAGAGCGATCTATACACGGGTATTGGGACGGCGATGACCGCCCCGACCCCCTCGTCGCCCAAAGCGCCCCGGAGTTCGTCGCGCAGTTGCGCACGCTTGTGCAGTGGTCAGGGCTGGCGCTCGAAGAGATCGAGCAGCTCGCCCGGGCCAACGGCGACATCCTGCCGCCCAGCATCGTCTCGGCCGCGTTGAGCCACAACACATTGCCGCCCGAAGAGGTGGTCGTGGCGCTGGTGGCGGCGATCGGTGATGACGACGAGATGGTGGAGCAGTGGGCCTCGGTGCTGTGGCGCCTGGAGGAGGACGAGGCGGCTCGCTATGTGGCGCCACTGAGCGCGCCGCCGCCGTCATCGTCGGTCACCGGATCGGTGCCCGTATCTTCGGTCACCGGATCGCGGCAGTACTCGGGGGGCGCGCTCGCGCAGGCCGTCCAAAAGCGACGCAACCAGAACTCCTGGACGGGCCTGCACCGTAGCTTCCAGAAAGGCTTGCGTGCCACGGGTTTTGGGGCCAAGCTCGGACGGGGGCCGGTATCGGTGGCGATCGGCGCCACGCTCTTCGTCCTCGTCGCGGGCGTGGCCTGGGGGATCGTCGGCGGCCGCTCCGGTGACGGCGGCAACGCCGAACCGCGCTCAAACCCTTGCTGCGTCGCGGAAAGTAGTGCCGGCACCGAGGCGTCGGCGGGGCCGGAGTTCGAGGCCTCCCCGAACGGGATGCCGATGATGATGCCGCTTCCGGGCGGCAGCACCAAACCCACGACCAGCCCGACCCCCAAAGCATCGCCGACGCGCAACAGTCCAACCCCGACACGGACCCAGACGCAGCTGAACCCTGACCTGAACGGCTCCGGGTCGGCCAGCGCGTGCCGGGACAACGGGAACGATTGGGTGGTCGACCTGACGGTCACCGCGACCCTGACCGGCGCTCAGGAGGGCAACGACCCGCAGGGCCGGGGCGGCAAGTCCGGCGAGCTGCAAAACGTCACCCTCAGCGGGACCGGGACCACCTCGTTCAACGGGCAGCTCACCGGCATCACCGTCGGCCCGCACGACGCGGCCGCCTCGGGCAGCCTTCAGTGGAGCGTGACGGTGACGGTTCCCGGTGCGGGCCCGGTGTCCGACAACGGCACCGCGAGCTACACCTGCAGTTTGCCGGGCTAACGCAGTTGCGGCGCCACGGCGGAAGCGATCAGGTCGAGATGGTCCAGGTCTGACAGGTCCAGGATCTGCAGGAAGATCCGGCCCGCGCCGATCGCCGCGAATCGCTGGATCTGCTCGGCGACCTGATCGGGCGTCCCAAACAATGGCGGCTGCCGGCCGATCGCGTCGGCGCGCCGCTTCGCCTCGGCCTCGTCGCGTCCACATGCGACGGTCTGGGCGACGGAGAACACCGGCGGCTGTGAGCGGCCTCGAGCCTCGCAAGCGGCCTCCACGCGGCGGAAGGCGGCGTCGGTGTCGGCCAGCGACGAGAACGGCGCGTTGAACTCGTCGGCGAAGGTGGCGGCGAGCGTCGGGGTTCGCTTGGGGCCCTTGCCACCCACGATGACCGGCGGATACCCACGAAAGCCCTGTGACTGCGGCTTGGGCAGCGCGGGCGAGTCGATGAGCTGATAATGCTTGCCGTGGAAGCTGAACCGCTCGCCGACAGGGGTTGTCCACAACCCGGTGACGATCGCCAGCTGCTCCTGCAGCCGGTCGAAGCGCTCACGCGTCGACGGGAACGGTATGCCATAGGCGCTGTGCTCGGCCTCATACCACCCGGCGCCCAGGCCCAGCTCCACCCGGCCGCCGCTCATCTCATCGACCTGCGCCACGCTGATCGCGAGCAGGCCAGGGTGGCGAAAGGTGGCCGACGTCAGCAGCGTGCCGAGCCGGATGGTGGAGGTCTGCACGGCGATCGCGGCCAGCGTCGCCCATGAGTCGGTCGGGCCGGGCAGCCCGGACCGGCTGCCCATCGACAGGAAGTGATCCGAGCGGAAGAACGCCTCGAAGCCGAGCTCTTCGGCGTGGCGGGCGATGCGGAGCTGGTCGTTGTAGGAGGCGCCGAGCTGGGGTTCGATGAATACCACTAGCCGCATGCTCAGATCGTATACACCCGTTGACTTATTGACTTCCCTTTGGCGATCCCCTAACGTCGGGCAGCAATCGGAGTACCGGACCGTGTTCGAAATCTCGAACGGAGGTCAAGTCTTGAAGAAAGTCCATCCCGCGGTCGAGCAAGCAGTGGACACTCTCGACCTAAACGGCTCCACCCGCCGCCGGCTCCTGTCCGGCGCCGGTCTGGCCAGCGCCACGCTCGCCGCCTCGGCCCTGCTGAGCGCGTGCAAGCAGGAGCAGGCCGCGACGGCGATCGGCAACTTCCCGAAGACTCCAAAGTGGAAGTTCGTCTTCGTCTGCCACGTCACCACCAACCCGTTCTTCACCCCGACGCAGTACGGCGCCGCCGACGCCGGGAAGTTGCTCGGCGTCGATTTCCAGTGGACGGGCTCGCAGAACTCGGTGGTGGCCGAGATGGTCGACAACACCAACACCGCCATCGCCGGCAAGGCCGACGGCATCGCACTCGCCGTCGTGGACAAGAACGCCTTCAAAGGCCCCGTGGACCAGGCGCTCAACGCCGGGATCCCGGTGGTGTCCTACAACGCCGACGGGGCGCGCAACGATCCGGGCACCAACCGCCTCGCCTATATCGGACAAGGGCTTTACGAGTCCGGGTACGCGCTCGGCCAGCGGGCCGTGGCGAAGATCGATTCCGGTGCGGTCGCCGGGTTCATCGCCACCCCGGGCCAGCTCAACATCCAGCCTCGCATCGATGGCGCCCAGCAGGCCATCAAGGACTCGGGCAAGCCCATCACGTTCACCGCGGTGGCCACCAATGCCGATGTGACACAAGGGCTTTCCATCATCGACGCCTACATTCAGGGCCACTCCGGCCTGGCCGGGCTGCTGGCGGTCGACGCCGGCTCCACCCAGTCCGTCGGCGCCGTGGTCGGCAAGTACAAGCTGCGCGAAAAGGGGTTGAAGGTGGCGGGCGGCTTCGACCTGCTGCCCGAGACGCTCAACTCGGTCAAGGGCGGGGACCTGGACTACACCATCGACCAGCAGCCCTATCTGCAAGGCTTCCTCCCCGTGCTGGCGCTCTACCTCTACAAGCTCTCCGGCGGGCTGATGTTCCCCACCCAGACCAACACCGGCCTGCTCTTCGTGACGAAGGACAACGTGGCTCCGTACCAGAGCACCCAGACCCGCTATGAAGGCAGCTCTCAAGAACCCAAGCTGGTCGAGCGCTCCGGCCCGATCGCTCATGCGTAACCCGCTCGAGGTGTTGGTCCGCCGGCGCGAGGCGAGCGTGCTGCTGGTCGCGATCGGGCTGCTGGTCTACTTCCAGGCGTCAACCCCGATCTTCCTGACCTACACCAACCTGCGCAACATCGCACAAGCCACCGCCCCCACCGCGATTGTCGCGGTGGGGATCGTGCTGCTGCTGGTCAGCGGGGAAATCGATGTATCGGTCGGCATGGTCTTCGCGCTCTCGCCCTACCTGATGCATTACGCCATCGACCTTTACGGCATTCCGGCGATCCCGGCGATCGTGCTGGCGCTGGTGGTCGCCGGCGGCATCGGGCTGCTCAACGGCTTCATCACGATGCGTTTCAAGGTACCGTCGTTCGTCACCACCCTCGGCATGTTCTATGTGCTGCAAGGGGTTCTGCTGACGACGTCGGGCGCGTTCCCGGTACCGATCCCGCCGGAGACCAAGGGCGGCATCCAGACCTGGCTCGGTGCCGGCGACTGGGCCTCGCTGACCTGGTGCCTGCTGATTGTCGCCGCCTTCCACCTGGTGCTCACCCAGACGCGATGGGGGCTGCATACCGTCTCGGTGGGCGGGAACCTTTTGGGCGCAACGGAAGCGGGCATCAGCGCCAGCCGCGTCAAGATGGGCAACTTCGCCATCGCGAGCGTTCTGGCCGGCCTGGCCGGGATCATGGAGGCGTTCCGCATCAACTCGATTGACCCCAACATCGGCGGGGGTACCCGGGTGACGTTCACGGCCATCGCCGCCGCCGTCATCGGCGGCACCGCGCTGGCCGGCGGGTCCGGAACGGTGATCGGCGCGTTGCTGGGCATGCTGGTGCTCGCCGAGTTGCAGAACGGCTTCAACCTCATCGGGATCAGTGCCAACCCGTACTTCCTGATCCAGGGTGCGGCGATCCTGATCGCGATGATCGCCAACCAGTACCTGTCGAGACTGCGCCGGGCCGGAGGGTCCTAAATGGACGCATTGGTAGTGGAGCATGTGGCGAAGAGGTTCGGCGCTCTGGTGGCGTTGCGCGACGTGAACCTGCGCCTGGGCGTCGGCGAGGTGCTCGGCCTCATCGGGGACAACGGCGCGGGCAAGTCCACGCTGTTGAAGATCGTTTGTGGCTACCACCGGCCGGACTCCGGGCGCATCCTCGTCAACGGCGAGGAAGTGGTGCTGCGCGGCGTCGACCACGCCCGGTCGCTCGGCATCGACGCGGTCTATCAGGACCTGGCGCTCATCAACGAGCTGAGCGTGTACCACAACATGTTTTTGAATCGCGAGAAAGTCAGCTGGCCCTTCCTGAACAACCGGGCCATGCGGCGGCTCGCCGAGCAACATCTGCGGGACATGGGCGTGCGCATCGACGATGTGCGGGTGGAGGTGGCCAAGCTGTCGGGTGGCCAGCGGCAGGCCATCGCCGTGGCGCGCTCGGTGTACTCGGACGCCCGGATCCTGCTGCTCGACGAGCCGCTGGCCGCGATGGGGGCCAAGGAGGCGGCGCTGATCCTGGACGTGGTGCGCGACCTGAAGCGGCGCGGGGATGTATCGATTATCATCATCGCCCATAACTACGCGCAGATTCTTGAGGTGTGCGACCGGGTAAGCGTGTTGCAGCACGGCGCCATCACGTTCGACAAGCCGGCGGCCGAGACCTCGGTGGCCGAGCTGACCGACCTGGTGGTGGCGGAGTACCGGGCTAGGCGGGCGGCGGGGGAAGGTGAGCCCTGACCCGCCGGCTCTTCGGCGCAATCGGTCCACTTTGGAGCGTGCCGCCCAGCTCCTCAGGTCGTTCGCGCAGGCCAGTCTGGATCGCTGAGGGAGCGGCAGGACGCGGCCCGGTGGGCGCGGCCCATCTCCTCGTTGAGGTCCCCCGCCCGGTGCAGATATCCGATCGCGATGGTGTTCAGGCCGGTGGCGAGCGCGACCTCACCCAGCGTGGCCAGCGCGTCGGCCTCCACCAACCGGTACCCGTGGAGGATCGCGCTGTCCAAAGCGGACTGTGCGTGCTCCCTGGCCTGGCGCGGGTTTCCGGCATGCAGGTACGCCTGAGCCAGGGCGACCTTCGCCTCGGCGGTGATGAGCCGCTCATCGATCTGAATGGCCAGCGCCAGCGCCTGCCGACACTCGTCGATCCCGTGGATGAGCCGGCCCAACGTCAGCAACGCATAGGCGCGCACGCGCTCCTCGCCGACCTCCTCGGCGATCTCCAGCGAGTGGCGAGCCAGCTCCAGCGCTCGTTCCGCCTCCCCCCGGTCGTGGTACAGCGAGGCCATGACCCGCAGTGTGTCCGCCTCCGTGTGACGATCATCGTTGCGGCGCTGCTTGATGAGCGCCTCGGCCAGCATGGCCAGGGCCCGGTCGAACTCGCCCATCTCATAGACCGCCTCGCCCAGGTTGGCCAGGATGCGCGCCTCCGCGGGGCGCGAGCCGATCTCGCGGTGCAGCGACAGGGACTGGTCGAGGTAGTCGGCGGCCTCCGCCAGGCGCCCGATGACGATCGAGCTGATACCTATGTTGCTCAGCCGGATCGCCTGCCCGGGCTTGTAACCGAGGCGGCGGTCGATCTCAAGCGCCCTCAAGGCGTACTCGGCGTCCTTGGCCAGGTACCCCATGTTTCCATAGGCGGCGCCGAGGTTGCCGAGCGCCGTGGCCTCACCCTCGGGCCAGTTCGCTTGCGCGGTAAGGTCCAGCGCGGGCAGCAGGTGGTCGATCGCCTTCTGGCCATGGCCTTGCGCCCAGTGCATCGCGGCCAGGCTGATCAGAGCTGCCGCCTGTCCGGCTGGGTCGGCGGCGGCTCTGGCTGCTTTCAATGCGGTACCGGCAACGCCTGCCCAGTCGGACAGGTACATGCGTAGATAGAGGTATCCCCGCATGTTGTCGGCGATACGCCACGCCGCCTCGAAGTGGCCCGTCTCGGCGGCGGCGTGAACCGTCGCCACCAGGTTGGCGCGTTCGGCGTCGAGCCAGTCGGAAGCCTCGCCGTCATCTCGAAATGCCTGTGACTCCAAGGCATCCGGTTGCCCGGGGAGCCGGGCCAGGTGCGGATAGAAGGCTTCGGCCGCCGCACCCGTGCGATCCGTGTAGAAACCGAAGAGCCGGCGGCGCCACTCGTGCCGGTCGGATTCGTCGTGTCCGGCGGCCTTCCCGGCGGCGTACTCGCGCAAGAGGTCATGCAGCGCATACCTTCCGGGAATCGCCTCACCGGCGAGGTGCGCTCGGGCCAGCTCGCCGAGCAGCGCCGCGGCCTGACCCGCCGGGACATCGGCCAGCGCACCCACCGCGTTGACGTCGAAGTCGCTACCCGGCACCACCCCCAGCTGGCTGAACAAGCGCCTGGCCGGCGCGCTCAGGGCGGCGAAGGACTGGTCGAACGCGACCCGGATCCCGGACTCCGGCTCGTCCGGAATCTCCAAGGCGCCCAAGCGATCCGCGCGGAGGGTGGTCACGTACTCCTCCACCGCGAGGGCAGGCCGGACGGCCAGGTGCGCCGCGGCGATCCGCAGCGCCAAGGGAAGGTGTCCACATAGGTCGGCCAGTTCGGCTGCGGCCGTTCCTTCGGCCTGTACCCGCTCCGGTCCCAGCACCCGCGTCAGCAGCCGGAGGGAGTCGCCCGGTGACAGCAGGTCCAGGCTCAGCGGCACGACGCCGTCCCGGACGATGATGCCCATCAGCTGGTGCCGGCTCGTGATGAGGACCCGGCATCCGGCGCTGCCCGGGAGAAGTTGCCTGACCTGAGCCGCGTCCTTCGCGTTGTCGAGCACCACCAGCAGGCGCTTGCTCGCGAGGTGGCTGCGGTACAGCGCGGTGGCCTCATCGACGTCGGCCGGGATCACGTCTTGCGGTACGCCCAGCGCCCGTAAGAACCTGGCCAGCGCCTCGCCCGGCTGCATCGGCCGGCCCTCGGCGAAGCCGCGCAGGTTCACGAAAAGCTGCCCGTCCGGGAACCTCTCCCGGTTGCGGTGGGCCCAGCGCACGGCCAGCGCGGTCTTTCCGATGCCGGCCGTGCCGTTGATGGTGGAGATGGCGATGGCGGTCGGGGTGGGACTCTCGTTATCGGCGAGCGCGTCCAATTGTTTGAGCTCCACCTCCCGCCCGGTGAAAGCGGCCACGTCGGCGGGGAGCTGCGCGGGTATCACCCGATCCGGTTTCGCCGCGGTGGGCACGCTCGCCCGGTCATCGAGGATCTGGCGGTGCAGCTCCTGCAGGCGTGCTCCCGGCTCGACCCCGAGCTCGGTCACCAGGACGCGGCGGGCCCGCTGGTAGGCGGCGAGCGCCTCACCGCGCCGGCCGCTGCGCGAGAGCGCCAGCATGCATTGCTCCCAAAGGGTTTCGCGCAGCGGATGCAGGCTGGTCAGCTGCTCGACCTCGATGGCGACCTGGCCATGCTTGCCCAGGGTCAGCAGCACATCGAAGCGCTCCTCGATGACCTGGAGGCGGATCAGATCCAGCCGCGACGCCTCACCGGAGACGGTCGGGCTCGGTGGTACATCGGCCAGCGCCGGGCCGCGCCACAACCCGAGCGCTTCCGCGTATGTGTCCGAAGCCAACGCCATGGCGCCATTACCCGCTTGCCGGCGGGCGGTCGCGACCAGGCGCTCAAAGTGTTGCGCATCGATGTCGTCAGCGGCGGGTTGCAACTCGTAGCCGCCATCCCGGGTCACCAGGGTCCCGTCCCGGCCGCCGCCGATCAGCGCGCGCAGCCGGAACACGTAACCCTGAAGCGTGCGAAGTGCGCCCCTGGGCGGGTTGTCGGACCAGATCTCGTGAATGAGCCGCTGGGCGCTCACCGTCCGCCCCGCCTCCGCCAGCAGCACGGCGAGCAGGACCCGCTGCTGCCCCGCCTGGATCAGCAACCAGCCGTCGCCCTGCGCCACGCGTAGCGGTCCGAGCACCTGAAACCGCACTCGGCGTCACCTCCCCTGTCGCCACTCATTTCATCCCGTAGGCACGCGGTGAACGGATTGCCGGCTCAGACAAACGCCAGACAAGCTTCGGCCCAACCAGATCATCTAGGTTCGCCAGTGCCCTAGCCAGCCGAAGGAAGGCTGAATCAATGAAAAAATCATCCAAACGGCTAACCCGAAAGCTCCTGGCGGCCACGATGGCCAGCACGCTCGCGCTGGTCGGGCTGGACCAGTCACCCGCCCTGGCCGAACTGCCGGGCGCCTGCCTGCCACCCGATTATGTGCCACCCGACGCGACCTACGCGATCTGCGCGGAACCCGCCACGGAATACGACGAGCAAGGCTTTATCGTCCCCCCGCGGGGGGAGCCGAAGCCGCCAACCATGCCATCCAGGACAGGTCCGTCCATTGCGGACCCCGATCCGAGCGCACCGGATCCCCAACCGCTGACCGACTTCGACACCCCGACGCCGGAGCCCGTCGAGCCGCCCCCGTCCACCCCGTGCAGCACCACCGCGTTCACCAACGACAGGTTCGTCACCTGCCAGTATCACCTGTTCACCTCGTTCCTCTTCCGCCTCGACAACCCGACGACACCCGTCGGCACCGGCATCATCCGCGTCGTCACCAGGACCACGCGGTCGCCCAAGAGCCGTGACTGGACGGTGGAGTTCCTGGTTACCACCATCGACACGTTCCAAGAGGCGGCGCTGGCCAACTTCCGCGCACGGTTGTTCATCACCGCGTGCTACAACTGCATCACTGTGCAGACCGCCACCGATGTGCGGGACATACCCAAGGGCGTCCAGGTCAGCTACACCTACCGGCTCAGAAGCGAAGGCACGGCGTTGGTGAAGGCCGCGCACCAAGCCCGCATCGTCCTCACGCACCCGCGCGCCAACGTCGGGCAGGCCACGTCGAGCCTGGACACCGGTCTCGACACCCGCTGCGACACCGATCCGAAGATCGAGGGGCCCGGAGGGTGCGTCTACCCCAACCACACATCGACGTTCCGGCTGCCGGCGTCCAATCCGGATTGGAACGAGGTCGCCGTCCACATCCTTCTCGCGCAGGTCCAGCTGCCGCTGCACTACGGTCTCAGGGGCCTGGGCCGGCCGCTCACGCGGATCACGAACGACTCTTGGATGAAACTCAACCGGAGGGTCGCGTGCTTCACCGTCGTGGCCGACTACCCGCGAACCTCGTGCGATGAGTACCCCTTCGCCTCCACCAGACAGGGGGCAGCATTCCAGGGCTACGACAACACCTCCCGCGAGGTCGTCGACAACCGTGACAACTCGCTTGCGGGTAAGGAAACTTCGCTGTTCTATTCCAACTACCGCATCCTGTCCGGCGACGGCTTCTGGGTTGACACAACTGGCTGACCGGCACGCACAACTTGGGCCCGGGACAGACTCCCGGACCCAAGTCTTCTTTTCGCTCAGGCGTCACGCCAGCAGCCCCACGAGTAGGGGTCGTTGAGGTTGGCGTAGCTGGGGAACCAGGTGTTGTTGCCGTAGGTGTAGAGGCAGGCGCTCTCCATCTCCTGGGCGCCGATCGCGTAGTTCCACTCGTCGGAGTAGCACCACCAATCCTGTGCGGTGGAGCCGAAGAGCGTCGCGCCGAGCATGCCGTTGAACTGGCAATAACCGTCCAGATTGGGTGGCCCGATGTTGATCCTGGTCGGCGGCGGCCTGCGTGACGACGCCGGCGGCCGGGTGGGGATCTGGAGACCGCCGTCGCAGAGGTTGGCGCCGCAGCCGTTGCTGAGGCGGAACAGTTGCGGCGGGTTGGCGGTGTCGAGGTAGAACAGGTCGAGCTTGCGCAGCGCCCTCGCCGTGGCGCCGATGACGTTGCCTATGACCTTCGGGTTGTTGGCTCCCACTTGTTCCCAGGTGCCGGGCACATTGTTGTCGAACAGGAGGTGCCACAACCCACCGTTGTTGCCGGTGGCGAAGACGTCCATCCGGTTCTCCGCCCACGAGGTCGCGGCGGGCAACGACATGAGGGTGAGGCCCGCCGGGTTGGCGACCGTCTGCCACGGCCCCTCGAAACCACCGGCACCGTAGGGCCGGTAATTGAGCCGGCGATTGTCGTTGAGCGCCAACAGGTACGTCCGTCCCTTGCTGGGCGAGACGGCGACCGGGCTGCGGTTGACGAACAGACCCGGGAGGAAGCCGAGGTTCTCCCAGCCCGCCGCCCAGGTCATGCCGTCGGAGGAGCGGTGGCACACCGCGCTTCCGCAGTCGGCGAACACGTCGAGCCGCTCCGGTCCCCACGAGGTGATCGTCGGGAAGAGCAGCTCGCCTGAGGAGGTGCCGAAGCCGCCGATGACCTCCCACTCCCCGTCCCAGCCCGGCGTGAACCTCGCGTGGAACATGGTCTGGGGCCCGGTGGAGCTTTGCGCCGCGTTGACCACGAGGTCGATCCGGCCGAAACCCCACGAGACCGCGGTGATCCAGTTGATCGAGAAGAAGGTGCCATCCATGGCGTAGTCCACAGTCGTCTGCAGCACGCCGGACAGGTAGGTGCGGTGCTCCACGACGTCGCGGACGCCGTTGGCGTGGCGGATCAGGAAGACATCCATGCGTTCCGGGCCCCAGGAGGTGACCGCGAGGTCGGAGCGTTGCGCGGACGTCCCGGTCACGTTGTTCTGGGTGGAGAATCCGTTGGTACCGGGTTCGGTGCGCTTGAGCCCATTAGTCTCGGCCCGGTTGATGAGCCACGGGTGGTTCATGAAAGCCCGCGCGTTGGCGTTGGACTGGGGTGCGTCTCCGTTGTTGCCGATCACGAAGTAGGAAGTCTGCGGGAACCGGGTCCGGATCGCGTCGACCCAGGATGTGTAGTCGAAGCTGCCGGGCGCGGGTGAGCGGATGCCGGTCATGGCGATGGGTTTGTTCAAGGTGAGCAGGTCGCCGTACCCGCCGATAGCCGCCGGGTTGGTGGCCCCCACATCGAGCGCGACGATATCGACCATGCCATCCGGGTAGTAGTTTTGGATTCCGGGCCCGTCCGCCGGGGCATAGACCCACAGCAGGTTGGACAACCCTTCGTCGATGGTGAGGTAGGTGAACATCTCGCGCCACACATCGATGAAGTCCACGGGCACCTGATCGCTCCACCAGAACTCGGTCCCGTTCATCCTGGGGAACGGGCGGAACAGCACCGGGGCGTTGCCCAGCTGGTGCAGCCCTTGGGCGATCTTCGCCAGCTGCGCCCGCCATATCATGCCGTTGGATGAGAAGGGGTTGAGCAGAAGTTGGAAGTCCAATCTGGACTGATCCTGATTGTCGCGTGGCTTGACCCCGCCGCCGTTCATCGACACCTGTGGCGCGTATCGCTGGCCCGCGACGTCCCGGACGAACACCGGATTGGACATCTCCACGCTGACGGTGATCACGCCGCCGGCCGATTGCCAGGCGCTGAGCCCGGCGCCGTTGCAGTTGAGGTTGATCAGGTTCGGCAGTTGCTGGGGCAGGCTGACGACGCCGCCTTTCATCGCGTAGTCGCAGCCGTGGATGGTGGGCAGCTGGGTTGTCGCGCTGCCCAGCTCGTCGGCCTGAGCCGTCGAGTACTGGTCGCCGTAGCCTCCGAACAGACCCGAGGCCACCTTGCCGTGGATGGGCACGCGGTTGGGCAGGTGCGCCAGCCAGTTGAGCAGGGTGCGCGACTCCGCCGAGGCGTTGGGGCTCACCGGTGTCAGCTCTCCAGCCGAGGAGGCCGCACCGAGCGCCACCAGCGCCCCACTCGTCAGGATCGCCGCGATGATGGATGCGATCCATCGATTGCGGGACATGCCATCGTCCTCCTAACCAAGGGGATTGACCGATGGTCGGAAGCTAGATGGCGGCGCTTGTCTGGCAATTGTCTGGCGTTGAGCCGGTGGGGCGGCGCTTGAATCAAGCGCCGCCCCACCGGATTCAAGCGGTGTTAATGCCTGAAGTTGAACCAGTTGACGTTCACGAAGTCGGCGGGCTGCCCACTGCTGAACGTGAGATAGACGGTGTGGGTACCGGTGACCGCGCTGACGTTGCCGGGCACCGTGCGCCAGCTCTGCCAGCCTCCCGTATTGGCGATGGCGAAGCTGCCGATGGGCGGCGCGGTCGGGCTGTCGATGCGCACCTGCACCAGGCCGCTGACGCCGCCGCCGGCGCCCGAGGCCACTCGCGCCTGGAAGTCGGCCGGTGGTGCGGAGCCGAAGTTGACCCCGTCGTAGCGGGCCCAGTCGCCGTTGGCGATCCAACCGATGTTCTGGCCGCCTCCGGTGTCACTGGTGTTCTCGGTGAGGATCCCGTTCTGCGCGTTGAAGGACTCGGCCTGGATGGTGGAGTAGGCGTCGCGACCGCCGGGCGGTTGCGGGCTGGAGGTGGTGGGAGGCGGTGTGGTCGGCGGGGCCGAGCCGCGGCTCCAGACGGCCACGTAGTCGATGAGCATCGGCCGGCCGGGAACCGTTGCGGCGGTGGGGGTTCCGATGCCGGCGACCCCGTTGGGGAAGCCGCCGCCCATCGCCACGTTGAGCAGGATGAAGTAGCCCGCGTGGGAGGTCATGTTGTTCCACGTCGTGGCGTCCAGCTGCGACTGGCTGACGCTGTGGAACTGCTGGCCGTCGACGTACCAGCGGAGCTGGTTGGGGCTGATGGAGCGGTCCCACTCGAAGCGATAGGTATGGAAGGCGCTCTGGCAGGTGCTGCCGGGGCAGGCGCGGTTGGCGCCGATGCCGTTGGTCTCGTTGCACGGCCCGCCCGGATTGACGCCGCAGTGCAGGACGCCCCAGACGGCATTGATGCCGTTGACGTTCTCCATGATGTCGAACTCGCCGACCGAGGGCCAGTTGAAGAAGTTGCCGCGGTAGGGCGAGCCGAGTGCCCAGAAGGCGGGCCAGTAGCCCAGCGCCGCCGAGCCGGTGACGTTGGGCATCTGAATGCGGCCCTCGATGCGCAGTACGCCTCCGGCTGCGGGCTTGAAGTCGGCGCGCTGGGTCTCGATGCGCGCCGAGGTCCAGTTGCCGGCGCCGTCGCGTAGCGGGGTGATGCGCAGGTTGCCGCCGCCGTCGAGGCTCAGGTTGGCGGTGCTGTTGGTGTAGCTCTGGATCTCGCCGGTGCCCCAGTTGCCCGGGCCGCCGGGGTAGGAGTGACCCAGATCGATCTGCCAGTTGGCAGAGGAGGGCAGGGTGTTGGCGCCGCCATTGAAGTCGTCGGCCCACACCAGGCTCCAGCCGGTGGGGGTGGGAGGCACGGCGGCTTGGGCTTGGAACGCCACCGCGGCGACGACCGTGGCCACGGCCGTGGCGGTGGCGAGCACGGCGACGAGGGGGCGCCCGCGTCTTGGGACGGTGATAGTCATGGCTGCCTCTTCTCAGGGCTGCCTCGGGTTCAGGCATGCGGGTTCGCGACGGCTCGGCTAGTTACGGTTGGCCGGCCGTCGGGGGACGGGAGAGCGCTCTCTCAATGTTTGTGACACATTGATGACCGTTCTGTCAACACTTGGAGATCTTTCGATACTCAGAAGCCCTACACGCCGACGAGGGCGCCGGGGCTCCGGCTGGAACGGCCGGGCCCCGGTCATGCGTGCTACTCGTCCTGCTGGCGGGCGAGCCTGGCTCCCAGCGTCTCCTGCGATGTCCCCTGCCCCAGCTGTGGGGAGAGCGTGCGCATCAGGGTGGCGGCCAGACCGTCCAAACTGGACCCGTTGCCGGTCACGAGAATGTCCGGTACCACATTGATTTTGCCCTCGGCGACCGCGCCGGCGACCGCCACGAGCGCCGTGGGCATCTCGCCGATCGCCTCGCGCTGAGCGGCGAACCCGGCCGCTCGGGCCACGCCGAGCGCCTCCGTTGCCTTCGCCTCCGCCAGTCCGATCGCCTGGATCCGGTCAGCCTCGGCCTGCCCGGTGAGGCGCGTGTAGGCGGCGTCACCGCCGGCCTGCGCCTCGCGGGCCTTGGCCCGGTTGCCGTTGATCTCGACGGAGACCTGAGCCGCGGCAAGCTCCGCTTGCATGTCGGCGGTGCCGCGCGCCTTCTCCATCTCGATGCGGGCGGTCTGCGCCGCCTGCTGCTCCTTGTAGGTGGCGCGCTCCTGGTTGGCGATCTCGCGCCGCGTCAGGACCGCGACCAGCTCGTCGGGGAAGATCACGTCCTGGATGTAGACACCCTTGGTCTCGATCTCATACCCGGCGAGATAACGCGTCACGGCGGTGTGCGCGCTCTGCTGCACCTGCTCGCGGGTCTCGATGAACCGCACGGCTTCGAGAGCCTGGAGGGTGTTGCGGAAGTGGTTGCCCACGGCGGACTGAAGCACCTCGTTGACGAGGTTCTTCATCGTGCCCACCATCGAGATGACCTTCGGTGCCCGGGCGTCCGGGACGTGGATCTGCACCTGAAGGTCGATGGTGAAGACGAAGCCCTCCCGGCTCTTGCCGACGATCGGCTCCAGGCGGGCGTCGAGGTCGTGCGCCTGCGACGCGGCGTTGGCCCAGTTGAGGGTGAGAATGAAGGTGGGCACGAGCTCCGCGGCGTAGATGCGAGGGTTGATGGCGTACTTGCCGGTGCGCAGCGGCTCCTGCCAGATGCCGCGGTGTCCCGGAGCCACGATGCTGCCGAACTTGAACTCCTCGCCCGAGGTGTCCAAAGTGGGCAGTCCGACGAAGGACTTGACGACGGCGACCTGTCCCTGGTTCACCACCAGCATCGGCACGAGTTCGACGCGCACCAGGAAGGGATTCAAAAGGTAGGCGCCGTAGAGCAGCGGGTCGTGCTGCAGGCCGATCCGCCCGCCCGCGTCAAGGAAAGCCTGGAAATCCTGGTAGTTGTTGTGCAACCCGTTTTTGGTGCCGAGCAGGATGTCGATGACCTGGGCGTCGGTGACGTTGCCGGCGTTCTCGAGGGCCACGATGTCCTCGAAGCCGCCGATGCGGCTGGCCAGATCGCCGGAGGGCAGCGGCTCACCCTCCAATGTGGTCACCAGGCCGACCAGGTCCGTGGCGCCCTGCGGCGCGATCACGGTCACCTCGAGCTGCCTGGGTTCGAGCTTGAATGATTGGGGCACAAGCTTTCCGCCCCGTGCGAGGGCGGCGAACTCCGGCGCGACCGGCAGCCCGAAGACCTGCCGCACCGTGATTACGAGGAACCCCACGGGGTGGATCGGGATCAGGGTGCCCGGCGGCAGCACGGGCCGCTGCACACCTTTCTCGCCGCCCCCCGCGAGGAAACCTCTCAGACCCGTGAAGGTGCCGAACTCGTTGCGGTATCGGGCGCTCTTCGCGCCGATCGGCAACGCCCGGCCCACCTGAGAGATGACTACACCGATCTCACCGGCCTGGATCTGTACCCAGGGAAACTTGGTGACGGTGAAGATCGGCCACAGTTTCATGCGCATGCCGGGCATGAGCAGGTCGGCCTGGTGGCCGGCTTCGCCCTTGAAGGCGATCGGGTTGTCGTCGGGCAGCTTGCGGCCGAACCGCTTGGTGACCAGCCCGACCTGGGTCGGACCGATCCGGTGCACCGACTTGACCACCATGATGAAGAAGATCAGGAGCACACCTATGGTTGCTCCTGCGGCGAGGGCTATGAGCTCCACGTAGCAAACAGTACGTTCGTCATGCAAGCGCTACGGTGATTCATCCACGAGGGGCCGCCGAGTGTGCATAGGGTGATAGCCATGGTATCTAAACTCAATCCTTATCTGAGCTTCAACGGCACTGCTCGGCAGGCGATGGAGTTCTACAAGTCCGTCTTCGGCGGCGAGTTGCGCATGAACACCTTTGGCGAGTACGGCGCGGAAGAGACCCCGAACGCGAACAACATCATGCACGCCCAGCTCGAGGCGCCTAACGGCTTCACGCTGATGGCTTCCGACACCCCGCCCGAAATCCCTTACCAGCCGGGAAACACCATGACGGTCAGCCTGAGTGGCGAAGACGTCGAGGAGCTTCACGGCTACTGGGAGAAGCTGTCCAAGTCCGGCCAGGTCACGATGCCGCTGGAGAAGCAGATGTGGGGTGACGAGTTCGGCATGTGCACGGACCAGTTCGGCGTCCCGTGGATGGTCGACATCGTCGCGCAGGAAAGCTGAAGTCTTTTGAAGACACGTGCCTGGTGAGCGGGTCGTCGCCGCTCACCACGGCAGAACGCCGGTCGCTTCGGGATCGCCCGCGGTCCAGAGGTTTCCCCACAACTTGCCGGTGGGTCCGTCATCCGGGAGCGTGGCGAGGTGAACGCTGATCTCCGCGCCCTGGGTGGCGGTGCGAAAACCGCTGTTGCCGTTGAGGTCGGTGGCGCAGTATCCGGGGTTGGCGGCATTCACCTTGATCGGGGTGTCCCGCAGCTCTTTGGCGTATTGTACGGTGATCATGTTGAGGGCGGTCTTGGAGGACGGGTAGGGGATCGAGGTCAACCTCGAGATCGGGCTGTCGGGGTCGACGTTTTGCGCGATCGAGCCGACCTCGCTCGAGACGTTGACTATGCGGGCCGTGGAAGCCATGCGCAGCAAGGGAAGCATGGCGTTGGTGACCGCCACGACGCCGAAGACGTTGGTCTCGTAGACCGCTCGCATGGTGGCCAGCGTGGTGGCGCTGGGCGACCAGTCGCCGTCGGCGCGAGCGATGCCCGCGTTGTTGACAAGGACGTCGAGCCGACCATAACGCTCCTTGACGTATGTGGCCGCGTCGCGGATCGAGACCTCGTCGGTGACGTCGATCCGGATGAACTCCACGCCCAGTTTGTCGGCGGCGGCTCGGCCGAGCTCCGGGTCGCGCGCTCCTAACAGGACGGTCATGCCGCGCTCGGCCAGCAGCCTCGCGGTCTCGTAGCCGATGCCTTTGTTCGCCCCGGTGATCAACGCGATCTGTGTCATGCCCACAAGCCTTGCCGCTTGGGCCGCCGGGCAAAAGGGGACCGCTGATCCTGGGATAAGTAGTACCAGGCTAAGCGCGGCGGGATGGGGCAGAGTGGGGGCATGGACAGAGCGGAGTTGGCGCAGTTTCTCGGGACGAGGCGGGCGCGGTTGCGGCCGCACGAGGCCGGCCTGCCGTCAACGGCGAGGCGGCGCGTTCCAGGCTTGCGACGTCACGAGGTTGCCCAGCTGGCCGGCGTCTCGGTGGAGTACTACACCCGTCTCGAGCAGGGCCGCGGTGCCCACCCGTCCCGGCAAGTGCTGTCGGCGCTGGCGCGGGCGTTGATGCTGACCGCGGACGAGCGGGATTATCTCTTCCGGCTCGCCGGCCACGCCTCGCCGGCGTCTCCCGGGATGTCCGGCGAGGTCACCCCGGGCATCAGATATCTGCTCGACAGCCTGGCCGAGACACCGGCCTTTGTGGTGGACGCCAAGTATGAACTGTTGGCGTGGAACAGGTTGGCCACCCTGTTCATCGGCGATCCCGCGACGTTCCCCGAAGGCAACCGCAACATGCTGCGCTGGGCGTTCCAGCTGCCCCCGACCGACACGCACTGGAGCGACGACAACCATTTGAACTTCGCTCGCCATAGCGTCGCCGACCTGCGCGCCGCCTATGCCAACTACCCCGGCGATCCGGGCATCGCCGCGCTCGTCACCGAACTGCTCGGCTGCTCCCCACGGTTCGCCGAGATGTGGGCCTCCCACGACGTGAAGGTGCGTCGGCGCATCGTCAAGCGCGTGGAGCACCCGCAGGTGGGCTGGCTCGAGTTCGAGTGCCAGGTCTTGCACGTCTCCACGGCCGACCAGCGACTCATTGTCTACTGCGCGGAGCCCGGATCGCCCACGCACGACGCGTTCCGTCGCCTCGCCCGGCAAGCCGCCACCACAGTCGCATGACCGGCGATGGGGAACCTGATGTAAGAGCGCGTTGACGAACGCGGCCCGAGATGTCACAGTGTCTTATAACGCTAAGACACCGATACAAAAGGCATGCCGGGTGATTGAGTTTCGTCTTGACGGCCACTCCAAGGTGGCCACGTACATGCAGCTGGTGCAGCAGGTAAGGCAGGCGGTCCGGCTGGGTCGGCTGGATCCCGGGGACCGCCTTCCGACCGTGCGCGAGGTGGCCGAGTCGCTGGCCATCAACCCCAACACGGTGCTGAAGGCATACCGCGAGCTGGAGCTTGAAGGTCTGGTGGAGGCACGGACAGGGTTGGGCACCTATGTGCGCGGCCACTCCGGCCGGGCGCTGCCCAACCAGGCGGCGTTGGAACGGGAGCTGGCCGCGTGGCTGCGCAAAGCGCGAACGGCGGGCTGGGAGAAGGAGGATGTGGTGGCCGTGATCGAGACGACGCTGAGAGCCACCTACGCCACATCCCATGGGCGGCGGGAGGGCGCGGCGTGAGTCTGGGGGACATCACGAGACCGGTGCTCGAAACCACGGGATTGGCCAAAGGATATGGCCGTGTTTGGGCGTTGCGCGACTGCACACTGGCGTTGCCCCCGGGCCGGGTCGCGGCGCTCGTCGGCCCCAACGGCGCGGGCAAAACCACGCTGATGCACCTAGCGATGGGGCTTCTCCGCCCGGACGCGGGCTCGATGAGGGTCCTCGGCCAACAGGCAGCCAACAACACCGACGTCCTTGCGCGGGTGGGCTTCGTCGCCCAGGAGACTCCGCTCTTCCGCGACTTCAGGGTTTCGGAGATGCTCACCCTCGGCTCCCGGCTCAACCGGCGCTTCGACATCGCACACGCACGCCACCGTCTGGAACGGCTGGGCATCCCGCTGGACCGGCGCACCCGCACGCTCTCCGGCGGGCAGCGGGCACAGGTGGCCCTGACCCTCGCCCTGGCCAAGCGGCCCGAGCTCCTCCTGCTCGACGAGCCGCTGGCGAGCCTGGATCCGTTGGCCCGCCGCGAGTTTCTCCAGACTCTCATGGGCGCGGTGGCCGAGGACGGCACCACGGTCCTGCTCTCCTCACACCTGGTGGGCGACCTGGAGCGGGTGTGCGACCACCTGATTGTGCTGCATTCCGCCCGGGTCCAGGTGGCGGGCGACGTGGACACGCTGCTGGCGGAGCATCGGGTGCTGGTGGGCCCGGCGCACGATCCGTCCAAAGTGGAGCATATCGCCGGGGCGGCCGCGGTGATCCAGGAGAGCCGTCTCGAGAAGCAGACGACGTTGATGGTACGCACGACGGGCCTGATCCCCGATCCGAAGTGGACGGTGTCCGAGGTGACGCTGGAGGACCTGGTGCTTGCCTACCTCGCCAACTCGGAGGCCGGGCGCCTGCCTGGCCCGACACGGATCCGCCGGGAGGTACCGGCATGATCTGGCTCACCTGGTCACACGGGGGCGCTGCTGCCGATCGAGGGCCACATCGCGGAGGCATATGATCGACAAAGTATAGCGGCATAGCGGGTGGTATCTGGCAAAATCTGCGAAGTCGCAGGTGGGATGGGGTGAAGCCGATACCGTCGAGATCATGGTGGTTAGCTTCAGGCGATACGAGACCGTCCAAACCGGACCTATCGGCGAACGCATGATTGCATTCTTTGAGAAGTACTATCCCCATTCGACAGAGCTCTATGTGACCTCCGGCAAGGATGGGGACCACGGCCCGAGGTCGCACCATTACGGTGACAGTTACCTCGGCTCGCCGACCGCCGCGATCGACTTCGGCGGCTACGACGATCCAGAGCCGAACGACAAGGACCAGAGAGATATGGGCCTCGCGGCCGACTGGCTCTATGAGCACTTCTCGGATCTCACCGCGGAGCTCATCCACACTCAGCCGCACAATGATCACGTAACCTATGTGAAGAATCAGATCAAGGTTCCACCCTATGCCGTGGCCGATCACGTCAATCACATCCACTGGGCGACGTCGATGGCGCTGATGGACGACGTCGAGGCGCGGGCCAGATCCTTGTGGCCCGCGGGTGGCAACGGCGATGGACCACCATCACCTGGGAACGACGTATTCCACCTTCCCGATGGGCACTACTATGGGCTGATCGACGGCCCGGCCGAGTCCCACGGCGGGTTCTTCCCGGCCGAGCGACCGGTGGTGAAGCTGATCCAGCAACGCTTGCAGGCCCTGGGATTCGCGCCCGCCTCGCCCGGCTGGGCGGACGGTCTGTTCGAGAGGCCGACGGAGGCGGCGGTGAAGTCGTTCCAGTCGGCAAACGGCTTGCCGGCGGACGGACGAGTTAGACGCCTAACCTGGAGCAGGCTCTTCGATCCCGACACCGTTGTCCACCCGCCGCCCACCCCGGCCGGGGTCCTGTTCGGCTGTGACATCTACGATTTCACCGTCAATCAGGGCCTGACCGAAGATCATGTTCGAGGTATGGTCCAGAACGGCGGGTTGGTATTCATCAATGCCAAGTTCTGGGAACAAACACCCTCGGGGACGACGATTCCGCACCTGAAGTCCACAAGGATGCTGCGAGTAGCGACCGAGGCGGGCCTCCAGTTCCCGTGCGGGTTCGTGGTTCCGCGCACCGGCGTAGAGCCGGAGGTGGTCGTCACCAACCTGCTCAACTACGCCGACGCCAACTACCCGGTGTGGCGCGAGCATCCCGACTTCTTCTGGCAGGTGGATACCGAATGGTGGTGGGACGAACAGACCCGGTCGTATTACGACAAGGTTGACATCAATCTGGGAGCCGCGGTCACACGACAGCTCATGCGAATGAGTCGGAAGCCGGCGATTCTCTATGCGTCGCAGGGACATTATCGCGATACGGTACCCAACTTCCCCGGCCGGAAGATGTGGAATGCCAACTACAATCGCTCAGGGGCCAGCCGCGACTATCGCGAAATGTATCTGGGCAACGATGCTTCGGGATGGGTTGGCTACTCGGGTACGACGCCGGTCATCAACCAGTACTGCTCGGACGGGAAGGTGAACGGCTGGGGGCCACTGCCCATGTCCGCCTTCCGGGGTAACGCCGATGACTTCCGCAAGATGCTCAGAGAAGCGATTGCGCCTTACAAGAGTGTCAACAGTGTCGCTTCACACTTCGACGGTGGTGGGCAAAAGGGCGAGAGTCTGGCCGTCGTGGCCGGCACGCACAAGCACGGACCACAGCCGGCCTATTGACGCGAACGCTTCATCCGCAGCCGCCCGCGTGACCCTGATCCGCCGCCAGGGCAGGCTGCTGGGCAAGCGCCGCGTTATCGCGCGGAGTTTCGCCACCGGAGTTGTCGCGCACCATCGCCGCGAACTCGGCCAGGCGGTCGATACCCCAGAACTTCTCCCGGCCGCAGAGGAAAAACGGGACGCCGAAGACGCCGTCGCGAACCACCGCCCGTAACGCGTTTAATCCTTCCTCGCGCAGGTCGGGATCGTCGGCCGCCAGGCGCAGCGATCCGGGATCGAGGCCGACCTGCGCGCCGATAGTCGCGATCACCTCGGGGTCGCTGATGTCCTGGCCCGACTGCCAGCGCGCCCGATAGACGGCGTCGATATAGGCCCGGCCGGCACCGTGGCGCTCCGCCACCAGATAGGGCAGGTGGGCTACCTCCCAGCGGGGTGCCCGGTCGACCGGCCACGTCACCTCCAGCCCGCGCTGGCGGGTCTGGCGGCGCACGTCCTGCAGGATGTAGAGGGATTTGGCTCGCGACATATCGACATACGGAAATGTGTCGCCGGACTCGGTGAGTCGACGCCGCAGATCATCGTCCGGCTCCCAGAACGGCAGCCACTGCAGGCGTGAGGCCACGTCTGGGTATAGCCGGCACAGGTCCAGGTACCCCATCCAGGAATATGGGCTTCGCAACGAGAAGTAGAATTTGGCGTTCACAGCACCAACCCGCCGTCCACCGCGAGCACCTGGCCCGTGATGTAGCTTGCCCGATCCGACACCAGGAAGGCGGTCAGCTCGGCCACCTCTTCGGCGGTCCCCATGCGCCCCAAGGGAATCTGCCCCAGCGCCCGCTTCGTCACCGCATCGCCGAGCGCAGCGGTCATGTCGGTCTGGATCATCCCGGGCGCCACGGCGTTGACCCGGATGTTGTACCGCCCCACCTCCTTGGCCAGGGATCGCGCCACCCCGATGATTCCCGCCTTGGAGGCCGCGTAGCTGGTCTGGGTGGCGTTCCCATACACGCCCACGACCGACGACATCAGCACAATGTTGCCCGTCTTGCGCTTCATCATGGAGAAGATGACCGACCGGCAGGCATTGTAGGCCCCATCGAGGTTGGTATCGACGACCAGCCGCCAGTCTTCCTCGCTGTGCAAGGCCATCGGGTTGTCCCTGACGATGCCGGCGTTGGCCACCAAGGCGTCGACCGGTCCGAGGCGTTGCTCCGTCTGCTCGACAAAGGCGCGCATCGCCGCCAGGTCGCGTACATCAACCTGCTCGTAGAACACCTGACCGCCGGGCGCCGATGCCTCCTGCGCGACCTTCTGCGCGGCCGCGGCGTTGGCCAGATAGCTGAAGCTGACATCGAATCCGGCCTCGGCCAGCCGGATCACCACGGCCCGGCCGATGCCTCGCGATCCTCCGGTGACTATCGCTACAGGTCGCTGTGTCATTGATGGTGCTCCAATCGGTCAGACCTCCGAGGCCGGGCGCAGCGCGATGACGATTTGCCCCACGGTCATCACCGGCCGGCGGTCGACAAACGCGTGGCCCTCGAACACCGCGGCGTCGGACATGATCTTTAATGGCGAAACCCGGTGCCGCATCACGTCTCCCGGGCGCACCGGAGCGTGGAAGGTTACATCGCTGATGGAGCCGAAGAGGGTCACCCGGCCGGTCATGACATCCGGGTTGGGCCGGTCGTGCACGGCCAGGACACCGGCCGCTTGGCACCATGACTCCACCATGAGCACCTCGGGGTACGAGTGGTCGTCATCCGGGTGCAGGCCGGCGAAGCAGGGTTCGCCGAGCGTCACGGCCTTGACGCCGATCAGATCCCGCTCCTCGACGCTGTCGATCAGCAGCATCGGTTCGCGATGGGGAAGAATTGCCTTAAGGTCATCGAGACCGAATAGCTCGCCCGACCCGGCCGGGGCGGTTTCGCCGGACGGCGCCGGATCGAGCGGGCCGTAGCGCAGCTTCAGCTGGGCGGCCAGCACCGTTTCGCCTCGCCGGGTGGTCAGCACCGTTGCCCGGCATGACCAGCCGTCGCCGGAGGCGACCGGTGTGACCTCGGCGGTGACCTCGTCGCCGGGGAAGACCGGGGCGAGGAAACGAGTCCGCTCGATGGCGCTCAGATGCGGTGCGGCCACCCGGTCGGCCAGTGCGAGCAGAGCCGTCTGGTGTGCGCACTCGATCAGGCAGACCCCTGGAAAAATAGGAAAGCCCGGAAAGTGTCCGGATAGGACCGGTTCCGTGGCCCCGATGGTGACGGAGCCGGTGAAGCTGTCACCGTCGCGGCGGGCCAATCGCACGGCACCGGCCATAACACTGGCACGCCTGGACGCTCGAACGTCGGACTCCACCACACGCGAAACGATACATCTACATCTAGTGTGCCGCGATCCTCCTACCGGGTCAGGCGAAGCGCGGCCACATGGCCGTGGCCGCTCGCGGCGAGCACCAGGCCGTGCTGTCCGGCGGCGATCTGTTCGGCCAAGTGCAGCATCGGTGACACCGACACGTAGCGTCCGTCCACTTCGCCCATTCGGCGCATGCGAATTCCCATCCGGTCCGCCGTTTGCTGGCACAGCTCATCGAGGCGGGAGTCGATGTCGCCATCGGCCGCCACCGCATAACAAACGTCATCGCCACTCTGGCCGATCAATCTGGACAGTGGATCCCGCAACGCGCGCAACCCGTTGCCCGGCGGCGAGAATCGGCACCATCCACCCGCGACAGTGGCCTTGGCGACCGCTTCGCGCCGGGTGACCTCATCCACCGGCTCCATGACGAAGCAACAAGCTCCTTCGTATATCCGGCGATTGTCCGGCCTCTCCTCGGTGGCGCCCGCCACACCGAGACGCGCTCGCCGCTGTCGGATCGCCATCGACAGTGTCAGTACCGATTCCAGGCCGGCCACCATCGGATTGGTAAGGGTGATGTTGAACGCTCGCATCCCGTAGCGCATCGAGATGGTGCTGGCCGGGATGTTGACCGAAAAGTTGGGCGCCTCGGCTGGGCTGATCATCTCGGGGCCCTCGCTCACGACGATGCGAGTGATCCGGGAAAACACGGGAAGCGCCGCGAAATTGGTACCGACGACGACTCCCATGCTCTCGTCCGGGAACCCGGCCGGGTCCAGCCCGGCGTCGTTGACGGCCAGATGGGTGGCGCCCAGCAGATATCGGGTGGCCAGGGTGAGATACTTCCAGCCGCGCCGTCCCAGCAGCGGGACCGGGTCGAACCACGCTCCGGGGCCGGCGTCCGGCGGCGCTGTCTCGCGCACCAGACCCGATCCGGTGATGACCACAGCCGTCACGTGACCTACCTTCCAATCACGACAGTAATGTTGTTGCCGCCGAAGGCGTAAGCGTTGATCAGAACACGGCTGACCGGGAGCGGCCGCGGCCCGTCGGTGTGCAGGGTTACGCCGCAGGACAGGTCGGGCTCCCGCAGTTTGACATTGGCGGGGACCATCCCGTGCTTGATGATCAGAGCGCCCGTGAGCAACGCGAAGGCTCCGGCGGCCCCGGCGGTGTGGCCCACCATCGCTTTGAGGCTGTAGACGCACGGCGACCCCGGGCCGTCACCGAAGACCTCGCCGAGAGCCTTTCCTTCCACGGCATCATTCAAGGGGGTACCCGTTCCGTGCGGCACAACGCAACCAACGTCACCGGGTGCGACCGCCGCATCGGCCAGCGCGTCTCGCATCGCGCGGACGATGTGCCGCCCGCCTTCGTCCGGGGCGGTGGGATGGTAGCCGTCGCAGCTCCACCCAGCCCCTTCCACGGCTCCATAGTCGGTCAGCCGTCCGCGCGCCCGCGCGTGATCCTCCGACTCCAGGATCATCATGGCGGCGCCCTCGCCGAAGACCGTGCCCTCGCGCCGCGCGTCGAAGGGCCGGCAAACCTCGCTGTCCAGCGCCCCCATCCGTTTGAAGCACGCACCTCCGGTCTGGGCGTAGGCGTCGGTACCGCCGGCCAGCATGATGTCGGCCTCGCCGGCCCGGATCAGGTCGGCCGCGAGGCTGACGCCGTAGGCCGAGGCGGAGCAGGCCGTGCTGATGCTCGTCGTCGGGCCGGTAAAGCCGAACTCGCAGGCGAGCACCGATGACACCTTGAAGGGGTAGGCGTCGTCACCCGACGGCATCGGGTGGCCTGCAACGGCATCCTCGTAAAGGCCGGTATCGCCGAAGCCCGTGCCCACGGCGATGCCCGCGCCGGTGTAGCCGTCCGGGTCGAGGCCGGCGTCGCGAAAGGCCGATCTGGCGGCGGTGATGGCGAACTGGGAGGAGCGGCCCAGCAGCCCGATGCCGGGTGGCGGTGACGGTGGGGCGTCTCCGCGGATCGCATACACCAACTCGTTTTCGATGCGCGCGTTGCCGTCCGTGACCACGAGCGGTGCGCTCTGTGCGCTTAGCAGGGCGGCCCAGTAGGTCTCAAGGTCGGTGCCAAGACACGACGTGACGCCGAGGCCGGTGATAACAACGCGTTTCATTGAGCAATGATAAAACTCACGCATCCCCATGTATAGAACAGTGCGGCGATTCGCCGTAGGCTGAAAGTCGTGGAATCTCAACCGATTACCTACAATCCTTTCACGCCAGGCTACTTCGCGGACCCGTATCCGCACTATGCCGAGCTTCGGGCCCACAATCCGGCTCATTTCACCAGGTTTGGGTTTCTGTTGCTGTGCGGTCAAAGTCACGTTCTCGAGGCCTATGAGCATCCCAAGCTGTCCCGCGACCCCCGCGGCTGGGACGGCTTCGCCGAGTCGCGCCGCGACAGCGTGGACGGCCCGCTGGAGTGCATGATGGCCAACTGGTTGGCGATGATCGATCCCCCTCGGCACACGGCATTGCGGGCCGCCCACGAACGGGCTTTCACCGCGGACCTGATGACCGGAGCCACGGGTGCCATCACGGCGATCGTCGCCGATCTGCTGGACAGTGCCCTCAGTGACGGCGGGATGGATGTCGTCGGGCAGTTCGCCGACAAGTTACCTGTCTATCTCATCAATCACCTGCTAGGCCTTCCGGTCGAGGACAGCGATCGATTTGTCGCCTGGTCGCGTGCGATAGCGCAGACCGCCGAACTCCACAACACCCTCAAGGTTCTGCAGGCCGGCCGGGACGCGTTGCAGGGCATGTATGACTATCTGGGCCCGCTGGTCGACGCTCGCCGGGCTCACCCCGGCGACGACCTGCTCAGCGCGCTGGCCGGGCCGACCGCCGGCGGCGAAACAATGACACGGCAAGAGGTCCTCGACAGTCTCATCTTCCTGTACAAGGCCGGCCACCTCACCACCACCAACCTGATAACGCTGGGCGTCCTGACGCTGCTGCGAAACCCGCGGCAGTGGGACCGCTTGCAGGCCGACCGTTCGCTGCTGCCCAACGCGATCGAGGAGATTCAGCGCTATGACGGTCCTACGCAAATGACCGACCGGGTAGCCACCGAGGACGTAGAGATCTGCGGCCTCCCGGTGCGCCGGGGGCAACTGATCAGGCTGTGCCTCGGAGCGGTGAACCGCGATCCGGCAAGGCATCCCGACCCTGACCGGTTCGACATCGACCGACCCAGCCCACAACACTTCGGTTTCGGGCACGGTGTGCATTTCTGTGTCGCGGCGGCTCTCGGGCGGCTGCAGACTCGCGTGGCGCTGGCCGCTCTGCTGGATCGAGCGCCGAAGTTGCGGTTGACCGACGCGAAGCTGCGTTACCTGCCCTCGGTCAGTAACCGCGGCCTGGTCGCGCTTTTCGTAGAATTCTGACCGCGCTTCGGTGCGCCCGGTCCACAGGGACCAGGTCGTCATCGCCTGGCCCCTGTCTCTTCCCGCTAAGCCGAAAGCTTCGCATGGACGAGGTCGCGCACATCGGCAAAACACGTGAGCTCCTTGACCGCCTCCTCCGGGATTTTGATCGCGTACCTGCGTTCCAGGGCGACGAGGACCTCAAGCGCCATAAGCGAGTCGACGCCCAGCTCCGAGATGAAGTGAGCATCATCGGTGAGGGACTCCGTGTCAACGTCGAGCACCTCCGCCACAAGCTCGCGCATCTCCTCCGGATCGATGTCCGGTCTTACCTCGGTGGACATATGTTCTCCATTCCTATTTAGATCCGTGTGTCATTCCGCGCGCAGCGCGGCCGTCGTCTTGTCGTCGAAGGGGACGTGTCTCCAATCACGACGGTCGACCACCTCGGCGTATCCGTGCGTGATCCGGCCCGTCGCGGTCCGCACCAGATCGTCGTCACGAGGCACGTAACAGTCGAAACGAGCGGTGTAGAGCAGGTCCTTGAAGATGTCCTCCACCGTGAAGACGGTGTAGAGGGTCTCCTCCATGTAGGCGGGCTCCAGGATCCGCACCCGGGCGTTGGGCACCACCGGGATCCAGCGCCGGCCAGCCAGCATGTCGCGGATCGAGATGCCGCGCCGCGCCAGGAAGATGTCGACGACCTCCTCCATCAGGCGCAGGTACCCCGAGTGTTGGAGCCGTTCCGAGTAATGGCAATAGAAGTAGGGGATCCGCCAGCGCCACACGATCGCGTTGGCTCCGGCCGCAAGGCCATCTATGTCGCTGTCGACTGTCCCCCGGCCGTCCAGGTCGGCCGCGGTCCGAACCAGCCGTGGCGTGCCCACCTCCGTCGCCGGAATCAGGCGCACCCGCACGGTGGCCGTCGCCGCCCGCACAGTGTCCACATAGCTCGCTGTCTTGAAGACCAGGACGTCGCCGTCGTTCTCGGCCGGTTGCGGCTCGACCTCGGTGCGAACGAGATCGTCCATATGCAGAGCCGTGGCTATCCGGGCATCGCTGTCGACGAACTCCACGCCCAGGCCGTCGCGTTCATAGAGTTCGCGGGGCGACATCCCGTGGCGCCGCAGGTGTTCCAGCACGGCCTCCTCGATCAGGTACATCACATGCTTGAAACCGATCCAGGTGCAGATGTTGGAGCCCTCAAAGCGCGGACGGCTGAGGATCTCAGAGTTCATTTGCGGTGTCCTTCCAGGAATGGGAATCACTGCGGGGCCTCCAACACGAGGCTGGCGTAAGGGCCGCCCCAGCACCCTCCGGCGGTCAGGGTCGCGCTCCCGGTCATTTCGTACGCCGCCAGCGCACACTGCAACACACCAAGTGCCGCGGACGCCTCACCGACGGTCCGGCTCACCACCAGCGCGCCATCGCCGGGCGGCGATCCGGCCCGATGGCGGTCACAGGGTGCGAATCCGGCGCCGTTGTTGGGCGGGCGGTCGCCGGATTGGCCCACCCGCGCAAGGATTCTGGCCCCTCGCGCTCGCGCGTACTCCTCCGACTCCAACACCACCGCGGCGGCGCCATCGAATCGCCCCAGGCGGCGTGGATCGTCACCATGCCGAATTGCCGTGCGGCGCAACAGATCCGCCCCGGCCGAGTCAAATGGCTCAACCCCGACAACCAGCATGCTTGCGGCGCGGCCGGCCCGGATCGCCGTTGCCGCCAGGCGAAGCGCCTCGATCCCGAAGGTCGGGCCGGCGGAGATGGTCAGGTTGAGTCCTTTGAGCTGGAACCAGATGGCGATCTGGGCGGCCGCGACGTTGCCGGACACGTTGGGCAGATCCATTGGACTGCAATAGGTCGCGCCCTCGCTGTGAATGGTCGCGACCACGCGGTCAACGGTGTGCACCAACGCCAGTTGGGTACTCACCAGGACGCCGAAGGAATGCGGGTCGGTCATCGGGAGCGCGGCGCTCGATCGCAGGGCGTGATCGGTGGCGCAGAGCGCCAACAGGGTGGCGCGGTCCTTGTAGCGCAGCCCGCGTTGGCCAAGAATTGCCGCCGGATCGAAGCCGCGATCGAAGCCGCGATCGAAGCCGCGATCGAAGTCGCGATCGAAGCCGGCAGCCGGCAATGGCACGCCGTCGCGCACCAGCGCCAGAAGCTCCCCGGGCGAGGCCACGCCCGGAATCTCCACGCCCACCCCCGTGACGACCACGCTCACATCCGCGGATTCGGCGGGTTGACCGACCCCATCCCGGCTCACCATCGCGACGGCATTCACGCCACCGAAGCCGAAGGCGTTGACCTGAGCCACTTTCAGGTCAGGCCTACTGCCGGGCTCGGTGACCACAGTGAACTCGCGGATGGCCGGCACCGGCGTGACATGGTGGCGCGTCGGAGGCACCCTTCCGGTGGTAAGCGTGTCGACCGCCGTCACCAGACTCATCAACCCTGACGCGCCCGAGGTGTGCCCGATGAGTGACTTCAACCCGGTGATTAAAGGCTTTTTGGGGGTACCGCGAAAGGCCTCACCCATCGCTTCGGCTTCGGTGTCGTCGCTGATCGCGGATCCGGTGCCGTGAGCAAACACGAGGTCCACATTGGACGCCGGTAACCCGGCCCGGCGGTGCGCGTCGCGGATGGCCGCCACGATGCCGGATCGATCGGGAGCGGTGACATTGTAGGCGTCGCAAGAGGTACCCACCGCGCGCACCGTGGCCAAGGGCAGCGCCCCTCGCGCCCGCGCCAGTGCGAATGACTCCAGGATCAGCGCCGCCGCGCCCTCGCCAAGCACCACGCCCTTGCGGTCGACGTCGAATGGGCGCACCTCGGTCGGCGGCTCGGCGTTGACCCGGTCCAGCAACCCGAACATGCTCTCGCTGATCGAATCGGTCGCCGCCACAACCACCGCGTCCGCCTCGCCGAGCCACAGCAGATCGGTCGCCATGGCCAACGCGAACACCCCGGCCGCGCAGGCATTGACTACTGTCACCGTGTTGGTCAGCCCGGTGGCCTCGCGCACCGCCCGGCCGAAATCAAGCTCGTCAAGAGTGACCGCGGCGTGGCCCAGACAGGTGAGTTCCAGGGATCGCTGTTCGGCCAGCCCGGTGCCCACCAACACCGCGATGCGAAGGCCGCCATGGGTGTTCAGCCCCGCCTGGGTCAGCGCCTGGGCGATGGAATCAACCAGCCAACGCTGGGCGCGCCCCGGGGTGGTGGCACCTTCCTGATCCAACTCGTAGGCGTGGGTGACGCGGTACCGCGAACGATCGAAGGCGCGCAGCGGGCCGACGCCCGTGGCCCCCTTGGCGAAGGCTTCCAATGAGGACGCCGCGTCCACACCGAGACTACTAACCATTCCCACGCCCGTGATAGCCCAACTCATCGCGTTTCCCTCGGCCGGGCGAGGATCAGGATCGCGTTGTTTCCGCCGAACGCGAAGGCGTTGTTCTGCACGATGTTCAGGGTGGCCGGGCGGGCGAAGGTCGGGACGCAGTCGAGCCGCAACTCCGGATCGGCGGTGCGGTGATTCACCGTCGGCGGGATGAACTCCCGGTCGATGGCGATGGCGCAGCCGATCGCGGCCAGCGCGCTGGCCGCTCCCATGGTGTGCCCCATCATGGACTTCATCGACACCGTCGGCGGTGGCCCCGATCCGAACACCTCATGGATCGCGGCGGCCTCCGTGTAGTCGTTGGCCTTGGTCCCGGTGCCGTGCGCGGAGATGAGGTCGACGTCGGAGGGCTTGATCCCGGCCTGTTGGTGCGCGCGGCGCATGCAGTCGGCGATGCTGTCTCGGTTCGGCGCCACCGGGTGGCTGGCGTCGCAGGTCATGCCGTAGCCGAGGATCTCGGCATAGATGTGCGCTCCCCGCTCGCGCGCGCTGTCAAGGGTCTCCAGATAGAGAATGCCCGAACCCTCACCGGTCAGGATGCCCTTGCGGTCATTGTCGAACGGCTGGCAAACCTCGGGGGCGATGGTACCGAGACGGTAGAAGCCGGTGAAAGTCTTGCGGCACATGGCATCGGCCCCGCCGCACAGTGCGTAGTCCGCCTCGCCCAGCGTCAGCACATCATAGGCGTAACCGATCGCGTAGTTGCCGGCCGCGCAGGCCGTCGGCAGGGTGACGGATTCGGCCGCCCGCAGGCCGAACTCGTGCGCGATCGACGCTGACAGCCAGTTGGCCGGGACCCGGCCGACGACCTGAGCCGGAAGGTTCTCCGGCCCCTCGCGGACGGCGAGCTCGGTCAGGAAGTCAAGGTCCTTGGACTCGCCGTCGGTGGTGCCGACCGAGACCAGGCCGGGCCGGTTCGTCAGATCGCGGGGGTCCACCGCGGCGTCGGCCAGCGCCAGGGCGGCCGCCGTCACCGAGAACTGCGTCGCGCGGCCCAGCTTCTGCGGCGGCCGAGAGGTCACGGTCGGGGTGAAACCGCGTACCTCGCAACCATTGGCGTGGGCGTAGCCGGTGGTGTCGAAGACGGAGATGGGCGACACGCCGTTGCGCCCCGCGGCGAGGCCCTCGGCGAAATCGGCGACGCCGATGCCGATGCTGGCGACGGGGCCCACTCCGGTGATGACAACCCGGCGGCCGGGCCGGTCGCGGTCGCGGTTGGCCGCCATGCCAGTCATGTCAGTCGCCGCCGGCCACGCCCGCCTCGGCGACCACTTCGTGGATCCCGCGCAGGTTCACCATCCGGGAGAGCTCGGCTTGGTTGATCTCCACACCGAAATTGCGCTCGAGGGCGGCGAGGATTTCGATGGCGCGCAGAGAGTCCGCTCCGTGGTCCTCCTTGAAGAGACTGTGTTCGGTGAGATCGGCCTGGTTGATCTCCAGCACCTCCGAAACGATCGCGGCGATGCGGTCCATGTAGGTTTTGCTGAGCAGCGGCATCTTCCTTTACCCTCCAAGCGCGCCGGCCAACTTGATTCCAAGATGGGCCTGAACATAATCTGATGAGCTAAATACGTAGATGGGCGGAGCCGTGCCGAACCTTGAGCCTTGTATCGTGGGCTGGTCTGCCCTGTCGCCGGTGGGAAAGAACCGACAGTCCTTTGTGGAGGCCATGCTCGCCGGCCGGACCGGCCGGCTGACCGCCGCGGCCCAGGGCGGGCCCACGGTCGGATATGTGATCGATGGGAGCGACGCGGCCGCTTTCATCGGCGCACAAGGCAGCCGCACCGTCGACCGGATGACGGCGATGGTGATCGCGGCCACCACGGAGATTCTCAACGACCTCGGAGACCACGAGGACGCCGATCGCGCCGGATTCGGCCTGGTGCTTGGCACGAGCACCGGCAGCGTTCACAGCATCACCGATTTCCTCAGCGACACCTTCACTCAGGCCAAGCCATTCTTCGTGAACCCGGCCAACTTTCCGAACACCGTAATGAACGGAGCGGCCGGGCGCACCGCGATCTGGCACGGGCTGCGGGGGCTCAACAGCACCGTCGCGGGCGGCCATGCCACCGGCCTGGCCGCGCTGCGGTACGCCACCCGCATGATCCGGCGCGGTTACGCCCAGACGCTCCTGGTCGGTGCGGTCGAGGAGCTGTCGCCCCCGATCGCCTGGGCCGCAAGCAGAATCCGGCAGCGGGACGCGACGCCGCTCGGCGAGGGCTGCGCCATGTTCCTGCTGGATTCCCCGGCGACAGCGCTGGCGCACGGGCGCAAGCAACTGGCCGGAGTCGCCGGCTTCAACTTTGTCACCATCGACCCCCGGCTCAGCCCGCGGGTCCAGTCGCAACGGCTCGCGACCGCCATCCGGGAGCTGTTGGGCTCCACGGGTATCGCCGCGAGTGACCTCTGGGCGGTGAGTTTGGCTCAGAGCGGCGACGGTGGCCTGGATGAGATTGAAATCGCCGGGATCCAGGACGCGCTGGGGGCTGTCGCGGCGCGGCGTGTCGTTGCCGCCCACCATGTGGGCAATACGTTCAGTGCCCTCGGTGCCTTTCAAGTCGCCTCCCTCCTCGCCCTCGCCGAGGATGAACCAGCGCCCGCCTTGAGCCGGCCCGCGTTGTGTACATCGGTGGGAGTCGACGGCGCCATAACCTGTGCCCTGCTGCGCCTGTAGGCCGGGCCGCGTCATGGGGTGGCGGCCAGGACAATGTCGCGGTCCGCATTCACCTCCTCATACGCCTGAGCAATGGCGGACACTGTCGCCCGGACGTCGTCGAGGGTGTGCTCCGCCGTCGCGATCAGTCGCAGTTGGACGGTCCCGGCCGGTACGACGGGATAGGCGACGGCCGAGCAGAACACGTTGTAGTGGCCGCGCAGCCAGTTGATGAGCCTCTCCGCTCGTTCGTGATCCATCTCCAGGAACACCGGAGTGACGGCGCTGTCCGGATTGCCGATGTTGAGACCTTGCTCGCGCAGTCCCTTGCGCAGCGCACCGGCTATGGCCAGACACCGCTCCCGGCGCCAGGCCTCGGTGCGCATGATGCGCAGGCGCACCCGGTTTCCGCTCACGATCGGCCAGGGGAGCCCCTTGGCGAAGATCTGGGACCGGATCCCGTATCGCAACTGCCAGATGACATCAGGGTCGGAGGCGACGAACGCGCCGATGCTCGCGCCAGCCTTGGCGAAGGTGCCGAAGTACAGATCTATCTCCTCCTGTACCCCTTGCGCCTCCCCGGTCCCACCGCCGTTGGGGCCGAGCACCCCGAAACCGTGCGCGTCGTCGACCAGCAGCCGGAAGTCGAACTTCTCCTTCAGCGCCACGATTTCCTTGAGCCTGCCCTGCACTCCGGACATGCCGAACACGCCCTCGGTGATGACCAAGAGAGCCTCGTCCGGGGCGCGAAGCCGGCTGACCCGGCGCAGGACCCGCTCGAGCCAGTCGACGTCGTTGTGCGGAAACGGCCTCACCCGCCGGTCGGAACGGCCCTGATGCAGCCGCACGCCATCGACGATGCACGCATGCGACTCCGCGTCATAGACGAGCCAGTCGTGACGGGTCAGCAATTCATCGATCAGAGAGAACATTCCCTGATACCCATAGTTCAGAAATAGCGCCGCGGGTTTTCGGGCGTAGTCGGCGAGCTCCGCCTCGAGCAGTTCGAGGTCGTCGGTCTCCCCCGACAGCATTCGCGAGCCCATCGGGGCCGCTAGTCCGTGGCGCGTCGCCGACACGGCGTCGGCCGCCCGAACCTCCCGATGGTTGGCCAGGCCTAGATAGTTATTCAGGCTCCACACCAACATCTGTTTGCCGCGGTACTCCATCCGGGTGCCGATCTCGCCGACCAGCTTGGGGAAAGTCGCCTTCCCGTGCACCCGGTGCGACAACTGGGCTATCGGGCTGCCAGTGCGTTGGCGGACTTTCTCGAACAGATCCACTGTGGCTCCCTACCGCACGGGTCCAAGACCATCTCCAGCTAATCGTACGTAGTGAATAGACACTACAGCGTTGTGCCATCGAAGGCAATCGTTGTCAACTGAAAAAGTAGGGTAGTGACATAGCACTACGCCGATTACCGGGTTGTGGCGGCGGCCTATCGTCAAGGCCGTCCGCTGTTGAGGGAGGCTCTCCGTGGCGCCATGGCGACGACCCCATCCCGTTCCGGGCGACGTGATCCTGCGCTTCGTCTACGCCGGCCTCGTGTTGCTGACCGCCGCCATGGCGGCCTTGCGACCGGGCTTCGCCTACGCCGTCGCCTGGATGGGCTTTATCGGCGTGCTGCTGCTCGCGTACGCGACGCGGATGTTGTTTGTCGGAGTATTCGTCAACGACGAAGGCATGCTCATCCGCGCGTTCTGGCGATCCACCGTGATTCCGTGGAGACAGGTCAGCGGCATACGCGCCGAGCCGAGTTCGATCAGGACATTCCTTTGGCAAACGAACCCCGCGTTGTGGGTGTCGACCGGCCCGGTGGCGCTGGAGTCGCCGCTGGTGCGGGGCGGTTCCTGGTTGGCGCCTTCCTTTGGCGGCTTCGGTCGCATGGGGCGGGTGCACCTCGCCGCGGAGACCTTCGACGCCTTGCTTCGCGATCTCGAAAGTGAGCTCGCCAAGCGCCGTGTGACAACCTGACGGCATTCCGTCAGGCCGTGTTCAGCTCCCGAACCGGGCGCGCCGCACACCGCTGGTCCTCAAAGAGACCGGTCGATGGCATCCGCATCGCGCTCATGCACCACACCCACTCCTGGTCCTGCCATGGCCAGAACTGCGCGCCTCCGCCCTTCACCACGCGAGCCCCCGGCCGCACGGCCGCGCCCGGGCTGTGGGAAATCCGGAACTCGTCGGCGCACCACTCGCCGAAGAACAGGCCGGCCAGGCCGAACGGATTTCGCTGGACCGGGTCGGTGCCGAGTGACCACGTGAGCCACCTGTCCAGCTCAGCCTGGCCGGGTAACGTCGATCCCCACACGAACAATGTGGACGATCCCGCCCGGCAGGCCGACTCCCATTCCGCCTCGGTGGGCAGGCGGCAGCCTAGCGCGGTGGCAACGGTCTCGGCGTCGTCGAGTGACAGCATCGCCGGTTGGTCCGCGCCATCGACGGCCAGATCCGGCAGCACGTGTCGCGCTACCGCGGTGGTGAACGGCGTCTCACCGATCAGCACGGCGTCCAGCCGCACGGAGCGGACCGGGGTCAGTTCGCTCACGCTGATGTTCGGCTCGGGCTCGATCGCCCGGGCGGCAGCCAGTTCCCCCTCGGACAATCCGATCATGTACGTGCCCGCCGGCAGCAACCGAAATCGCATACCGGTCGCCGGCTCCTCGGCCCACATGCCGAAGGCATCCCGGCCGGTACGCCAGCCCGCAGGTCCACCGTTGATCATAAATCCCGCTCCCGGTCGAGTCTCAAAATCCGTGAGCAACCCTATGCTCATGAGAGGTACGCGGAAGTCGTTCTGAATTACCTCATCGACGGGGACTACTTGGAGCAGGGCCACCGGATACCCTCTATTGGCCTACGCGGAGGGGGAGGCGTAATGGAGAATGACCCGGTTTACCGGCAGCTGCCAGCGATGCCGACGGCGCGTGAAGGAAGGATGCCGCCCCGCGATGATCGCGTTGACTGGGGCCTATGGGTGGTTGTCCTGCTGATCCTCATAATCGGGGCCGCAGGAGGCTGGCTGATCTGGATCGTGATCATGGTGAGCGAGATAAACGAAAGTATTGGGTGACCGTCCGCCATGCGCTTTGAGCAATCCATCGATATCGACGCCCGGCAGCAGCGCGTGTGGGACGTGCTCAGCGACCTCGAATCGTGGCCGCGGCGTATCGAGACGGTTGACGTCGTCGAGTTGCTCACGCCCGCTCCTGTGGGTGAAGGCAGCCGCGTGCGCCTCAAGCAACCGAAGCTGCCAGAGGGGACTTGGGAGGTCACCGTCTGGGATGCGCCGTCCTACTTCGAGTTCCGCCAGAGATCCGGCGGCGTAACCAACGTCGCGGGCCATCGAGTCGAGGCGCTGGAGGAGGGTCGGTCCCGCCTGACCCTGACGCTGGATATGCGCGGCCTGCCGGTCCCGGTCGTCGCCCTGTTCTACAAGGGCCTGACCAACCGCTACATGACCATCGAGGCTCAGGGCATGAAGCGCGCCGCCGAGTCCGCTTGAGACGTGAGGGTGCGCGAGCGCTCCCAGCTCCCGCATCGTTCTGCGGCCCGACGGCCGCGCAGATGCGCAAATTCCTCAAGTACCGCGACTATCGGCACGCCTAACTGCTTTCCACATATAGGAAAGCGGAAGCTTCAGGAGGTTGACGCCAGGTGCTCAACACCTTATGCCGGCAAACGGGACACCAACAGCGCCATGCTGCCGGTGTCGAGCCAGGGCCAACCGAAATTTGCCAAAGGCGTGCGACGTGTCCTTCCACGCTGCACGCAGTGCTGTGCTTCATCCGGACACAATCACCCGGCGATTCAACCGGCTGGCTGACCGCACAGCTGTACCGCGCATCCGGCTGCATGACGTGCGCCACGCTCTCGCTTGATGCCCGGGGAGACAAAGATTATCAGTGACCGGCTCGGGTATGCGAGCGTGAATGTGACCGGCCAGATCTACGGGCACCGCTCAACCAGAAACGACAGGCAGGCAGCCAAAAGATTGCCGGTTTGGTCTTTGGCAACGAGCCGAAAGAGCAATTGTCAATACCTGTGTTGCGCCGCGAGCGCAGGAAGGAAGGCTCGATGGGGTAGGTGAGTCTTGCTTTCTGCGGTGCTGTATGGCAGATGGGGGATTGTTGGCCCTCCGGAACC
>Ga0075428_100000361_pt1 | contig 45078 bp, 38 predicted proteins | sample RhiMetdeltSRZDD2_FD_75291 | JGI IMG/M metagenome (GOLD analysis project Ga0075428, IMG submission 75291) | Populus rhizosphere microbial communities from Tennessee, USA - Rhizosphere MetaG P. deltoides SRZDD2 | ecosystem: Host-associated > Plants > Roots > Rhizosphere > Soil | place: USA... | reverse complement strand
AGGTGTTTGATCGGTTCGAGATGCCTGCCGTGCTGGCGATCAACGGATCGGCGATCCAGGCCTACGAACCTGTCGCGCGCGCCGCGCTCGACCGCCGATGGGAGTTCATCGGCCACGGGTTCACGCAGAAGAACATGCAGAAAGTCCCCGACGAGCGCGTCGATATCCGAAAGACGACTGACGCGATTCGCGCGTTCACCGGCCGCGCCCCGCGGGGCTGGCTCGGCCCCGGCCTGACCGAGACATGGGACACGCCGGAGATCCTGGCCGAAGCCGGCTACGAATACGTGTGCGACTGGGTGCTCGACGACCAGCCGGTCATGCTGAAGACCCGCAGTCGTCCGCTGGTGTCGGTTCCGTATACCCAGGAATGCAACGACGTGGCAATGATGCTGATCCAGCATCACGCCGCGGCTGAATACCGGAACCGCGCGGTCGATCAGTTCGAACAGTTGTACGCCGATGCGGAGGACTCCGCCCGCGTCATGGCGGTGGTCGTCCACCCCTACATCATGGGCGCGCCGCACCGCCTCCGCTACTTCCGCGAAGCGCTCGAGCACATCCGGTCCCGCCCCGGCGTCGTGTTCTGGACCGGCGAACAGATCCTCGACTGGTATCGTTCTCAAGTGGGCTCTTGAAGACGAACGATCCGAACGATCCGAACGATCCGAACGATCCGAACGATCCGAACGATCCGAACGATCCGAACGGCCCGAACGGCCCGAACGGCCCGAACGGCCCGAACGCCTTGCTTGCCTTCGGGGTATTGCTCGCGTCGTACGCGATCAACGCCATGGACCGCCAGCTCTTTCCCCTGCTCGCGCCGGAAGTGCGGCGAGAATACGGATTCTCGCTCGAGGCCATCGGCTTTCTCTCGACGGTGTTTACGCTGGGCATGGCAGGGGCCGGCGTCGTTACCGGGTATCTCCTCACACGCTTCTCGCGCAAGACCGTGCTGCAGATCGGCATCGCGGTATTTTCGGCCGGCACGGCACTCACGGTGCTGTCGTCCGGGTTCTTCGACATGCTCGTCTATCGCGCGGCAACCGGCATCGGCGAAGCGATGCAGTTGACGGTGCTCCTGGCGATCGCGGTCAGCTATTTCGCGAGCCGGCGCGGGGCCGCCGTGGGGGCGATCAATTTCTTCTTCGCCGTTGGCGCGATCGTCGGGCCGGCCGTGGGAGGCCTGCTCATCGGCAGGTATCAGAGCTGGCGGGTTCCGATGGTGGTGTATGGGTGCCTTGGCTTCGCCGTGATGGCGTTGGTCGCCCTGGCGGTCAAGCCATGGTTCAGCGAGGCGCACGCCGCGCCCGGCGACATGACCGATCGCGGCGGAGTGTTGACGCTGCTCAACCGGAACACGCTGGTGCTGACGGCGATGAGCACGATCGGCGGTCTGGTCATCTATGGCTACCTGGGTATGTACCCGACGTTTCTGCGGGAAGGGTTGAACTACCCGCCCGCGACGGCGGGCACCGTCATGAGCATTTACGGCCTTGGTGCACTCGGATCAATCGGCGGCGGCTGGCTGGGCGATCGATTGTCGCCGCGCCTGGTGCTGGGCGGCGCCTTCCTGGGCGCAGCAGGCCTCGGCTATCTGCTGTTCCACGGCTCGCCGCTCTTCGTCCTGCAGTCGAGCCTCTCGTTCATGTGGGGCGTGGTGGTCAGCGGCATTCTGTTCGTGAATTTGGCGGCGTGTCACGTCAAGGCGCTGCACGTCAGTCTCGCCGGCCGCGGTTCGGGGATCTTCGTCACCAGCCTGTACGCGTCCGCGGGCATCGCGGGCTATCTCATGGGCTGGCTTGCCGGCCGGGCCGGCTGGGTCACCGCGGGAGACGTGCAGATTTCGCTGCTGTCGCTGATCGGCGCGGCACTGGCCCTGGCACTGCGATCCGATCGGATAGCGCGATAGCCATGTGAGGATCGGTGATCGATGATTTGGGCATTGATATGGCCATGAATGATTGGATCATTGGGGCATTATTGGGTCATCGGTTCATCAATCGGTGCATGGCCGTGGCAGCGGCGGTGGTCGTCCTCGGCATGCTGGCCGCATTGCCCGGATTCGCCCAGCGCGGATCTGGCGGTGCGGGAGGCGGCGACTGCCGCGACCTGGTGCTGCACAACGGCAGGATCTCGACGCTGGACCAGCGAGACACCCTGGCGACGTCGGTCGTCATCCGGGACGGTCAGTTTGCAGCCGTCGGGACCGGGCGTGAGATTCCTGCGCACAACAACTGCGCGCCGCTGATCGACCTGCGCGGCCATCGCGTGGTTCCGGGCCTGATAGACAACCACTCGCACATCGTGTCGCTCGGCCTTCGCCCCGGGTACGACGCGCGCCTCGAGACCGCGTTCAGCATCGCCGAGATTCAGCAGGCGCTTCGAGGCCGGGCCCGGGACGTGCCGGCGGGCGGTTTCATCACGGCGATCGGCGGCTGGCACACGAATCAGATCGCCGAGCGGAGGCTGCCGACCCGCGCCGAGCTGGACACCGCCGTATCGAGCCGTCCGGTGATGGTGGCGCTGGCGTTCGCGGGTCCGGCGAGCGTGAACAGTCCTGGCCGTGCCTGGATGGAGCAGAAGGGGGTGAGTGTAAGCGCCGACGGCGCGATCGCCGCCAACGGTCCCACGATCGCGGCGTTCGACGCCCTGCGCGCGGAACAGACGCTCGACGATCAGAAGCGGTCGACCCGCGAAGCGTTTCGTTATGCTGCCAGCCTCGGGCTCACCACGCATCACGACAAGGGCGGCGGATGGCCGCCGCGCGTGGACGGCGCGCAGGGGATCGCCCAGCTGGGCACCGGCGGCTCGAACGAGCTCCATCCGTTCACCGGCTATGACGCGCTTCTCGCGCTGTACCGCGAAGGAGCCTTGACCGCCGGCCGGGTACGGATCTTCTTTTCCAGCCGCGACTCGACGCCCGATCTCGTGTTCCTGCGGCAGCGAATCAACAATCAGTTCACCGATTTTGGCGACGACGTGCTGAGGGTTTCCGGAATCGGCGAATGGGCGACGGCCTGGAACTTCAACGCGCCGCCGCCGCCCGCCAACCTCGAGCCCGCGCTGCGGCTGCTGGCGGAGAAAGGATGGACCTACACGCAGCACATTGGCGGCGTGGCCGACGTGGCGGCGATCACGCCAATTCTGGAACGGATCAATCAGGACATTCCTCTCGCGCCGCTGCGCTGGAACATTGAACACGTGCCCGGAATAACCCTCGATCTGCTGCATCGGCTCAAGGCGATCGGAGTCGGCACCGGCGTCGGCGGCAACCGTTACCTGTCCGGCACCTCCGACCCCCGCGGCGCCCCCTTCAGGATGATCGTCGAGAGCGGAATCCACACCGGGTACGGTAACGATGGTGCGAACATTTCACCGCTCAACCCATGGCTCCACTTCTACTACTTGATCACTGGCAGGAACTCGGCTGGCGAGGTGATCGAACCCGATCAGCAGCTCACCCGTGCGCAGGCGCTCCGGATGTGGGGATCACAGAATGCATGGTTCACCAGGGACGAGGGCCGGCTGGGATCGATCGAGGTTGGCAAGCTCGCCGATCTGGCGGTGCTGAGCGCCGACGTTCTCGACGCGAGCGCGGTGCCCGATGAAGCGATCAAGCGCGTGACCTCGATCCTGACCATCGTCGGCGGCCGGATCGTGCACGACTCGCGCGTGCTCAGCGCGGGCGTGTCACCGCCGCGTTAGCGCCCTGCGTCGCCGAGTGTCGGTACCAGCAGCTCGGAGTCCTTCTCGTTCTCCAGGCACGAGTGGTCCATGATCCGGTCGCCGACCTGGCGCTTGAAGAGCCGCCGCGTGGTGAACGGTTTCACGAAGAACACCGGGTCGTCGTAGGTGACCGTATGCTCGAGCGAGTTCGGGTCGGCGAGCCGGAACCGTTCGGTCATCCGCAGTTTGTCGCTGTGCTCGTGGCCGGCGGTGTCGAGCCACGACCGGTCGTTGATGCCGACGGTATCCACGACCAGCGTGTCGCCCTCCCACTTGCCAATCGAGCTGCCCATCCACTCGGGATAGTCGGCGATGTCATGCGGGTGTCCGCGGCCGTCCGTGTAGATGAGGCGGAACGTGCGCTGCGATTCCGTCAGGATGGTGACGAGGTCCGGGCGCTGCACGATCATCGCCGGGTGGGCCATCATGATCATCCGCGCCGGCCCGGGCGGAAGGCACGCGGTGTTCGGATCCTTCGCGTGGTCGACCGTGTCCCAGCGCTGCTTTCCAAGCGGCGTCAGGATCAGCTCCTGTCCTGGCAGCGTCGATTTCGACAGATCGCCGCTCGCGGCGCCAAACCACACGCCGGTCAGATCGGGATGGCCGGCCTGCCGCTCGACCGGTTTGCCCGTGTGCCACCAGGCGCCGACGGGGGCGGGCTTCTTCGGCTCCAGCCGGTCGGTGGCAGTAGGCGGCTGATTGCCGCGTCCGCCTTGCTGCGCTGCCACCGGCGCGCCGATGGCGCAAACGGCGGCAACAGCGACGAGAGAGCAGAGGCGCGTGGTCATCACGAAGCTCCTGTCGTGAACCTTCAGGGGTTGGTGGGTTCGCCGGCGCCGCTGAAGCCGAACACCCGGCGGCCGTCCGCCAGGATCACGGTGCGGCCGTTGACGACGTGCGCGTCGGCCTTCCTGGCAGCGAAGCCCTGAACAGTGACCGTTTCGCCGATCTTCAGCGAGTCGCGGCCCCAGCCCTGGCGCCGGAGCTGGTTGGGCGTGCCCCCTTCAACGGCGTAGTTGACCATCTTGCCGTCGGCATCTTTCACGTCGATGTAGAAGTAGATGTGCGGATTCTGGAATTCCACCTTGGTGATGGTTCCCATCAGCGTGACCGGCTTGTTGGAGTCGAACTCCGCGGCAAACGAATGGTGCGCCATCGCGGGCGCCGCAGCCCAGGACAGGACGCCGGCCGCGAGCACTACGCCAAGCGCGTTGCGTTTCATCGTCTTCCTCCGCTGCGGGGATTCTGCACCCGTTGAGCCGAAAAGAAAAGGTACGCTAATGAATGTGTGATGGTCCACAGGCTTGTCGCTCTCGGCCTTCTCCTTCTCTGGCAGCCGGTTGCGCTTGCGGCCCAGGCCGAGCGCTGGCCCGAGTTCCGGGGACCCACCGGCCAGGGACACTCGACCGAACGCGACGTGCCGCTCGAATGGAGCGAGTCGCGAAACGTCCTCTGGAAGGTACCGGCGCAGGGCCGAGGATGGTCCTCTCCCGTTGTTGAGCGCGACCGTGTGTGGCTGACGACGGCGGTGAGTGGACGAGGCGGCACGTCGCTTCGCGTCCTCGCGTACGACGTCGAGACCGGACGGGAAATGGTGAACGTCGAGGTCTTCCACCTGCGAGAGTCGGACCTCCTGAATCCAAAGAACAGTCACGCATCTCCCACCGCGATTGTCGAAGGCGATCGTGTGTACGTGCATTTCGGTTCCGCCGGCACCGCGGCAGTCACGACGTCCGGAGAGATTGTCTGGAAGACGCGGTTGTCGTATCAATCCCAGCACGGGAACGGTGGGTCGCCAGTCCTGTACAAGGATTTGCTGATCGTCAATTGCGACGGAAGCGACGAAGCCTACGTCATCGCGCTTGATAAGGCGACCGGCAAGACTCGATGGAAGAGGAACCGGCGCTATCCGTTCGATCAGGCGTACTCAAGCCCGCTCGTCATCCGGGTAGGTGAGCGCGACGAGGTCGTCAGCGTGGGCGCCTACCGCGCCGCTGCCTACGATCCCTCCACCGGCGAAGAGATCTGGAGAGTCAGCTACGACGATGGCTTCTCCAACGTGCCTCGCCCGGTCTACGGGCACGGCCTCGTTTACATTGCGACCGGATTTCAGCAGCCCTCGCTGCTCGCCGTGCGTGCCGATGGAAAGGGCGATGTGACCAGGACCCACGTCGCATGGAAGGTAAGCCGCGGGGCCCCCTACACACCGTCGCCTTTGCTGGTCGGTGACGAGCTCTACGTCGTCAGCGATCTGGGGATCGTCTCCTGTCTCGATGCCGTGACTGGAGCGCTGCACTGGCAGCAGCGTATTGGAGGCAACCACTCGGCGTCGCCTGTTCTTGCCGCCGGGCGGATTTATTTCCTCAGCGAAGAAGGCGTCACGACGGTGATTGCGCCGGGCAGGGCGTTTCAGAAACTGGCCACCAACGCGCTCGACGGCGCGACACTGGCGTCCATGGCCGTGTTCAGCCGGTCAGTTTTTATTCGTACGCAGAGCCACCTGTATCGGCTCGGCGTTCGGTAGGACATAAACCACGACGACACGACGGACACGAATACTTGTCGGACGTCGTGAACGTCGTGCCGTCGTGGTTGATATGCGGCGCCGGTCTACGCTATCTATCCGGCGCCACCGCGATCCGGCGCAGCTCACCCGAATCCAGCCAGTTCACCTGACATCGTTCGCAGCTGTCGATGACCACGTTCCCGGGCCCGCCGTAGACATGACCGAGCATCGGCTGGCCGCACGAGGGACAGTTGATGAGGCGCGCGGACGGGTGCTGGCGACGCGGCAGGGCAATCCGGCACGTGCGTTCTTCATGGGCACGCATGGCGTCGATGACCGCGGCGAAACAGCCCATGTCGATCAGCATGCCGAAACAGCGGGCGCAACAGAGCAGCGGATAGCCTTCCAGCCGGCTGGCTGAAAGAGGCGTGGAACAGAGCGGGCAGGCGCTCGGCGTCTCGTTCAGCAGCTCCACGTACGCGACCGCTGCTGCCGCCTCCTGCTGACTCCCGCAATGGTCACAGGCGAAGAGGACGCGGTCCCGGTCGATCCGCATCGGTGCTCCGCACCTCTCGCAGTTCGGCATGACCCTTCGCCGGTCAGCGCAGGCGGGCTCCCGCTTTCGAGCCGGCGTGCGCCTCCTCGACGAGCGCCCGCTCGGGCTCGTCGCTCACCTCGTCCGGATCCGGCGATTGGTCGTTCAGGATGCGTTTCATCCGGCGCGCGTTCAGCGACCCGTCCCACTTGGCGATGACGACCGTCGCGACCCCGTTGCCAATCAGGTTCGTCAACGAGCGCGCTTCCGACATGAAGCGATCAATACCGACGATCAGCGCCAGGCCAGCGACCGGAATCGTGGGGATCGTGGCGAGGGTCGCCGCCAGGGTGACGAACCCGCCGCCGGTTACAGCCGCCGCGCCCTTCGATGTCAGGAGCAGAACGGCCAGAACTCCAAGTTGCTGCCCGAGCGTCAGGTTCGCATTGGTGGCCTGGGCGATGAAGATCGCGCCCATCGTCATGTAAATCGACGTGCCGTCCAGGTTGAAGGAATACCCGGTCGGGATGGCGAGGCCGACAACCGATTTCGAACATCCGAGATGTTCGAGCTTCGCCATCATGCGCGGGAGCACAGTTTCTGAGGACGCCGTGCCGAGGACAATCAGGAGCTCTTCCTTGATGTACCTGATGAACTTGAAGATGCTGAACCCGGCCCAGGCCGCGATGCTTCCGAGCACGACGACGATGAACAGCAGGCACGTCGTATAGAACGCCGCCATCAGCTTGCCGAGCGAAAACAGCGTGCCGATGCCGTACTGGCCGATGGTGAAGGCCATGGCGCCGAAGGCACCGATGGGGGCGGCCCGCATGATGAGAGCGACAACACCAAACATTGCGTGCGTGACCTCGTCGATAATGCCGACCAGGCCTCGACCCCTCTCGCCAAAGTGGAGAAGCGCGAGGCCAAACAGCACCGAGAAGAACAGCACCTGCAGGATTTCCCCGGTGGCAAACGCGCCCACCACCGTGGGCGGGATGATGTTCATCACGAAGTCGGTCGCACTCAGGGCCTGTGCCGAGGACGCGTAGGCCTTCACCGAGGCGACGTCGAGCGTGGCCGGGTCGGCATTGATGCCGGCGCCTGGCTCCAGCACGTTGATGACGATCAGGCCGATGACCAGCGCGATCGTGGAGACGATCTCGAAGTAGATCAGCGCGGTCAGGCCGATCCGGCCGACATTCTTCATGTCGCCCATCTTGGCGATCCCGACGACCACGGTGCCGAAGATGATCGGCGCGATGATCATCCGGATCAGCCGGATGAACCCGTCGCCGAGCGGCTTCATGGCCGCGCCCGTCGCCGGCCAGAAGTAGCCGAGCGCGACGCCGATCGCGATTCCGGTCAACACCTGCACGTACAGGTGCGTGTAGAGCGGTTTTGACGCGGCTTTGGCTGTCATACAGGGACGACGACCTTAACAAGAACCCCCGAAGCCGTCAACGGTTCGTCGCCGGCATGGTGAGCCGGAGCACAGGCGTCGTTGCCATGGTGGTCGCGAGCGCCATCAGAACCATCATGGTGAACAGCTTCGGCGAGATCACGCCGAGGTCGAGACCCACGTTCAGCACGATCAATTCCATCAGGCCCCGGGTGTTCATCAGGATCCCGAGGCTGGCGGCGCTGCGCCAGCTGAGGCCCGACACCCTGGCGCCGAGCAAGGTACCCCCGAACTTTCCTGCAGTGGCGACGCCGATGATGAGCGCGACCACCAGCCACTCGGAGCCGGTGACGAGATCGATCTGCGTCCGCATGCCCGTGAAGGCAAAGAAGGCAGGCAGCAGCAGGATCGTGACGAGATCCTCGAAGCGCTCCTTGATCACGCGCGCCAGCCGGCTGTCATGCGGAGTAACCGTGCCGAGCAGGAAGGCGCCAAAGATCGCATGGACGCCGATCCCTTCGGTAACGAGTGCGGCAACCAGCACCGCCACCACGACCATGGCGATGGTCGCGTGCGACGGATCGCGATCTTCGACCTGTCGTGCCACCCGCCCGGCAATCGGCCGCACGACGGTGAACATGAAGGCGATGAACGCGAGGGTCATGAGGATCACGAATACCACTCCGCCGCTGGCCGCCTGAACGACGCCAACGATGAAGGCGAGCAGGCACCATGCCGTGATGTCATCGACCGCCGCGCATGAAAGCGCGAGCGCGCCGAGTTCCGTGCGGCTCATCCGGCGGTCCGTGAGAATTCTCGCCAGTACCGGAAATGCCGTGATCGACATCGCCACGCCGACAAACAGCGCGAAGTGTGTGAAGGCGACGTCGCTGGTGGCAAAGCGTGGGTACAGATACACCGCCAGGACCCAGCCGAGTGCGAAGGGCAGCAGGATGCTCGCGAGTGACGTCATCACCGCCGCATGGACCCGCTGACGCACCACGTCGGGATTCAGCTCGAGGCCAACCAGAAACATATAGAGGATGACGCCGAGCTGGGCGACGATCCCCAGAAGCGGAGCAACGTCCGCCGGGAGGATGTATCGAAAAGCGTCGGGGGAGAGACGTCCAAGAAGCGAGGGACCGAGCACGATGCCGGCGATCACTTCACCGACCACCGGCGGCTGCCCGACGGCGCGGAAGACGGGGGCGAGCAGGCGTCCAACGACGATGACCGCGGCCATCGCCAGCAGCAGATGAAACAGCACTAGGGCCTGCGGCCCTCCGGCAGCGTCAGCTCGTTGGCCTTGTTGGCGGTGATTTCCGCCGGCGTGCCCGCATCCCAGCGCGGAATCGGCTTCTTGCCGGGCTCGTAGGTCGATTCGAGCGGCCCCCACACCTTGTCCACGCGGTCGTGGAAGAGGTCGCCGATCAGCAGATCGGTGAGCGTGCCGCGCAGCTGCGGGTACTGGCGCACCATGCCGCCGAAGCTGAACCCGTCGTAGTACTCGCAGACCAGGCGGCGCATGCGGTCCACGCCTTCGTTGAACGTCTGCCCCCACTTGCCGAGCTGCGCCGCCGAAGTGTCGTTCTTCGCCAACCCTTCAACGATCGCATCGGCGGCCATCTCGCCCGATCGGAGCGCCAGCAGCACGCCGGATGAGTACAAAGGATCGAGAAAGCCAAACGCGTCGCCCACCAGCACCCAGCCGTCGCCCGCCACCTGCTTCGACCGGTATGAATAGTCCTTTGTCGCGAAATAGCCCGTGACCTTCGTCGCCCTGGCGACCCGCTCCTTCACGCCAGGGCAGAGCTCCACTTCCTCGTCGTAGGTCTTCGCGTAGTCGGTGCGCCCCTTGAACAGGTAATCGAAGGGCGCCACGACGCCGATGCTGGTGATGTTGTCGTGCAGCGGAATGTACCAGAACCAGCCTGACTTGTTCCCGTTCTGGATGACGAGCGTGGCGCCGGCGTCGCGGCCGGCGTCGCGTGTGGCCCCTTCCCAGTAGGTCCAGATCGCGCCCTTGTTCAGGATGGGATCCCACACGCGCAGGTTCAGCTTGTTCATCAGCAACCCGTTCTGGCCGCTGGCGTCGACGACCACCTTCGCGCGCACCTCCCGGAAGCCGTCGCCGTCCTTGATGCGCACGCCCACCGCGCGGTCCCGCTCGAACAGGACTTCATGGACCCGGACGCCCTCTCTGGCATCGACGCCATGCTCCCGCGCATTTTCGAGCATCAGCGTGTCGAACTCGCTGCGCACGACCTGCCACGTCTGCGAGCACTCATGCGGCTTGTTGTCCCAGAAGTAGAAAGGCGCCGACTCCTTGCCGGCGGCGTTCACGAACTGGACGCTGTACTTCCTGGTGAAGTGGCTCTCCTGCATCTTTGGCAGCATGTTGAGCCGCTTGAGCACCCAGTACGTCTCGGGGATCAGGGATTCGCCGATGTGAAACCGCGGAAACCGTTCACGCTCGAACAGCTGGACGCGGCAGCCCTGCTGTGCGAGGAGCGTCGACACGGTTGACCCTGCCGGGCCCCCCCCAATCACGACGACGTCCGGGCTCGCTCCATCCTGCGCTGCCAGTTCCGCTGCCATTTCGTCTCAGGCCTCCACGACGAACCGAACTGCCTTCATCTCGAACCGGGGCAGCGTCCCTGCCTGGACGATGTGCACTGGCACCGTCAATCCCAGCGCTTCCCGCAGCTGCAGGGCGACTTTCGCCGCCGCCCCGGCTGTGTCTCCGGCCGGCCCGACCTCGAGCTCCACACGGATCGATGGCATCGCTCCTCCTTTCGACACGATCGATCGGAACGCCGTGACCTCAGGAAAACGATGCACAACTGATTCGATGGCCGCCGGGTAGACGTTGACGCCGCGAATATTGATCATGTCATCGGCGCGCGCGCGGATGCCACCCTCGAGCCGTGCCCACGTCCGCCCGCACGCGCACGGCCCGGATCGGCGCACGACGATGTCGCCGGTGCGGTAGCGGATGGCGGGGCTGGCGGTGCGGCCAAGGTTGGTGAGCACCAGCTCGCCCGCCTCGCCATCCGGAACCCCCCGGCCGGTCGCCGGGTCGAGCACCTCGCAGACGTACTCGCCCTCGTTGAGGTGCAGAAATCCCGGCGCCTCCCAGCACTCGAAGCTCACCGGACCGACTTCGGTCAGACCATGGTGATCGATCACGCGCGCGCCCCAGAGCCGCTCGATGCGCTCGCGCGTGGCCGGAATGCTGCCGCCAGGTTCGCCGGCAACGATCAACACGCGGACTGTGCCCTCCGCCAGCGGCCGTCCGGGCCGCTCCTGGGCGGAGATTTCCGCCAGCCGCAGGGCGTAGGTTGGCGTGCAGCAGACCACGCTGGCGCCGATCGCCTCGATCATGGCCAGGCGGATAGCGCTCGACATGCCGCCCCCCGGCACGCAGTGCAGTTCCATCTGGCAGCCCGCTTCAAAGCCCGCCCAGAAGCCGAGGAACGGACCGAACGAGAACGGGAAAAAGACCCGATCGCCCGGCGTCACGCGCGCGGCCTGGTAGACCGCCTTCCAACAGTCGAGCACCCACTGCCAGCTGTCATTCGTGTCGAGCCACCGGAGCGGGCGTCCGGTCGTCGAGGACGTCTGGCAGTAGCGCGTATACCGCTCGAGCGGCTCCGTCAGCGCGGTACCCCAGGGGGGATTGGCGGCCTGGTCCTCAGCGAGCTCCGTCTTGGTTGTCAGCGGCAGCTTGGCAAGATCGTCCGGGAACCGGAGGGCGCCGATCCGGATGCCGGCGGCATCGAGCTTGCGCGTGTAGAACTGGTTGCGCCCGTAGATGGCGGTCAGCAGCTCTGACAGGCGATGCATCTACGTCGCCACCCGAAACTGTGCCGCGATCTCTTTGGGAAAGGACACCGCTTTCATCTCGTCGCCCTGCTTCGTCGCGCAAACGATGGTCAGGCTGCCGGTGGCGATCCTGGTGTCCCCGCGTGTCACGTCACACGCGTACCGCATGGTCTTGTCGGTGATCGCGGCGACGCGGATACAGACGTCGAACTCTTCCTCGAAGCGAAGCGGGCTGTGATACTCGAACGCCGCGTTGATCCGTGGAAAAACGACGTCGGCGCGCCGGGGCGCAATGCTCAGCCCCGCCTCGCGCCACAGCGCGTGCTCCGCCTCCTCCATGTAGCGGAAGAACCAGCTGAAATGGACGATGCCCGCCGGGTCCGCCTCGTAGAACAGCACGCGGCGGCGGAGCCGGTACTCAGAAACCATCAGCGGCTAGGTGTAGCGGATGCCCGCGTGCTGGGGCAGGAAGAACCGCCCGAGCAGCGCGTCCACGTGCAGCAGGCCCTGGCGAGTGAGCGAGACGATCTGCTCTGTCGCTGTCTGCAGGTCGCCGCTCTCGGAGAGTGAGCTGAACTGATCGCGAAATCGCTCGAGGATATTCACGCCGTATTTCTCGCGGAAGTACGGCGGCTTGATCGACCCCAGCTTCAGCTGCAGGATCAGCTCACGGATCAGCCGCTCGTCGCGGGTTGGCTTGTAGGCGCGATGGAGCGGGATCTCATCCTGCCGGATCGCCGCCGAGTAGGCCTCCCAGGTGTCCTTGTTCTGCAGATGCACCCCGTTGATGTGCCCGAATGAGGCGACACCCAGGCCGGCCATGTCGGCGCCCTGCCACAGGCGGTCGCGATAGATGAACCGGGTCCGCGATTTGTCCTTCACCGCCGTGTACGCACTTCCGATGGTGTAGCCGCTGGCCTCGAGCGCCGCGAACGCTTCCTGCACCCATCGTCGCTTGGTCGCCCAGTTGGCCACCGGTTGCGAGAATCGGCCGGTGCCCTTCAGGAGATCGCCGCTGATGGTCGTGTTGTACGGGAGTTCCATCTGGTAAATGGTGATGCTGTCAGGCTGAAGCTCCAGCGTCTTCTGGATGCACACGCGCCAGTTCTCTTCGGTCTCGCCCAGCATGCCGGCGATCAGGTCGATGTTGATCTGCGGGAAGTCAAGCGAGCGCGCGTATTCGTAGGCCCGTCCAATTTCGGGCGAGCGGTGGGCGCGCCCATTCAGCTCGAGGATCTCGTCGCTGAAGTTCTCGACGCCGAGACTGAGGCGAGTGACGCCCATGCCGCGGATCGCCGCGAGCTTCGGCTCCGTCAGCGTGCCAGGCTCGCACTCGAACGTCACTTCCTCCGCCTGGTCCCACGGCGTGATCGCCTTCAGCCGGTTCACCAGTCCGCCAAGCTGGGTCGTCGACAGGAACGACGGCGTGCCGCCGCCGAAGTAGACGAAATTCAACGGACGTCCGGCGATCGCCGGCTGCGAGGCGTACAGTTCCCACTCGCGCGCCAGCACGTCGAGGTAATCCTGCACCTCCTGCGCGTTCTTGTCGGTGTAGACGCGGAAGTAGCAGAAGTGGCAGCGCTTCCGGCAGAAGGGGATGTGCAGGTAGAGTCCCAGCGGCACGCCAGGCACCGGCGGCGACTGCAGTGCAGCATGGGCGTCGCGCTCCACGGCGTCGGTCGTCCAGACGGAAAACGGCGGGTAGGTCGCCACGAAGTAGCTGCCAACCTCGGTCTGATCCGCCAGTGCGAGCGGCGTCCGTTCGGTCACGGTGAGTCAATATACTCCGATGTAAGATGCTCCCGGAGCGGCGCGCGCCGAGCGCGCCAAAAGATACTGCCAACCAGCCAGGGGTCTGCCAGCGTTATCAAGGGCAGGCCCCTGGATGGATTCAGCTCATCACAATGAACGCACATCAAGCGAGGCCAACAGGCATGGGGTGGCTCATCTTCGTGGCGGGAGCGGTGTTGTCGTGGGGCGCATATGGCGTGCTCCTCGCCCAGGGACAGTCGCAGCTCGGGAATCCCTTGAAGGCGCTGCTCTGCGTCGGCGCGGCCTACTTTCTGATCGGCGTCATCGTCCCGGTCGCGGCCCTCGGCGCGCAGGGCGGCCTCTCAGGATTCAATACCGGCGGGCTCGTGACGGCGACGATCGCCGGCGCCCTCGGCGCGATTGGCGCTGCCTGCATCATCTGGTCATTCCGCGCCGGCGGCCTGCCGGTCTACGTGATGCCGCTGGTGTTCGGGGGCGCGCCAATCGTGAACGTGCTGGTGTCGATGGCGATGAACCCGCCGAAGGATGCGGTCAATCCGCTGCTGTACGCAGGGTTCCTGCTCGCATCGGCGGGAGCCGGAATGGTTCTCTACTTCAGGCCGGCACACTAGACGCTCTTCGCCCTGCAACGCTGGGTATCTCGACTCCCGCGCCGGCTCCGCAACCTACCGGGAGGCGCGATGTTCCAGTCTTCGTTGTGATGGCAGCCCCCCGGCGCGGAGTCCGGCGCGCTCCGCGAGACACCCGGCGCCGCAGGGCTTCGCACCGAACCGGCGCACGGCTCAAACGTACTCTTGTTGACGTTGCAATGGGTGTGTACGCGACTTGAGCGTCATCGAGATCGCTATCACGCCGAATACAAGCGCCAGGACTCCCCAGAACATTGAGGAGGAAAGGGACGCGCCGCCGAGCGCGGTCATGATGTTCAACGAGAGGTGCGCCACCATGGTCGCCAGCACCGACCCTCCCGCCTGGTTGAACATGAAGCCCATGAAGACGCCAAAGAATAAGACGAACGGAAGCACTATGAGCATCGGCATCAGGTAATGCGGCAGCGTCGGATCGTAGAAGGCGGGCACATGCCACAGACTCCAGAGGCCGCCCATGATCCAGGAAGCCGCAGTCGTTCCCGTGAGCTGTCCGAGGCGCGGAAGCAGAAAGCCTCGCCAGCCAGGCTCTTCGCCGACGGCGCCGGTAATGAATTGCAAGATGATCGCCTGCATCAGCGCGGTCAACTCGATGAACGGAGCTCCACTGCCAACAGCGCGTGCACTGAACACTGCCGTCGTTACTGCGAGAATGGGCATGACGCCAGCAAAGAGAAGCCAGGGCGCTGAGCCCCTTCTGTAGGCAAGACGGGCGGCGAGCTCGTTTCTCAGGCCGTGCGGACCGTTGCGAACGACTACAAAACCAATCGCAAGGATAGTTGGTGACCACACGAGCGGCAGGAATGCTGCGAGGAATGACGACAGGCTTCCGGACGGGCTTGGGACGACGAGGCCGATGATCCACGGGACAACGAAGAGCGCAGCGACAAAAAGCGCAACCTCGCTCATGGAGGGCGGAGCGTAGCACGTCTCCTGGCCGTTGTGCCGATTGACATCGGAGCAGTCGTCTTATCATGTGGGGCACCGCGGTATGGTGTTCATCAAACGCCTTCGCGAGGGAATTCGGCGCGTGCAGAATCAGATGCAGCATCCGCATCTGGCAGCGGCCGCACGTGAAGGTCGGTGGGCGTTACCAGATGAACGGGGGCCAGATCGTCGTCGATTCGATTGCGCCGATTACCGTCCGCGACATTACGCACGATCTGGCGCGCGAGTCGGGGTTCGAAAGCGTGGATGATCTACTGCGGATCGCGAAACACGGCAGCGGCGACAAGGTGTACTTGATTCGGTTCCATTACCTGCCTCCGGGCGCATGGGACGCGTCAAGGCAGGGACGTCGCCAGAAGCTGGCGAAGGAGGCGTCATGAGTGCTGGTCTGGAATCGTTGCTGAGCAGCTACGAGAATGGCCGAATAACCCGGCGCCAGCTGCTTGGCGCCATGACGGCGTTCGCCGCCGGAGGGCCCGCGTCGGCACAGGGTCCCCAGCCCGCTATCGGCACCGTCAAGCAACTGAATCACGTAACGCTGTTTGTCGAGGATGTACGAAGGTCCGTCAGTTTCTATCAGGGCCTCTTCGGAATGCCGGTGTTGACGCCTCAGGACCCCGGCATCAATCTCACGGCGGGAACCGGCTTTCTTGGCATTTACCCTGCGGACGGCCGAGCCGCAGGGATTAACCACATCTGCTTCGGTCTGGAGAATTTCGATGCGGATGCGACCTTGAAGAAACTCGTCGGCCGCGGGCTCGATGCAAACATTCGCCTGCGGGGCGACACCAAAGAGCTCTATTTCAATGCCCCCGACAACGTCCGAGTGCAGTTACAGGACGTTCGCTACCGCGGCGGCGTTGGTCCCTTGGGTGATCGCAACCCGGGCTGACGGCAAGGTCACAAATGATGGCTCCAACTGAAGACCCTGTTGACGCGGCTTGGCAGGCGCGACGGGAGGGGCGTCACGAAGATGCAGAACGCGGTCTTCTCGAGGTCATCAGGACAGCACGCCAGTCCGGCACTCGACTTCAGTTGATTCGCGGCCTCAATGCACTTGCGCATGTCGTGCGCGACGTCGACCAGGATGAACGGGCCTTACCGCTCTATGAGGAAGCCGTGATTCTCAGTCGAGAGGAGGGAGACATCCTGGTGCTGGCGCATACCGTGCGCCACCTCGGGGATCTCCATCGCGACGCGGACCGGCTGGCAGAGGCCGATCAGTGCTATTCCGAATCCATCTCGCTTTATCGAAGCGCCGGTTCACCTCCTGCGCTCGATTTTGCGAACGCTCTCCGCCCGGCGGCGCTGCTCAAGGAGCGGCAAGGTGACGACGCTGGAGCACGGGAACTCTGGTCTGAAGCGCGAGTTCTCTATCAGGCGGCCGGCGTTCAGCCTGGGGTGGACGAATGCGTCAGGCACTTGGGCCGATGAACAAATAATGAAGCGATGACGAAATGATTCGATGATCACATCGATTCTCAAATCATCGATCGCCGATTTTCAAATTTAGTCCGGCAGGTCCGCCTTCTGCGGCTCCGGCAGCCAGAAGCTCGCCACGTAGCCAATGACATACGCCGCCGTGCCGACCATGGCGGCCGCGTACGCGAGTTTGATCGGAACGGTTGCGCCGGGCATGACGGGAACCAGCTGGACGGTCACCAGCGCGCTGAGGGTTCCGATCATCCGGCCGCCCACGTTGGCCGCGAAGCTCTCGCCCGTGCCCCGAAGATGCGTCGGATACACGCGCGGCAGGTAATTTCCCCAGAAACTCATCTGACCGATCGTCAGCAGGCCGACGATGAAGATGCCCCACTGCGCGAGTGTGAGGCCGACTGTCGGCACCAGGAAGTAGACGAGCGGCAGGAGAATCAACCCCGGAATCTGGAAGAGGTGAAGCAGCCGGCGCCGGCCGATGATGATCGCCGCGAGCGCCGCCAGCAGAATCCGCCCGGCAAGGCCGCCGAACTCCTGGAACGACTGGACGCCGCTGATCGTCTGTTCCTGGGCGGTGCGAGGCATCTCTCGCACATCCGCGAGGCCCGGCACGATCCGCGGCATCTGCTGGATCGCGCCGAACGCGGCCGCGTACACGCACGCCATCATGATCGTCGTCACGATCGTCGTCCGGCGGAACTCCGGCGTGAACAGCGCCGCGAAGCTGGGGCGCCGCAGCGTGCCTGCGCGCTTCTTGGCCGCCCACGCCGGCGACTCGGGTAGGAACGGCCGGATGAGCATGAGGGGAATCGCTGGAATCACGCCGGACATCAAGGTGTAGCGCCACGCCTCGTGTCCGCCGCGCACTTCGGGCAGCGATTGTCCGTAGGTCACGATCAGGTAATAGGCACCGGTCACCATCAGTCCGCCGATGGAGCCGAAGGCCTGTGTGTAGCCGACCACGCGCTCGCGCTGCTTGGGGTCGGTGAAGAGTTCCGACAGCCACGCGACCGCGGCCACGAATTCCACGCACACGCCGATGAACGTGCAGCAGCGCCAGAACAGGAACCACTGGACCGAGGTCGAGTAGCCGGCCGCCAGCGCCGAGAACGCGTAGAGCAGAATGCTCCAGACCAGCACGCGCCGGCGGCCGAGCCGATCGGTGAGGTAGCCGCCCAGCAAGCCGAAGACGCCGCCCGCGACGGCGGGCACGTACTGCAGCGTCCCCACCCACGAATTGACTTCGAGGCTGTTCGGCGCAACGCCCAGCAGATCGGCGAGCGCCGGCCGGACGATCAGCGGCAGCATCAGCAGCTCGTAGCTATCGAACGCGAAGCCGAGCGCCGCCACCCCGCAGATGGCCCACTGAACGCCGGTCAATCGCGAGGCGGTCGATAATGCCGGGATGCTTGCCGTGCTCGAGGACGTTGCCACGATCACTGCATCCTAGCATTCCCCGCTGCTATACTTCGGCCCCGGCATGCAGGTTTCTCAGGCCACATCTTCCGCGAGCGACGCGCAAATCGAGGCGGGGCGCGCCGCCCTCGACACGCAGCTGCGCGACATCGTCAACTGGCATTTCGATCCCGCGACCGGCTGTCCCTTCTGGCTCGACTTCGCCGCCAGGCTCGGATGGGATCCGCGCCGTGAGATCCGCACGTTTCCCGATCTTCGGCGCCTGGGGTCGTTCCAGGACGAGTGGCTCCGCGGCGGGCCCGTGCGCAGGTGGGTGCCGCGCGGACTTGGCGATCAACCGGTCTACGTCTTCGAAACGGGCGGCACCACGGGCACCCCGAAGACACGCGTCGCCTGCACCGACTTCCGCACCGACTACGAGCTGTTCAGCGCGACGCTGCCGGACGAGCATTTTCCCAGGGGATCGAACTGGCTGATGCTCGGGCCGTCAGGGCCCCGGCGGCTGCGCCTGTCGGTCGAGCATCTCGCGCAGTTCCGCGGCGGCGGCATCTGCTTCTGCGTCGATCTCGATCCGCGGTGGGTGATCAAGCTGATTAAGAAGGGGTGGAGCGAGCACCTGCAGGCCTACAAGGACCACGTCATCGACCAGGCGGTGACGATTCTGCAGGCCGGCCACGACATCCGGTGCATGTTCACGACGCCCAAGCTGCTCGAGGCGCTGGCGCTGCGGCTCGAGTCGATGGGCACCACCATCCGGAAGATCGGGATCACCGGGATTTTCTCAGGCGGCACCGAATTCACGCCGCAGTGGAACCGCTTCGCGCACGAGGAGCTGCTCGACGGCGCCTACATGACGCCGACCTACGGCAACACGCTGATGGGCCTCGCCGCCAGCGCGCCGTCCGGTCCCCACAACGGCTACAAGATCAGCTACTACGCGCCCCAGCCGCGGGCTGTCATCGAGGTCGTGGATTTCGACGACGAGAACAAGGTCGTCGAGTACGGGCAGACCGGTCGGGTCAAGCTCACCACGTTGACAAAGGAATTCTTCGTGCCTGGCTTCCTGGAGCGTGACGAAGGAGAGCGGGAGCCGCCGTGCGAAAAGTATCCATGGGACGGCGTCAGCGGCGTCCGCCCGTATCGCGGTTTCGCCTCGACCACGACGGTTGGAGTCTATTGATCGCATCGTTCACGTTTCCAGGTTCTGGCTGCTCGGTTCGTGTTCAAGTTCTGTTCGACATTCGAAGTTCGACGTTCGGTGTTCGAAATTCTGCGTTTGGGTCCGCCTCAAGGCGGACACTACGTACGCCTGGCGCCATACGCCTGGCCCGCGGTGGCATCCAACAGCATCGTACGTAGGGTCCGGCTTTAGCCGGACCGAACTCCGAACCAGGAAGCTCTGAACCGAACCTGAACCCGAACAGAGAAGCGAGAACCCAGAAGCGTGAACGACTGTTATAAGTAGTGGAACGAATGCTTCAACTTCCCATCTTGCGCTGGGGCGAGCCTTACACCAGCATGGACGTCGACACGGTCGTCCATTTTGCGACCGGTGAGCCGATTGCCCGGGTCAGCCGCGCCAATGGCGGCATGATCCAGCGCGACGCGCGCAAAGCGCAGCGCGCCCGGGACGTTCTCCGCGAGATTCCGATCGACGAGTTGATTGCACGGGTCGGCCGCGCCGGCGATCTCTACATGAACGCGACGCTGCCGATCGGCGACGGGACGCAGACGCCGGACGAGTTCGTGCACGCGCAATCGGCCAGCACCGGACTGCCCGAGCGGATGTGCCGCGCGAACATGAAGAAGAACGCGTTCGTGCTTGGCGAGATGCGGAACATCCTGGCCTCGCTCACGCGCGGGCTCGCACTCGACGTCCTGGGGACCGGGCACGGCCACGAGGGAGGCGTCCCAATCAGCTACCAGGCGCAGAGCCCGGTGCTCGGACTGGTGCTGCCCTCCAACTCACCGGGTGTCCACACGCTGTGGATGCCGATCATTCCCATGCAGATCGGCCTGGTGCTGAAGCCGGGACCACAGGAACCCTGGACGCCGTACCGGATGGCGGCCGCATTCGCCGAGGCCGGCATTCCGCGGGAAGCGATCTCCATCTATCCCGGCGAGGCCGACTGCGGCGCCGCCGTGCTCGACAGCTTCGCGCGCAGCCTGATTTTCGGCGGCCAGCCGACCGTCGATCGCTATCGCGGCAATCCGCGCGTCCAGGCGCACGGTCCGGGGTTTTCGAAAATCCTGTTCGGCGACGACCAGATCGATCGCTGGGAGCAGCATCTCGACATGATGGTCGAGAGCGTGTTCGTCAACAGCGGCCGCAGCTGCATCAACTGCTCCGGCATCTGGGCCAGCCGCCACACGCGCGAAATCGCCGACGCGATCGCGCAGCGCCTGGCGGCCATCCGTCCGCTGCCCCCGGAACACCCCGATGCGTCGCTGGCCGCGTTCACGGTCCCCGGAGTGGCGGACGCGATCTCCCAGTCGATCGACGCCGACCTGCAGGCGCCGGGAGTCACTGATGTCACCGCGAAATATCGCGACGTTCCACGTCTCGTCAAGGCAGGGCGCGCCGACTACCTGTTACCGACGGTGATCCACGCCGATTCGGCAGAGCCGGCCATCGTCAAGAAGGAATTCATGTTTCCCTTCGTCACGGTGGTCGAGTGTCCGGAAGCGAAGATGCTCGACTCGATCGGCCCGACGCTCGTCGGCACCGCCGTCACGTGCAACGAGGCGTTCAGGCGCCGGCTGCTCGACGCCGTCCATATCGATCGTCTGAATCTGGGTCCGGTCCCTACGACGCAGCTGAACTGGCGCCAGCCGCACGAAGGCAACATCGTCGAATTCCTCTTCCGCGCGCGAGCATTTCAGACCGCTCCGCTCAATTGACACCCCTTCCAGCGGGGCGGTACCATTCGAGCCTCCGCGCTCCAGCTGTTCGTGCAGGGAGATCTTCCGGGGTACGCCTGCGATGACATCTATGTCGAACACACGCTCTGTTGTCATAGCCACCCTGTTGCTTGTCTTTGCCCTGAGTGTGTCGGCGCAGGGTCCGCGCCGCGTCGCCATCGGCGACTGGCCCGACATGCGCGGTCCCAACCGCGACGGCGTCTCGAAAGAAACCGGGCTCATCGACAGGTGGGCGCTGAACGGCGAGAACTTCCTCTGGCGTGCGCCGTACGGCGGCCGGTCGACGCCGATCGTGGTCGGCAACCGCGTCTACGTTCAGAATCCAGCCGGGCGCGGGAAAGATCTTCAGGAGCGGGTGATGGCGCTCGACGCCGAGACCGGCAAGATGATCTGGGAATACCGGTTCAACATCTTCCAGAGCGACGTGCCGCCGCACCGCGTGGGGTGGGCGTCGCCGGCGGCTGATCTGGAAACGGGCAACATCTACGCCCTCAGCGGCGGCGCCGAGGTCGTGGCGCTGTCGCGCGACGGCAAGCGGCTATGGAACCGTTCGTTCGGCGAAGAGTACGCCGCCTTTACGACGCAGGGCGGCCGGACGATGTCGCCGCTGATTGACGGCGACCTGGTGATCGTCAGCGCGCCGGTCTCCAACTGGGGCAGCAATGCCCTGCGCGGGCACCGCTTCATTGCTCTCGACAAACGGACCGGCGACGTCGTTTACGTTGCCAACCCGGGGCAGCGGCCGTACGACACGGCCTACGCGGCGCCGCTCATCGCCACCATCAACGGCCTGCGCCTGCTGATCGCGGGGCTCGGCGACGGTGGGATTCACGCCATCAAGCCGCAAACGGGCGAACGCGTCTGGAGCTTCGTTGCCGCGAAGCGCGCCATCAACACGGGTGTCGCGGTTGCCGGCAACGACGTCTTCGTCTCTCACGGCGACGAGAACCTCGAGGGCAACGAGCTGGGGATGATCGCGGCAATCGACGGATCTTCGACGGGCGACATCAAGACCACGAAATGGGCGGTTCGAGGGATCGAGTTCGGCTATTCCTCGCCGGTCACCGACGGCACCCGCGTGTATCAGATCGACAACGGCTCGCAGCTGGTGGCGTTCGATGTCGCGACCGGCAAGGAGCTGTGGACGCAGTCGCTCGGCAACCTGCAGAAGGCGCCGCCCGTGCTGGCGGACGGAAAAATCTACGTCGGGACAGACGGAGGGTCGTTCTTCATCCTCCGGCCGCAAGCCGATCGTGCCGAAGTGCTCAGCCGGGTGAACATGCCGAACAGCACGATGAGCTGTTGTGGCTCCGAAGGGACGCCGGAGCAGATCCTGGCGGGCGTGGCCGTGTCGCGCGGCCGCATCTTCTTCGTGTCGAGCGACGCGGTGTATGCGATCGGCGCGCGGCGCCCCTCGTCGCCAACCGGGTTCGCTGTCGATCAACCGGCGCAGGTCGGTCAGGGCGCGGCGGCGCACCTCCAGGTCTCGCCGACGGAGATGGTGCTGACGCCGGGTCAGACCGTGAAGCTGCGTGCGCGGTTGTTCGACGATCACGGCCGGTTTCTTCGCGAGGAAACCGCTGCGACCTGGTCGCTCGACGGCCTCAAGGGCACGCTCGCCAATGGCGCGTTCACAGTAGCGAGCGACCCGGTGGAGCAGGCCGGTGTGATCAGGGCCGTGGCCGGAGCGCTCAAAGGCGAGGCGCGTGCCCGTGTGGTTCACCCGCTGCCCTGGAAAGAGACGTTCGAGTCATACGCCGACGGCGCCGTGCCGCCGGGATGGGTCAACGCCGTGGCGAGCTCGGTGTCGGTGACGACGCTCGATGGACAGAAGGTGTTGCAGAAGGCGCCGCTCGAGACGATTTTCAAGCGCTCGCGCGTATTCATCGGTCCGACGAACTGGTCCAACTACACGTTCGAGGCGGATGTGCGCAGCCGGATGCAGCGCCGGCAGATGGCCGACATCGGTATCACGACGCAGCGGTACTCCCTGGTCCTGCAAGGCAACTCGCAGCGGTTGAAGCTGGAGCCCTGGGAACCCGAGACCGTTCGCACGGTCATGGCCCCGTTCGCATGGAAGCCGGACACGTGGTACAGACTCAAGCTGCGGGTCGAGAACCTGGCCAACGGGCAGGTACGTGCGCGCGGCAAGGCGTGGCCGGTCGGCGAGGCCGAGCCCGCCGCCTGGTTGATCGACAAGACCGATCCGATTGGCAACCGCGAGGGCGCACCCGGATTGTTTCTCGACGCGCAGTTCGGCGCGTATCTCGATAATTTCTCCCTCACGGCGAATCAATAACCTCAGGCTCCACGAGAGGGTCATGCGTATTCATCGACGTCATTCGCTGGTTCTGGCACTCGGCGCCGCGATCGTCGCGGCGGCCATCACCGGGTCATCCGTCAGCGCCGGCGATCCCGGCTCCGGCAACTGGCCGATGTGGGGCGGCACTCCCGATCGCAACATGGTCTCGAGCGCGAAGGGAATGCCGACCGAGTGGGACGTCAAGACCGGGAAGAACGTCAAATGGTCCGCCGATCTGGGGTCGCAGAGCTACGGCAACCTCGTCGTCGCCGGTGGCATGGTGTTCATCGGGACCAACAACGAGAAGCTGCGCGACCCGAAGCAGCCGGGCGATCGCGGCGTCCTGATGGCATTCCGCGAATCGGACGGCGAGTTCCTCTGGCAGCAGACCCACGTCAAGCTCGAAGCCGGCCGCGCCAACGACTGGCCGTTTCAGGGGGTCGCTTCGTCTCCACTGGTCGAGGGGGAGAAGCTCTACTACGTCAGCAACCGCGGTGTGGTGTTCTGTCTCGATATCCAGGGATTCCGCGACAACGAGAACGACGGGCCGACGACCAACGAGACGCTGACCGGACAGTTCGACGCCGACGTCATCTGGTCGTTCAACATGCTCGAGGAAGTGGGCTCGTATCCCCACAACATGTCGAACTCCTCGCCGGTGATCTGGGGCGATCTCGTCTTCCTGAGCACGTCGAACGGGCAGGACGAGAGCCACGTGAACATCCCGTCGCCGCGCGCGCCGGCGATCATCGCGCTCAACAAGACGACGGGCAAGCTGGTGTGGGAAGACAACTCGGTCGAAGACCGCATCCTGCACGGCCAGTGGTCCACGCCCTCCGTCGGACGCATCGGCGGCATCGTGCAGGTGGTTTCAGCCCAGGGCGACGGGCAGGTCCGCGGCTACGAAGCTGAGACGGGCAAGAAGCTCTGGGAGTTCGACACCAATCCGAAGGAATCGCAGTGGCCTCGCACGCGCAATGAGTTGATCGGCACGCCGGTCATCGTTGACGGGATCGTCTATATCGCCAACGGCCAGGATCCGGAGCACGGCGAGGGCGTTGGCTACTTTCACGCCATCGACCCGAGCAGGCGCGGCGAGGGTCTCGACATTACCAAGTCCGGCAGTGTGTGGCGCTTCGAGATGCATCGATCCATCTCCACCGCCGCCGTGGCCGATGGCCTGGTCTACATCGCCGACTTCAGCGGCTATATGCACTGCCTCGATGCGAAGACCGGCAAGCTGTACTGGACCCACGACCTGCTGGCTTCAGTCTGGGGTTCGCCCTTCGTCGTCGACGGCAAGGTGTACATTGGCGACGAGGACGGGGACATCGCGATCCTCGCGCATGCGAAGGAAAAGAAGGTGCTCGCCGAAATCAACATGGGCAATCCCGTCTATGCCACCGTCGTGCCGGCAAACGGGGCGTTGCTCGTCAACAACCGCAGCCGCGTCTTCTCGCTCGCCGTAAAGTAGGCCGGGTTCCGCGCAGCGGACCCGGCTTGGATCAATGCGAAAGCTCTTCTTCTTCCTGGTCCTGTTGCTGGCAGTCGCCCCTCTGGGCGGCCAGGCCCCGGCAACCGAGTGGCGTCAGTTCCGGGGCACGCCCGCGCTGACCGGCGCGTCGGCAGGCGCCGCACCCGCAACCCTCAAACTTCTCTGGTCGTACGACGTCGGCGGCCCGATCGCCTCTTCGGCGGCCATCGCCGGCGGGGTCGTGTACGTCGGCGGCGGCGACGGCGATCTGGTCGCGCTGGACCTGGCGTCGGGCAAGCTGCGCTGGAAGTACACAACCGGCAACCTGATCGGCGAGTCATCTCCGGCGGTCTCCGGCGATGCGGTCTACATTGGCGATCTAGGCGGAGTGCTGCACGCGGTCAGTATCCGGGACGGGAAGCCGCTGTGGACGTTCAAGACCATGGGCGAAATCAAGGCGTCGCCGGTCGTCACGGACGGTGTGGTGCTGGTCGGGTCGTACGACACGCACCTGTATGCCGTTGACGCGCGCACCGGCAAGCCGCGATGGAACGTGGCGACGAAAGGGATGGTCCACGCGACAGCGGGCGTGCGCGACGGGATGACTTTCGTCACCGGTTGCGACGCGCTGTTCCGCGCCATTCGGATCGCCGACGGGAAGGAAGTTTTTCAGATTGAGACAGGCGCCTACACGGCGGCGTCTCCGCTGCTCGACGGCGATCGCGCATACGTCGGCACCTTCAACGCCGAGATGCTCGCCCTGGATCTCACGCGCCGGTCCGTCGTGTGGCGCTATTCACAGCCGGATACGGAGTTTCCGTACTACTCGTCTGCGGCGCTCGACGGCGGCCGCCTGATCGTCGGCGGCCGCGACAAGCTGGTGCACGCGATCGACGCCGCGAGCGGGAAGCGGCTGTGGACTTTTGCGACGCGCGCCCGCGTCGATTCCTCGCCCCTCGTCTCCGGCGGGCGCGTCTACGTCGGATCGGGCGACGGCCGTCTCTACGTGCTCGATTCAGCGTCGGGCAAGAAGATCTGGGAGTTCGACACGGGCGCGGGCATCGCCGCTTCGCCCGCCCTCGCCAGCGGGCGGGTTGTCGTCGGCGCCGACGACGGACGGGTTTACGTCTTCGGCTAGGTCCGGCTGAAGCCGGACACTACGAACATCGATGTCTTTCCGCCGCCTCGTCATTCGCGGGCTCACCTATCACTGGCGTACCAACCTTGCAGTGGTCGCCGGCGTGGCCACGGCGGTCGCCGTGCTTGCTGGCGCGCTCCTGGTTGGCGATTCGGTTCGCGGCAGCCTCCGCGACCTCGTCCTCCATCGTCTCGGCCGCACCGATCACCTCGTCGTATCGACCGGCTTCTTCCGGGAGCAGCTTGCGTCGGATCTCGAGGTGAATCCCGCGTTCGCGTCCGCATTCACCGCCGTCGCCCCGCTCGTGCTGGTGCAGGGGTTCGTCAGCGATCAGGAAAGCGGCCGCCGTGCGAGCCAGGTTCGCGTTTACGGCGTGGACGATCGATTCTGGCGGTTCCACGGCGTGACCGACGTGGCGGGACCCGGCGGCCTGGACGCAATGCTGAGCCCGGCGCTGGCGGAGGAGATCCGCGGGCGAATCGGCGGCACCATCCTGATTCGTGTCCAGCGACCGCTGGACATTCCGCTCGAATCCGTACACGGCCGCAAAGACGACGTGGGTCAGACGCTGCGGCTTGATGTACGGCAGATCGTCGCTCCCGAATCGCTTGGTGATTTCGCCCTCGACGCGCAGCAGGGGGACGTGCGTGCTGTCTTCGTTCCGATCGCGGTGCTGCAGGAAGAGCTCGAACGTGCCGGCCGCGTCAACGCGCTGCTCGTCTCGATGCAGCCGGAATCGGCAGCCGCGGCACAGGACGTTCTTGCACGAGTGGTCAGGGACCAAGTGACACTGGCGGATGTCGGCCTCAGGTTGCGCGCGCTCACCACGGGCGGCATCTCAGTGGAGTCCGACGCCGGGCTGCTGACCGATGAGCAGGGCCAGGCAGCGCAGGCTGCCCTGAGCGCGGCCGGCGCCGACGCGACGCCGGTGTTCACCTATCTGGCAAACACGCTGCGAATCGGCAATCGCGAGATCCCGTACTCCCTCGTGACCGCGATGGATGGCGCGGATGCGTCTGACGGGATTGTCCTGACCGAGTGGGCGGGCACGGAGCTTGGCGCGAAACCGGGCGACATGCTCACGCTCGAGTACTACGTTTGGGAGGAGCCCGGACAGCTGGTAACCCGGAGTACCGAGCTCCCCGTCGAACGCATCGTGCCGACCGATTTCGGCGATCGGGATCTCGCCCCGGTGCTCCCGGGCATCACCAACTCGCCGACGCTGAGCGACTGGGATCCGCCGTTTCCGGTGGACCTGCGCCGGGTGCGGCCGGTCGATGAAGAGTACTGGGAGCGTTATCGCACCACGCCGAAAGCGTTCGTCAGCCTTGCCACGGGACAGCGGCTGTGGCGGTCGCGCTATGGGGCGGTGACATCGATTCGCATCGCCGCGGCTGCCCCCGAGGTGGCAGGCGGCGACCTCCTGCGCCGCTACGAGGAACAGATACTCGCAAATATCGACCCGCTCTCGATGGGCATGACGGTCGTGCCGGTTCGCACCGATGCCATCGCCGCGTCGCGCGGCGCCACCGACTTCGGCGCGTATTTCATCTATTTCAGCTTCTTCCTGGTGGTGTCGGCGTTGCTGCTCGCATCGTTGTTCTTCAAGCTCGGAGTGGAGCAGCGCTCGCGCGAGGTCGGCCTGCTTCGCGCCGTTGGATTCGGCGCAGGCGATGTGCGGCGGTTGTTCATGAGCGAGGGGGTCGTCCTGGCCGTGGCAGGCAGCGCCGTCGGCGTCGCCGGCGCGATCGCCTACGCGGCTCTGTTGATGTTCGGTCTGCGCACGTGGTGGGTCGATGCGGTGGGGACGACTGCGCTGACGCTGCACGTCGCGCCGGTGTCGCTCGCCGGCGGCGCGCTGGGCGGCATCGCTGCCGCGGCTGTCTGTATCTGGTGGACGCTTCGCGGACTCTCGCGCCTCTCAGAGCGAAGCCTGCTGATGGGACAGATCGAAAGCGACTTGCGTCCGCTCCGTGCCGCCGTTCCAGGGGTCACATACGCAGCGGTCGGCCTGGCGTTCGCGGGCGTTGTGTTGATAGGGGCAGGAGCTGCGGACGCGGTTGAACGGACCGGCGCGTTCTTCGGCGGCGGCAGTGCGCTGCTCGGCGCGGCGTTGTGTGCGGCGGCAGCGCTGCTCCGTCGCCCTTCTTTCGGCGCTCGCGGCCTGACCGGCCACGGCTGGCAGCCGGTCTCGGCTCTCGGCATGCGAAACGCGGCGTACCGTCCCGGCCGCAGCGTGCTGTCCATTGCGGTAATCGCGTCGGCCACCTTCATTTTGATCTCCGTCGACGCCTTTCGTCGCGACGACAGTGCCCTCACCGCAGACCGCCAATCGGGCGGCGGAGGATACACGCTGGTCGTCGAGACACTGCTCCCGGTCGCCCACGATCCGAACACGCGCGAAGGACGCGACGCGCTCAACCTGCGTGACCTGGAAGGCGTGAGGTTCGAGCCGTTCCGGCTGCTCCCGGGAGACGACGCCAGTTGCCTGAACCTGTATGAGCCAAGGAACCCGCGCATACTGGCGCCGCGCGACAGCTTCATCGCGGAGGGGCGGTTCGCGTTCCAGTCGTCGCTTGCCGCGACTGACGCCGAGACGGCGAACCCGTGGCTGCTGCTGGAGCGCACCGAAGCGGACGGCGCCGTGCCGGTCATCGCCGATGCGAACTCCATGACCTACGTGCTTCACCGTCAGCTCGGCGACGTCATCGTCATGATGCGCGGCGCGCGCGAGATCCGGCTGCGCCTCGTGGCGGCGCTGCGAGACAGCATCCTGCAGGGCGAGCTGATGATGTCGCAGGCCAACTTCCATGCGCTGTTCCCGGACCAGGAGGGCTACCAGGTCATGCTGGTCGAGACGGCGCCCGAGCGTGCGGCGGAAGCGGCCGCGCGCATCGAAGAAGGCCTCTCCGACTTCGGCGGCGATGCGACGAGCACGGCCGAGCGACTCTCCCGGTTTCATCGCGTCGAGAACACATACCTCTCCACGTTCCAGACGCTGGGCGGCCTGGGGCTTCTGCTGGGCACCGTGGGGCTGGCGACGGTGCTGCTGAGGAACGTCCTGGAACGGCGGCGCGAGCTCGCGCTGCTGGCGGCCGTCGGCTACCGCCGAAGTCATTTCCTGGTGATGGTTGCGGCTGAGAACACGCTGCTGCTCGCGGGCGGGCTCGCCGCCGGTGCGGTGTGTGCTGCGCTGGCAATCACGCCCGCGGTCATCGAGCGCGGCGGCCGGCTGCCCTTGACGAGCGGCGGCATGCTGCTGCTGTTTGCGATCTTCGCGACCGGCGTGCTCTCGTCGCTGGTGGCGACGCGGGTCGCGACGCGGTCGCCCCTCCTTGAATCGTTAAGATCAGAGTAGTGAATTTCAATCTCACCGATGTCCAGTCGGCGTGGCGTGAAAAGGGAAGCTCGCTCGGCCGCGACGTCGCGGCAGATACCGCTGCCGCCGGCGTGATCATGGGCGCCGGGCGCGCCGGGCTACTCGATCCCGGCGTCGAGCTGCTGGCTGTGGCCCTGGCCGTCGATGCGATGGCATCTGAGTCGCCCGCGGCGGCCGTGATCTTTGCCTTGCACACGGGCACGGCGCTCGCCGTCGCTGGCAACGATCGATTCACCTCCTTCTTTCGCGGCGAGGCGGTGGCGGCTGTTGGCCTCTCGTCAGACGACATGCCGGTGGAGGAGCGCGGCCGACTGTCGGGCCGGGCGCCCTGGGTGGCGCCGATCACGGACCGGGGTGTCGCGATCGTGGCGCCGCGAAGCAGCGGGGATCGGACGGCCTATGCGGTGCCGCTCGACGCGCCTGGCGTGGCGGTCGAGACGGTGCGCACGGCCGCACTCGAGGGGCTGGTCTGCGGTCACGTCACGCTGAACGGTGTGGCCGGTACGCCCATCGGCGCAACGCTGCCGATCATGACGCGCATTCGTGTGCTCATGGCGGCTGCCGGAATTGGCATCGGCCGGCGGGCGCTGCGTGAAGCGCTGGCGACGGCTCGCGCGGCCCACACGGCTGCCGCCGGCGAGCAGACGGTGCAGGGACTGCTGGCCGACGCCGCCACCGAGCTCGATGCCGCGAAGATGATGATGTGGAAAGCGGGGTCAGCGCCGGTGCCGTCGCTGGCTGATGCATCGATGGCGAAGCTGGCTGCTACGAGTGCGGCGCAGCGCGCCGTTGAGCGCGCGACGCAGGTCGTCGGCGTCGACAGCTTTCAACGCGGTCACATCATCGAACGGCTCGCGCAGGACGTTCGCGCGCTTGAGTTGTTCGCTGGACGGACAGAAGCGCTGCGCGAGGCGGTTGCGGAAGAAGTGTTGCCACACGCAGGCAGTCGCTCAAGTTAGGGCGCGCGCCTGCGTCTTTCACGGCTCCGTTACACAGTGTTTACAGCGATCGGACGTGCATTAGGCGTGCATTTAGGTAAAGATCGGCGCTTCGACCTTGCTCCCTAACCCTCACACAGACTCCATGTACGCACGCATCTTACGCCGAGCCGCGCATATCAGACGCTTTACGATCACCGCCACCTCAACCTCGGGTTGGGAAGTGCGCGAGGAAGAGGACAGCCGGATCATCACGACCCGCCTTTACGACGACTGGCACCGCGTCGAGCGCGCGCGCCTGTCGTTCGCCGCCGCGGAAGCCTCGCTCCGGGGCGCGGGCTGGGTGGACGCCTAAAGACCTGTCTCGCCGAAGCCTATAGCGAAGGCGGAACCTTCTTCGCCGGCGCCGACGATGACGGCGGGCGCGGCGCGGACAGCACGCGGCGGATTTCGGTAATCAGCGCATCTGGCGCGCACGGCTTCGGCACGAACCAGTCGCATCCTGCGCTGGTTGCCCGCTGCAGTTCACCCGATCCATCGTGCGCCGTCAGTGCCACGACCGGGATGTGCGCGGTCCGCGTATTCGCGCGAAGACGCTTCGTCGCTTCCCATCCGTCCAGGACGGGCATGCTCAAATCCATCAGGATCACATCAGGCAGGCGCATCGATGTCAGATCGATCGCTTCGGCGCCGTTGGCCGCCTCGATGACGTCGAATCCCGAAATCGTCAGCTGCTGCGCATAGAGCTGCCGGAGCTCCCGCTCATCTTCGGCGATGAGCACGATTGGGCGCTCGCGTGGCGTGGCGACACGTAGCTCGTCTGTGCCCGGCATCATCGGCGATTATCCTCCGCCTTCGCGCTTTGCGCCATGACAACACCCGCGGAGTCTGCCTCGCCGTCGCGCAAAAGCGCGAAGGCGGGTCTGATATATTCGGCCAACGATGAATCAATTTGATACGGACGTTTTGCCCGCATCTGCACCGGATGCGGGGCGCCGCTGGCTGCCAGCGCTGCTTGTCCTCTTTATCGGATCCGGCTGCGCGGCTCTCATCTATGAAGTTGTCTGGTTCCAGCTCCTTCAGCTCTCGGTTGGATCCTCGGCCGTCTCGCTCGGCATCCTGCTCGGCATCTTCATGGGCGGCATGTGTCTCGGCAGCCTGCTGCTCCCGCGCCTTGTCAGCGCACGCCATCATCCGCTCCGCGTCTACGCGCTTCTCGAGCTCGGCATCGGTGCCCTGGGCGTGATCGTGCTGTTCGTGGTGCCGCTGATCGGCGGTGTTTACACGACGATCGCCGGCACCGGCCAGATCAACCTCTTTCTGCGGGCGATCGTCGCCGGCATCTGTCTGCTGCCGCCGACGATCCTGATGGGCGCGACGCTGCCCGCGATCGCGCGCTTCGTCGAGGCAACGCCGTCAGGTGTGTCGTGGCTCGGGTATTTCTACGGCGGCAACATCGGGGGCGCGGTCGTCGGATGTCTGCTCGCGGGCTTTTACCTCCTGCGGGTCTTCGACATGCCGACCGCGACCTTCGTGGCCGTGGCGCTCAACGTGGCGGTGGCGCTCCTGGCTCTGGCAATCGCCCGCATCACCGCCTATGTCCCGCCGGCCGACTCGGCCGCTCGCGGGCCAGTCAGTCCGGAATCGGGGCTCATCTACGTCGCGATCGCCCTGTCGGGAATGACCGCGCTCGGCGCAGAGGTGGTCTGGACGCGCATCCTGTCGCTGCTCTTTGGCGCGACCACGTATACGTTCTCGCTGATCCTGGCGGTGTTCCTCGTCGGCCTGGGCGTTGGCAGCACGATCGGGTCGGAGCTGGCGCGGCGAATCGCCCGTCCGCGCTTTGCGCTCGGCTGGTGCCAGCTGCTGCTGTGCGCCACCATCGCCTGGGCGGCGCATGCGATGGGCGATTCGCTGCCGTACTGGCCGATCAATCCCTCGCTCTCGACCAACCCGATCTTCAATTTCCAGCTCGATCTGATGCGCGCCATCTGGGTGCTGCTGCCGTCGACACTGCTGTGGGGCGCCAGCTTTCCTCTTGCGCTCGCCGCGGTTGCGCTGCCGGGGCAGGATCCGGGGCGGCTCGTCGGCGGCGTCTACGCCGCCAACACCGTCGGCGCCATCATCGGCGCGCTCGTCACAGGGCTGGTCCTGGTCGGCACCGTGGGCAGCCAGGTGTCGCAGCAGATCCTGATCGGGATCGCCGCGACATCAGGGGTGCTTGTGCTGGTTGGCGTGTCGCCGGCCGGGAGGACCGAGGGCGTGATGCGCTTGTGGACGGCGACCGTCGTGGTCGTTGTCGCGTGCATAGCGGCGGTGGTCCTCGCGCGCGCGGTGCCGCCGCTGCCGGGGCTGCTCGTCGCCTACGGGCGCTACGCCGCGACCTGGGTGGGCATCAACCAGATCGTCTATGTCGGCGAGGGGATCACGGCGGCTGTCGCGGTGTCGCGGACCAACGATGGCGTCCTGAATTACCACAACGCCGGCAAGGTGCAGGCGTCGAGCGAGCCGCAGGACATGAAGCTGCAGCGGATGCTCGGACACATCACGACACTCGTGCCCGAGAACCCGGCCAGGGTGCTGGTGATTGGCTGCGGCGCGGGCGTCACGGCCGGCGCCGTGTCGATTGACCCGATGGTGAAGGAGCAGACGATCGCGGAAATCGAACCGCTCGTGCCCCAGGTCGTGTCCACGCACTTCGCCGAACACAACTTCAACGTGGTTCGCAATCCGAAGGTCCGCATTCACCTGGACGATGCCAGGCATTACCTCCTGACGACGGACGAGAAATTCGACGCCATCACCTCCGATCCGCTCGATCCCTGGGTGAAAGGGGCCGCGACGCTCTATACGCGCGAGTTCTTCGCCGAAGTGAAGGAACACCTCAACCCCGGCGGGGTCGTCACCCTGTTCGTGCAGCTCTACGAAAGCACGGACGCGGCGGTGAAGAGCGAGATCGCCACGTTCCTCGAAGCCTTTCCCAACGGCGCCGTGTTCGCGAACACGGTCAATGGCCAGGGGTATGACCTGGTTCTGTACGGAACGGTCGGCGATCGCCGGATCGATGTCGACGCGGTCCAGGCAAGGCTCAACTCGCCGGAAGGGGAGCCGATCCGGCGCTCGCTCGCGCAGGTCGGGATCAATTCAGCCGTCGAGCTGTTCGGTACCTATGCGGGCAGCCGCGGCGACATGACGAAATGGCTGAAGGACGGCGCCATCAACACCGATCGCAACCTCCGGCTCCAGTACCTTGCCGGGCTGGGGCTGAACCTGTACCAGAGCGCGCTGATTTACCACGCGATGATCGAGGAGACGCGGTATCCCGAGCACCTGTTCACAGGGTCGCAAAAGACGCTCGACGAGCTGAAGGCGTACATCGAGCGCTCGATCGCGGGATCGAGACCGTCGTTGTGAAAGGGCGCGGACCTCTACGGTCCGCGCCCTTTCTTATGCGACGCGTGTCAACGTCGTGCGCGTCTCGCTCGCCGGCTGTCCTGCCGCGGACTTGGTCATCAGAACGAGCGTGTTGCCGTCGAGAGCAAACTCCGCGACGAGAGGCGGATCAGTCGTCATCACCGTGACGTTCTTGGCGACGATTGGACGCCTCGTCAGGGTCGTGCCGTTGATGTCGTATGTGCCGGAATTCGCGGCGATCAGATTCCACTGCTCGAATCGGGCAATCTTCTCGGCGTCGGTCAGTTTGCCGGGCTCCTTCGCGGGTGCATACGAGGGTCTCGGCTGGGTTCCGTTGATCACCATCTGGCTGTAGTGCCCCCGCGCAAAGATCCAGAGACTCGGCTGCGGACTGGCGTTCGTGGCCGCATTCGCGCCGGTTGTCACAACTTCGGTGATCCTCCAGACGCCTTCGATCGATGGCGCCGCTTCTTCCTGTGTCGGCGCTGGGGCTGCTGCCTGTGTGCACCCGAGAATCGGAACAGAGACCAATAGGCTTGCGAGCAACGCTCGATGCAACATGCGGCCTCCTATTTTGGTTGTTTGGGTGGCCGATGGTAGCACGCTGTCCGTTAGCTGGGTTCAGGTAATCCTTCGAAGAAGCACACGACGCCTGTCTCGAGCGAGTACTCCGCCCCGACGACGAGCAGCCCGTCGTGCTTGATCAGACGCTCGAGCACCTCGGATCCGTGTCGCAGCTGGTTGACCGACGCGCGGATGTTCGCGCGCACGGCCTGTTCGAGCAACGCGGGAGGGTCCTCCCTGAGGTCGGTGGTCAGCAGCGCCTGCACCGACGGCTGAATACGGCCGACAATCGCCCGCAGGTGTCGCGAGCGCTGGTCCCTGGGCTGCTGAAGTTCTTCGAGGGTCGCGATGACGGCGCCGCACTGCGAGTGCCCGAGCACCACCACCAGCCGCGTGCCGAACCGCGCTGCCGCGAACTCCACGCTGTCAACCTGCGAAGAGGCGACAATGTTGCCCGCCACCCGAATCACGAACAGGTCGCCGAGGCCCTGATCGAACACCATCTCGGCCGGGACGCGCGAGTCGGCGCAGCCCAGCACGATGGCGAACGGCTCCTGACCTGAAGTCAAGGCGATCCGTCGGGCGCGGTTCGCGATCGGATCGCCGCCGCGCACGTCGGACACGAAACGGGCGTTGCCCTCGCGCAGCCGCGCGAGCGCCTCTTGCGCTGAAATCATTGCGAAATCTTAGACGATCGTCCCCGGGGCGATGACGCCCCCTTTGGGCACGACGATGATTCCGCCGCGGACGTAGTAGCCGTTGCCGTCGGCTTCGGTGACGCCGCGTTCGTTGACGAGGCGGGCGCCGTCGCCAATCCGGGCGTTCTTGTCGACGATCACGCGAGCGAGGACAACGTCGCGGCCGATGCCGAGCGGCGGCACACCCGGCGGCGCCTCTCCGTCTTCGTAGAAGTCCGCGCCGAGCAGCACCGAGCTTGTGATCTGCGATCCGGCATGGATGAACGTGCGCAGCCCGATGACGGAGTCGTGAATGAGGCAGCGATCGAGATACGACCCGTCGGCCACGATCGAGTCGCTCACGTGGCAGTCGGTGAGCCTCGACCCGGGCAGGTGACGCAGATGCGTATAGATCGGCTGGCCGGGGTCCCAGAAGCGGAAGGGCGCCATCGGCCGCCCCAGCATCACGTTTGCTTCGTAGAACGATTCGACGGTGCCGACGTCGGCCCAGTACCCGCGGAACAGGTAGGGCTGGACGCGATGCGTGGAGAGCGCTCGCGGAATCAGCTCGCGTCCGAAATCGTGCCCTTCCTCGCGCTCCAGGATCTCGAGCATCACCCGACGGGAGAACACATACACCCCCATCGACGCCATGAACGGCTGCTCGTCGGTGTGTGTGGCAAACGTCGCCCCCGCAGGAATGCTGCGGCCGATCTCCTTCAGCCGCTCCGCCCTTGGCTTCTCCTCGAACGCGATGATCTGGCCGCCGGTGTCGAAGCGGAAGATCCCCATCTGGGTGGCGGTCACTGAATCCACCGGCTGCGCGGCAATGGTGATGTCGGCCTGTGTATTTTTGTGGGCTTCGATCAGCTCCTCATAATTCATCCGGTAGAGGTGGTCGCCGGCGAGGATGAGGTAGTACCCGGCTTCGTGCTGCGTGACATGCCTGACAGCCTGGCGTACTGCGTCGGCTGTCCCCTGGTACCAGTGCGGGTTGTCGGGCGTCTGTTCGGCCGCGAGGATCTCGACGAACCCGCCCGAGAAGCGGTCGAGCTGATAGGTGTTCGAAATGTGACGGTTGAGCGACGCGGAATTGAACTGCGTCAGCACGAAGATGCGACGGATGCCGGCGTGCAGGCACCCGCTGATGGGAACGTCAATCAGCCGGTACTTGCCGCCGATCGGCACCGCCGGCTTCGATCGCGTCGCCGTGAGCGGAAACAGCCGGGAGCCCTGGCCTCCGCCAAGGATGATCGCAAGCGTGTCGCTGGTCACGACCGGCACGGGAGTGCAAAGCCGTGGCCGTCACCCCTCGACTCCGCTCGGGGTGACCCTGAGCCGCGTCGAAGGGTCAGAAGGCCGCGGGCGAAAGGCGCGGCGCGTACAGTTCGAAGTCACCGTCCGATTCGATGAGCTGCAGCTCGAACGCACGGCTGGCGAATTCGCGGATCGCGCGAGTCGTTCGCCGCCGGTCGATGACGACGAACCCGATGTTCGCGCGCTCGACAAATTCAGGCCCGGTCTCGACCAGCGACCGCCATCGCGACGCATCCAGCTCGCGGCCTTCGCTGAGCCAGAGGAGTGCGTCGAGCATCGGGTCGCGCCTGGTGTCGCGCACGCGGCGGCTCGAGACGCGGGAGAGATATCCGCCGATCAGCCGTTTCCCGTGAACGGTCTGGTAGAACTGCGAGCGCGCCGTGAAGTCGCCGACGCTGGATGTGCCGTCGCGAATGCCGAACGGCAGCTCCAGCACCCGCAAGTCCTCGGGCGCCGCAGCAATCCGGCGGTAGAAGTCGGGCACGGCCGCCGAATACAGCGGAATCGGCGCCGGCAGCAGCTCGAAGATCAGCAGCGCGCCCACCGCACTCAGGAGCACCCGCCGGCGCGGCGGCCGCTGCCGGCCGAGCCACGTCAGCGCCGCGGCGAACAGGATCGCCACCATCAGCACGGCGACGATGGAAAACCGCGACGGCGTGCGCGCCAGTCCGATGACGGGTACGTATCGCAGCAGCGACCAGGGCCCTGGCACGTGCGTGTTGATGCCGGCGACGTGCACGAAGGGCCCGAGCGCAAGCGCGCCAAAGACGAGCGCGAAGCCGCCCCAGATCCGCGGAATCCGCCAGCCGGCGCGCCACGCGACGGCGATGGTGGCGAGCGCGACGAACACCAGCGAGGCAACGTTTTCGAAGTAGGCATCCGGCCGAGGCGTGAGCCACGCACGGATCCCGTCTGGTGCCAGCGGATGGTTCGGGTTCGGGAGGAAGAAGGCAGCCAGATCGACGCCAGGCGGACTGCTGCGCCAGAAGATATGCTGCGGATCCCATCGATCGTCGGCAATCCTCACGCCGACGGCGTACAGAACCGGCGACAGCAGCGCCGCCGCGAACACGCCGGCTGCCGCCGCCAGTCGCAGCACGCGCGTCGCCGACGTCCGATCGAAACGGATGACGGTCGTGCGGCACGACCAGGCCACCCGGGCCGCCGCCAGTATTGTCAGAATCATCATCGGCGTGTAGAGACTGCGAATGCTGGCCACGCGCCCGCGGATGCTGAATTGCCAGCCGCCGCTGATCACCATCGAGAGCACCAGGCCGGCGACGCAGAACAGCAGGACATCGAGCGTCCATGGCACGACGCGGCGTCGTGCGTCGCGGCCGCGCCACTGGATCGTGAGCACCCGGCCCACCATGAAGACGGCGGCGATGACGATGCAGTAGACGGCGTAGTACGCGTCGACCGTCGCGGCCCACGCCACCGTGGCGCCGAGCGCGAGGGCGTCGCGAAGCCGCTGGCGCTCGGTCGTCCTGAGCAGCAGCAGCAGGAAGAGCGGCAGCGGCGCGGCGGCGACGAGGCTGAAATGCGCGGTGCCGCGCGTGACCAGCACCGGACTCCACGCGAAGAGCAGCCCCGCGAGCCACGCCTCGGCATCGCGGCCGGTGACATGCCGCGCCAGCAGGAACGTGGTGTAGCCCGTCAGCACTGTCATCAGCAGGTAGACGAGATTGAACGTGGCGATGATTCCGAGCCACCCCATGAGGGGCAGGGCAATCAAATCCTGGAACGCCGTGTAGTTGTGGAGGCTGAGATTCGCGCGGCCGGTCAGCGAGAAAATCTTGTCAGTGAAGTAAGGAAAACGGCCCTGCTCGAGGATTTCGTGCTGGAACACCCACTGGTTCCACACGTACACCCCGGTGTCGCCGGCAGGGGAGCCGGTCAGGTGGGTGCCGAGCTGCGGCGCGAGCGGCCAGGTGAAGACGATCGCGCATACTGCATAACCGACCAGCGCGAACAGGTGGATGCGCCAGCGGCCCGAGGGAGCTATCAAGCCAGGGGGAACCGTAAGAATCAGTGAATCTGCGGAGCCTAATCGGACCGACGGGATCGCGTCAATACGGATTTTCCCGGCCACCGTCCGCGAAGTGGTTGATCTCTACGGTAAGACCGGGAAGTTCGACGTCATCGCCATCACCGATCACATCCTGATGAAGAAAGACCTGCTGGCGCGGGCGGGCCGTCTGGCGACCCTGGGCCGTCGATCGTTCGGGTTACGTGAGGGCGATTTTGCCGCAAGTCCTGGCCCTCCGTCAGGCAGGCACTTCGCGCCAACACCGACATCGCGCTCACGCTGTTCCGCAATGGATCGTGGGCCTGGTAGTCCGATACGCCGACGTTCCAGGTTATCCTCGCTCTCTCCCAGGAGCCTCTGAGCCAGCACGGTGCCGCCGGCCACATCGGGATCGATCACCGCCTTCTTTCTCTACGACGTCGCCGAAGCGATCGACCTCGCCGCAGTCACCGGCCTGGTTTCAGCGACGGTGCCGGTACTCATGGCGCCGAAGCCGCAGACCCCGTCCTATGTCGCGTTCAAGCCCCCGCCAATCTCGATCGAGGGCCGAACCGTCGGCGTGCCGGATGTCGAAGGCTTCGCGGTGCGGTTCAGGCTGTTCGACTACGGCGTTGTGTCGGTGGCATTGACTCGTGCCATGCCGGCTGCCTGGGACGCGCTCGTTGCCGAAGGCTTGAACTGGCACGATCACGCCGGCCTCGCGGCGGGTGCCGAGCGATGCTGCCGCGCGCTGGTTGAGCGGATCAGCACGGCGCTGACCCGCTCGCGCTCCGAATTCCTGTCGGAGGATTACCTCGTCTTTGCGATGACCGACGGCTCGCAGACGTCCGCCACCGATCTGCTCACGGTCCATGGCGCGGAGATCGCGCAGCTGCTGCGAGGCGAACGGGAGCTGTTGAGCGACCCCGAGCGCGCCGAAGTGCTGCGCCATCGACTGTCGTACTTCGCCACAGACCTCATCGTCCCGACCTGGAATGCGGCCTTTGTCTACGACACAGAGGACGCGGCGCGCGCCATTCTCGACATCATCGAGTTCGCGAATTCGCAGTTGCTCGAGTTCCGCTACTACGATCAGCTGCTCGACGCACAGCTGGAACGCATCTACCCGCAACTGCAGCAGGCCAGCGGGCTCCAGAGCTGGTTCGGCCGCCGGCTGACGCGTGCGGCGCGCCAGCTGCACACGCTCTTCATCGAAGTCAACGAGGTCACCGACAAGACCGAGAACGCGCTCAAGATCGCCGGCGACGTCTACACCGCCCGCCTTTTCACGCTCGTCGCGGCCCGCCTGGGACTCGATGACTGGAAGGGCAGCGTGCGCGAGAAGCTGAAGACGCTCGACGACATCTACCGGTTTGCCGTCGAGCAGACGGCGATGGCGCGCGGCGAACTGATGGAGCTCACGATCGTCCTGATCCTGGTGCTGGAGCTCGTGCTGTTCTTCCTCGGCGTCATGCGCTAGCGGCATCTGACGCCGAGCATGTAACGCATCAAAAACATCGTGCCAGCACGCTGCCCCGTCGTCGCTGCGCGCGAACCGCCCGCGGCTCGCCGTTTGCACCGTCGTTGCACGAACCCGTGAGGTAATGAACGATGGTCTTCCCCGCAACTGTCCTGCAAGGCGAAATTGAGGCGCTCCTCGGCTACCTGCCGCTGGTGCGCGATGGTGATGTCGAAGGTGTCCATGGCGCCCGAGTGATGACGCGAAGGCTGCGCGAAGCGCTGCCGCTGTTTGCGCGCTCGTTCCCTGATGACGTGCAGCGCGTGAAGCGGATCGTGAAACAGACGGGCCGTCGGCTCGGCCGGGTGAGGGAACTGGATGTGATGGAGGCGGACCTGACGAGGCGGGCCGGACGGATGCCGTTGGCGCAGCACGCCATTACCGCCGTCAAGGCCATGCTCGACCACCGCCGCGCGGCGGCGAGGCGCCGCCTGGTCAAGACGCTCGACGGTCTTCGGCTCGACCGCAGGAACCAGCTTCGTCTCCAGCACCGCCGCGACTGGTGGCACCCGTTTGACGAGACGCTGGCGACGGGCTGGGCTGCGTTGCTTCGCGCTCGCATCGCGAAGCGTGCCGACAATCTCAGCCGGGCCGTCGATCATGCGGGCGGTGTCTACTTTCCCAACAGGCTCCATGCCGTACGTATCGCGGCCAAAAGGCTGAGGTACACCGCGGAGCTGGCCGGCAAGAGTGGACTCTGGCCGTGCGAGGAGGCGGTCGCCGACCTCAAGCGGACACAGGAAACGCTCGGCCGATTGCACGACGCCGAGATGTTGTTGAACGCGGTCGACAAGCTCGGTCGGAAAGCGACTCTGGAGGGCAAGGAACTCGCCATCCTCAAGGGTGATCTGGAGGGCGAGATCGCGGAGCGGCACGCGAAATACCTGGCGCAGCGCGACAAGCTTCGCGCAGCCCAGCAGGCCTGCCTGAACGCCGCCCAGCGGTTCAGGTCGCAGCGGCGGCCAGTTGTGCCAGTGCTCGCGCTATCGGCTGCCGCCGCTGTGCCGGCCGGCCTCTTCATGCTGGGCTGCCGGGAGCGCTGACACGTCGGCCGCGCGGACGAGGGCATCGGCTTCGTCCGCGTCTCCCCAGCCAAGCAGACGGACGTCCTTACCCTCGAATGCGACGGCCGCGGTGAAGAACTGCTCGAGCTGCGCACGGAGCCGTGAGTCGAGTGCGCCCTCGTTGCCGTGGCGCGATTTCACCGGAACCGTCAGCACCCGATCGTTGCGCTGTCGTCCGCCGCTTTCAGGATCCTTCTGCTCGACGCGCAGCACGGCCAGGCATTGGGCCGTGACAACGATGCCAGGATATGAGACCCCGTCCCAGATGATCATGGCGTCGAGCGCGTCGCCGTCGGCCGCGCGGGTGGAGGGAATGAATCCCCAGTCGTACGGATAGCAGAGGCCGGAAGGAAGCGGCCGCGACAGGCGCATCACGCCGCTGCGTTCGTCGTACTTGAATTTTGCAGTGGAACCACGCGGCGTTTCGACGACGACGTTCAGCCAGCCGTCAGTGTCGCGTGCCGGAAGCGTGATCACGCTTCTCTCTAATTGACGTGTTCGCGGATGTGGCGCTGGAGCTGGTTGGTGATCTCGTGGCGGACGACGGCGGGCGGCGCGTCGCGGAACACGCCGACCGAGAACCGGCACGGCTCGGCCTTGCACCCGGCGATGTCGACGATGACCTCGGCGTAGCTCCCCTCCCCACCGAGCGTGACCGCCACAACTTCCAGTTGCGAGGACTGTTCGCGGGCGGCCTCAGTGGCGATGCGCGTTACATCTGTGACAGTCAGGGGCTGCATGCTGGAAGGGAAGCTCGCAAGCCGTGTGCCGCGGGGACTCATGCGGAAGATGTCGGTGATTCCGCGGCCGAGCTGGCCCGGCCAATGTCGTCGAGACGAGCCTGCAGAGCCATGCGGCTGAGTTTATCGAGCGGCAGGCTGGCAAACAGCTCAATCCTGCGCCTGAGCACCAGCGCGGCGTCGAGAAACGCGCGGCGGCGATCCTGCTCCGACGTCGTAACTGCGGCGGGATCAGGGACCCCCCAGCGCGCGGTCATGGGCTGACCCGGCCACACAGGGCAGGCTTCCATCGACGCCTCATCGCAGACTGTGAAGACGAAGTGCATCTTTGGCGCATCCGGGGCGGCAAATTCATCCCAGCTTTTGCTTCGTAACCCGTCAGTCGGGATCCGCGACTGCCGCAGCACCTCCATGGCAAGCGGATCCACTTCGCCCTTCGGCTGGCTCCCGGCACTGTACGCGCGGAACTTGCCGCGGGCAATCGGCGCGTGGTTCGCCATGGCCTCCGCGAGAATCGACCGTGCTGAATTGCCGATGCAGAGGAACAGCACATTCAACGGCGCGTCAACGGTGGCGTTCATCGGGATCGGGGTTGAGACAACAATGAGGATTGAGTCTACTGTTCGACGAACCGGTAGCCAAGCCCGACGACGGTTTCGATCTGGTAGGCTGCGGCGCCCAGTTTTCCGCGCAGCCGCCCGACGTGCACATCGACCGAGCGCGTTTCGACGACGTGCTCGTATCCCCACACTCGCTCGAGGAGCCGGTCGCGCGACAGGACGCGGTTCCGGTTCTGCACCAGATAGCGGAGAAGTTCGAATTCACGACGGGTCAACTGGATCGGCCGGTCGTCAACGAGCACCGACACCGCATCGAAGTCGGCGACGAGATGCTTGCCGCGATAAAGGTCATTGGCGGCGGGCTGCGCCGACGCCTCGGTCCTGACGCGGCGCAGGGCGGCGCGGACCCGCGCCGCGAGCTCCCGCGGGCTGAATGGTTTGACGATGTAGTCGTCGGCGCCGACGTCCAGCCCCTGGACGCGATCGCTTTCGGTGGCCCTCGCCGTCACCATGATGATCGGCACCGTCGCCATCGCCGGGCGCGCGCGCAGGATGCGGCAGACCTCCAGACCGTCGAACCCGGGAAGGTTGAGGTCGAGAATGATCAGATCCGGAGCCCGTTCGTTCGAGGTCCTGAGTGCCGCCTCGCCGGTCCCGACGACGGTGACGTCGACGTCGCCCGATCGATCGAGCGTGTGTTTGATGAGAGACGCCACGTCGGGCTCATCTTCGACGATCAAGATGTGACTGCGGGCGGCGGGGACGCCGCGATCGAGGCGGCTGGGGCGCGATTCAGCACTCATCATGCGCAGTGGGAACCCATGTGGATGACTACACCCGACGGTAGTCCCAGCGCGTTTCGCGGTCATCACGCCGTTGTTAATTGTGGGTTACGAGGTGGATACCTCTGCCGTTACACGGCGTTTACGCGAGATCGCACCGAGCATTTAACAGACCCGAAACCTCCCCGTCGTTTCCGGATCACACCCCGCCGCTACCCTGAACGCAGCTCAGGAAGAGTGTCGGGGCGCATCCGAGCGCCTATCGGAGGAGTGCATGAAGGTGGTTCGCGTGTTCGTGGCGGTGTTGCTATCTGTAGCACCCGTCATCTTGGTTCCGTCCGCCGTATTCGCCCAGCAAACGGAGTCGAGGATTCTCGGCCGGCTGACGGACGACAGCGGGGGCGCGCTGCCAGGAGTGACGGTGACAGTGACGTCGCGGGAAACGGGCGCCGTCCGCACGGCGGTTTCGGTAGACGACGGCTCGTTCGCCGTAACCAACCTGGGCCCTGGCACCTACACCGTGGCCGCCGAACTCTCGGGGTTTGCGCCGCAGACGCGCGACGTCACGCTCGGTCTCGCCCAGGTAGAAACGCTCGACCTGGTCCTGGGGATCGCCACGTTGCAGGAAGCAGTCACGGTGTCGGCATCGTCGGCCGTGATCGACCTGTCCTCGGCGAAGATCGGCGTCAACGTCTCCCCTGAAGAGCTCCGCAACCTCCCGGTCAACGGGCGCAACTTCGCGAACCTGATGACGCTGGCGACTGGAGCGACCACCGACGGCAACGGCGGCTGGGCCAGCATCCGCTTCAACGGCAAGTCCAACCAGCAGAACTACCTGAATTTTGACGGAGTCGACGGAACCTACGTCTGGGATGCGAATCCCGGCTATCTGAACGCAACCGGGTCGCAGTTCCGCCTGCAGACGTCGATGGAATCGGTCGCGGAATTCCGCGTGAACTCCGGACTCGCGCCTGCGGAGAGCGGCCTCGGCTCGGGCGGCAACATCACGGTCGTCAGCAAGAGCGGCACGAACCGGTTTACCGGATCGCTCTTCGAGTACCGGCGGGACGATGCCCTCGACGCGGCCAGCAAATACGACGATCAGAAACAACCGCTGTCGCTCGACCAGTTCGGCGGATCGATCGGCGGCCCGCTCGCGTCGAACCGAACGTTCTTCTTTGGCAGCCTCGAGGCGCTGCGGCAGCGCACCGGACTGGCATTCACCGAAGCCGTGCCCAGCGCTGAAGTGCGCCGGCGGATTCTAGCGGGGGAGCCGATTGGCAGTGGCGCCGGCCAGAGCGCTGAGCGCACCCGCGCGGTGGCACCCCTTCTAGCCGGGTTCCCGGAAGGATCGGTCGCCACGTCTAACCCCCTGCTAGACCTCACGACGCTGAACACAGAGGCCGAACAGAAGGAAACGACCGGATCCGTTCGACTGGATCATCGCTTCAGCAACTCACAGTCGATGTATGTGCGGTACCTCGTCAGCGACGGCGACCTGGATACGCCGGATCGCACCGTCACCGCACGGCGCGTTCACGCCACGCAGCGGCCGCAGAACTTCGTGTTCAATCAGCAGTCGCTCGTCGGCACCACGATGGTGAATGAGTTCAAGGTCGGCTACAACGGGCCAAAGACGAGTGCCATCGCGTTCGGCGCGACTCCGGGCTATGACGCCGTTGGGGTCTCGCTCTCGGGCACCGTGACGTCTTCGAGCATCGATGCCCGCGGCACCACCGGCGTCGCGCGCAGCGGCCTGCTGATCCGTGCGTCCAGCGCCTCGTCCACCACCGGATCGAACTTCAATCCGCGATCCATTTCGTTCAACGACGCGGCGACCTGGACGAAGAACACGCATACGGTGAAAGGCGGCTTCGAGTACCGCCAGATCGAATCGCAGTTCCAGTTCCTCGGCAGCACCGAGATCACCTTCAACAGCGTGAACGATTTCATCGACAACCGCCCGGCGGCGGTGCAGGTCGCGGTGGACTCGCCGATGTTCACGCCCCAGCAGTACTACCTGATCGGGTATCTGCAGGATTCCTGGCGCGCCACCGATCGG